>Ga0075163_10011037_pt1 | contig 11781 bp, 12 predicted proteins | sample JI1023141ADNA_FD_71478 | JGI IMG/M metagenome (GOLD analysis project Ga0075163, IMG submission 71478) | Wastewater effluent complex algal communities from Wisconsin, to seasonally profile nutrient transformation and Carbon sequestration -... | ecosystem: Engineered > WWTP > Effluent > Algae... | reverse complement strand
TCTTTGATAGCACCTCCGTAAGGAAGGGTGCGTAAAATGTCATATTGTGTTACCGGCATCTGGAGAATATCATCTACCCTGATTGAACCCGCATTCATGATAACCACCGGTGATTGTGGAGCAGCACTTTGCATAGCCGATACAATCAGTTTACAAAGGTTTGTTGAATAACTTCTTACTTCAGTTTCCCTGCCGTCTAAAGGCTGCATATTATTCACAATTATTTTCCCTGGCTCAAATCCAAGGGCCGCATAACTTTCATTGGCTATATTCACCCACTTTGTTACCACTTTATGTGTATTGCTGTCTAAAGCTACTTGTTCATCCATTTTCTCCAGTTTGGGAGTTACAGAAACCTGTTTGTTCTTTTTATTAATATTAAGTGTAAGTACATAAGCCGACCTGGCATTTGCCATTGCTTTGCTGATATAAATATCCCAGTGTTTCTCAAAATGCTGATCGTGTTCATGTCCTCCCATGATAAGGGAAAGCCCCGGAATCTCACTGGCCAGAATCCTGTCTTCTTCAATGGTTTGATGGGTGATGGCTATCACAGCATCTACTGAGTCTATTAAATAGCTGAAAGATTTCTTTGCAGCTGCCAGTGCATCTTCGTAAAAAACGTATGAGGCTTTATTGAACGGAAGTGTAACAGCAAAGAAACCGATCTTTGCAGTAGTGCCATCAGCATCGGTAAATGTTTTTATGAATGTTTTCGGGAAAGGATCTTCCGGCTTTCCTGTATTTGTTTTGGCAAAAGGAGATATTTTACCATCCTTTTTTTTATGAAATGTATTTGAAGATATCCATTGAAATGATGATTCATTGATCCGTTGCTGCAATTCTGCTTCTTTGATGTCAAATTCATGGTTTCCAAAAATGGCAATGTCAAGCCCGGCAGCATTCAGCGCTTCTACCATTTGTTTTCCTTTAATGGATTCACCCTTGTATTTTAAACTGTTGTATACAGATGGGCTGAGAAAATCGCCGGCCATCAGCAGCAGGGTATTCTTGTTTTCCTGTACATACTTTTTTTTCAGTGTGGCAACACGGGCAATACCGCCGTCTTTGCCATTGTTTAATGGAGCGATCTCATATACATCGTTAATTTGTACAAAGTTTATACTGATATGGCCATCATCTGTTGCAGTTGTTTTTTTGTAAACAGTGCAGGATGTAAACAAAAACACCAGGGAAAACAAGGAAAAAATAATTCTGTTCATCATGTTACATTTATTCAGCTATTAATGCTGTTATCTTTTTATCAAGCGGGGATATTCCCGGCGGGAAGTAATTTAATAAAAAACCCTGTTCATCAACCAGGTATTTTGAAAAATTCCACTCAGGCTGCTTTGAATTCCAGCCATTACTGCCCGCACCGGTAAGCCATTTAAAAACCTCCTGCTGGTTTTCTCTTTTTTTAACCACACATTTTTGCATCAATGGAAAAGTTATGCCGTAATTCAGTTTACAGAACTGTTCTATCTCTTTATCTGAACTTTTTTCCTGGTCTTTGAAATCATTGGAGGGGAATGCGATTATAACCAGCTTGTATTTATAGGCGTTATAGAGTTTTTCCAGTTCATCATATTGTGCCGTATACCCGCAATCGGAAGCTGTATTGACTATAAGTACTTTTTTGCCTTTCAGCTGCCCGAAATCAAAAGCAGATCCGTTGATTGCAGTGGCTTTCAGTGAATAAAAAGATACGGGTGGAGTTGTTTTATTAACGGAAGCAATACTCTTTTGGTTGGCCGATTTTTTTGTAAGCCATATAAATGCCGGGTAAACTGCCTTTAAAATCTTTTGCCTTACTGTCATTTGTTTTGAATTTCTGTTTATAATTACCACATATACACTGAACGAGACGAATAACAACAGGAAGACTGCTAAAGTTCTCCTTAAAAATTTGTTCATATATAATTTTAACGCTGACGTTTATTGAAATAATAGTTGTGTAAGTTTTTTTAGTTTTCGTCATTGCGAGGTACGAAGCAATCTAAATGGGGTATTATATTATTTTAAGATTGCTTCGTACCTCGCAATGACGGTCTTATTTTAAATACACACATATATTTTTAAGCTGAATTTTAAGTAATCCTCAATTATATAAATATTTTCTATTAAACCAGTAAACCAATCAACCAGTAAACCAATAACCCAATCTACTATCTGATAACCCACTTAAACAATTTCAATTTCCCTTTAAACGGCGGATACTTTACAGCCGGGTCGAACCAGGTAGGCGTTTTCATCACTGATTTTTTATGGGAAAAAGTTTCAAAACTAAATTTTCCATGGTATTGCCCGGAACCGCTGTTTCCTATACCACCAAATGGAAGATTGTGATTGGTGAGATGCCAGCTGGCATTGTTTACACAGCCTCCACCGAATGAAACTGCCTGCAACCATTTCTCTTCTTTTTCTCTGGATGAAGTGAAAATATAAAAAGACAGGGGATTTTTATTTTTGGCAATGATGTTCAATGCCTCATCCATTTTATTAAAGCCGATGATGGGTAGTACAGGGCCGAAAATTTCTTCCTGCATCACTGCGCTTAGGGGATCTGCTTCTGTCAACAATGTTGGCTCAATAAATAAATTGTTTTTATCAGATCTTCCGCCATGTATTATTTTCCCGTCTGCCATGTATTTTACTACACGGTCAAACTGCTTTTCATTGATCATCTTCCCGTAATTATAACTTTGAAAGGCATCACTGCCAAAAAACTGATGTAGCACATTTTTCAGCTCATGTACCAGGGCATCCTTAACGGAATGATGTACAAGCAGGTAATCCGGAGCAACACACATCTGCCCGTTATTTGAAAATTTAGCCAGTGCAATGCGTTTGGCCGTAACCTTTATATTGGCATCTTCTTCAATGATGCATGGGCTTTTACCACCCAGCTCCAGTGTAACCGGAACTAAATTAGTTGCAGCCATCTGGTAAATGAGTTTTCCTACTGTAGTACTACCGGTAAAGAATACATGATCGAAAATAAAATTATTCATCATTTCCGGAATTACATCAGCGCCGTTTCCTTCAAATAGTATTATGTATTCCGGGTCAAAAGTTTCTGTGATCATTGCTTTTATTACAGCGGAAGTTGCGGGAGCAAATTCGGAAGATTTCAAAGCGATACAGTTACCGGCAGCAATGGCGCCAACCAGTGGGTTAAACAATAATTGGAAAGGGTAATTCCATGGGCCGATGATCAGCACAACTCCCAACGGGTCTTTCAGGATATAACTTGCAGAAGGCAGGTTTAACAGGTTTGTGGATACTCTTTCCGGTTCTGCCCATCCATCCAGGTGACGGAGCGCATGGTTGATCTCGGTTATTACAAAGCCATTTTCCGTTACCCAGCATTCTTCCGGGCTTTTTTTCAGGTCTTCATAGAGTGCTGCATAGAGTCGTTGTTCATATTTTTCAATGGCTGTTTTTAAATTCCTTAATTGTTTTTTCCTGAAATCAACCGGCCTCGTTGCACCACTATTATAATAGTTACGAAGCGTTGTTAATTTATTTACCACATACATTACCTTAAATTTGTTTAAAGTTAGGCACATTTATATGAGTGATGAAGAATATATGCAGGAGGCAATCAAAGAAGCTCAAAAGGCATTTGATATTGATGAAGTTCCGGTAGGAGCAGTTGTTGTAATGAATAACAGGATCATTGCAAGAGCGCATAACCAGGTTGAAATGCTGAACGACAGTACTGCCCATGCAGAGATCATGGCGCTTACTACCGCTTATAATTCCCTTGGAAGCAAATATCTTCCGGAAGCAACCTTATTCGTAACCCTTGAACCTTGCCTGATGTGTTCCGGCGCCCTGTACTGGAGCAAGATAGGACGGGTTGTATTTGGCGCTTATGATGATAAGAACGGTTACCGGAAAACCACAGGCGCCAATAACCCGTTTCACCCAAAAACAACCATAACCGGGCCTGTTCTTGAAGCAGAATGCAGCAGGTTGATGAAGGATTTTTTCCGTGCAAAAAGATAATGTTCATGTTTTCGATATGTGAAACTTCTAACTATTGATCACACTCATTTCAACTTAATGCGTGTAATTTTGTATAAATCAGTTTAAAAAATATTTTTTCACAACATAAATTAATTTGTTATGCCTTTTACATTAGCAGCTTTACCATATGCACACGAAGCATTAGAACCTCATATTGACACCCTGACCATGCAGATTCATCATGGAAAACATCACCAGGCCTATGTTGATAACCTGAACAAAGCCATTGCAGGAACTGAGAATGAAAACAAATCACTTGAAGAACTGGTGAAAATTTCGGGAAGCATCAGCCCTGCAGTACGCAATAACGGTGGCGGGCACTGGAACCATACTTTTTTCTGGGAAAGCCTGGCAGCAAATGCTGCTGGTAAACCTTCCGGTAAACTAGCAGAATCTATTGATGCAGCTTTTGGTTCTTTTGATGCGTTCAAAGAAAAGTTTAGCCAGGCAGGTATAACACGCTTTGGAAGCGGCTGGGCATGGCTGATTGTAAAAGACGGAAAAGTGGAAGTTACCTCAACACCAAACCAGGACAATCCATTGATGGATGTTGCAGAAATAAAAGGAACGCCATTGCTGGGTGCAGATGTATGGGAGCATGCGTATTATTTAAAATACCAGAACAGGCGTGCAGACTACCTGGCTGCTTTCTGGAATGTGGTTAATTGGGAGAAAGTGACTGAAAGGTTTGAAGCAGCAATTAAGTAAGTAATTTAAAATATTTAATGTAGAATGATGAATGTAAAACTGAAACATACTTTTACATTCATCATTCTATATTTTACATTCAATATTTACGGAACCGGATCATACCCATGCCCGCCCCAGGGATGGCATTTGCTTACTCTTTTTAGGGTAAGCCATAATCCTTTCAGTGGCCCGTATTTTTTAAATGCTTCTATGCCATAATGCGAACAAGTGGGTGTAAACCTGCATTTGGGACCAAGCAACGGAGATATGATCCACTGGTATAATTTTATCAGGAATATAAACGGAAAGCTCAGCAGGTATTTAATTTGTTTCATCTGAGAATTTTATCAGCCTGTTTAATATAGTCCCGGTTTTTTCAAAAACCACCTCATATTCCGGAATATCTTTGCCAACATACAGTATGAATACAGATAATTTCCGTTCTTTTTGCTGCAGGTGATTTTTCAATGGCTCTTTTTGCAAACGGTATGCCTCTCTTATCAGCCTTTTGATCCGGTTACGGTCTGTTGCTTTTTTAAAATTCCTGCTGCTAACGCCAATGGCTACCTGCAGAACTGCATGCTTGTTTTCCGGTAGCCAGATCACTTTGAAGGGAAAATTGGAAAAGCTGTTACCCTTGCTGAAAAGGGAATCGATGGTTTTCCTGCTTTTAAGCTTATCTGCTTTCCTGAAAAAATATCGTTGGGTTGTTGTCAAAATCTACAATAAATATTATTTTATTTACTCCGGACTAAAGTCCGGAGCTATTCAGCCCGGAGCAATTCATAAAAAAAGCCTTTGCAATGGCAAAGGCTAATATACATTTTTCGTCACTGGCTTTTAGCCAGGAAAGAATATGGTTTATTTTTTTGAACCGTGTTCGTCAGAAACAGTCAGTTTATGACGCCCTTTTGCCCTGCGGCTGGCTAATACTTTACGGCCATTTGCATCCTGCATACGCCTGCGGAATCCGTGTACAGATTTCCTGCGGCGTTTATGGGGTTGGTATGTTCTTTTTTTTCCTGGCATTTTTTTATGATTTTCCTTTTACAAAAATTGTTAAAGTCTGTTCCTGTCAGCCGGGCACCATCCCCGCTGCTTGTGAAAGGACGGCAAAGGTAGGGGTTTCGGGGTAAAATATTAACTGTAATCAAAAGATTTTACCACTTCTATCAATAATCCCTTGTTTTTCAGGGTAAATGTATTTTTTCACTGATAATTTCTTCCCCGTAAAACAGGCTTGCATGGTTATTGAAATCTGCAGTGTCGCCGGTTGTATAAAACTTCCTGCTACCATTTTTACTGCATTTGCCATCTATTTCGGGATGCCTTTGCAGGTAATCTTCCAACCCGGCTGCAATAATATGTCCCTGGGCAATGACAGAAACGCCTTCAGGCGTATATTTTTTTATTTTTTCCATCAGTAAAGGATAATGTGTACAGGCCAGCAGAATAGTATCTATTGCAGTATCATGTTGCAATAAATGATCGATATGCTTTTTTACAAAATAATCTGCGCCCGGCGACTGGTATTCATTGTTTTCTACCAGGGAAACCCACATTGGGCAGGCTTCCTGGCTTACATTTATGTGCGGAAAGAATTTTTCTATTTCAATAACATAGGAGTTTGATTGTACGGTGCCGTTTGTACCCATGATTCCTACATGGCCGCTTTTGCTGTAATTGCCTATCACTTCTGAAGTTGGCCTGATCACGCCGAGTACCCTCCTGGACGGGTCAATTAAAGGAAGATCGTGTTGCTGGATCGTTCGCAATGCTTTTGCCGATGCAGTATTACAGGCCAGTATTACAAGCTGGCATCCCTGAGAAAAAAACCATTTTACACATTGAAGCGTATATTCATACACAGTATCAAAATCCCTGGTGCCATAAGGGGCACGGGCATTGTCGCCCATGTATATATAATCATACTGAGGGAGCGTGGCAGTTATTTCCTTTAAAATACTGAGCCCGCCATACCCGCTGTCAAAAACACCTATAGGCTGTTGTTCATTCATATTTCAAAAATAATAAAGCCATCCCGGTTTATCAGGATGGCTTTTATAAATTTATCGGTTAAAGCGGTTTATTTTTTAGGTGCAGCCGCCGGCTGTTTCGGTGTATCCTTTATACCGAGTTTCTTTTTTACAAGGTCAATCAGGTTATCTCCCGGAGGGCCAACCATCACTGAATTTGCATCCAGCACATACGCATAACCGTTTTCTTTTGCTACCGCCTGAACAGTTTGCATGGCTTTATCTTTCAATGGAGCCACTTTTTCCTGGAGCTTCTGCTGGTACATTTCCTGTGCCTGCTGGTTCCAGCCCTGAACTTTCTGATATAAAGCAATCAGTTCGTTTCTTTTTATTTCCCTCATGCTTGGAGAAAGCTTAGAAGAATCTTTAACAAAAAGACTGTCTTTATCTCCCAATTCCTTCATCATATCCTGTCCTTGTTGAGCAAGTGATGCCTGGTATTCTTTCAATTCACCATCAGCTTTTTCTGCTTCGGGCATAACACCAATTAATTCATCCAGGCTGATATACCCGATTTTGTTTTGTGCAGATGCACTAAAAATACCTAATGCCATTACACCTGCTAAGATTAATTTTTTCATTGCTTTTTTAAGTTGTTTAAGATATATTTTATTGTTTAATAGTAATATTTTAACCTGTATATGCTGCCCGTAAAATCAGTCTTGTCATTTATTTAACACCAATGATCCTCAATACATCTTCACTCTTATCAAGTTTTGGGTCGGCAAAGATAACAGTAATTCCTTCACTTTTATCAAGTATGAAATCATATTGCTTTTCTACAGCCAGCTTTTGAACGGCATTGTATACCTTATCCTGGATAGGTTTGATCAGTTCCTGCCTTTTTTTGAACAGGTCACCTTCAAAACCAAAACGCTTCCGCTGCAAGTCACGCAGGTCTTTTTCCTTATTGTACAATTCATCTTCCCTTTTCTTTTTCAAGGCATCAGGAAGCATCACCTGTTCCGCATCATAATCTTTAAACATCTTGTCAAGCGCTGCCTGCTTTTGGTCAATTTCCTGCTGCCATAAAATACTGAAATTGTCAAGCTGAACCTGCGCATCTTTATATTCCCGGATCTTTTCTAAAATATATTTCGAATCAATTACTGCATAACGTTGTGCATTGGCTGAAATTACAACCATGAAAAAACTGATAGCAAGAACAAAAGACTTTTTCATATAACTAATATTTAAATAATACGGTTGATTAAATATATATGATTATTCGGGTTCCTGGCCCAGCATGAATGTGAATTTTGCTGCACCCTTAAGCCCGGTAGATTGATTATACCTGTCGAAACCAACACCATAATCAAATCCAAGCAGTCCAAACATGGGCAGGAAGAACCTGGCGCCAATACCCGCAGATCTCCGTAATTTGAAAGGGTTGTAGTCCTTAAAACTATACCATCCGTTTGCAGCTTCAAAAAAGGCAAGTCCGTAAATGGTACTGCTGGCACCGGTACTGAAAGGATAGCGTAATTCAACCGTATACTTATTGAAAATGGTAAAGAACTCTGTTGGCGTAATACCGTCCGGGTTTATTTTGGGGTTTGAATTGTTGTAAATCGGGAAACCTCTGTGAGCAATGATATCATACCCCAGCAATGCCTGTGTATTGCTTAAGCCCGCATCTCCAACCTGGAAACGTTCAAATGGAGATATCTGGAGTTTCTGGTTGTACTTTCCAATGAAGCCATATTTGGCTGCAGCCTTTAAAATAAACTGTTTGTTCTTATCAGCGCCTCTTGCCCTGCCGATAGGAACATACCATTCAGCATTCATGCGCCATTTGTGAAACTCAGGTAATTTGTATTCATTCACCTCGCCGGAAGAAATACCCATTAATGAATACGGAAGAGTGAACTGACCGCTGATTAAAAAGTTTGAACCACTGGTAGGGAAGATAGGGTTCGGACCGGCAGAATTACGCAGCAAGGTTATCTTGGCACTTATATTCGTTGATGTGCCGGTATTAATGCCCTGGAAGATATTGGGGTAATTTCTCAGTTTGTATTGCTGGAAATTGAGTGTATAAATGAGGTTGAAAAAGTCATCCGGCCTTTTTAACTGCTTACCCAATGAAATACCAAAACCTACTGTTTTTACATAAGATTTGTTGGCGCATGATTTACAAAAACTTCCTAAGCTGTCATAAGCATTTGCATACTTGGTATTGTAATAACTGATAGAAAATGAATTCCGCTTGCGGCCACCCAGCCATGGTTCGGTGAATGAGAAATTATACGACCTGTATGCTTTACCGTTAGATTGTATCCTTGCACTCAGTTTCTGCCCGTCACCGGAAGGTAAAGGATCCCAGGTAGATTTTTTGGTAATATTCTTTAATGAAAAATTATTGAATGTTACGCCAAGTGTACCGGTTAAACCGATACCACCACCGAAACCTGCTGACAATTCCAACTGGTCAGCCGATTTTTCTTCCACCTGCCAGTTGATATCAACAGTACCATTATCTGCATTTGGGGTAACCTGCGGGTTTATTGTTTCAGGATTAAAGAAACCAAGCTGAGATAATTCTCGTTGGGTACGTATTATATCCGAACGGCTGAATTTTTCGCCGGGGATCGTTCTCAGTTCCCTCAAAACAACATAATCTTTAGTTTTATCATTTCCGGATACGGTAATGCGGCCGTAAGTAGCCTGCGGCCCTTCCGACATACGTAATTCAAAATCAATGGTATCGTTGTAAACAGCTGTTTCAATCGGGTCTATCCGGAAGAACAGGTAACCGTCGTCCTGGTATAAACTGCCTACATCACCACCTTCTGCAGAGAGTTGTTTTCCCAGGCGTTTGTTCAGTAATTCAAGGTTGTATACGTCTCCTTTATTGATACCAAGGAAAAGGTTAAGAACCGAATCAGAATATTTGGTATTACCTGTCCACATCATATTACCGAAATAATATTTTCTACCTTCTGTCAATTTGATGTCAATGTTCAGGTTACCCTTTACATCATTGAAAATAGTATCTGCAACAAGTTCGGCATCCCGGAAACCCTGCGCATTGTAATAGCCTAATACACTTTGTTTGTCTTCCAGGTATTTATTGTCATTGAACTTTGAACCGCCGAATCCTTTGAACCGCACGTAGGGGTCCAGGTAAGTCCAGGTTTGGGTAGGAGAGAGATAACCTGTTTCTTTCAGGTATTGTTTGAATGTATAATTTTTTGTTGTATCGCCATAAGGGCTTACAATTTTATCGGGGAACAAAGTGAACCTGGTCATTTCTTTTGTTCCTTTCATCTGCTTTTTCAGTTTTATGTCCGGAACAATTTGATTGCCTGTAAAATTGATGGAATTTACTTTAACCTTATTACCTTTTTTAATAGTAAACTGGAGAGATACACCGTTAATGGCACCAGGGATAAGTTCTTCAGTCATGTCGATTGTGAGGTTCCTGTATCCCTTGTCGTTATAATATTTTTTTATTGCTTCAACGGCACTCAGTTTCATATTTTCGGTAAGTACCCTGTCCTTTGCCAGTCCCACTTTCGCTTCAAGGTCATCTCTTTCTCCTTTTCTTACACCTGCAAATTTAAAATCTATTAAGCGGGGCCTTTCTTTAATAGCCATTTCAATAAAAAGATTAGATCCCTCCAGGTGGGTTAAATAGATCTGTATGTCTGAGATCAGGCTTTGCTTCCAAAGTTTTGAGATTGCTTTGCCAAAAGCGTCTGTTCCGGGAATTTGTACTTTATCACCTACTGCAAGCCCGGATATGGAGATGATCAGGTTCTGATCAAATGCAATAGAACCTGTAACGGTTATACCTGCAATTGTATATTCTTTTGGTGTCCTGGAGTTAAAAATTTCCTGTAAAGCAGGATTTACAGAAACGGCAGAACTGTCTTGGGCAAATAGTTGCGGTGTGCTGAAAAATAATATTGCAATAAAAAATGTGTTCTGGTAAATCCTGCGCATCAATTGGTTTTTTAACGTGCGGCAAATTAAGCCCATTAATGAAAACTATTTGTTAAATGAAAGCCATTTGCCAGCTTCAAATGTAAAACAGCAACGCTTTTATCTGTTTTTAATAAATTATGTTTTTACCTGTTCTCCGGTTTTTCCAAATCTTCTTTCCCGTTGCTGAAAATCCAATATAGCTTCGTATAAGTTTTCCTTTCTGAAATCGGGCCAGCGTGTTTCGGTAAAGTATAATTCTGAATAGGCCAGTTGATATAACAGAAAATTGCTGATCCTGAATTCACCGCTGGTCCGGATCATGAGTTCGGGATCTGGAAAATTGCTGGTGCTCAGGTGTTCCTGCAGTGTTTGTTGTGTTATTTTTTCAGGGTCAAGTGTTCCTGCACTTACTTCTTTTGCAATGTTCTTAACAGCATTTACCAGTTCCCACCGGCTGCTGTAACTCAATGCCATCACCAGGTTAAGGCCGGTATTTGAAGCCGTTTCAGCTAATGCTTCCGCAAGTTCATTACGGGCATTTACCGGTAGCATGTTGATGTCGCCGATCACATGAAGTTTAATATTATTCTTATTAAGCGTGGGAACTTCTTTTTTTATGGTATCTATCAGCAATTCCATTAAGCCGGTTACCTCATATTCGGGCCTGTCCCAGTTTTCGGTACTGAATGCATATAATGTAAGGTACTTTATTCCAAGTTCAGCCGCACCTTCCACAATATTTCTTACACTCTCAACTCCATGAAGATGGCCAAAAAGGCGGTCTTCACCCTTTTCCTGGGCCCAACGGCCATTGCCATCCATAATGATAGCAATATGGTTTGGCAACCTGTTGAAATCTATCTTTTCTTTTAATGTCATTGCGGTAACTGGCAAAATCATGCATAGTGCCTGATTTTGGGCTGCAAAGCTAACAAATTTTGCCCGAATACAGGAATTTGGACACTTAAGTAGTATTTCTAATTAAAATTATCGTCATAGCTGGGAACGAAGCAGCCTATTTTGTATGTTATTTATATTTCAGATTGCTTTGTTCTTCGCAATGACGGACTTTAAAAATGTCAAATTAATA
>Ga0075163_10011036_pt1 | contig 11781 bp, 6 predicted proteins | sample JI1023141ADNA_FD_71478 | JGI IMG/M metagenome (GOLD analysis project Ga0075163, IMG submission 71478) | Wastewater effluent complex algal communities from Wisconsin, to seasonally profile nutrient transformation and Carbon sequestration -... | ecosystem: Engineered > WWTP > Effluent > Algae... | reverse complement strand
GATCCTGGCGGCGTTCCTCGACGAGCCCTGTCACATCTCGCCGTACTCGCCCGCGAGCCGGCACTACTGGAACGAGCTGTACCTCGATCTCGGCGCGATCGCCGAGGAGGTCGGGCTGCCGGCGCCGGTGGCTCCGCCGATCCCGCCGGGGCTGATCGACTACCGCACGCAGTACGCGTGGCGCCGCGAGGCGCTCGGGCCGCTGCTGGCCGCGCTCCACGACAAGCATCGCGTGGAGATCGATCGCTGGGCCGAGGCCACCACGACGTGGGACTACGCCGCGTTTCGCGCGCTCACCGAGACCACCCGCAAGAGCTGGCGCGACTGGCCCGCGATGTGGCGCGACGAGCTCCCGCTACTGCGCACGCGCGGTGATGCGATCTCGAACGGCATCGCGGCCGATCGCCTCGACTTCCACGCGGTCGCGCAGTGGGCGATGCAGCGCCAGCTCGAGGGCCTGCCCACGGATCGCGTCGCGCTGTATCTCGATCTCCCCGTCGGCGTGAACCTCGATGCGTACGAGGTGTGGCGCGAGCGTCCGCTGTTCCTGACCTCGCTCGCCGCCGGCGCGCCACCGGATCCGCTGTTCCTCGGTGGGCAGAACTGGGGCCTGCCGCCGGTGTCGCCGCACGCCGCGCGCCGCGATCACTACCGCTACGTGATCCGCTGCATCCGCCACCACATGAAGGTCGCGGGCATGCTGCGCATCGATCACGTGATGGGGCTGTTCCGCCTCTACGTGGTGCCCGAGGGCCGGCCCGCCACCGACGGCGTGTACCTCCGCTACTACGCCGAGGACATGCTCGCGATCCTCGCGCTCGAATCGACGCGTCACGACTGCGCGCTGGTCGGCGAGGACCTCGGGACGGTGCCCGAGCACGTGCGCCCCGCGATGGCTCGCCACGGCATGTTCCGCCTTCACGTCGGCCAGTGGTTCTTGCCCGGCAAGCGCGGCGAGCGCCCGGGTGCGTCGCCTCCGGAGTCGATCGCGTCGCTCAACACCCACGACACCGCCACGTTCGCGGGCTGGTGGAACGGCGCCGACATCGACGACCGCCGCGACCTCGGCCTGATCACCGACGCACAGGACGCGAAGGAGCGCCACGAGCGCGCCGAGCAGCGTACCGCGATGCTCGCGTTTGCCGCCGCGCCCGCCGACGATCACCTGACGCCCGTCGAGCGCGCGATGGTCGCGGCCACCGCCGATCTGGCCGTCGGTCCCGCGGAGGTGGTGTTGATCGCGCTCGACGATCTCGCGCTCGATCCGGTTCCTCACAACGTGCCTGGCACGGTGATCGAGCGCCCGAACTGGCAGCGCCGCGTCACCAGCTGGTCGACCGCGCTCACGGAGCAGGCGTCGCCGGCGGCCGCCGAGGCGGTGCAAGCGGTCGCCGACAAGCGGCGCAGCTAGAGCGACGGTACGGCGTGCCCGACCTTCGCGCGCACGCCGGTAGCGCAAACGTCCTACGACACGGCTAGAGCGTGGGTAGACCGGCGTCTAGCTTCTTGAGCTCGACGCGGGCCGCGGCAACCTCTGCCTGGCCATCTGGATCACCGGCGCGGACGCGCGCCATGCCGTGGGTGAACCGCGCCTGGTTCTGGATCACCGGGTGCTCGGTCTCCTTGATCGCGCGCGCGCTGCTCTCGGCCGCGAGGGCGAACCGCTGGAGCCCGAACTGGCACTCCGCGATGCTCGCGAACACGATCGCGAGCGAGGTGTGGTCTGCGGTGTGGAGCGCCTCATGTTCCTTCGCCGAGCGCTCGTAGAGGCCGATCGCCGCCTCGAACTTGCGGTGCTCCTGCTCGAGCTTCGCGAGGTTGTTGAGCGTGTGTGCGACGTCGATGCTGGGGCGCCGGCCGCGCTCGAGGATCTCGAGCGCCTCGGTGAAGCCCTTCCGGGAATCCTCATCCTTCTCGGCCACCGCCGCGATGCCCATCAGGAACCGCCCGATCCGCACGTCCCCGGCGGGTAACGTCGCGCGCGCCATCGCGAGGGCACGCGTCATGAACGGCCGGCCCTCGTCCGGCTTCTCGATCTGCACGAACACGGCGCCGACGCTGTACAGCAGCCGCGCGAGCGCTGGTGAGGGAGCGAGCCGGGCCTCGCTGATCCGGATCGTCGCCCGCAGCTCGGCCTCGGTCTCGGGATAGCGACGGAGCAGGAATAGCGCGACGGCGTGCTCGCGATGGATCTCGCCGACCGCGGGGTGGTCCTTGCCGTATGCCGCCTCGAACAGCGGGAGCAGTGCGCGGGTCTCCTGCTCGAGTACCGGCACCTCGCGCGCGATGTGCGCGACGTCGGCGCGGGCTTGGCGCAGCGCCAGCACCGATGGCGTCAGCTTGGCCGCGGTCGCCTCCTGGATCAACGGATCGAGCAACGCGCGTGCTGCCGCGATCTCGTGTTGCATCGCGAGCACCTTCGCCTTGCTGGTGGCGAAGCGCGCGCGCAGCTCGAGCGGCGAGGAGGCGCGGGCGTTCGCGGCCTCCGCCGCCGGCAGCAAGGTGATGGCCTCCTTGTTGGTCTGGGCGAGGACGTGCGCATCGAGTTGCTTCGACCACAGCTCGGCGACCAGACGATCGTCGTGGGCTGCGGCCGCGGCGACCACCGCATCGCGGAGCGCGGCCAGCTCGGGGTCGTACTGCTCGTTCTCGTGGTGGCTCGCTGCGAGCACGCGCAGCGCCGTCGCCAGGCTCTCCGGATGCGCGAGGGTGCGCGCCCGCGCGACGGCCCTCGCCGCGCGCTCACCAACGCCGGTGCGAGTGCCGCTGGTGCGCAGCTCGACGTCGAGGTCGATCAGCTCGCGCGCCAGCGCATCGATCTCCGCACGCTTGAGCGGGTTGGTTGGCAGCGGGACGCGCTCGGCGAGGGCCGAGGTGTCGGCGCAGGCGTCGAGTGTGGGCAGCACCGTCGCGGCGCGGGTCGCACCGTCGAGCGTCTTCCCATCGCGGGCTCCCTCCAGCGACTTGATGGTCTCGTCGAGCTCGAACAGCGCGCGATCGAGGCAGGTCATCCGCCGATCGAGCAGCGCGTCGGACTGACGTCCGTCGTGCGTGAGCTGGCACGCCTCGACGTAGAGATCCTGCCAGCGCGTCGCACCGCCATCGATCACCGGGCTCGCCACCGCGAAGCGCTGCTTGCCGAAGGTCGGATCGATCGCCGCGAGGTGCGCTTCGAGCGCGGTGCGCCGCGGTGTTCCCCACACGGCATCCATCCGTGCGGTCGGCCGTACGCACGGATCCTCCACGACCGCCGACTGGGACCGTCCGAAGCTCCACGCGACGACGATCGCGATTCCGATCACGGCGATGCCACCTGTGGCGATCCACACCCGCGCGCGACCGCGGCGCACACGCGCGAGGTCGGCGAGCAGCGGCTCCATCGCGGGATAGCGATCGTCGGGTTCCTCCGCCTGCGCGCGATCGAGGATCGGCGCGAGCGCGGCCGGCACGGTATCGCCGAGCGCCTCGCGCAGCGACTTCGCGAAGCTGTACTGATCGGCGCGCGCATCGACCGGCTCGCCGCGCTTCTGCTCGGGAGCCATGTACGCGGGTGTGCCCATCGCCGCGCCCGGCGTGGTCAGCTCCGACTCCGAGCCAATCGAGGACGCCGGTGCATCGGGATCGTCGATCGCGCCGACCAGGCCGAAGTCACCGAGCTTCGGCAGCCCGCGGGCATCGACCAGCACGTTCGACGGCTTGAAGTCGCGATGGACGAGCCCGAGCGCGTGGACGGCGGCGAGACCGTTGCCGGCCGCGATGAAGATATCGAGGACCTCTCGCCACGTGTGCGGCGTGGCCATCCAGTCGAGCAGCGTGACGCCCTCGACGAGCTCCATCGCGATGAACCGATCGGAGCCGACCATGCCGACCTCGAACACCGTCACCACGTTCGGATGCGAGAGCTTCGCGAGGGCCTGCGCTTCGCGGAGCAGACGTGCCGGCGCCACGAGCCCACTCGCGGTCGCTGGGTGCAGCAGCTTCAAGGCGACGCGGCGATCGAGCACGGTATCGCGACCCTCGAACACCAGCCCCATGCCGCCGGCGCCGAGCCGGCCGACGATCTCGAAGTGCCCGAGCCGGGAAGGGAGCGGTGCGATGCCGTCCTCGGTTTCCTCCCTGACCGTGACCACGTCCCCCGGTTTCATGGCGCGAGTATCAACAGATGGCTCGCGACCGCACAAGGTCCACCCCCTGGACCAGGGGGTGGACCAGCAACGCTTTCAGGTCCACCCCGTGAACGCGGCTACTCGGCGATTACCCGAGCTTGCCGTTCGGCGCGCCGGTTGCTGAACACGCACCCATGCGCTTGTCCGCCTTCGCGTTGCTCCTGATCGGGTGTGTCGACCCCGTCGACCTCGATTCCTCGTCGCAAGATCTGCGACCCCGCTGCTCGGCGTCGAACCCCGACTGCGAGGCGCCCGCCGATCCACCACCTCCGCCCGATCACCCCGATCCGGAACCGCCGCCCGACAACTCGGCGTGTAACGCGCTGGTCACCGGCTCGGTGTCGATCTCGGCGTCCGGCACGGTGCCGATGGGCTCCACGCACGCGATCTACTGGGACGTCTCGCTTCCCACAACCTGCACGGCGACCGGTCAGATCATGCTCGGCGAGGTTCCGGTCGGGCCGAGCGGATCGCTGGTCATCACGGCGCTCGCGACACGCTCCTATTCGCTCTCGTTCGAGGGCCGCCAGCTGGCCGCGACGAGCATCACCACCGAGCTCCCTCCGACGGTCCGGATCACCGGCAACTCGTACGACCAGCAGGCGCTGTTCGCGCAGGCCGTCGCGAAGGAGAACGAGGTGGTCCTGATCAACCCGACCGTCGAGCTCGACCTGACCGCCTACGCCGCGACCGGCCTCCAGGTCGCGGACGGTGTGCAGATCCGCGGCGAGTACGGCGCCCCGACCTGGCGCCCCGCACGTGACTCCAACCATCCCGGACCGCGCCTCTACACGCGCACGCGCACGCACGGGATGCTCTGGATCCGGAACAACGTCACGCTGCGCGGCTTCCGGCTCCACGGTCCTGACATGACCATCACCGAGGGCGACGGGCTCGGCATCGTGGTGATCTCGGGTCAGCGCATCGAGATCGACAACCTCGAGGTCGCCGGCTTCTCCGAGGCTGGCATCTACGCGAAGGATCCGGACGGGACCAACAACTACTTCACCGACATCCGGATCCACGACAGCTACTTCCATCACAACCAGGGGCCCGACGGTGACGGCTATGGTGTGGTCGTGCTCGAAGGTGCGAAGGCGCTGATCGAGCACGACGTGTTCGATTTCAATCGTCACGCCATCGCGTCGACGAGTGGCGCCCCGGGTACCGGCTATCAGGCGAGCGAGAACCTCGTGCTCAAGGGCGGCGGGCGGCACATCGACAGTAGTGGATTCGAATGGTCCACCCACGCCTTCGATGTCCACGGCTCGGAGGACAGCCCGCTGGGTCACGCCGACCACGGCACGGGCGGCGAGCTGTACCTGATCAGCCGGAACACGTTCCAGTACGACCGCGGCTACGACTTCAAGCTGCGCGGTACGCCCGAGATCGGGGCCTTCCTCACCGAGAACATCTTCCCGCAGAGCGAGAGTAGCAGCACCGCCGCCACCTGGCCCGCGTACCACATGACCCTCGCGGGCAACACGTTCTCCAAGGACACGTTCGGCAACTACGGCGTGTGTGACTTCGACGGCGATGGCATCGACGATCTGTTCCTCGCCACCGGCGTCACGTGGTGGTTCTCGAGCGCCGGCAAGTATCCGTGGACGTACCTCAGCAGCCAGACCGAGGAGCTGCACCAGCTCGGCCTCGGTGACTTCAACCACGACGGCCGGTGCGACGTGCTGCGCGTGCGCGACAACTTCTGGGAGCTGTCCAGCGGTGGCAAGACTCCGTTCCTCGAGTTGCCCCCCGGTTTCGGCGGCGCCTACGATCAGCTGCGGTTCGCGGACTTCAACGGCGATGGCTTCACCGACGTGTTTCGCCGCGTGCCGAGCGGCCAGTGGTTCGGCTACTTCAACTTCACGACCCCGGCGCCCGTCGCGCTCCAGTCCTCTGACAAGCCGATCGAGGAGCTGCGCTTCGGTGACCTCGACGGTGATCGAATCTCCGACGTGCTCGCGATCGAAAGTGGCGTGTGGTCGTGGTCGCGCAGTGGCACCGCGGCCTGGCAGCCGCTCAACTCGCGGTACCACAACCTCGACGGCATCACGATGATCGCGGACATCGACGGTCTCGTCGGCGCCGACGTGATCCGGCTGACCACTACCTGGACAACCACCACACAGGCCGCCCTCGAGGTGTGGCTGAGCTCGGGTGGGCGTGGAGCGTGGACCAAGGTCGGCACGCTACCGCTGACGATGCGCATGGAGAACACGGCCTACGACACCTACTTGCCCGTGGGCCGCTTCGACACCGGCCCGGCGAGCCTACTCAAGTTCGACAAGGCCAACCGAATCCCTCTGAAGTTCCAGCCGTGGCAGCCGCTCCGGCCGCATGGACTCTCTGCGCTCTAGCAAGGATGTGCTGCCGTTCATCGTAGCTAGCGCTCACTGCGCGGGCGGCATCGGGGGCATCGGCATCATCGGCGGACGCGGCTTGCGTGCGAACACGGTCGCCCACTCGACGCGACCGGTGACCTGCATCAGCACGAACAGCGTGATCACCGCACCCGCCGTGACGGTCAGCCCGGTGTAGCCCTCGAAGAAGAAGGCGTAGCTGAACAGCACGAGGAACACGGTCTGCGCGATCGCGGCCTCGACGACGACGAACAGCCGGCCGGCGACCAGGCGCAGGTACGAGATCACGAGGCCGACGCTGACCACCGCGGCGAGGCCGAACGCGACGTGCACGTCGATGTGATCGACCAGGTACGCGAACAGCAGGTGGAACGCGAAGAAGCCCGCCGCGAGGAAGAAGTAGTTCATCGGGTGCAGCGAGCGGCCGCGCAGCACGCCGAGGATCACCATCACGGTGAAGAAGAACAGCAGCCCGACCGGGGCGAAGAACGAGATCCGCGCCGCCAGCGGACCGGGGTTGGTCTTCGACGGGAGATCGATCGCGATGTCGTGGCCGGCGACCAGGTTGTCGAACTTCCAGGTCGACACCCCGTCGGCGCGTGTGGTCGGAGACATCGAGCCGGCGGGGAAGTCGATCGCGGCATCGCCGGTGTGCGTGATCAGCTCGAAGTCGGTGACCTGCGAGACGCCGGTCCCGAAGCCGTAGTGCCAGACATCGAGCCCGCGCGACTGGTAGGCGACCTCGATCGGCGCGCTGGCACCGGGCGCGAGCTCGAGGGTGGTGGTCACCCCCGACAGATCGGTGGCGCGCGCGGGCGTGCCGGCGACGGCGAACTTGAAGCCATCGTAGATCGCCTCGCTCGATGGGAACGCGAAGTTGATGAACAGCTTGCGCGGTTCGGTGGTCGGGTTGGCGACCGCGTACTGGGCCGCGAACGCGACCGCGTAGGTGTCGTACCAGAGCAGGCCCTTGCGGCGATGGTCGAGGTCGATGCCGACGTCGATCCGGCTCCGGGTCAGCGGCACCGGGATCTTGTCGATCACCTGTTCTGTGATGGTCTTGGTGATCGTCTTGCCGGTGGCGTCGCGCTCCTCGATCTCGCGCGAGGTCGTGCGCGGCACCTCGTACCAGACCGCCGGCGCCTGCTGGACGTGCTTGCCGCCCCACAGCTTCTGGACCTCCTGCTCGAGGCGGTAGTCGAACTGGTCGGTTCGATCGACGACCGTCGCGCCGAGGATGACCCAGCCGAGCGTGGTGCAGAAGAAGATGATCCCGATACCGAAGATCCGCCACAACGTCATGCCTGTGGAAGGCGGCCCGGCGCGGCGATGTTCCGTCTCCCCGAACACTTCAAGAGTGTGGAGATTTGAAGGAGGCGATCACAGATCTCGTGCCGGGTCCGTGCGGGTTGGTTGCGTGGACCAGTGGTCCAGGTGGACCTGAGGGTGGACCAGGTCCACGCGCGGCACGTCACGTTCGAGTGATTGCGCCCGGTTGCCTCCTGGCGTGGCGGTTGCTGACTGCGTGGGCCATGCAGCAGACGCTTCGCTCGATCACCGCCCTGACCCTCGCGTTGCTTCCAACAATCGCGCTCGCCGACAAGAAGCTCGAGGAGGTCACCAAGCCCGACGTCAAGGCACCGGTCACCGCGTGGTCGCCGGCCCAGCACTTCCGGGCCGCGCAGGACTCGAACTACGGCAACGGCACGAACATGGTAGGCGTCTTGCTGCTCGCCGACGAGCTCGGAGGCAAGCTCAGCGAGCTCGGTCGTGCGGCGACGATCCAGCGGTGCCTGCACCACCCGGCGAGTGTCGAGGAAGGCGTGCTCGCATGGGCGGTGTGTCGCCACGACGTCAAGGCGATCGACCTGGCGAAGCTCGAGGCCGAGCTCAAGGCGGAGGGCATCGTCGGCAAGGAGCTGACGAGCGCGATCGACTGGGTCAAGGACATCATCAAGACGGCGAGGCTCACGGGGGATCCGATCGAGAAGCTCGCGGCCTCCGAGCCGGGCATCGCGCAGATCCTGAAGGTCGCCGACGACGCGCGCGCCGAGTGGACCGCCTACGAGGCGAAGAACCAGGCGGTGGTCGATCGCTATCGCGCCCTCAAGGATGGGGTGCGTTCGGCGCGCAGCAACGACAAGGCCTTCACCGGCTGCTTCGAGGCGACGCAGCCCGCGTTCGCCAAGATCATGAAGGCCGCGGCGCCGAAGATTCCGTACGAGATCAACAACCCCGATGCGATCGAGGGCTACACCGGCGCGTATCTGCCGTACCTGCCGGTCACGGTGGACACCTACGTCGCGACGGTGTCGTACGCGGCGTGCCTGTGGAGCCTCCACGAGACCGCCGCGCACTTCTACGGCGTCGCCGCGAATCAGGCGAACGGTCGCGCGATCGCAGGGCCCCGTACCCTCGCCGCGGCGCGCCTGTTCGACCCGGCGTTCAAGCCCACGTTCGGCGACCGGTCGCTGTCGTTCCAACGGCCGCGCGAGTGGAAGGATGGCGCGCAGCTCGCGGCGGCACGCCAGATCGACGACGCCTACGTGAACGCCGAGGGAAACCTAGGCACGATCACGCCGGCCGGCCAGCTGACGAAGGTCAGGTTCCGCGGCCGGGCCTACGACGAGTGCGTGCAGCGGTCGAAGAACGTCGACCAGACCTGCTTGAAGACGGTGAAGCAGTACGACGCCACCGTCGGCGAGGGGAACGTGTTCACCAAGTTCTTTGTCGGCGCGAAGCCCGACTTCGGCGCCGCGATCAAGTTCGGCTTCCCCGAGGTGATCTGGAACCCCAAGACCAAGAAGCTGACCACCATCCTCACCATCCAGGTCAACTGATGCACGCGCGAAGGATCCCCATGACGAGCGTTGTCCGACCGCTACTCCTCTCCCTGCTCTCGCTATCCGCGTGCAAGAAGTCCGCAGACCCCAAGCCCGGTGACACCAAGGTCACCGAGGCAACGCCGGGGACGACCCCCGAAGCCAAGCCCGCGGCGCCGAGCTCGAACGGCAAGTGCGCCGACGGCTTCACCTACAACACGATGGGCAAGTTCTGCATCAAGCTGCCCCCGAAGTTCGCCGGCAAGCTCGACCCCGAGGGGCGCGAGTCCGGTAACGGAACCGCCAAGCAGTACGGCTGGGCCGGCGGCGACTCCGGGAGCGACTACGGCATCACGGTGTTCGTCTCCAAGATGAACGAGGAGTACTGGGTCGACAGCCTGGAGCGCGTCAAGCAGCCGCCGTACGAGGGCAAGCTTGTCGCGGACGGCAAGCTCGAAGGCGGTGGAACCTGGGCAACCGGTGAGGACAGCGCTCCTCCGGCCGGGAAGACCCAGCGCCGCTGGATCCACACGGTTGCGAAGAGCCCGACCCAGCGGCTGACCTGCGAGATCACGCGTGCGAGTGGCGCGGGCTCGCCTACGGAAGAAGAGGTCTTCGACACCTGCAAGACGATCGTGTTCGCGAAGGAATGAACACGTCGATCTCCATCTCACTGATCACTCAAGGACGACACATGAACAAGCTATCGATCGCACTGGTTGCTGCACTCTCGCTCCTCACCGCCTGCAAGAAGAAGGGCGGCGCCGGCGAGGCGATCGCCAAGATGGAGGAATTCTCCAAGTCGATGTGCGACTGCAAGGACAAGGCATGCGCCGACAAGGTCAACGCGGACATGACCACGTGGGGAAGCGAGATGGCAAAGGGGGCCGCGAAGGACGACAAGCCGGATCCCGAGCTGGCCAAGAAGTCGGCCGATGTGATGACCAAGTACACCGAGTGCATGACCAAGCTGATGATGGGCGGCGGTGCCCCCAAGCCTGCAGGCGATGCGCCGCCCGTCGCCGGTACGGGGAAGTCGTGCCAGGAGCTCGGCGGCAAGATGCGGGACAAGACCTGCATGCTCGCGGCGATGCCGTTCGAAGCGAAGTTCGACAAGTGGGGCGACAAGGGCGCGATCTTCAAGGTCACGAGCAAGTTCGATCGGCCGGTCCGGATCACCAACGCGCAGCTCTACGCGTACGACAACGCGGGGGCGCAGGTCGAGATGACCGCGAACGGCTTCAAGATGAAGACCTCGCAGATGAGCAGCGGCACGCTGTTCGAGCTCGCGCCGGGCGAGACCAAGGACTTCGAGATCAGCATGCCCAAGGACGGCGTGCCGGCCGGCAGTGTGATGCAGGCCGAGTTCCTGTCGTGGTCGTCGGAGGATCGCAAGACGGAGTTCGGGGTCAACCCGCGCGATATGGAGGTGCGGCCGAAGGACGGCTGGAAGTAGTGGCTAGCCGCGGCGCAGCGCTTCGAGATCGACCTCGAAGCGATTGGCGAGCCGCCGCACGTGAGATCGCGAGGTCTCGAGCTCGCGCGCGATCGCACTCGCGTTGCCTTGATGCTTCTTCGCCACGGCGAGGAAGTTGTCCTTCGACTGCGGCTCTGGTTCGCGCGGCGGAGGTGCCGTCGCGGACGCCTCGAGCAGGATGTGCTTCGCGTCGATCACCGAGCCGCCGGCGAGCAGCACGGCGCGCGCGACCACGAGCCGGAGCTCGCGCACGTTGCCGGGCCAGTCGTACGCGCTGAGCATGGACAGCGCCGCGACGGTGAAGCGCGGCATCTCGTGACCGGCCTCGCGCGCCGACTCGGCGAGGAACTCGTGCGCGAGATCGGGGATGGCCGCGCGGCGCTCGCGCAGCGGCAACAGCTCGAGCGTGATGCCGTTGAGGCGAAAGTACAGATCCTCGCGGAAGTCGCCGCGCGCGACGAGCTCGGGGAGCGAGCGGTGACTCGCCGCGATCACGCGGGCCGTCAGCTCGATCGGCGTGACGCCGCCGACCCGGAAGACCTTCCGCGCCTCGAGCGCCCGCAGTAGCTTGCCCTGCAGCTCGAGCGGGAGATCGCCGATCTCGTCGAGCAGCACCGTGCCGCGACCGGCGAGCTCGAGCAAGCCGGGCTTGAGCTGCGTGGCTCCGGTGAACGCACCGCGCTCGTGCCCGAACAGCTCGCTCTCGAGCAGCGCGCCGCTCAGCGCCGCGCAGTTGATCGCGACCAGCTCGCCGGGCCGCCCGGACAGGCTGTGCAGCGTGCGGGCGAGGACCTCCTTGCCGGTGCCGGTCTCGCCGCGGATCAGCACGCCGACGCCGTGCTTCGCGATCCGCTCGAGCAGCTCGGTCTTGCCGGCGCCGCTCGGGTCGCGCACGATCACCGCGGCGCGATGCGCGGCTTCCTCGCTGACCGCAGCGCGCGCAGCGAGCACGATCA
>Ga0075163_10011035_pt1 | contig 11782 bp, 13 predicted proteins | sample JI1023141ADNA_FD_71478 | JGI IMG/M metagenome (GOLD analysis project Ga0075163, IMG submission 71478) | Wastewater effluent complex algal communities from Wisconsin, to seasonally profile nutrient transformation and Carbon sequestration -... | ecosystem: Engineered > WWTP > Effluent > Algae... | reverse complement strand
GGCGACGCAGGTTGTTCTCGAACGTGATCCCCGCCGACATGACGTAGTTCGGCCCCGTGATCGCGGTGCCGCCCTCGGCCAGCCGGCCGACATTGCTCGACGTGTTGAGAACGTCACCCGTGGGGGCCGCGACGGTGGTCGCGCCGCTGAACCGCGCGCTGTCCTGGATCACCGCATCCTTGCCGACGAACGTGGCGTCCGCCGTCATGATGCTCTCGCTCTCGAATCCGAAGGCGAGCGTCCCGATTTCCATCCCGCGCAGGTACTCGTAGGTGACCGGGCTGTGGTCGCCGAACTCGCGCTCGATCGTATAGCTGTGCTCGGCGACGCCATTGCGGATGTAGTCGCCGACGAAGACGTAGAGCGAAACCGACGTGCCGGTGTCCGCGGTCCAGCCGGTCGGCACGATGTCGAAGGACAGTCGCCCGGCGGCAATCGCCGAGATGCGCGCCCAGCCGTTGTTGGCGCCGGTCGCGAACTTGTTCCCGGTCGCCGAGCCGCCGATCTTGACCCACATCCCGACGACAAGGTCGTAGTCGGTGAAGTCGAGCGTCGTCGAAGTCAGCGCGTTGCCGCCCGAGGTCACTGCCAGAATGTCGCCCGAGGTTCCGGCGAATCCGACGACGCGAATGCGAGCGCCGGCGGGCGGTGCGCTCTCATCGGTCAGGCCGGGCGACGACGCCACGACGATGGCCTCGTCGTCGGTGCCGGCGATGGCGGGGAACAGACCATTGTTCCCGCTGTTCGTGAACCCGGACGTGCGGACGAGGTCGCCGACCTGAAAGGCGGTGCCGGTGAGTACCTCGAACGTGTCGCTGGAAGCCACCACGCCCGTGATCGAGCTGTCCGAGGTGACGTTGTACCGGCCGTTCTGCTCGACCCAGTCCGAGAACATCGCGCCCTCGATCGGGATGTCGAGTGCCTGGTGCGACACCTCGAACCCGAGCGGCCCGCCGGCCTCGGCGCCGACCAGGATCAGGTCCGTGACCTGCCGATCCGACCGCATCTCGTTCGACGTCACCGTCGTCGGCGTGAAGCTCGGATTGCCGGAAGTGACGCGCAGTTCCTGGAAGGCAGGCGTCGCCGGGGTCGTGCCGAAAGTCGACTCCTCGACGATGCGGATCGCAACGCGATTCGTGTCGCTCATGATGGGGCTCCATCTATGGGACGGGCCGTCTCCCGACGGTCCCCTGCGCTTTGCCCAAGAGCGCGGTCTGGATCAGGCGGGCGCGGGCTTCACGCCGCCTATGCTTCAAGCCGTGATGTCGTACTCGTAGTCGATGGCGACCGTGGCCCGGAGCCACCGGCCGTCCTCGTGACCGAATCCGATGCTCGGCGGGTCTGCCCCGTAGCAGCGGATGCCGTCGAAGGTCTGCCCCCGGAAGATGCCGCGGATGGTCTCCGCGTACTCGCGCAGCTTGGTCTCGCCGTTGCCCGCCAGGCCGAACACATGGATCTGAAAGGTGCCGTCCTCACGGAAGCGGTTGTTGCCGGGCGCGCCGACCGTGATCTGCTCCTCAAACCCGCCGATGCCGAAGTCCGGCGCGACCCAGTGGACCGTCGCCTGCCCCGGCGGCGCGCTGTCCGACAGCAGCCAGATATCGGAGACAATGGGAGTCGTCGCGCCCCAAGCCGCGACCAGCCGTGCCCGGACCTTCGTTGCGACGTGGCTCGAACTCATGTCGGCGACCCCAACCTGCCACTCTCGGACTGGAACAGTTTGATGCACGGGAATACGGCCGGTCGGCGAACGCGCTTGCGGTTCCTGCCGCCGCCCTGGAGCCCCATCACCGTCATCCCGGTGTCCAGCTTGACGTAGGTGAAGTCGATGAACGCCACCTTGCTGTACCGGCGCTTCGCGGCCCCGTAGACCGCGCGATAGACCCCGTTCGGCGCCTGCTTGGACTGGCCCCGCAGCGCAGCGCCGCCGGTCTTCGTACGCGACCGGCCCTCGATCTTCTTGGCATACGGCTGGGTGTTGACGATCTGGATGCGGTCGCCCGGCTTGTATTGACGGATGACGGCCTCGGGGTCACTGCCCACGCTGACACCGTTCCGCATGATGATGTGGCTGTCCCGATAGCGGCCGGTCAGCACTGGCGACCGCCGCACAATCTCCGCGAAAATCCAGCGCAGCAGTTCCGCGATGTCGCCGCGCGCGATGAACTCGATGACGCCGCCGAACCGGACGGCCTCCAACGGCGCGTCGTAGCGGCGGTCGACGATGCGCCGGGGCCGTTCGTCGAAGCCCCGGACCTGCTCCTCGGCCAGCGCCTGCCGGGCCACCGTGACCTGATACTTGCGCAGGTCCGGCTCCAACTCCGCGTCCCATACGGCGGCGACGCTTTCCCGGCGGGCTCGGGCCATGTTTGCCACCTTTCCGAGCCTGCGATAGTGTTGCGCGCACAACCGAACGGAGCCCCATGCCTCGACTGATCTTCGCGGCGCTCGTCGCGTTGCTTCCAGGCTTCCCCGCGCTGGCGCAGGGCAGCCACATCATCGGCGGCTCCTATGCCGCGTGCGAGATGCCGCATCAGATACAAGAGGCGCAGGCCGCGCTGGCGGCCGGCGATCAGAAGTGGTTCCGCACCGTCCGCGGCTGCTTCAGCCCAGAGATTGGCACCCGCGTCGGCGTCATCAGCCGGTCCGGGGCCTTCTGGAAGGTCCGGTTGTTCTATCCCAACGGCCGATCGGGAGTCGCATGGGTCGATAGTCAGGCCGTGCGGTCCCTAGACGGGAACGACCCGCACCTTCGACGGCGCTAGCCTCCCTTCGCCAAGAGAAAATGCGCCAGCACCGTCCCTTCGTCGGTGCGGGTGTCGGCATCGTCCTGGAGCACATAGTCGCCGGAACCGATCCGCAGGTAGTCGCCCTTGCGCGGCGGCCCCGGCCAAGCTGCGGCGGCGATCTCGCGATTGCTGATGATGACCATCAGCGTCTTCTGCGTCATGCCGCCGGCCAGAACATCACCGACCTCGCCCGGCGTCGACCGGCGCTTGCCCTTCACCGTCACGTCGGTCCATGTCGGCGGGTCGCCGGGCACCATTCGACGCAGGGTCATCGTCTCGCCATGGGTGGCCAGGATGTCCGCGAACGGCTTCTCGGCGAAGGATGGCATCAGACGAACCAGTGAACCCGAAACCGTGCCAGCATCGCCCCGACATCCGCCGGGACTGACCCCGAGAGAGCGGCCGGGTCGCCTGGCAGTGCATACGCTTCGCGATAGACGTCGGGCACATCCCGCGACTTCAAGAGAGGGTCGCGGCCGTTCTGGAAGTACCAAGCGCGCGTCAGGGCCGTTGCCGCCATCTTGAGATCGTCCGGGACCGTCGCCCAACCGGCGGTGTAGGACACCACGGTCTTGCCGGCAGCCCACGCTATTTCTTCATCATCGGACAGCCTCGTCAGGCCGCCCTCGGCGATTTCGTAATCGGATGAATCGAGCGTCGTGCCCGCCTCGACGACAGACTGGACCGACACAATCGGCCGACGAGACAGCCGCAGCCCGTAGGCGCAAGATGCGGCGCGAAAGGTCTCTCGCAAGACCTCAGAGCGCAATGTCGGGGTCGAAACGCCATCGGCGGCGACACCGCATTCAGCCGCGATGGCGTTTGATACCCGCAGCCCGAGCGGGGTCAAGATCGAGTCGGCGGTGGTGTCTGCGGCCGTCAGCCCGACCGCGGTCCGAAGCTCGGCAGCAGTCAGCAAATTGTAATCGGCCGCCGGGGTCAGAACGACCAGCATCTCAGCGCCCCGCCTTCGCAAGCACCGGATACAGATCGCACGTCACCACCGACCCGTCGGCGTTGGTCAGCGTCAGCATCCCTTCGGCATCGATGTGCATCGCCGCGACCGGCGGCCCTGCCTTGCCGGGCTCGCCGCGGAGGCCCTTGCCGACCTCACCCGGCTTCCCGGCCTTGCCCTGCGCCGCGATCATCTGCCAGCCCTCGCCGGGGCACGGGCCGGGATCGTCGCGGCGAGCGCAGAACGCCGCACCGTTGAGCGCGACGACATCGAGCCGGCGATAGGTCTCGGCCTCATTCCATGTCGCGCGGATGTTGAGCGACCGCCCGTCCTGCCCGTCTCGGCCGGCCGCCGCGATGAGCAGCCAGTCCTCGTGCGGCGGCTCCCGGCCGGTGTCGCGCTGGGCCTGATAGACGGCCCCGCCGTGGGTCACGACGTCCGCCTCGTAGTGGACGCCGTCCGCCCATTCTCGGACCACCGGCAGCTTGCCGGGCGCGCCGGGTTCCCCCGGGCGGCCGGGTTCCGGCGGCGGCAGCGCGGCAACCACGGTTTCGACCAGCGCCCGAACCATCTCCGGGTCGGCGTCCTTGCCGGCGGGCGCCGGCGGCAGTGCCGCGATCGCATCATCCACGGCCCGGGACACCGCCGCGCCGATCTCCGGGCGCACGGCATCCAGAACGAGCACCGCCACCACCGCAGGATCGGCATCACGGCCCGCCGGGGCCGGCGGCAGCGCGGCAACCGTCGCCTCGACCATGGCCCGCACATCCTCCGGGTCGACGCTGACGCCATCCTTCGGAACGGGAATGCGAGCAACCGCGTCTGCGACCAGGCGCGCGATCTCCGCAGGGTCGGCGTCGCGGCCATCCTTCGGGGGCGGGATCGCGGCAACCGCATCCCGGACCATCGCCTCGACCACCGCAGGATCGGCATCACGGCCCGCCGGGGCCGGCGGCAGCGCCGCCACGGCATCTGCCACGGCCTCGCGCACGGCCGCATGAACCTCCGCCGGATCGACGCCGCGGCCGGACTCGCCGTCCTTCGGCGCAGGGATCGCGGCCACCGCGCGCTGGACCTCGGACACGATAACCGGCGCGACATCCTCGATCGTGACCGACCGGCCCGGTTCGCCATCCTTGACGGTCGCCAGGCGCGCAGCGACCGCCTCGTCGATCGCGACACGGATCGCCACGCGCTCGGCGCTCAGCGCCGCCACTTCCGCGCGCAGTTCCGCAATGACTAGGCCAGCCTGCGCCTCGATCCTCTCCCGCTCCCGACGCCATTCATGTTCGAGGTCCGCGATCACGTCCACCAGTGCCGCCCGCAGCGCGTCATCCGGCGGCAGCAACGCGGCGCCTCCGGGCATCGGCGCGAAGGCGGACGGGGTCGAATGCGACAATGCCGCGCTCCCCTGCTGCATCGTCGGCCTCATTGTCTGGTGACGGGGTGACGGGCGCCGCCGGCGTCGGCGGCTGCATCTGCGATCCGTAGCTCAGCGGGACGACCTGCTGCTGGACCCGAGGCTCGGCGCCGTGGCCGCCGGGCACCGCCGGAAGGTCTTCCTCGGCACGTGCCTCGTCGGGGCTGTAGACGCCGCTGATGACGCCGCGCGCCAGCGCCTCGATCCGGTCCTTGTAGGCCGACCGCAGAAGTGCCCGGGTGTCGAGTTCGAGGTATTCGTCGGGCTGGCCCTTGAGCCGGAACATCTGCCCGATCGCCTCCTCGATGTGGTTGAGCGCGAAGCCCAGGCCCGATGCCTTCCACGATGCCATCAGCGCCTCGGTCGACGCGAACGGGGTCCCGCCGATGCCGAGAATCTGGAGCGGGATGCGGAAGGCGAGCGCGACGTTCTGCTCGGTCATCTTCATCATCTCGGCGAGCTGGCCGTCGTTGGCCGTCGTCGTCACGGGCTTCGCCTTGAGGCCCCATGCCAGAATCGGCGTGCCGCCGGCGTTCTCGCCCTTGGTCTGCTCATCCCAACTGGCGCGGAGATCCTTCGCCTGGTCCCGCGTGAGCTTCTCGTCGGTCTCCAGCATGAAGCTGGGCCGCGCCTGGTTGAGGTAGAAGGCGACCTGCTGGTTGAGCGCGGCACCAGACATGGCGAGGTCCAGAGTCGCGGACAGGATCGGGCTTTCGCCCTTGAGCGGATGCCGTGGCGTGTGCAGCCGGACGTGGAGGACATCGCGGGCCGGGATCGGAGCAGACAGGTCGAACCGACGCTCCACGATCTCGTTGCCCGACAGGCTGTAGAACACCGAGCCGTCGGCGGCGACCATCGCCATGCCTTCGCGCATCAGGTGCAGTTCGGCGATCTCGCCGCGATCATTGCGGATGCCGACGGCGAACGCCTCGCCCCGGACGTAGAGCCGGCGCGTCAGGTTGAGCAGGAAGTCGGAAATCGACTGGTAGTCGTTCGGCCGCCGGATCACGCGGCTCAGCGCGGAGCCGGCGACCCGCTCGCGCCCGCCGTTCGGCAGCTTCCGCCAGTGGTCGCCCGGGCACATCGCTACGGTCTGCGAGTAGGCCGAGACGCACGCCTCAACCATGGCCGACGTCTCGCCGTAAGGCTGGAGCGTATAGCCGTTCTGCCACCAGTTCAGATAGCGGCCGGCTGCGGCCGGCAGCCAGCCGCCATTGAGCAGGTACGGGCCGGGACGATAGGTGCCCTCTGACCGCTTCGCCCAGGACGGCAAAACTCGTGCCAGCCAACCGGCCACGGGCTCAGTCCGCCTTTGCTTCGCGCGTCTTGTAGCCGCGCTTGGGCTCCTCGGCCTTCATCTCCTTGGCCTCGACGCGCGGCGGCGCCTCGGCCTTCTTGCCGGCCTTCGCGCGCTCGGCGTCGGCGTCGATGCCGCCTCGCGATCGGGGACCATGCGGGCGGTACTCGACCGCGCGGCCGTCCTTGTGGCGAAGGCGCCCGTCGGCGCCCGGCGAAATATCGCGCGGGTCGCCCACGGTGCCATCCTCCATGACGTACCAGGTCTCGACGGGCATGATCAGGCATCCGCCACGGTGATGACGAACGTCCCGGTCTTGCTCGCGCCAGCCGAAGCCAGCACGATCTTGACCCGATCCCGGGCGGCGGCGATGCGCGTGTTGACGGCCTCGCCGCCCGACGCATAGGCCGCCGCGACCCCCGCCGTGGTGTGCGTCGCAGCGCGCGGCCGGACCACCTCGGAGGCGTTGATGTTGGTGTCCGTCCAGACGTTCTCGCCGGTTTCATCGAGCGTGATCGTGAAGTCGACGCCGTCCGTGTAGGGCGTCGTCCCGTCCTTCACGTACTGGACAGACTCGATGTAGCCCGACAGATAGGGCGTGTAGTGGGTGCCGACCTGCGACCCGTTGGAGGTCGCGACGACGGTGAACTTGCGAGACTTGGCCATGGCCCGGTCACCCGTCGATGGTGACGTGGAGCGTGCCGGACGTCGCGTTCCCGGCCCCGTCGACCACGATCTTGATGCGATCGCCGCCGATCGCAATCCGCCCCAGAACGCCTGTCCCGCCCGAGGCGTAGAGCGCCGCCGCGCCGGCCGTCGAATGGGTCGCCGCCCGCGGGTAGCGCGTCGCCGAAGCGTTCACGCTGTCCTCGGCCCAGAGTGTTTCGCCCGTGGTCTCCAGCGTGCAGACGAAGTCGACCCCGTCCGTGAAGTCGTCCTTCACATAGCGGAAGGATTCCAGATGCCCGTACAGGGCGGGCGTGTAGACCTCCGCGTCGCCACTGGCGTCGACGGTGATCGGGATGACGAAACGACGCAGTGCCATTGGTTTTCTCCCCGCACTCTCGCGGTCAAAACGAAGGGCGCGGAACCCGAAGGTCCCGCGCCCGATTGCCGATCACCAGGTCACGGAGCTGATGTACTGCACCATGCCGGACCGGCGCATGGCCCAGGTGACGTCCATCGTCATCTTGAGCGCGACGCTGTTGGTCTGGAACATGCTGCGGACCGGAGCGGCCACCGTGTTGGGCGTGCCGGTCGCGCTGATCGCGGACGGGCTGTCCTCCATGTGGATGGTCGCCTGGTCGCTCGTCTCGAACATCGGCGAATCGCCGGTGCCGGTGACGAAGTCGGCGGCATCCACGGCGATGACCGTGCCGGCCGTGATCGAGGTCGAGGAGATGACCCGGAAGTCGGCCAGGAACTGATTCGCCCAGCCGAAGCCGCTGGCGTTCGGACCCGCCATCATGCGGACGCCGCGCGCCTGCGCCGGATTCATCAGCAGCGCCAGTGACCGGCCGGCGTTGGCCGTGTCGAACGGCGACAGCAGCGTCTTCATGTCGGCGAGGAACGCCTGATAGTCGCCGCCGCCATAGGCCGAGCCGGCCGAGACGCCGTTGAGGAGGCCGGCCGGGCGGGTCGCCGAGCTGGCCGTGGAATCGATCAGCAGGGAGTCCAGCTTGATCGCCGTCCGCGCCAGCAGTTCCGAGCGGACGATCGCTTCCAGCGCCGGGTTCGTGTAGCGCATGACCTCCTTGGTCATGGGCACGATGATCCCGAACTTGTGCGGGGTCAGCGTGATCGAATCGAGCGTCAGGCGGCCGACCGGGATCGGGTCGCCTTCCAGCACGAAGCCGCCGGCCAGGGCCGTGGTCGAGCTGGAGAACGGGATCTTGATCGCGCCGGAGTTCGGGCCGAACGTCAGGCCGACGCCCATCGAGCGCAGCACCGGATAGACCGAAGTCGGCGGCAGCAGGGCCAGGAAGTCGGCCATCGCCGTCTCGACGAGCTGCGAAGCCCATCCCGACGTGGTCGTGGTCGCGACGGCGATCGCGGTGCGGGTGACAGCCGCGGTCGCCTCGTGGCCGGGATACCGCTCCTCCAGGATGCTCTCGACCGGCCGCCCGGAGATGTGCGACAGCAGGCGGCACACCGCGGCGCGGACGATCAGGTCGGCCGGCTTCACGTCGACCGCGGCGACGCCCAGCGGACGACGGATGGCCGGGGAGGCGACGTCGCGCGTCGCATTGGCGCCAATGCTGGCCTCGGTCTTCTTGAGCGCGGCCACGGTGCGCTCGGCGCCCGCGATCTGCTCGTTCAGTTCCTCGATCGCCTCGACGTCCAGCGTCTCGGCGCGGCTCAGGTTGGACAGGGCGTCGCGCTTCGCCGTGAGGTCTTCCTGCGCGGCTTCGATGCGCTGGGACAGGGTCATGGTGGTCATGGTCTTGGCCTTCGGTCGCGGGGCCGCGGCCACTCGGGCGCGCGTCTCTTCCGCAGTCGTCGTCACGGCATGCTCGCCGCTGGCAGACACACCGGCCCGGCCTTCCTCGGCATGCTCGCCAAAGGCCAGTCGCAGCGTGGATTCGGAGATGTTCAGGGACCGCGCGATCTTCAGCGCGTTCGTGTTCGATGGAACCGAGACGAGCGAAACCTCCAGCAGTTCCTGGCGCTCGTAGTCGTACGGGCTCTTGCCCGGCACGCCGAACTCCAGCGCCGAGAACCCGACGGACACCGCCCGCAGGATGCCCTGCTCGACCAGGCGCACCAGTTCGTCGATGCGCGCCGACGTGCCCTTGGCCGCCAGCACCAGCCGACCAACCAGCCGGTCGCCCTCGACGCGCAGGTTCTCCCACGTGCCGATCGGGAATCCGTTGGAGTGCCCGAAAAGAGCGATCGGGTTGCGCTTGAACGCGGACAACTCCCATCCGTTGGGGTTGATCCGCGTTCCGTGGCGGTCGAGGCTGCCGTCGGAAATGACGAAGTCGAGGCCATCGCCCCGAGATAGCGATGTCCTCCGCTCCATCGGCGGGCCTCCGTTCAGATGATCATTGCTGCGGTATCGAGGACCGGACCCTCCGCCCCGCTCGTCGCGACGCCGACGGCCATCGCGAGGGCGACCAGTGCGTCGATGCGGTTCGTCGCCTTGCGCTTGGAAAACCACCGATTGTCGAATGCGTCCGCCTCGGTCGCCGCCGACATGATCGCGGAAATCGTCACCGGGCTTCGACGGATGCGGATGCGGCGCTCCAGCACCAGCGTTTCCAGTTCCTTCAGCGAACCCGGCATCCACAAGCCGCTGTCCGCCGCCTTGCGCTTCCCACCCTGCGGGTGCTCGACCAGCGGCACCGTGACGCCGAGGGCGTCCAGTTCGGGCTCGAAGTTCCGGCGGAATGCATAGGCGTCGTAGCCGAGCGCCGTGACCGCGTATTCGTTCGCCGCCTCGGCCACGCGAGCCGCGACGTAATCCATCCGCACGACCTGGCCCGGCGTCGCCGTCAGCCACCCGTCTCGCTGCCACACCTCGTACGGCGCCTGATCCTTGAGAGCGCGCGCCGCCAGCGTATCGGCCGGCGTCCATGCCTCGACCCATGCGTCATAGGTCGGAAGCGCCACCTTCGACCCGTCGCGCTCGACATCCACGGTGCCCGTCTCGACGACGAATGCCAGCGCGGTCAGATCGCGTGTCGCCGACAGGTCCGCGCCCATGGCGGCACGCTCGCCGGCATGTTCCAGCGGGTCGAAGTTGGCCAGCACCGCTTCCAGCGCGGCCCTGCCCATCCAAGACGTCTCGGCGTCGGTCCAGACGCAGAAGTGAAGCCGCAGAATTCCGTTCAGCTTGCCGGGGATCGCCTTGGCCTGCGCCACGGCCCGGTGCAGTTCTTCCTCTGGCATCGACACGCCGAGGAGCGGGTTCGCCTTGATCCAGCACGACGGGTCGTTCAACGGATCGTCGCCACGGTCTAGGCCGCAGACGAACGAGAACGTGCTGTCGCCGCCGTCGATCACGTCGCCCACGAACGTCGCGTCCTCGTCCGGCGTCATCGTGCCGGCCGCGACCTGGATCGCGAACTTGTGCTCGTTCCAGCAAGCCGACTGCCGGTCGCTGCCGCTGTTCGTGATCATGACCAGAAGCGGCTGCCGCCGGCTCTTGAAGCCGCGCTCCATCATCTCGATCATGTGGCCGTCGCGGTGCTCGTGAATCTCGTCGAGCAGCGCGCAACTGGGCATCGGGCCGGAATGCGCCTCGTCGGTCGAGATCGGCCGGAAGAACGAGCCGGTCTTGAGGTCGGCCAGGTTCCAGATCGGATTACCGCCCGACGGCGTCAGCCGCGCCGACAGCGCCGGCGACTGGCGCCACATATTCACCGCCGCCCGGAAGATGACCATCGCCTGCGACTTCATCGAAGCCCCGGCGTAGACCTCGGCCTGCGCCTCACCGTCCGCGAGCAGGCAATACATGCCGATGCCGGCAGCCAGCGGACTTTTCCCGTTCCCCTTGCCCATCTCGATGTAGATGCGGCGGAATCGGCGATGCGCCCCCCGCTTCCAACCGAAGATCGACCCGATGATGAACTGCTGCGCCGGCATCAGGTGGAACGGCGCGCCGTCGAATTGTCCCTGCGCGAGCCGGAGGACATCCGGGAAAAACTGGACCGCGCGCGTCGCCGCTGCCCGGTCCCAGATCAGGCCGCGCTTCGGGCCTTCGACCAGATCCTTGATGTGCCGCCGGCAGGCGTTGCGGACGTGCGGGCCGGCGACGACCTCGCCCGCGACAACCGCCCGCGCCCAGGCCGTCGCCGGATCGTCAGGCTCCGAAATACTGGGCGGCCGGGTCGGCGGTCTTTTCGCCTTCGCCGTCGGCCTTGACCCTGCTGCGCGCACTGGGCGTCATCCCGAACTCGGCCAGCCAGCCACGGATTCGACGATCCGCGTCCTGGACGACCGCAACAGCCGGATGCGCACGGAACATGGTGCCGCCCTGCGCATTCAGCGTCTCGTAGTAGTTGGAGCCGATCGCGGCCAGCTCGGCACGAGCCGCCAGATAGTCCGCATACGCCTCGCACAGCATCTCGACGGCGAAGACGTCGACCTTGGTCAACACGCCCATGCCGTCGAGCAGCGCCACGACCATGCCCCATGTCTCGCGCGCCTTGTCGCTGACATGCGCCGGGGGCGACGGGCGCTCCCGCCGTGGCTTCGGCTCGTCCCGGTTCAGCGCCCGCTTGCCGGGGTTCCCGGTCACCAGCTTCAGGTGGCTCGGAGTGGGCTTGCGACCCCTCATGGGTAATAATCTTTCAATTTTGCGGTGCTGTGCGCGGAGG
>Ga0075163_10011034_pt1 | contig 11782 bp, 8 predicted proteins | sample JI1023141ADNA_FD_71478 | JGI IMG/M metagenome (GOLD analysis project Ga0075163, IMG submission 71478) | Wastewater effluent complex algal communities from Wisconsin, to seasonally profile nutrient transformation and Carbon sequestration -... | ecosystem: Engineered > WWTP > Effluent > Algae... | reverse complement strand
GCGCAGCGGAATAGGAAGCGGGCCCGCCGAATACCTGGGTCGCGCTGTGAGGCACAGAGCGGAACCCGCTTCCCGGTTTTCCGGAAGGGAAGAACCGATTTGACAGTGCCCATCGCGGGCCAGTCGCAATCTCAATAGCCCGCGAATCGGACTTGGACTTGCGTAAACGCGACAGCACCGCCATATGCGCCGCCGGGAGTCGGTCGGACGTTTGCGCTCGCCAACTTGGTCAGGTCCGGAAGGAAGCAGCCACAACGGGTTGCGGCGGGTCGGCCGGCTCCTTTTTCCCCCTTCGACAATCGCTCTGCGACCGCCTAATCAGAGTCCAATGGACGATTCCCCCGAGACCTATGGCGACGAGCCTGAAGACGATGGCCCCAGTGCGGCTGAGCTGGAGGCTGCCGGGCAGGAATCGATGTTCGGCGCGCCTGCTGTGCCAGCGCCCGCTCCTCCACCGGTTGTAACCGCCGCCCCGGCGCAGCCTTACCGTGTACTGGCGCGCAAATATCGCTCGCAGACCTTTGCCGAGCTGATCGGGCAAGATGCGATGGTCCAAACGCTTGCCAATGCGATCAAACGTGACCGGCTGGCCCATGCCTTTCTGATGACCGGCATTCGCGGGGTCGGCAAAACCTCTACCGCGCGTTTGATTGCCAAATCACTTAACTGTGAAGGGCCTGACGGCAAGGGAGGTCCCACAATCAACCCCTGCGGAGTTTGCGATCCTTGCGTGGCGATTTCGGAAGGTCGCCACATTGATGTTATTGAAATGGATGCGGCGTCGAACACAAAGGTTGAGCAAATGCGTGAGCTGCTCGACGGTGTCATGTATGCAACGGTAAGCGCCCGTTTCAAAATCTACATCATCGACGAAGTCCATATGCTGTCCAACAGCTCGTTCAACGCAATGTTGAAGACGTTGGAAGAGCCGCCTGCGCATGTTAAGTTTATCTTCGCCACCACCGAAGTCGAAAAACTGCCAGTCACCGTGCTCAGCCGCTGCCAGCGGTTTGATCTGCGCCGAATCCCCGCACCGCTGCTCGCCGAACATTTCGCGATGATCTGCGGCAAGGAAGGGATCGAGGCTGAGGCTGAGGCGCTGGCGATGATCGCCGCCGCTGCCGAAGGGTCGGTCCGCGATGGTCTGTCGATCCTCGACCAGGCGATTGCCCATGCCGACCTTGGCGGGGAAAGCCGGGTTTCGGCCCAGCAGGTCCGCGATATGCTGGGGCTTGCGGACAAGAGCGCGCAGCGCGGACTGTTTGCGGCGCTGCTGTCGGGTGACGGGGCAGGGCTGCTCGGCCTGATCGACCAGCAATTTGCCTTCGGGGTAGAGCCGCTGGCGCTGATGCGCACCGCGATGGACCTGTGCCACCGGATCACCGTGGCGCAGATTGGCCAGAATGGCGCCGATGGCGCTTCGGCTGAGGAACGCGCCGATCTGGCCGAATGGGCCGGGCGGCTCTCGGCCGGGCAGCTCCACCGGCTGTGGCAGTTGCTGCTGAAAGGCCATGACGAAGTGCGCGCCGCGCCAGATCCCTTGGTCGCGGCCAAGATGGCGCTGCTGCGGGTCCAGCACGCCGCCGATATGCCCGATCCGGGCACGCTGGCCAAAAAGCTGGAAGAGCTCGCGGCCCGCGGGCCGGTCGCTGCTGCGCCGGGCGATGCTGCTGCACCTGCACCTGCTGCGCCGCAAGCGATGAGCTGGGCGGCGCTGGTTGAGCTGGTCGAACAATCGGGCCAGTTGCGGCTCAGCCAGGTGATGCACGATTGGGTTCGGGTCATTGCGCTCGAACCGGGCGAGCTGACCTATACGCTGGTCGCCGGCTATCCGGGCGATGCCACCGCCGAACTGCGCGATGCTTTGCTCCGCGCAACGGGTGAGCGTTGGCAAGTTACCCGCGCCGAGGGCGAGGCCGCGCCCAGCCTGAAAGAACTGGCCGACGCCGTGAAGGACGCGGCCCGCGCCGCTGTGCGGAGCGATCCCTTGGTCGAAGCCGCCTTTGCCGCGTTCCCGAACGCTGAAATGCTGGATGAAAGCCCCGATGGCCGCGTGGCCAATGCGGGCGGAAAATGGAGACAGTAACCGTGAAGTCGATGGAAGAAATGCTCAAGGCTGCGCAGCAAGCCGCTGAAACCATCCAGAAGCAGATGGGCGAAATGCAGGGCAAGCTGGATTCAATGGAAGTCGAAGGCCTGGCCGGCGGCGGCCTCGTCAAGATCCGCGCCTCGGCCAAGGGCCGGATCATTGGCGTCGCCATCGACGACAGCCTGATGCAGCCCAGCGAAAAAGGCATCCTCGAAGACCTGATCGCCGCCGCCTTCAACGATGCGCGGGCCAAGGCCGATCAGGTCTCGGGCGCCGAAATGGCCAATATGCAAAGCGGCATGGGCTTGCCGCCGGGGTTCAAGCTGCCGGGGATGTGAGTGGTAGGGCTCAGTCCAAAGCCATTGGCAGAGATGCCGACGCTGGACCGCCTAACAGCATAATTCCCGAATAGGCTCGATTAGGGGCGCGACCGAAAATAAGACTTCGTCCGGTTTGACCGCGGGTTGGACCAAGGGATACGGGACCGCATCCTTTGGCACTCAGACATGCCCACTGACTGCCGCCGTCGGGAACCACGTCGAATGTTGCAGTAGAGTCGCCAGGAAGGAGGCCGGCCATCGGCATGTATGGCGTTCCTTTGATGGCCCAATGGGTGCGTAAAGCGTGAATGTTGCCAACAAGCGCGACCACCGTGTGCCCCGCCTTGGCCGAACTGTTGAGGGTTGCTGCCATCTTTTGCTCGTAATCGACTGGGCCAGATGTTCCAGTTGGAACGAAAGCAACTACGCCTTCGATTAGTCCCGAAGCCTTCATGGAGCGCAGTCGGTCAACGAGATCGAACATGGCTACGCTTGTTCTGCCGTCTTTGAATTTGACCGTCCAGATCGGTGTTTCAAGGAATTCACGTCTGGCTTTCAGGTCGCCGTTCGATGCCATGAACCTATCAATGGCCGGTTGCATACTTGCTGCAAATTCTATGCCGACGACAATTTTCCGACTGCTAGCAAGATGACAAACAAGATCGCCGAACATTGCTGGAACTTCTGCGGTGCCATGCTGTTCGCCAACAATGATGAACCGGAGTTGTGGTTGGCTGATCAAAGACTCTACGCCTGGGAGCGAAGGGCATTGAACCGGGTTGATAGATGTTGCCGCTGTCAACAATAAGGCTGCGAATACGCTCATGTGCAACTCTCCACCTTCACCTGATCTCACCGCCCCCGCTCGATCACAACCCCGCCCTTGATCACGCCATCAACGTCTTCCAGCTCGCGCACGTTCGCCAAGGGATCACCGTCCACCGCGACGAAGTCAGCGAAACGGCCCACCGCGATCGTCCCGACATTGGCTTCCCAGCCCAGTGCCTGCGCGGCGTTTAGGGTCGCCGCGCGGATCGCGTCGAGCGGCGTCATGCCATAAGTCACCATCGTATTGAACTGCCGCCCGACCAGTTCGTGCGGCATGACGCCTGCATCGCTGGCGAACACCATCCGCACCCCGGCGCGAAAGGCTTTGCGGAAGTTGTCGCGCTGCAACTGGCCGATCTCGCGGTCCTTGCGCAGGTTGTCTTCGAGTACGCCGTTCTTCGCGCCTTCGGCCTGGGTGTAGTCGGTGTTGTAGATGTCCATCGCGAACCAGACCGGGCGAGGGCGGCTGGCGGCGAGCTTGATCCCTTCGTCGTCGACCAGACTGGCGTGTTCGATCGTGTCGATCCCGCTTTTGATCGCGGCCTTGATCCCGGCTGCACCGTGGGCGTGGGCGGCGACGCGCAGCCCCCACATATGCGATTCGTCCGCAATCGCGGTCAGTTCAGGCTCGCTCAGCTGCTGCTGACCCGGCTCGGTGTTGTGGCTGAACACACCGCCGGTGGCGCAGACCTTAATCACGGCCGAGCCATATTTGCGCTGGCGGCGGACCTGATATTTCAGCTCCTCAGGCGTATCGCCAATCCCTTCGACCTTGCCGGGCTTTTCAAAGCTGGGCGGCAGACCGGTCTGGTCGCAATGCCCGCCGGTGCTGCCCAAGGCATAACCCGCAGCGACTATCCTTGGGCCGACCACGTATCCTTGGTTGACCGCTTGGGCCAAGCCGATGTCATTCCGGTTGCTCGCGCCGACATTTCGCACAGTGGTGAACCCGGCATCGAGCATCGCGCGGCCGTTGCTGACTGCGGTCATCGCAAAGAAGCTGTCGGTATATTCCAAGCCTTTCCACCCGCCGATGTTGGCGGGGCTGTCCAGATGCACATGCATATCGATCAGGCCGGGCAGCAGCGTCTTTCCGCCCATGTCGATGTGTTTGACGTCGGCGCCCCACCTTACCGTGCGGGCATCGGTAATGCTGGTGATCCGGCCTTTTGCGTCAACGAAGATCGCGGGATACTCAACGTACTTGCCGGTGGTGACATCGAGGTATCGCGCGGCGGTGATCACGGTCTGTTTGGGGGCAGTATCCGCTGCTGCTGAGAGAGCGGCACCGCTCAGCGCTAGTGCGCCGACAAGGGCTGAAATCGTGATCTTGCGCATAGCGGCGAATCCCCGTTGCTGTTGGTTTGCACCATTCTGCGGCCCACCGCCGCGCTTGGCAACACTGCGGCCATCCACAACAGAGATGGTCGGGGACCATTGCACAGCAGCAAGGGTGCCCCCATATCCCGGCCAAAGGCGATTTTCGCCGCCTCTGGCCCCGGGCGAGGGGCCGAACTGGACGGATTTATGACGAAACTTCTCCCGCTGCTTCCTTTGCGCGATATCGTGGTCTTCCCCGGTATGGTCGTGCCGCTGTTCGTGGGCCGCGATAAGTCGGTCGCTGCGCTTGAAGCCGCGATGCTGAGCGAGACCGACAAGGACATCTTCCTGATCGCCCAGCTCGATCCGGGTTGCGATGATCCGGTTGAGCATGATCTCTACGATATCGGCGTGGTCGCGACGGTGCTGCAATTGCTCAAGCTGCCCGATGGCACCGTCCGGGTGCTGGTCGAGGCGAAAGAGCGCGGGCGCATCGAAAGCATGCGGCTGGAACAGACCAGCGCGGGCGAGATGGTGGTGGTTCAGGTCGGACCGGTCGAGGCGATCAGTGTATCGGGCAACGAGGTTGCCGCGATGATGCGCTCGGTGGTCGAAACCTTTGCCGAATATGCCAAGCTCAACAAGAAGCTGCCGGCCGAGGCGGGCGAAAACCTGGGCGATATCGTCGATGCTTCGCAGCTGGCCGATAGCGTCGCTGCGCATATCCAGGCGAAGGTCAGCGACAAACAGACCCTGCTTTCCGAACCCGATCCGCTCAAGCGGCTCGAAATCGCATACTCCTTCATGGAGGGCGAACTGGGTGTGCTGCAGGTTGAGCGCAAGATCCGTGGCCGGGTGAAGCGCCAGATGGAAAAGACCCAGCGCGAATATTACCTCAACGAACAGCTCAAGGCGATCCAGAGCGAGCTGGGCGGCGGCGACGGCGAAGAGGCCAACGAGATTGCCGAGCTGCAGGACAAGATCGACAAGCTCAAGCTATCGAAGGAAGCCCGGGCCAAGGCTAATGCTGAGCTCAAGAAGCTCAAGACCATGCAGCCGATGAGCGCAGAAGCGACGGTGATCCGCAACTACCTTGATGTCCTGCTGGGCCTGCCATGGGGCAAGCGCAGCAAGCTCAAGAAGGATATCGGCGCGGCGCAGGCGGTGCTCGATGCCGATCACTATGCGCTCGACAAGGTCAAGGACCGGATCGTCGAGTATCTGGCGGTGCAGGCCCGGACCAACCAGCTCAAGGGCCCGATCCTGTGCCTGGTTGGCCCTCCCGGGGTCGGCAAGACTTCGCTGGGCAAATCGATTGCCAAGGCAACGGGGCGCGAATTCATCCGCCAGTCGCTCGGCGGCGTGCGCGATGAGGCTGAAATCCGCGGCCACCGCCGGACCTATATCGGTTCGCTGCCCGGCAAGATCATTTCGAACCTCAAGAAGGCCGGCAGCAGCAACCCGCTGTTCCTGCTCGATGAGATCGACAAGCTCGGTCAGGATTTCCGCGGCGATCCCGCCTCGGCACTGCTTGAGGTGCTCGATCCCGAACAGAACTCGAAGTTCCAGGACCATTATCTGGAGCTGGATTACGATCTGTCGGACGTGATGTTTGTCTGCACCGCCAACAGCCTCAACCTGCCTCAACCGCTGCTCGACCGGATGGAGATCATCCGGCTGGAAGGCTATACCGAAGATGAGAAGGTCGAGATTGCGACCCGTCATCTGGTGGAAAAGCAGGTCAAGGCCCACGGGCTCAAGAAGGGTGAGTTTACCCTTGAGGCTGAGGCGCTGCGTGATCTGATCCGCTATTACACCCGCGAAGCCGGGGTGCGGACGCTCGAGCGCGAGATTGCCCGGCTGGCCCGCAAGAGCCTGCGCCAGATTCTGGAAGGCAAGACCAAGTCGGTCACTGTCACGTCGGAAAATCTCGGTGACTTTGCCGGGGTCCGCAAATTCCGCTTTGGCGTGGCCGAGGAAGAGCATCAGGTTGGTGCGGTGACGGGTCTGGCCTGGACTTCGGTCGGCGGCGAACTGCTGACGATCGAAAGCGTCACGGTGCCGGGCAAGGGCATGGTCAAGACCACCGGCAAGCTGGGCGAAGTGATGAGCGAAGGCGTGCAGATGGCCTTCAGCTTCGTCAAGGCACGCGCGCCGGCCTATGGCATCAGCCCGAGCATCTTCAACCGCAAGGATATCCACGTCCACTTGCCCGAAGGCGCCGTCCCCAAGGACGGCCCGAGCGCGGGTGTGGGTATGGTCACCGCGATGGTCTCTACCCTGACCGGGATTCCAGTCCGCAAGGATATCGCCATGACCGGCGAGGTTACCCTGCGCGGGCGGGTGCTGGCGATTGGCGGCCTCAAGGAAAAGCTGCTGGCGGCACTGCGCGGCGGAATCAAGACCGTTCTGATCCCGGAAGAGAACGTCAAGGATCTGGCTGAAATTCCCGACAACGTGAAAGCCGGACTGGAGATCATTCCGGTTGCCCATGTCGATGAAGTGCTGGCCAAGGCATTGATCCAGCCGCTCGAAGCGATCGAATGGAGCGAGGCGGACGATCTCGCCAGCCAGCCAGGGTCGGGTGGTCAGACACCAGTTGCAGGTCCTGCCACCGCCCACTGAACCCGTGCTGCAATGCAGCGAATCGGGGCTGGCGGAGCGATGCTGCAACGCGGCAATGACGGGCCGGTGACACGGCTCGTCCCAGATTTGGTCAAAACGGCTGAAAATCGTGGATAATCGGTGTGTTTTGCATCGGATATGCTTTGACAGACCCCGCAAAAGTCGCTCAATTCCGGCCAGTTTTTAGAGGCGATTCACGTTTTCAAAGACACAGAGAAAGGTAGGGGGTACCCGACATGAACAAGAACGATCTTATCAGTGCAGTCGCCGATGCCAGCGGTCTCACCAAAAGCGATGCCACCAAGGCCGTCGAAGGCGTTTTCGACGCCATTTCGGGCGCGCTGAAGAAGGGCGACGAAGTTCGCCTGGTTGGCTTTGGCACCTTCTCGGTTGCCAAGCGCAAGGCTTCGACCGGCCGCAATCCGCGCACCGGTGAACCGATGACCATCAAGGCGTCTTCGCAGCCGAAGTTCAAGGCCGGCAAGGGCCTCAAGGACGCGGTCAACTAAGACCACTCCGATCGCTGGCCGCACGCCTCGCGGCCCGATCATTAAAATTCGCCGCGCCGCCTTTGGGTTGGCGCGGCGTTTTTTGTTGTGTGAAAGCCGTCCCCAGCAGGGAAGGGCTTAACGCGGTGGCTTATATTCAGCTCTTTGCAACTGTCGGCTTGCTCGCGAACGATACTACCTTTGAGAAGAACCACGACAGCGCCATCGCGCTGGCTACTGCCAAGGCCGCGACCCACACCTTGGTTCCAAGCAGTTCGGACATCCATACCAGAACAGTCAGGTGGACGCAGTAGAGCGGGAGTGAGAAGTTGCCGAGCCACTCCATCGCGGCTTTCATCTTCTGCGGCGGCTGGGCCATCGCGACCAGCCACATCATCAGTGGCAGGAATCCGATCACGAACACCAGATCACCGGTTGCATGGCTCAGCGGCAGGCTGGGCACGGCTGCAATTGCCGCAATCGGAAAGATCAATGCAGCCCACCAAGGCAGGCTGGGGGTGCGGAAGCCCTCAATATATTTACGTCCGATCCAGACTCCCAGGACATAGGCAAAGCCGACCCGGGGCAGAGCCATCCACCAGGTTTTCCAGCTTGGCGCGTTGACCCCCATGGTATCAGCGCCGTGGAGTTGGACGGTGTAGATCAGCCAAGCGCCCATCGCCGCCGCCAGCGCCAGCATGGCCTTGGTGCTGACGTTCTTCAACACCAGCGCATGAAGGAAATTGGCCAGCAGCTCATAGAACAGCGTCCATTGAGGACCATTGTAGCGATAAAATGGTCCTGCCCCAGCCAGGCTGGGAATCATCATCAGATCGAGCGCCAACCACCACAGCAGTGTCAGCGGATCGGCCATCCCGATCACGAAAGCGCGGGCCACTGCGACCCCGGCGCCTACGGCCACCAGCGGCCACAGCCGCTTGAACCGGGCAAAAGTGAATTCAAACGCTCCGATCCCGGTACGCAGCTTCTTTTCAGTCGAAACCGCCAGCACGAACCCGCTGAGCAAGAAAAACAGATCAACGAACAGATAGCCGCGCACAAATGGGCCGCCGATCCGGTAAACGATATCGAGGTGGTAGAACACGATCATGAAGGCCGCGATCCCGCGCAGGCCATCAAGCTGGAACATTCGCGGCGAATGTGCCGGTGCTGCCACTGGGCCGTTCATCAATCTATCTCCCCCCTGCCTGCTGTGGTTACAACAGCTTGGCGGGCAAAGATCAACCGCGTGTGATGCGGCAGACTGGACGGGGCGGGTCACGCTCCCTATATGCAGCCGCAGATGAACCGGATTGTCCTTGCCCTTCTAGCCCTGTTTGCAGGGATCGCCGCGCAGGTTTCCCCTGCCGAGGCACGGGTGCGTGGAGCGACCGAGATCGGTGTCACGCTGGGGCAGCGCGCGGCGGCGCGGGTTGCCGCAGCGGTCAAAGTAGCAGCGGCGTTTGGCCCGCAGCCCCGGGCAGAGCATGTTGCCGACGACCGGGCGGTTCGGCCAGTCTTGGCGACCCACCATTTTGCTCCCAGCGTCCGGATCGGGCCTGACCGCGCTCACGAATAATCTGAGCTGACTGCGCCGCCTTGCCGCGGCCTTCTGCGGGTGCCTTTGCACCGCGCAGCGCTCTATCCATACCCTTCATATCATTCAGGAATTAGCTATGCTCGGTGCCATCACCAAGGCCCTTTTTGGATCGTCTAACGATCGCTACGTCAAATCGCTCGGCAAGACAGTTGATCTGATCGCCGCTTACGAGCCGACGCTTGCCGCACTCAGCGATGAAGAGTTGCAGGCCCAGACCCCGAAATTCCGGCGGATGCTGGACGAGGGCAAGACGCTCGACGATCTGTTGCCCGAAGCGTTCGCGACGGTTCGTGAAGCCTCCAAGCGGGTGCTTGGCATGCGTCACTTTGACGTCCAGATGATCGGCGGGATGGTGCTGCATCGCGGTGAAATCGCCGAAATGCGGACCGGTGAAGGCAAGACGCTGGTGGCAACGTTGGCGGTCTATCTCAACGCGCTGGAAGGCAAAGGCGTCCACGTCGTCACCGTCAACGATTACCTCGCCCGCCGCGACGCGGAATGGATGGGGCAGATCTATACCTGGCTGGGCCTGACTGTTGGCGTGATCGTGCCCAACCTATCCGAGCCGGAACGCCGCCACGCCTATGAGTGCGACATTACCTATGCCACCAACAATGAGCTAGGTTTTGACTACCTGCGCGACAACATGAAGCACGAGCGCAGCCAGATGGTCCACCGGCCGTTCAACTATGCGATTGTCGATGAAGTAGATTCGATCCTGATCGACGAAGCCCGCACGCCGCTGATTATTTCGGGCCCAACCGACGACAAGAGCGAGCTCTATGTCCTGGTCGATCAGGTGGTCAAGCGCCTGTCTGAAGAGCATTATGAGAAGGACGAGAAGACCAAGAACATCACCCTGACCGAAGATGGGGTGGAATGGGCCGAGCGGCAATTGGAAGAAGCCGGACTGCTGGTCGGATCGAACCTCTATGACGTTGAGAACACGCAGGTTGTCCATCACCTGGACCAGAGCCTGAAGGCCAACGTAATGTTCAAGCGCGACATCGATTACATCGTCAAGGAAGACAAGGTGATCATCATTGATGAATTCACCGGCCGGATGATGGACGGGCGGCGCTGGTCGAACGGGCTGCACCAGGCGGTTGAGGCCAAGGAAGGTGTGCACATCGAGCCAGAAAACCAGACGATGGCTTCGATCACCTTCCAGAACTATTTCCGGATGTATCCCAAGATTTCCGGGATGACCGGCACCGCTGCGACCGAAGCAGCTGAATTCTTTGACATCTACAAGATGAACGTGGTCACGATCCCGACCAACGTACCGGTCCAGCGGGTCGACGAAGAAGACGAATTCTACAAGAACACCAACGACAAGTTTGCTGCGATCGCCAAGCTGATTGCGGAAAAGAGCAAGTCGGGTCAGCCGGTGCTGGTCGGCACAGTCTCAATCGAAAAGTCTGAACTGCTGTCCGAATTCCTCAATCAGGAAGGGGTCAAGCACGCCGTGCTGAACGCCCGCTTCCACGAGATGGAAGCGCACATTGTGGCGCAGGCCGGCAGCCTTGGCGCGGTGACCATCGCTACCAACATGGCCGGGCGCGGAACTGACATCAAGCTGGGCGGCAACCTTGAATTCCGGATCGAGGACGAGCTGAAGGATGTGCCCGAGGGCACGGAACGCGACAAAGCAATTGCGAAGTTCGCGGAAGAAATTGAAGAGCAACGGCAATTGGTACTGGCCGCTGGCGGGCTCTGCGTGATCGGCACGGAACGCCACGAAAGCCGCCGGATTGATAACCAGCTGCGCGGCCGTTCGGGCCGTCAGGGCGATCCGGGCTTGTCCAAATTCTATCTGTGCCTTGAAGATGACTTGCTGCGCATCTTTGGGCCGGACACGCTGTTTTCCAAGATGATGAATTCGAACCTGGCCGACGGCGAGGCGATCGGTTCCAAGTGGCTGTCAAAGGCGATCGAGACGGCGCAGAAAAAGGTCGAAGCGCGCAATTACGACATTCGCAAGCAGGTCGTCGAATACGATGACGTGATGAACGATCAGCGCAAGGTGATCTACGAACAGCGCGCTGACATCATGGATTCGGAAACCATTGACGAAGTCGTTCACGATATGCGGCAGGACACGGTCAACGCGCTGGTTGCCCAAGCATGTCCGCCGGGCTCGTATCCTGAGCAGTGGGATATTCCGCAGCTTAAGGAGCGGGTGGTCGAAGTCTTGGGGCTCGAAGCACCGATAGATACCTGGCTGGCCGAAGACGGGATAGAACCGGACGATCTGGAGCAACGTTTGGCCGAAGCCGCCGATGCCAAGATGGCATCCAAAATGGGCGAAGATTCGTCAATCTGGCGGCAGGTTGAAAAGCAGATCCTGCTCGAACGTCTGGACCACTATTGGAAAGAACACCTCGCCACACTCGATGCACTGCGCCAGGTGGTGTTCCTGCGGGCCTATGCGCAAAAGCAGCCGATCAACGAATACAAACAGGAAGCCTTCGGCCTGTTCGAACGGATGCTCAGCGCAATCCGCGAGGAC
>Ga0075163_10011033_pt1 | contig 11782 bp, 6 predicted proteins | sample JI1023141ADNA_FD_71478 | JGI IMG/M metagenome (GOLD analysis project Ga0075163, IMG submission 71478) | Wastewater effluent complex algal communities from Wisconsin, to seasonally profile nutrient transformation and Carbon sequestration -... | ecosystem: Engineered > WWTP > Effluent > Algae... | reverse complement strand
TCCCATTCAGGGCCGACATCGGACTGATGGGTTGGTATTCACCGAGCAATGCCGGATTGACGCCACTGCAGGTGGCTTCCAGTATATTGGCACTCAAGGCAGCGCCGTCATTGAAGATCAGGGTAAGGTTGTTGCCGGAACAGCCGAACTGCGAAGCCGGGTAACCGGGCCGGTCGAACAAGTTGATGGTATCGCCATTCGGGGAGGCAAGCCTGGCATCCAGGTCGCCCACGTAGGTATGATTGGCAATGACCGTGAGGTCCACATCAGCGACAACATTATCCACCGGTACGTTCAAAACGGATACAATGGTGCCGGCAATATCGGCGGGAATGGTGATGGGGCCATCCACACTGTTGAACACCTGGTTGCACGACAAATTGCCGATCTGAAAGGAATAGATGGGTGAAAGTGCGCTTTGCCCGCAGAAATTGGAGGCTTTTACCCGCCAGTAGTAAACATTGCCGGTTTGCAGATTATTGGTTTGCAAACTGTTAGCAGTCACAATCGCTGATTGAACGATGGAGCCTGCACTGAAAGACGGGTTGTTGGCTACTTCCACGGTATAGTTTTCGGCGAAGGCCGACAAAGTCCAGTTAAGTCCGACACTGAGCGGCAGACCGGAGGTACCATCGGTCGGGCTGGAAGCCGCCACTGCATCGGGAATACCGGGCAGCAGTTCCAATTGTACCGTAGCGGTCTGTGTGATCGCGCCCGATGTACCGGTGACAGTGAGGGTATAATTACCGGCCATGGCTGGCGTCAGTCCACTGATAAGGATGGCGGTGCTGCCGCCGGGGGTGGCAGGATTGGGATTGATCAGAATATCCGCGCCGGCTGGTGCGCCGCTCACGCTGACCTGCACCGGGTCGCTGAAACCCAGTATGGATTGGATGCTTGCCGTAAATCCAAGCGAATCGCCGGCACAAACCTCTGCTGAACCGATGGAGGCGCCGAGTGAGAACGTCGGCACCGGCGGCAACTGGATGCGGAAATTGGTATTGGAGATGTCAAAAAACACGTTGCCCACAGCCTCCACTTTGACCCGGCAATTGTTGGAAACGTTGTTGGGTACCAGCACGTTGGCCGAGCCGTTGTTGGGCACGCCCGATGCCAGTACGACAGGATAGGTAAAGCCTCCGTCGGTAGACAGCAAAATGCGCACATTGGCACAGCTGACCGGAGCAAGGTCGGTGTTGTTCACATCCCAGGTAACGGTTCGGTTTTCGCCGACATACCACAACACGTTGGTATTGGGTGCGCTCACCACAAAGGGGCCGGCGGCGGCGGTCACGGTCACCACTACGTTGTCTTCGGCGGTACATCCTGCACCATCGTTGTTGTCGCGCAACACCACACGGAAATTCATGGTGCGTGCCACGCTGGGCAATTCCTCCCAGGCATAGTTGGTATTGCTCACCAGGTCGGACAAACGCGGAAACCAGCGGGTAGGTGAAGCTGTGCCTTTAAAAGAACGGAAAAGCGGGCCCGTGGCATTGGTAGAAGCCGGCGGATTGGTAGTACCGAGGGCAGCATCCATTTGTTCCCAGCAATAGGTCAGCGTATCGCCGTCCACGTCGCTACCGGTAGCCGTGAGCGAAAAAGGTGTGGATTTGGGAATGGTAAAATCCGGTCCGGCGTCCACTACCGGGTTGTTGTTGTTGGTGGCAATTTTTACCGGGCAATTGTTGCCATTGCCGGTGATGGCATAGGTGGTAATGCGTTGTATGCTGTTTGCGTGAAAATAATCGTCGCTGTTGGGTTGCACATCCTGTGCGCCGCAAATACCGGCATAGGCCATGATGGTAGTGCCGCTGCCCGGTTCGACGGCATTGGCAGCGCTGCCATTGCCGTTACAGGAGCCGGCGTTGCCGTTGAAGGAGTGGGGACCGCCGAACTGGTGTCCCATTTCATGGGCTACGTAGTCGATGTCGAACGGGTCGCCGACGGGAGCGCCGGAGCCGGTGACGCCGCGCGCTTTGCCGTTGTTGCTGCAAACGACACCCAGGCCGGCCACACCGCCGCTGTTGGTTCCGAACACGTGACCGATGTCAAAATTGGCCGAACCGATTACGGTGGTGACGTTGGACTGGTTTTCGGTGAGCATGGCACTGGCGTTGCCATTGGTGTAAGGGTCGGAGCCTCCGTTGAGGTAAATGATGGAAGTATTGTTCGCGATGATCTGCATCGTGATGGCGAAGTCGTTCTCGTACACGCCGTTGACGCGGTTCATGGTGGTGTTCATGGCTGCCAGCGCAAGTACGGTTGTGCCGCCTTGAAACGCAGCGTATTCACCCGAACAGGCCAGTGCGAGGCGGTAGCGCCGAAGTTGGCAGTCGCCTTGTAATTTGGCTTCTCCGAAAGTGATTTCTTCCATTGCTTCGTCGGGCGTAACACAGGCAAATGGTGCGTCATCGCTTTTTTTCGCATAGTCCTTTTTATAATACACCACATAATCCTGCTGGTTGCCCACGCTGTACGGATCGATGAATACCGTGCTGTGCGTGGCCGATATGATCATGGCATGAAAGCCGTGCGGTGTAAAATCACATTTGAGCATGGCAGTCGGGTCATCGATACCACGACCTGTGAAACAGCGGATTTCCGGAAATTGCGATTGCAATTCAGGCGCCATTACCGGCGATTCGGTAACCCGGAAACGACCGATGCTGCCGTCGGGCATGGGCAGTGCAAGTTCGGGCAATTCTTTGCCTTTGGCAGCCGCTGTAGTGAACCGCTCGGGCGCAGAGGCCAGCACCGGCTGAAGTGCGGCCGGATCAAGCCGGACAGTGCGGTACACCTGCGGTACAATGCGGCGCTCGCCGGTCTGCACGATGGCGTTTTCCGAAATTTCAGACCAAATGGCCTGTGCATGCACTGCGGTACTGAAGGCTAACAACAATAGGGGAATGGTGAGCTTTCTAAACATTGGAAAGTGCTGATTTGGATAAAATAAAAGGCAAGCAAAAAAGAGTTGAGTTCACTGGGCCTGAAAAGGCGAGCGAAAGTATATTTTCCCAAAGTATCGGTCTGCAAGATTGTTTGGATTTGGCAAAACTGAGGCAAAAATCGCCTTAAATGACCATGTCTTACATTCGGGAAGTGTGGTGTGTCAGTCCGGGTTTCATCCGTGAATCCAACACTGAAGGAGATAGTCGTCTATCCTCAAATTTCAAGCCACAGCCTCGCGCACGAGCAGCCGCCCGGCCCCGGCACGAGACCGGCGCCGGTTGTTGATCCGGGATATTCAGCTTGAAAAACACTGCCGGCGGGCAGCATCACACCGCTCTGAGAACAGGAGATTATTCTTCCTCTTCCCGCTGGGGAACATACAGCCAGAGTTCTTCTTCGCCGGGCAATTCCAGGGAATCGTTGTCAATGACTGCACTTTCCAGGTCGCTGGGCAGATTGCGGCGAATGGTGCGCACCACAGCGATGAGCACATCGGCATAATTGGGCGCCGTGGCATAACCCGCCTTTTGCACCTCGCGAAAGAACTGCTCTGGGTCGCTGCCATTGGCGACGGCATTGGCGTAGCGCGGGTTTTTCAGGAACAACTGTGCGTGTTCGAGAAAACTGCCGGCCGGGGTGTCGAATTTGCGAAACCAGTCGCGCACGGTGTATTTCCACTTTTTGTACTTATCGCTCCACACTACCGAAATGACTTCCGGAAACAGGTGGTGCGCCTGCGGATTTCTGAGATACTCGGTGGTGACGATCAGCTGGCCTTTGCCGGTTTTCCCCTTGTCAGGGTCCTTGACACCGAAGAACATGTTGCCGGGGGCTTTTTCGCCCCAGCCGCTTTCCAGCGCGGCCTGTGCGAGGATGGCGGAGGCGCTGATGCCGGTGGCGATTTCAGTTTCCTTTGCGTAAGGAAGGTAAGCGGTGACAAAATCGTTGGGTTTCATTGTGTGGAAGATTGTTGGAGATTTCTGGCAAAGAAACAGATACAAATGAATATTACACAAAAAAGCCCCGGCGAACTTCATCGCCGAGGCCAACCCTGTCCCACTGTAAGGGGGGCTTCGTCACTCAACTGTTTAGCGCGACGACCACTTCTGTAAAAAATGAAGCATGCCTGACATCCTCTGTGCTGTTCTCATGGTTACCACTCACCACTCCACCCGCTGCGGCAAAGCAGGCGCCACCGGTGGCGGATGGAAATAATGGTCAAGTGCGGTTTTTTCCAAAGCGTGTTTGAGTGTCCTGTTGTTTATTGCCGGAACATACACATCGCTGCCTGCGGCATCGAATACCGAAAGAATATCCACGCGTACGGAGTACAAATTGGTGCCGGCTTCGGCCTGATGACCCAGTATTTCGATCACCAGTTCCGCTTCGCCGCTGAGCAAACCGCCGCTCTCGTCGCAGTGCCGGAAAGCCACGATTTCACTGATCACCGTGGGCGCATTTTGCCTGATTTCATTCGGATAGTCGGGCATATTGGCGTAGCTTTGTTCGTATAATTCTAATGGGACAAATTTATTTCCACTAAATGGAAATATGCAAATAAAAATTCATTTTTTAGACAAAAAATCTCAAATAGGATTTTTTGGCTGTTTTTTTTGTTTTAAATACGGAAAATGCTGTCACTCACTCAAGGCGAAACCCTGCTCATTCTGGTCAAACGCAATGGTAGCCCGGCGGAAAAAATCGCCGAAGCACTCAAGGTAGACAAGTCCTACCTCCCAAAACTCTACAAAATGGAATTTTTGCCACCCAAACCCCTTCGGATGGCCAAAACGTTTTTTTCCAATTCGGCGCATTATTTTTCGGAAACAGGACAAAAGACCGGAATGGTGGAAGAACCCCGGGCCGTGTACCACACAGCCGCCTCGGCCGCAGATGCTTCCGAGCGCGATCGGCTGGCACAGGAAAATGTCGCGCTGCGCGAAGAAATCGCACAGCTCCGGCGCACCATTGAAAATCTCCACGAAAAAAACGGTCAACTCACAGAGGCGGTGTACAACCTGAGCAAACGCTCCTGATTGATTTCATTTCTCTTACTTTTGCGCCCCGCAATGGTATTGGAGTCATTTGGAGCATCATTGAGGTCATTCTTCGGGTCATTTATAAATGACTCTTAATGACCACTAAATGACTTCAATGACTTTTACTTCCTCGACACCCGGCGCAACGCTTTCCCACCATGCTCGACAAACTGCAAGTACTCCGCGAAAAATACATTCACCTCGAAGAGCAACTCTCCGACCCCGGCATTGTGGCCGACATGGACAAGTCCAAAAAGGTGAACAAGGAGTACAAAAAACTCCAGCCCATCATCCAGGCTGCCGATCAATACGAAAAGGTGTTGTCCAACATCGACAGCGCCCGCGCCATGCTGGCCACGGAGACCGACCCCGAAATGCGCGACATGGCGCGGGAGGAGATCACTGCGCTGGAGCCCGAGCGCGACGCTCTGGAGGAACAACTGGTGGTGCTGCTCACGCCCAAAGACCCGGAAGATGAAAAGGACGTTATTTTCGAAATCCGCTCCGGCACAGGGGGCGACGAAGCCGCTCTTTTTGCCGGCGACCTGTACCGCATGTATGGCCGTTACTTTACTTCACAGGGTTGGGAAGTGGAACTGCTCGACGAAAATCCCGGCACAGTGGGCGGCTACGCCAAACTCGTGCTCGAAGTGAGCGGCGAAAACGTGTATGGCAAACTCAAATTTGAATCGGGCGCCCACCGCGTGCAACGCGTGCCCGACACCGAAGCCAAAGGCCGCGTGCATACTTCCGCAGCCACGGTGGCCGTGCTGCCCAAAATGGAAGCCGAAGACATCGACATTCGCAAGGAGGACATCCGAACCGACGTGTTCCGCGCTTCGGGCGCGGGCGGCCAGCACGTCAACAAAACGGAATCAGGCGTGCGATTCACGCACTTGCCCACCGGCGCCGTGGCAGAAAGTACGGAAAGCCGCTCGCAGCACAAAAACCGCGAAATTGCCATGGGCCGCCTGGTCCAGCAGATCAAGGACGCACAAATACAAAAAGAAGCCTCGGCGCTCGCTTCGGCACGCCGCAGCCTGGTTGGCTCGGGCGACCGCTCCGAAAAAATCCGCACCTACAACTGGCCGCAAAACCGCGTCACCGACCATCGCCTCGAAGGCGACAACAAAAATTTCAACCTCGACAAAGTGATCGAAGGCGACCTGGAGCCGCTCATTGAGGCGCTGACCATTGCCGATAACGCCGCAAAATTGCAGGGAGAATAAGTTAGGACGGCTTTTCGTTTTTGCACAAACTCAAAGCAATATGAAGTGCATCCACAACCTGCTCGTTTGTCTCTCTCTTTTTGTCGCCTCTATTCCGGTGCTTGCACAACCGGCGACACCTACCTATTTTACCATAGAGAGTGCGCCCAACAAGGCCAAAAATGCTTACAACGACGGTGTGACGGAGACCCGTCAGGGCAATACCGCTATCGCGATAGGATATTTTGAAAGGGCCTTGCGTGAATGCCCAACCTTCATCGATGCGCAATTGCTGCTGGCAGGTTCGCACCTGAAACTGAAAGATTATGCCCGGGCGGAAGAGGGGTTTGAAAAAGTGATTGCACTGGACGAAAAATACCAGCCCGGCGCTTTTTTCACGCTGGCCCTGAGCGAGTGGGAACAGAACAAATTTGAAGATGCCGCTTTCCACGCCGAGCATTACACCAAAACCAGTTCGCCCAACCCCGACATGTTGCGGGAAGCCAAACGACTGGCCGTGAATGCACGTTTTGCAGCCCAGGCTGTCAAAAATCCCGTACCCTTCGATCCCAAACCCGTGGGCAACGGCGTCAATACGCCCGGCGAGGAATACCTGCCTTCGCTGACGGCCGACGGCAGCACGATGATTTTTACCCGTCGGGATTTTATCGACGAAAACTTTTACCAAAGCGAATTTAAAAACGGAGCCTGGAGTACGGCCCAGCCGCTCACAGGGGTCAATACCAACCAGAACGAAGGCGCCCAGCACATCAGCCCCGACGGCACCTGGCTGGTGTTAACCGCCTGCAACCGCCGCGACGACGGCTCCCAGGGCAGTTGCGATCTTTACTGGTCCCAACTCAAAAACACCGGCTGGACCCAACCGGTACCCTTCAGCGCCTCCATCAATTCCAGCGACTGGGATGCCCAGCCCTGCATCAGCGCCGATGGCAAAACCCTGTTTTTCAGCAGCATGCGACCCGGCGGCAAAGGAGGCAGGGATTTGTGGTTCACCACCCGACAGGCGGGCGGCAAATGGAGCAAGCCCGAAAATCTGGGCGCAACCATCAACACCGACCTCGACGAACAAACGCCCTTCCTGCACCCCGACGGCCAGACGCTTTATTTCACCTCCAACGGCTTGCCGGGCATGGGCGAAAACGACCTGTACCTCGTGCGACGCCAGCCCGACGGCACCTGGGGCACGCCTCAGAACCTGGGTTATCCCATCAATACCAAATCCAACGAGGGCACGCTTACGGTCAGCCTCGACGGCCGCACGGCCTATTTTGCCGCCAACCGGCCCGACAGCCAGGGCGGCATCGATATTTACCAGTTTGAAATGCCCGCCAACGCCCGGCCGCAACCCGTCACCTATGCCCGCGCCAAGGTGAAAGACGCCGTCACCGGCAAACCGCTCATCGCCAAAGTGGAATTCACCGACCTGAAAACGGGCCTGTCCTACGTGTCGGCCAACACCAAATCCGACGGGTCTTTCCTGGTTTGCCTGCCCGCCGGAAAGGATTACGCACTGAACGTCAACAAGGAAAAATACCTGTTTTATTCCGAAAACTTCAACCTGGTGGAAACGGCCACCTTTGACAAACCCTTTTTGCTGAACATCGAATTGCAGCCTATCGGGTCCAACCCCGACGCTGCCGCTCCTGTGTCCAAACCCATCGCGTTGCGCAATGTGTTCTTTGAAACAGGCTCTGCCGCGCTGTTGCCTTCCTCCGCCGCCGAACTCGACCGCCTGGCCGCGTTGCTGACCGAGGTGCCCACACTCCGCATCCAGATCAACGGCCATACCGACAATGTGGGCGACGACGGTTCCAACCTGAAACTTTCGGAAGCGCGCGCCAAATCGGTGTACGATTACCTGGCGACCAAAAACGTGGCCGCAGACCGGCTCAAATTCAAAGGTTACGGGGAAGCGCAACCCATAGAGACAAACGATACGCCGGAAGGCCGCAGCCGGAACAGAAGGACGGAATTTGTGGTGTGGTGAGGCCGGGCTTGATCCGGACCGACCCCTCATGTGACCATCCTGCAAAGGAAAGCAGCAAATTTCCAACCCAAGCCTTCTACCTTTGTTTCCCTAAAGCAAGCACACGCGCAACAACATGACAGCCTCACACACATCCGCAGCCCAACAACTCGACCGGCTGGGCTACCTCGACCTCGAAGTGGACCCCACCCTCGACCTGGTAGCCGAAATCAACCGGCTCAAAAAGGAAAAAAACGCCGTTATTCTGGCACACTATTACCAGGAATCCGAAATCCAGGACGTAGCCGACTACATCGGCGACTCGCTCGGGCTTTCGCAAAAGGCCGCTGCCACTGAAGCCGATATCATTGTATTCGCCGGTGTGCATTTTATGGCAGAGACGGCCAAAATGTTGTCGCCCAACAAAAAAGTGCTGCTGCCCGACCTCAAAGCGGGTTGCTCGCTGGCCGATTCCTGCCCGCCTGCGGTATTCAAAAAGTTCAGGGAAAAATACCCCGATCACGTCGTAGTGTCGTACATCAACTGCACGGCCGAACTCAAAACGCTGACCGATATTTGTTGCACCAGCACCAATGCCGTCGCCATCATCGAAAGCATTCCGAAGGACCAGCCGATCATTTTTGCTCCCGATAAGAACCTCGGCGCCTACCTCATCAAAAAAACCGGCCGCGACATGGTGCTCTGGAACGGCGCCTGCATGGTACACGAAATTTTCAGCCACGAGCGCATCGTCAAGTTGAAAAACCGCCACCCCAACGCCAAATTCATTGCCCACCCGGAGTGTGAAGCCCATATCCTCGACATGGCCGACTACATCGGCTCTACCACCGGCCTGCTGAAATACACCATCAATGATCCGGCGCAGGAATTCATCGTCGCCACCGAAGCGGGTATTCTGCACCAGATGCAAAAATCCAGCCCGCACAAGACCTTTATTCCCGCTCCGCCAGAGAACAACTGCGCCTGCAACGACTGCCCGCACATGAAGCGCAACACCATGGAAAAACTCTACCTCTGCATGGAACACGAATTGCCCGAAATCACCCTGCCCCAATGGGTGATCGAGCAGGGAGTGAAGTCCATCGACCGGATGTTGGAAATTTCGGAAAAGGCAGGGCTTGGGATGAAAGGATAGTTTTTCAAAAGCACAAAAAGAGGGTGCCTCGAAAGGTTGATGATGGTTTATAAAAGTTTATCAGGTTGATATTTTGATCTAAAAAAGGCACGAATTCGGCCATTTCCCAGTCAAAATATCAACTTTTATAAACCCTTATCCACTTTATCAACCTTTTGAGACACCCTCTTTTTATTTACGCTGACCAGTCAATTTAGTTGGGCAGGCCCTGTACACCCGGCAACACCGGCCGGTTCGGCATATAAGCGCCGAGTATCTGCTGCAAATCTTTTTTCAGTGCTTCGTCCTTCAGGTCGTCGGCCATGCGCAGGAGCGTCTGGGCTGTGCCCAATGTGAAATCGCTGTCCTGCTTGTATCCCTTCTGGAAGTCGGGCGAGAGCGACTGGTAGTATTTCAACTGCTGAGCCATTGTCCGGGCAATTTCGCGGATTTTAGCGGCCGCCTTGTCGTTGGCGCCGGCCCTGAAATACACGTCGGCGAGGAAGGCCGAAAACTGATCGTAGGGGAAGTTGTACTCGGGGAATACCGCAAAGTATTTGTCCACCAGTGCAATGGCCTTGTCTTTTTTGCCTTCCACCACCAGTTGGCGGGCAAGGCGGATAAAGACCACGCGCATCGTTTGCAGGCTGGGCATGTAGGAGCGGTCCACAAACAGGCGTTTCTGGTCAAAATTGCCCCAGTGCCAGTTCTCCATGATGTTTTTGTAAGCCGCTTCTGTGCTTACGCCGCCCGCTCCGATAATGCCATAGGAATCGGAAGCGCTGGGGGTGCGTTTCGGCACGAGGCGCAGCGAAAGGCCTTCAAGTTGCAGGAAATCCGCCAAACCGAGCAATTTGTCCTCCCGGCAGGTCACAGCCCAATAGATCGGACGTTTCGAGATATTGGAACTGATGATGTCGAGTATGGCCAGTTCGTCTTTGATCAGGTAGTCCTTTTCCTTGTCCAGCTGGAAATGGATGGTATCCACGATCGTCGAATCAGTGGGCGAAATGAGTTTGTTGGCAATCATTTCCGCCCGGTTGACCGGAATCGACAGTTTGTGTGTGGGCAGGTAGGAATCGAGGTCGCGCCCGCCGTTGGTGGGCAGTTTATGGTCTTCGGCCACAAACTTCAACGCCTGCGCCAGCGTCATTTCCTGCTCCGGTTTCTGGAGCGGATTGATCGGGTTCTGCACGCGTTTGTACCCCCGGATTTGGTCCTGCGGAATGCTCAGTTCGATGGCCGGCGAGTTGTTCACCGCGCGGCGCAACTGGTTGATGTACCAGTCCACCGCAATCAGCGAGAGGTTGACTACCCGCACGTCGGTGCGGATGCCTTCCACCTCCTGACAGTACCAAAGCGGATAGGTATCATTGTCACCATAGGTAAAAATGATCGCATTGGGTTCGCAGGAATTGAGGAAGTTGCTTGCGTAGTCGCGGCTGGCAAAGTGTTCGGAGCGGCTGTGATCGTCCCAGTTCTGGGTTACCATCAGCAGCGGCGCACTCAGTGCCAGCACGGTGGCGATGCCGCCACTCATCGCCTCACCGAGGCGCAGGCGTTTGGTAAACAAATCAAACAGCGCCAGCACACTCATGCCGATCCAGATGGCATAGGTAAAGAATGAGGCGGCCAGTACGTAGTCGCGTTCGCGCGGCTCGTTGGGTGGCTGGTTGGAATACACAATGATGCCGATACCCGTGATGATAAACAGGGCCATGATGGCGGCAAAATCGCGAGGCCGGCTTTGATAGTGGAAAAACAGCCCCAGCAAACCCAACAGGAAAGGAATCAGGTAATATTTGTTGCGTGCCTGGTTGTCCTTCTGAAAATCAGGCAGTTCTTTCTGGTTGCCCAGTCTTCCTTCGTCGATGAAGTCGATGCCGGAAATCCAGTTGCCTGCACTGGGATCCCAGGAGAAATAACCCTGCTCGCCGTTTTGGCGACCGGCAAAATTCCACATGAAGTAACGCCAGTACATCCAGCCCAGCTGGTATTTCCAGAAAAATTCGATGTTGTCGCCCAGGGTCGGATCACCCGTAGGTTTGTCGATCCAGCGGCGGTAAAGCGCCGGGCGGCCTTGCGAGTAATCGCCCATGCGCGGGAAAAGCGACTGGTCGCCGGGAGCGTATTCATAATCAACTTTTTCGTCCACCACTTCGTAATGGTCGTCCACACGGCCGTAGCGCTCCTCGGTTTTGAGGCCCAAAGGTTTGGCATCAAAACCCGGGCCGCGCAGCAAGGGGCGTTCGCCGTATTGCTCGCGGTTGAGGTAGGGCAGCAGGCGCATGGGATCGGAAGGATCGTTCATGTTGATCGGCGGATTGGCATTGGCGCGAATGATCACCGTGCCGTAGCAGAAATACGCGATCACGACCAGGCCCATGCCCACGATCAGTCGTTGCAACAGACCGTTGCCAGCCTTGCGCGCCCGCTGCAAACCAAACCAGATGGCGCCGCC
>Ga0075163_10011031_pt1 | contig 11785 bp, 7 predicted proteins | sample JI1023141ADNA_FD_71478 | JGI IMG/M metagenome (GOLD analysis project Ga0075163, IMG submission 71478) | Wastewater effluent complex algal communities from Wisconsin, to seasonally profile nutrient transformation and Carbon sequestration -... | ecosystem: Engineered > WWTP > Effluent > Algae... | reverse complement strand
AGCAAGACCTCGCGGCCATCGAGATCGAACTGGCCCAGCAACAGAACTATCTCCTGCGCCTGCGCACCGTACTCGAACCCCTGCGCAACTCCGGCGGCTACCGCGCCATCATTATCGACTGCCCCCCTGCCCTCGGCATGCTCTCGATGAACTCCCTGGCCGCGGCCGACCACCTGCTCATCGCGCTCCAGTGCGAATACATGGCCCTGGAGGGTCTCGGCCAGATCCTGAAGGTCGTGGAACGCCTCAAGAGCGCCGGCGTCAACCCGACCCTCGATGTCGGCGGCATAGTGATGACCATGTACGACAGCCGCACGAATCTCTCCAAACAGGTCGTCGAGGAGGTCCGGCAGCACCTTTCCAGCAAACTTTTTGAGACGCTCATCCCGCGCACGATCCGCCTGAGCGAGGCCCCCAGTTTCGGCAAACCCATCTTCGACTACGACCCGCACGGTCCCGGCGCCACCGCCTACCGCGCCCTCGGCGAGGAAGTAGCCAAGCGCTTCGGCCTGCAAGGCCCGGCGTGATCGCCGACCAGTAGGTTTGCGGGTTGTCGGGCGTTCTCCAGCTCGCAGGGACGCGAGCCCTCCCGCCCGACCCAACTACTGTTTGCCTGTTTTCCCATTCCGTGTTTTCCGTGTGTTCCGTGGTTGATTCCTGATGCTCGCCTTCCTCGCCAAATACCGCTCCGTCTTCACCGTCGGCCTCCAGAGCAATCTGGTTTACCGCTGGAATTTCGCCGTGCGCGGGACGTTCTCGCTGATCCACCTTTCCTTCGTCTTCATCCTCTGGGGTGCGGCCTACGCCGGCCAGACGGACATCGGGGGCTTCGACCTGCGGCAGACGCTGACCTACTTCATCGTCATGCTGGTGCTGCAATACTTCATCAGCGCGATGAACGAGGATTACGAGATCTCCGAGGAAATCCGCAACGGCCTGATCAATCAGTTCCTGCTCAAGCCGGTGAACTACTATCTCTATCGGTTCACCATTTTCCTTTCCGCGCGGTTCGTGTCCGGCCTGCTGGCGCTCGTCCCGGTGGCCCTCGCCCTGCCCCTGCTGGCAGACAAGATCACCCTGCCCGGACCCGGTTGGAATTACGTCATCGCCGTCCCGGCTCTGCTGATGTCCGCGCTGATCCAGTTCACCATCGCCTATTGCTTCGGCCTGCTGACCTTCTGGTTCCTCGAGATCCAGTCCTTCATCATTCTGTCGCTCGCGGTGGAGACGATTCTCGGCGGCCAGGTCTTCCCATTGGACCTGTTTCCCAACTGGCTCTACCAGCTGTCTTCCTGGCTGCCCTATTATTACCAGATGTATTTTCCTGCCGCCCTTCTGACCGGGCGCATCACCGACCTGGGCTACGCCCTGCGGGGTCTGGGGATCCAGCTCTTCTGGGTGCTGGCCCTGTTGACCGTCGCCCAACTCCTCTGGTCCCGCGGCCTCCGCCGCCACACCGCTGTCGGCGGCTGATCCCATGGAAGCTCTCCGCCACTACGCCCGCCTCTGGTTTGCCTCCGCGCGCTACTCGCTCGTCCGGACCATGATGTTCCGCGCGGACTTCATCATGTGGTCGCTGGTCGAGATCTTCTGGATGGTCGTGAATCTGATGCTGATCGCTGTGATCTACAGCCACACCGAGTCCATCGCCGGCTGGGGGCCTTGGGAAATGACGATCATCGTGGGCACCTCCATGCTCGTGCAGCGCCTGCTGATGGGGTTCTTCTGGACCAACCTCTTCGAGATGAGCCGGAATGTCCGCAGCGGGCACTTTGACTTTTTCATGGCGCAGCCCGGCTGGCCGCTGTTCATGGTTTCAACACGGAAGATCGACCTCGAGGGGGTCATCAATGTCCCGCTCGCCATCGCGGTGATCGTCTTCGCTGCGCACAAGCTCGGACTGCACCCCAGCTGGTTGCAGATCGGCTGCTTCAGTCTCTTCATCCTCTGCGGCCTCGTCATCCATTACGCCACGCTGCTGTTCTTTGTCTCGCTGGTTTTCTGGATGCAAAGCGCCCACGGCATCGAGCACGGGTATTTTGGTCTGAATGAGTTTTCCCGCCTCCCGCGCGAGGCCTTGAAGGGCATCGCCTCGGTCGTCTTCGTCTACACGCTCCCGGTGATCATCGTCACCAATGTCCCCGCCCGCACCCTGATCCACGGACCCGAGCTGGGGCCCGCCCTCTGGCTGTTCGGGGCCGCCGTTTTCTGGCTCGCGGTCGCCGTCACGGTCTTCCAGCGCGGCATCCGTCGTTACTCCAGCGCGAGCAGCTGAGGCCGGGGTTGGGAGCCGGAACTGTGTTACGCCGTGTGCGGATGCCCGCCGCAGGACGTGTTTCGTGCGTAAGTCTTGGTCCCCAAAACGCCCCCGAAACACCCCGCCCTATCGGGCACCCCGCTTCAGAGAGGGAACTTCGGATACAAATGTTTGGCATCCCCTCTATGAAGAGGGATGGCGCGTAGCGACGGGAGGTGTAGAGATCGACTCCGTCAAGCCTCGGCCAGCGGCAGAATATCACTCCAATGCACTTTGGGGATTGTTTGGACCCTCAGTTTTGGCCTTTGTGATTTCCGAAACGTGACCTCGCCAATCGACCCTCTCTCCCTGTTGGAAAGCCGCCTCGGTTATGTCTTTCGCAACCGCACGCTGCTGTTGGAGGCTTTGACCCATGCCTCGTATCTGCAGGACGATCCCTCTTCGGGCCCCCATAACCAGCGACTGGAGTTCCTCGGCGATACCGTCCTGCAGTTCATTTTGACCGACGCCCTCTATCGCGAGTTTCCTGAGGTGCGTGAGGGCGTCCTCAGCCGCCGCCGCGCCATTCTCACCAAGGGAAAATTCCTCACCCAGATGGCACGAGATTTGGGCATCGCGGCCAACGTCCGTCTTAGCAAGAGCGAGGAGGAGGCCGGCGGACGCGAACGCGCATCCATTTTGGAGGATGTTTTTGAAGCTATGCTGGGCGCGATTTATCTCGATAGTGATCTTCCCACGGCGCAGCGCCTCGTGATCGCCTGGTATGGCCCCCTGGAGGCACATCTGGTCGAAACGGAGGACCAGGAGAACCCCAAGGGTCTTCTTCAGGAAATGGTCCAACCTGACCACGGTAACTCCGCCCTGCTCTACAAGGTGACGGACACGACCGGTCCCAAGCACGCCCGGGTCTACGAGGTCACCGTCTTCCTGATCGACGAAATCATCGGCACGGGTACCGGGTCGTCCAAGAAGCTGGCCGAGGAATCTGCCGCGCGGGTCGCCCTCGAGGTCCTGCGGGCAAGGAAACAGGCCGAGGCAAAATAGCCCAAGCCGGGCATTGCCCTGACCGGTTTTCTGGCTTTCGTTCCGGGCTTCCGCGTCTTCGCGATTGATTTGTCTGCTGTAAGCTCCGCTCCGCGCACCAAGCTCACCGGAATTTGTCCGGCAGCGCACCCCCATGCCCTGGCGGAACTGGTTCGGCGCCACTCGGCGCCCGTGTGGCTGGTGGTCCACGAGGACGCCGCCCGCAGCGATGCGCTGGCCGAGGACCTGGCGCTTTTTCATGCCGCGAATGGCAACCGCGCCGGACTCGAGATCCTGAATTTCCCCGAGGCTCAGACCGACAACCGGGAGATGCGCGAAGCTTTCAACGCCGCCAGCGACCGCCTCGCCGTCCTCAGCCGGCTCCGCCGTGCCGCCAAACCCAGGAGCCCAGACCAAAAACGCCAAGCTCCCGACGCCCAATCCCCAATCTCAGATCCACCATCCGAGACCCCAAAACCCGGACCCCAGACCCGAGACCCCAAACCCCATACCAGAGACCCCATCCTCATCCTCGCCACGCCCGCCGCCTTGATGCAGCCGGTGCCGCCCGCCCAGGATTTCGCTGATCGGGAGATTCAGGTGCACCGAGGCGAGACGCGTCCGTTTCAGGGCCTGCTCGATTTGCTGCGTTCTTTTGACTACGACAGCGAGGCCGTCTGCGAGGCCCCGGGCCAATACGCCGTCCGGGGCGGCATCGTGGACGTCTATCCCATCACGGCCCACCAGCCCTACCGGCTGGACTTCTTCGGCGATGCCATCGAGGAGATCCGCGCCCTGGACCCGGTCACGCAACGCTCAGGCGACGTGGTGGAACACATCACCCTCACCGCCGCCCCGCGGCTGCACACCTCAGGCCTGCAGGCCACGCTGCTCGATCACCTGCCGCCGGGCGTGCACGGCACCATTCTCGAGCCCAAATCCATCGAGGAACTTTTCGACCTGCAACCCGGAGACAGGGCACGGACCCCGCTCCACGCCGAGGCGGACGGCGAAAAAGGGACTCACCGCTCCGCCGCAGACGATTCTACCCCGGCGGCAAAGGGACTTGCCGTGCCACCTGTGATCCCGCCGGCCACCGGGCTCGCCGCCCTGCCCATTTGGCAACAACTGACCACGAGGTGCGCGCGGCTCTTTGGTCTCAGTGACCTTGATCTGGCAAGCGAGCTCTTCGACGGACCGTCCGACGAGGAAACCTGGGACACCGAGTCGCTCTCCCACCACCGTTCCTATCCGGAGGAACGCCAGCTCGCCCATGAGCGCTTGCAGGCCGAAGAATCGGCGCGCCGGGATTTTCTGGAAAAGGTTGCGGCGTGGCAGGCCGAAGGCTTCGCCGTCGACTTCATCGTCTCAAAGCCCGGCGAGGAGCAGCGTGTCCGCGAGCTGCTGGCCGACGACAAACACTTGAAGACCCTCAAGCCGCGTTTCCTCAGCGGCACTTTGAGCGAGGGATTCAAGGTAACCTATCGCGAAGGCAGGACGCAGAATCCGGTCCGCACCGAGACAGATGGCGGTGAAGGGACTCACGGCCTTGCTTCAACAAAACCGGCGCCGCAGGGACGCATCGCCCCACCCAAGGGGATTGTCGTCGTTTCCGAAACCGAGATTTTTGGACGCAAGCGGGCGCGACGCGCCATGCCGAAACGGGCCATCGCCGCGCAGTCGGCCGTGGACCAGCTCCTGGATTTTTCGGAACTCGTGGAGGGCGATTTCGTCGTCCACCTCCAGCACGGCATCGCGCAGTTTCGCGGACTCACCAAGCTGGAGTCCAACGACGGTACCCGGGAGGTCATCTCGCTGGAGTTCGACGACAAGGTGACTCTGCACGTGCCGCTGCAGGAGTCCCACCTGATCAGCCGCTACGTCGGTCTGTCCAAGACCCGGCCGCAACTCGGCCGCGTGGGCTCGGGTCGCTGGGAAAAGGCCCGGCAAGCCGCCGAGCGCGCGACCCTCGACCTCGCGGCGGAACTGCTCGCCATCCAGGCCAAGCGTGAGGCGCAACCGGGCCACGCCTTCGCCGAGGACAATGTCTGGCAGAAGGAATTCGAGGCCGCCTTCCCGTTCACCGAGACTCCTGACCAGCTGAAGGCGATCATTGCCGTGAAGGCGGACATGGAGCGCACGCGGCCGATGGACCGGTTGGTTTGCGGCGACGTGGGTTTCGGCAAGACCGAGGTGGCCATCCGTTCCGCGTTCAAGGCCGTGATGGGTGGGCGTCAGGTGGCCGTGCTCGTGCCGACCACCGTGCTCGCGCAGCAACACCTCAACAGTTTTCGCGAGCGCATGGCCGGTTACCCGGTGGCCATCGAGATGCTCAGCCGCTTCCGCACGCGCAAGGAGCAGGACGGGATCCTCGAGGCCCTCGCCGCCGGCAAGATCGACATCATCATCGGCACGCACCGGCTGGTGCAGGACGACGTCAGGTTCCACGACCTCGGCCTCGTGATCGTCGACGAGGAGCAACGCTTCGGCGTGAAGCACAAGGAAGTCTTCAAGCGCTGGCGCGCCCACGTGGACATGCTCGCCATGAGCGCCACGCCGATCCCGCGCACGCTCTATCTGGCCCTCACCGGCGCCCGCGACCTGAGCACCATCGAGACGGCGCCCGTCAACCGCCTGCCCATCCAGACGATCGTGAAGAGCTACGACGAGAAACTCGTGGTCGAGGCCATCCGTCACGAAATCCGCCGGGGCGGCCAGGTGTTCTACCTGCACAACCGCGTCATGAGCATCGATCTCGTGGCCGCGCGCCTCCGCGAGCTCTTGCCCGGCGTCACGATCGGCGTCGGCCACGGCAAGATGGGGGCCGAGGGCCTCGAGCGCATGATGACCGACTTTGTGGCCGGCAATTACCAGGTGCTCGTCTGCACCACGATCATCGAGAGCGGCCTCGACATCCCCAACTGCAACACGCTCATCATCGAGGGCGCGGATCGCTTCGGACTGTCGCAACTCTATCAACTCCGCGGACGCGTCGGCCGCTTCAAGCACCAGGCCTACGCGTACCTCCTCCTGCACCGTCACACGCGATTGCTCGATATCGCCCGTCAGCGGCTGACCGCCATCCGCCAGCACAACCAGTTGGGCGCCGGCTTCCGCATCGCCATGCGCGACCTCGAACTCCGGGGCGCGGGCAATCTGCTCGGGGCCGAGCAAAGCGGGCACATCGTCGGGGTGGGCTTTGAACTTTACTGCCAGCTGCTGCGTCAAAGCGTGGCGCGACTGAAGGGCGACAAGCAGGCCTCCCACGTCAGGGCCAGCGTCAAGCTCGACTTCGTGTTTGTCGGCGAGGGCGCCGACACCACCGCGCCCCGGGCGGAAGCCACCGACAGCTTCTCCGCCATGCGCCAGGCCGAACGTATCGCCGGCGAGATTGACCGCATCCAGGCCCGGTTGCCCGCCGACTACATCGCCGAGACCCGCCTGCGCATCGATTTCTACCGCCGGCTTGCCCTGGCGGAGAGCCCCAAGCAGGTGAAAGAACTCGAACAGGAGCTCCGTGACCGCTTCGGACGCTTCGGCGATACCGTGCGCACTTTGCTGCTGGTGACCGAAATCCGCGTGAGGGCGGAACAAAAGGGCGTGCTATCCGTCGAAACGGACGGCAACCGCCTGAAGTGCCTCCGCAACTCGGGCCGCCGCGACGATTACATCCAACTCAGCAGCCGCTTTCCCCGCTTGACCGCCCCCACCCCCCTTGCAAGGTTGAAAGAAATTATCACCTTTTTGCACAATCTCCCCGCTTCATGATCAGTCCCCGCCGTTTACGCTCTGCCATCTTCGCCTCCCTGGGTCTTATTGGAGCATGCGTCGCCACCCACGCCCAACAGGCAGGTCCCGCCACGGACAATCTTAACCTGCGTTATGCCAACGGGATAGTTGCGATCGCCGAGGACAAGGTCATCACCGTGGACGACGTGCGCCGGGAAATCGGACCCCTCATCGGCGAAATCCAGCACCAGAGCCGCAGCGAACAGGAATTCAACGAAAAGCTCGAGGCTCTGCAGGAAGACGTCATCCAGAACCTGATCGATCGCGTGCTGATCGTGAAGGAATTCTACAAGGACGAGAAACGTCGCGTGCCGGCCAGCTACATCGACAACCAGCTCGCCGAGACGATCATCACCCAGTTCGACGGCGACCGCAGCAAGTACCTCGCCTACCTCCGTTCCCGCGGCATCTCCCAGAAGGAATATCGCCGCGAGCTGGAAGAGGACATGATCTATAATTACATGCGCCAGCAGCAGTCCAAGTCGGGCAGCACGATCAGCCCGGTGCGCATCGAGGAATACTACAACGAAAACAAGGAGCGCTTCATCCAGGAGGACAGCGTCCACCTGCGCCTCATCCAGATCAACCGTGGTCCCGGTGACACCGATGAAAGCCTCCGCACCAAGGCCACCGGAATTCTGGCGGAAATCAACGCCGGGGCCGATTTCGCCGACGTCGCCCGCAAGTACAGCTCGGACTCGCGCAAGAGCAAGGGCGGCGACATGGGCTGGCTGCGCCGCTCCGACCTCCGCAAGGAATTCAGCGACGTCATCTTCAATCTCAAGAAAGGCGAACGCAGCGAGCCGCTGATCATGCCCGAAGGCGCGTTCCTCTTCCAGGTCGACGAGCGCAAATACGCCGGCGCCCTCCCGATCGACGAAGTGCGTCCCGACATCGAGCGGGCGCTCGTCCAGCAGGGTTCCCGCAAGGCGACGGAACGCTGGCTCGAGAAGCTCCGACGCAATTCCTACGTCAAACACTTCTGATTTCCAAAGCCCGTGGGCCAGCGGGCGCAAGCAGCCGGCCCATGAGCAGCGAATCGCTTCCCTACCCGACCCCGCGGATCAAGGATCTCGCGGTCGGTGAACGTCCCCAGGAACGCCTCGAGCGTCTCGGGCCCGGCGCCCTGAGTGACACCGAACTCCTCGCCATGCTCCTCCGCAGCGGGCAACGGGGCCAGAGCGTGGTCGGAATCAGCCAGCAACTGATCACCGAGGCCGGCAGCCTCGCCAATCTCGTGCGGTGGCGCGAAACGGACTTTCGCCGCATCAAGGGCATCGGCCACATCAAGGCGCTGCAGCTCATCACGGTCATGGAGATCGCCCGGCGCGTGCTGGGAACCGATCCCTCCGCTCTCCCGCTGCTCAACCGGCCGGAGCTGATCCGCGCCCACCTCCATCCGCTGACCGTCAGCCTCCCGGTGGAAAAGTTCTGGGTCCTTTGTCTCAATCGGAAGAACCGCCTGATCAAGCAGGTGGAAATCTCCTCGGGAACCGCCACCAGCAGCCTCGCGCACCCGCGGGAAGTCTTCCGGGAAGCAGTGCACCATGGGGCCGCCGCGGTGGTGTGCGTCCACAACCATCCCAGCGGCGATCCAGCGCCCAGTGCGGCCGACGTCCAGGTGACCCGCCAGCTGCGCGAAGCCGCGCGGGCCCTGGATATTGACCTGCTGGACCACGTCATCGTCGGTCAACTGGCCGCCGACCCCCGGGGACTGGGCTATTACAGCTTCCGGGAAAGCGGTTTGATCTGAGTCGGAAGGAAAAGCAAAAAACCTCTTGGCAAAGCGCCCAACGACCCCATACCTTCGCCGTTCGTTTGCTTGATGGTGGAGTATCCAAGTGGCCAAAGGACGTTGACTGTAAATCAATTCGGCTCTTGCCGTTCACTGGTTCGACTCCAGTCTCCACCACCAATTTACAAAAGTCCCGGTGCCTGAAGAGGTACCGGGACTTTTTGTTGTCCGGCCTCTCAAAAATAGCTCAGCACACTCGCAAACATCAACGCAGTGCGACCCGCCCGGCTACGGCCAACAGCTGGCGGTGGCGGCGTAGTCCGTGATCCGACGAGAGACCGTCCGCGCTTCGCAATCAAGGCCGCAAACGCCCAGGGCGCCCTGCAGGAAAATCGCCCGTCTTACCCGCGCATCCATTGCGGGCCGCCCGAGCCGCAAACGATCCAGCGTTCGCTGAATTGATCGGATCCTGAAAAGCAAAAGACCCGTTCTCCAAAGAAAACGGGTCTAAAAACTGGTACCCCCAAGGGGAATACCAAGGTCCCTTCTCCAAGACAAACCGGCATGAGCCAAACCACGCCTTGCGCAGAGAGACGGTGACAGCAGACTCACCCCATGGATCGCCCGGACTACATTTTTGCCAAGCCGGACCTTTCTAGGGTGCTGGAAGCGCAGGAGAAAAACTTGAGACAGGAAGTCGCCCAGTATTCGGCGGAAAGTCTGGGAGCGGAACGCTTTCCCGTAACCGAGGCCGCGTTGATTGAGAAATTTACAATTGCGCCGCTGGAAGTCGACTGGGCGCAAGAATCCGTCAGGAAAGAGGAAGTGATGGAGCGGCGGCCTGACGAGTTCAGCCGCGGTCGCTCTTTCCAAAGGCTGGAGGTGGTATTGCGCATTACGGTGCCGTATAGAGGGGATCGGCAACTGTTTGATTTCAGTCCGACCAGTTTCCCCAATATGGTTCCTCAGGCTAAGGTGCGGGAGGGTGAGTTGGAATTCGTATATCAGGCGGCCCAAAACGAACTGGCCCGTTTGAGGCAAGAACACGACGAGAACGTGGGTATGGTCAAGGGGTGCATCGCGAAGGTGAACGAACTGCTGGCCGCCTATCATGATCAGTTGCCCGCGCATGTCCGGCAGGCGCTCGAATCGCGCAAAAACCAGCTAAACGTGGTAGACACTCAGCTCGCTGACCTGGGGTTCAATATCCGGCGTCACCCTGTCCCGCCGCCGGTGACGGTGCCAGTGAAACGGAAGCAGATTATCCCACCGTTGCCACCGGCGGTGCGGGCGGGCTCCACCCAGCCGCACCGCATTCTGGATGACCAAGCTTACGATGAAATCCTGAAGTTCCTTGCGGACATGAGCGTGGCCATCGAACGCAACCCGAGCACCTTTGCGGATATCAGGGAGGAGCCGCTGCGTGACTGGTTTCTGGTCGCGTTAAATGGCGCCTTCAAGGGCGACGCGACCGGCGAGACGTTCAACCGCGAGGGTAAGACCGACATCTCCATCCGGGTTGACGGCAACGTGATCTTCATCGCCGAGTGCAAGTTCTGGGGCGGCGAGAAGGTTTTGCTCGAAACGATCGACCAGCTGCTGGGCTATCTGACGTGGCGCGACAGCAAGGCGGGCATACTGATTTTCTCCAAGAATGCGGGCTTTACCGCGGTGCTGGCGCAGATCAATGACGTGGTGGGCCGGCACCCGAACTTTGTGCGTCACCTCCCATACTCCGCGGAAACAGGCTTCCGTTTCGTCCTTCGCAACAAAAGCGACACCGGCCGCGAGCATGTGGTGACGTTGCTCGCTTTCCACATCCCTAAGACCGGCGACTAATCGGAACAGTATCAACAAGCCGGTGTTACCCCCGCATTCATACCAATATGTCAATTACCGCCGCCATCAACGCTGAACTGACCGAGTGGTTCGCCGGCCTGCCCGTCTGGCAGAACGAGGCGTTCCGACGTCTGCTGGCCAAACCGGCGCTCGATGGGGCCGACTACGACCAACTCCTCGCGTGCGCCCGGATCGAGCTGGGGCTGGACCCGGCTGCCACGTTGCCCGTGCGGCTCACGGAGGCGGACTTGCCGACTGCGCCGGCCGCGGGCGGGCCGGCCCTGCAACTCGCCGCACTGCACACGCTGACGGATGTGAACATGCTCGACCCCGGCCAGCGCCTGAACATCGGGCCGGGTTTGACACTCGTCTGCGGGGCCAACGGCGCCGGCAAATCCGGTTACGCGAGGGTCTGTAAGCTGGCGTGCCGCTGCCATGAGGCGGCGGCCGAGGGCATCCTGCCCAACATCTACCAGGCCACTGCGCTTGGAGCCAAAGCCTCCGCGGTTTTTGAGATCACGGTCGCGGGGACTCCCCAAACCGTCAACTGGCGGACGGATCTCACCGTGCCGATGCTGCGCAGCTTCGCGGTCTTCGACGCCAAGGCCGCCCGCAGCTATCTGACCGAACGCAACGTCGTCACGGTCATGCCGCCGGTGCTGACTAAGCTGGAATCGCTGGGCACGGTCATCAAGACGGTGCGGGATCGCCTGCTCGCCGAGGCGACTTCCACTGAGCCGACACCCACGGCCTTGCAGCATTTGGTCGATGACACCCCAACCGGTCAGCTGCTCGCGGGACTCACCGCCGCGACGCAAGTCAAGACGCTGGAGGACGCGCTGGTCTGGACGGAAGCTGATCAGGCAAACTTGACCGACCTGAGCCAGCAGGAAGCCAAGCTGAAGGCCGAGGGACCGCAGGCCCTGCGGCGACAGATCCAGCTGCGCCGGGGCCGACTGGCCACCCTGCAATCCGTCTTAGCTTCGGCCGAGCAGGTCGTCAGCACCGCCCAAGTCGAAGCCATCCGCCAACTGCAGCAACTCTGCGGCCGGCTAAAGGAGCAGAAATCGGCGGCGGCGCTACAGGCCTTGGCCGGAGCCGTGGTGCAGGGCACGGGTTCCGCGGCATGGGAAACCCTGATG
>Ga0075163_10011030_pt1 | contig 11785 bp, 10 predicted proteins | sample JI1023141ADNA_FD_71478 | JGI IMG/M metagenome (GOLD analysis project Ga0075163, IMG submission 71478) | Wastewater effluent complex algal communities from Wisconsin, to seasonally profile nutrient transformation and Carbon sequestration -... | ecosystem: Engineered > WWTP > Effluent > Algae... | reverse complement strand
CGGTCGGCGGCGTGGTCGGCGGCGTGGTCGGCGGCGTGGTCGGCGGCGGCGTGGTCGGCGGCGTGGTCGGCGGCGTGGTCGGCGGCGGCGTGGTCGGCGGCGTGGTCGGCGTGGTCGGGATCGTCGGCGGTTGCTCGCCGTCCATGTCGTCACCGGGCGCGGGGTCGGCGTCGCCGCCCGCCGGCGGCTCGGTGCCATCGCCGGCCGGCGGCTCGGTGCCATCGCCGGCCGGCGGCTCGGTGGCGCCGTCGGGCGCGGGGTCGTCGACGCCCGCGTCGGCCACGGCGTCGACCGGCGGCGCGGTCGGCTCGCCGATCGGCACCGCCTCGCCGGCGAGGTAGGCCGCCTGCTCTTCGGCGAGCAGGGCCTCGACCGCGATCCCGCGCCGGAACGCACGGGCGTGCAGCGCCTGCTCCTGGTTGTCGGGATCGAAGAGCCCGGCGGCGACCCAGCCGGCGAAGTCGCGGCGGAAGTCGAGCTCGCCCCGCGCCTCGCGATCGAACATGTCGTCCGACACCTCGACCGCGCCGGCGCGGACGTGCCTGACCGGCAGCAGGTCGTGCGGCACCAGCCCGATGATCGCCACGCCCGCGTCGTAGCGGGCGCGCTGCTCGGCGTCGAGCTGGTAGCCGCTCTCGCCGAGCCAGTCCTCGAAGGTGCGGATCTGCCGCAGCGGCCGGTCCTCACCGCGCGGCGCCGCCTCGTCGCCGACGCAGCCGGTGGAGCCGAGCCAGGCACTGACGGCGAGCATGAGCGGACCGATCCAGTTCGAACGAGCGCGCATGGGAGCCCCTCTTCGCGCGAGCCGAGCTGGGGCGTTCGTGGCGATCGCCCATCGATCGCCGTCGCTCGCCCATCGATCGCCGTGCTCGCGTCGACGGAAGGCGTCAGCAACCAGCGTGCCTGCGGCGATCGGTCGCGGGAGCGGCCCCGGGCGCGGCCGCGCTGGTGATCGCGACCCGCGCGCCGCCGCGACGGCTGCCGCCGGCCACCAGCAGTGCAGGATCGGGCCTGCAGCCGCGGTCCCCGCGCGCGATCCCGACGCCGGCGATGGCCGCTGGTCGGGCCGTGATCAGCGCTGGAACGAGAAGTGGATGACGACCGCCTTCCAGCCGGCGTCGGTCTTCTCGTACAGGCAGGTCACGCGGTAGGGCGACGGCTTGGCGCCCGGCTTCTTGCTCGACACCGCGTCGACGTTGGCGGCGACCCAGGCGACCGTGCCCGAGGCGGTGGTGCCGGCCTGCACCCCGTCCCGCACCGTGAAGGCGAGGCTCCACTTCTTGAGCGTGGCGGCGACCTTCTTGCCGCCGACGTAGCGCTCCTTGCGATCGGTGCCGTACAGGACCACGTCGGCCCGCGACGACACCGTCTTGATCAGCGCCGCCGGGTCGGCCATCGACGCCCGGAACAGCGCCACGACGTCGTCGGCCTTGGCGACCTTGTCACCGACCGGGTCGAGCTCGTCGTGGGCGACCGCGGCGGCGTACTCCTTGCTGTCGAACACGTAGCTGACGTGCCACGTCACCGGCTGCCACGGCGCGCCGCCGGTGAACAGCGCGGTGGCGTGGTAGCGCCCGGAGGCCCGCGGCTTCTTCGGGCAGGTCTCGTCGCCGCAGATGTCGTAGGTGGTGAGGTCGGCCGCGAGCCACGCCGCCTCGCCGTTGGCCGAGAACGCGATCGTGCGCGGCTCGCTGTCGAAGCCCTCGGCGAAGTCCGCGGTCAGGGTGCCGGCCGGCACCGGATCGTCGTGGAGCTCGGTGAGGTCGAAGGCGAAGCGGGCGTCCTTGAGATCGTCGGGCTCACCGCCCAGCATCGACGCGAAGCGGTCCCAGACCACGGTGGCCGGCGTCGCCCGCTGGGCCTCGGCGATCCCGCCACCGCCGACCAGCCCGAGCCCGAGCGTCAACGCGCCGACCACCGCTGCGAGCCGTCGATGCACCATGGCGTCGACGCTACCACGCACCGTCACGGCTCGCGGCGACCGTCGAACGGCGCGCCGCCGCCACCGCCGCCACCACCGCCGCCGCCGCCGAGCACGCCGACCCCGGCGCCGACGACATCGACGTTGCCGCCGGCGCTGGAGGTGCTGGCCGCGGTCGCGATCGCCGACGTCACCGAGGTGGTCAGCGTGGTCTCGCCGGCCAGGATCCGCATCCGGGTGTGGAGCTCGGCCAGGCGGCTGACCACCGCCGCCGGTCGCCGCCCGTCGTCGGGGTACATCTGCAACAGGCCGTCGCGCGCCTTGGCGAGCTGCTCGAGCTCCTGCTGCCGGCGCTGCTCGTCGCGCTGCTGGCTGGCCTGCAGGAACGTGCTGACCGCGCTCTGGGCGTCACCCGAGAGCTGCTGGGTGGCGCCGAGCAACCGGGTCGGGGTCGCCATCAGCTCGTAGAACCGCCGCCGCTCGTCGGTCTGGACGTCGCGCGCCTTCTTGACCTCGATCTGCAGCGCGATCATGAACTCGGGCGTGAACGTCGACCGCTCGGCGTCCCAGGCCTTGCCGCACCAGTCGCCGATGAAGAGGTAGAGCCGCTCCTTGAGCTCGGCGCCGGCCTGCCAGAAGCTGCAGCGGGTCTTCTGGAAGTCCTGGCTCTCGGTGAGGAACTTGACCCCGGCGAGCACGGCGCCGACCACCGCCGCGAGCTGCGACGACGCCGCCACCGCCGCGCTCCGATCGTCGACGAACAGGTAGATCGCGAAGCCGACGAACCCCAGCGCCAGGCCGTAGATGCCGGCGTTCATCGCCCACTGCTTGCGCTCCTCGCGCACCGTCTTGGCGCCGTAGTACTCGATGTTGAGCAGGACCTCGGTGCCGAACAGCAGCAACTGGCGCTCGAACGCCGGGTCGCTGCGCAGCGCCTGCCGCGGCTGGGACACCGCCAGCCGGGCCAGCAAGGTCTCGACGCCGGGCCGGGCCGCCTCGCTCGAGCGCAACGAGCGCCGCTTGCGCTCGAAGTCGAACGGGAACGCCAGCTCGTCGGGCGCGAGGTGAGGCACCGCGGTCGCGCCGGCCGCGCCCTCCTTGCGGTCGTCGATGGTGTCGCCCATGCCGGGAGAGCATATCGCAGGCCGCGGCCGGCCCTCGCCGGTCGGGGGCCGTCATCAGTGGACGATGTGGAGGTGGACCTCGCTGCAACGGTGGCAGGCGCCGAGATCGGCGTGGAAGCGCAGGCCGGGGAAGTGCCCCCGGCACAGCCGACAGACGTAGGTGATGCGCGGCCGGTCGTCGATCCGCGCCGCCACCGCCAGCATCGCGGCGAGCAGCCGGGCGCGGTCCTCGCCCCGCGGCGGCACGGCGTCACCGGCCAGGCGGACGACGTCGTCGGCGACCGCGCCGAGCTCGTGCGACGTCACCCACGCCTGCCGCTCCTGCTGGACGACGACCGCGGCGCGGCTCATGACCACCCGCTGGCCGGGCCGGTGCCACCAGCGCTCGGCCGGCGATCGCGCGTCACCCGGACGCGTCAGGTGGCCCGGACCGGGCCAACGCTCGACCTCGGTGAAGCCGCAGGCGCGCAGCTCCGCGCCGAGGTCTCCGCCGCCACCCCCGTCGGCCAGCGCGTCGATCGCGCCGGCCACCGCGTCGGCGATCGCCTCGGCGGCGGCCAGCCGCTGACCATGGCCGAGCCGCCAGCTCGCCGGCCCGGTGATCAGCACACCCGCCTCGTGCTCGTCGGCGCGCACCGCGGCGGCGGGCCGGCGCGCGCGGATCATCGGCAGCCACGCCGCGCCATCGACGCCCGGCCCGCCGTCGACGATCGGCGGCACGAGCGGCGCGTCGCGATCGACCACCACCGGCGGCGGCGGTCGCAGCCCCGAGGTCGCCCGCGCGGCCGCCACCTCGGCGGCGCGCTCGCGCGCGACCCGCTCCATGATCGCGAGCTCGCGCGCCGACGGCCCGGCGAACGGCGGCGGGGGCGGCTCGGCCGGCTCGGGCGCCGGTAGGACCGGGCGCAGGTCGGCCAGCGCATCGACGATCCCCGGCCGGTCGACGGCCGCCGCGCGCATGATCCGTCGACACCACGCCGCCAGCCGGTCGTGCCAGGCCGCCCCGGCGCCCTCGACCGCCAGCATCGCCTCGACGATCGCGGCGAAGGCGTGGACGTCACCTGCCGCACCGGCGTCGGGCTCGGGCGGCGCGAGCGCGCCCGCCACCCGCAGGCCGAGCCCGGCGGCGACCGTGGTCAACCCGAGATCGAGCAGCTCGCACGCCGTGCCGTCGGCGCGGGCCAGCAACACCCGCGGCAGCGCCAGCGCGCCGTGGCAGCCGCCGGCGCCATGCAGCGCCGCCAGCGCCTCGCCCAGCGCGACCAGCGCGGCGCCCCGCCGGCCCGGCGACAGCGCGGTCGCCCCGTCGACGACGGCGGCGAAGCTCGGCCACGCCGACCATGCCCGCGCGATCCACAGCGCGCCCGCGTCGGCGTCGTGACCCAGCCCGCGCAGGGCCGGGAACGCCGGGTGATCGAGCCACGGCGGCGACAGCGCGGCCCGCCACGCCGCCAGCGACCGCGGGTCAGGCACCGCCGGCGCCGGCACCACCAGCAGCCGGGCCTGGACGCCGTCGGCGCGCTCGGCCTTGACCTCGGGCCACGGCCGCTCGGCCACCGTCCGTTGCACCACCCAGCCGCCGATCACGCGGCCGCGCTCGAGCCCCCTGACCGCCATCGTCATGACGTGATCATGCCGCATCGGCGACGGTCGCGCAGGCCGCGGGTGCGACGGCGCGCGGTCGCACGTGTCGCGGCCGCGACCACGCTTTTTCGTCGACGATCGGGCGACGATCCGATCGCGCGCCGCGCCGGTTTCGTGGCGAGATGACCGCTCGGATGTCGAGGCTGATCGAGCGAGCGCGGGCGGTGTTCGATCTCCGCCCGGGCGAGAGCGCGCCGACCCTGTGGGCGGCGCTGGCGTTCTTCGCGATCCTGGCCTCGTACTTCGTGCTCAAGCCGGTGCGCGACGCCCTCGTGCTCGACGGCGATCCGGCGTTCATGCCCTGGCTGTTCACCGCCACCTTCGTGGTGATGACCGCGATCTCGGCGCCGTGGGGCGCGCTGGTCGCGCGGGTGCCGCGGGCGCGGCTGGTGCCGATCAGCTTCCGGGTCTGCATGATCCCGATGCTCGGGTTCGCCGCCCTGATGGCCTGGGACGGCGCGCCGACCGTGGTCGGCAAGGTCTTCTTCGTCTGGCTGTCGGTCTTCAACCTGTTCGTGGTGTCGGTGTTCTGGAGCCTGTGCGCCGACCTCGCCCGGCCCGGCCAGGGCCAGCGCCTGTTCGGGCCGATCGCCACCGGCGGCACCGCCGGCACCATCGTCGGCACGCTGCTCACCCGCTACCTGGTCGAGCTGCCGTCGTGGGCGCTGTTGCTGATCGCGTGCGCGCTGCTCGAGGGCGCGGTGTGGGTGATGGTGATGGTCGAGCGCCACGGCCGGCGGCTGCGCGCGGTCGCCGCCGCCGCCGGCGACGATGACGGGCCGGCGCTCGCCGCCGGGCCCGACCCCCGGCCACCGACCCGCGCCATCGGCGGCGGCGCGATGAGCGGCCTCACCCACCTGTTCCGTTCGCGCTACCTCGGCGGGATCGCGATCTACGTGCTGTGCGCGGCCTACCTGGCCACCTTCGTCTACCTGCAGCAGGCCGACATCGTGAAGGCGGCCCTGCCCGATCGCGCGGCGCGCACCCGCTACTTCGCCGACGTCGAGCTGTGGACCGGCCTGATCACGATCGTCCTCCAGGCGGTGGTGACGTCGCGCCTGCTCCGCTGGTTCGGCGCCGGCGTGGTGCTGGCGGTGCTGCCGCTGGTACAGGGCGTCGGCATCATCGGCGTCACCCTGGTGCCGACCCTGGGCATGGCGATCGCGGTGTCGGCGACCGGGCGCGCCGCCAGCCACGCGCTGGCCCGGCCGTCGCGCGAGCTGCTCTACACCGCGCTCGAGCGCGAGGATCGGTTCAAGGCCAAGAACGTGATCGACACCCTGGTCTACCGGTTCGGCGACCTCAGCTCGTCGTGGCTGCACCGCGGCCTGGCGCTGCTCGGCGTCGCCATCACCGCGGTCGCGCTGCCGCTGGCCGGCGCCTGGGTCGCGCTGGCGTTCGCGCTCGGCGTCGGCCACCGCCGGCGGACCGCGCCCCTTGTCGACGGCAGGTGAGCGGGCCAAGGTGACCGGATGGCGGCCGCCGTCATCCCCCACGCCCGGATCCGCGAGCTGCGCGACCGGTCGTGGACCGCGGCGTTGATCGAGGCCCTCCACGGCGCCGATGCCAGCGAGCGCGACGCGATCGGCGAGACCCTGGCCGCGCTGATCGATCCCCGCGCGGTCGCCGGGCTGACCGCGATCGTGGTGTCGCCGTCGGGGCCGCGGGCGCTGCGCGAGCTGGCCGGCGCGATCCTGCGCGGCTACTACGACGCGCCGCCGCCGCACGTGCTGCAGGGCTGGTGGGTGAAGGGCGATCGGGTGCTGCGCCGCCACGCGCTGCGCTCGATGCCCGACGAGGCCGCCGAGGTGCTCGAGGTCGCCGCCGACCCGCGCCACCCGCTGTACGGCGACGCGATCGCCCAGCTCGCCTGGGGCTACGAGGAGCCGGCCCACCAGCAGCTCAAGATCGCCGCCCTCGTCCACGCCGATCCCGACGTCCGCGTCATCGCCGCCGACGCGCTGGTCTGGGACGAGCCGGTCGCGGCCGAGGCCGCGCTGATCGCCGCCCTCGCCGATCCGATCGCCGAGGTCGCGCTGGCCGCGCGGGCGGCGCTGATCTACTACGACTCGCGCCGGGTGATGCGGGCGCTCGCGACGGTGCCGGCGCCGGCCGGGGCCGAGCACTTCGCCGACGACGTCCGCGCCGACGTCGCCGTTCGCGTCCGCGCTCAGCCGGCGGCGGTCCGGGCCCACCTCGCCGACTGGCTGCGGCCGATCGCCGACCTGCTGCCCGCCGACGACGAGGACGACGCCACGCGCGCGCCCGCGCCGCGATCGCCGACCGCGACCGAGCCGCCCGGCGCCGACGAGATCCTGGCGCTGCTCGCCATCGTCGACGGCCCGTGGGCGCTGGCCCGCGCCCAGCTCGGCCGGGTCGCGCCGGCGGCGGTCGCGCCCGCGGCCCGCGCGGCCATCGCCGAGCGCGCCACCACCCACCCCGACGCCGACGTCCGCGCGCTCGCCACCGGCTGGCTGGCGGCCTGGGCCGACGAGCCCCGGCTGCGCGCGCTGCTCGACGACGACGCGTTCCTGGTCCGCAAGGCCGCGGCCTACGCCTGCGCCGCGCTGCCGCCGACCCCGGCGCTCGCCGCCCGCCTGCTCGCCCACCTCCACCACCCGGGCGTCGCCAGCACCCACGCCCGCGAGACCCTGGCCAGCTACGCCGTCCACGCCCCGCCCGCCGAGGCGCTACCGGTCCTCGACGCCCTGGCCGGCGACGATCGCCGCGAGTCGGTCCGCACCCACGCCGTTCATCTGCTGACCGAACGGGGCGCGCGCGCGCGGCTCGCGCCGCGGATGGCCGCGCTGGCCGACCCACCGCGGGTCACCTGGGCGTTGCACATCGCGCTGCTCGAGGCCGCCCGGCGCCTCGCGCTGCCCGCCCCGGCCGCCGCCGACCTCGCCGAGGTCGACTCGCTCGCCGTCCAGCTCGCGCTGGCCGAGCTGGCGACGGCGGATTGATCCGCGCGCGACCACGGCGACGCCGACCGGCCCTCACGTGGCCGCGCCGGCGCTCCTTGTTACTTCGGCCCCTCGCCGGGGTCGGAGCTCACAGGGTTGGCCAGAGTGGCCAACCCTGCCTATCGATCGATCGGTCCGGGGCAGGAAACCCGGTTCCGATCTCAACACTCGGCAACCCCGGCCCGAGCTGCGCTCGGAGCGTCAGGCCTTCTCGTTCTTGATCGTCTGGACCTCGACGCGGACGGTCTGCGCGAAGTTCTTCAGCTCCTGCATCGCGTTGCGGACGCGGGTGCCGGCGGCCTTGTTGCCGTCGTTGTAGAACTTGATGAAGTCGGCCTCCATCGAGGCGACCAGGGTCTTGAGCTCGCCGTAACGAGCGGTGCCGGGGGTGGAGGGCCCGGTGGACGAGGAGGATTCGGAGGTATCGTCGGTCGACATTGCAGGGAGCACCCTGCCAAGCCTCGGCCCCATCGGCAACCCACGGGATCGCTTTCCGCGGGACATCAATGATTCAGAAGTAATACCTCGCGCCGATCCCGCCGTTGAGGGCGAGCCCGAACCCGTTCACCGCGTCCGATTCGCTGCCGAAGGTGTACTCCCCGACCCCGGCGACCTCGGCGAAGACGTCGAGCGGCAGCTCCTTGAAGTCGAACAGGATGCCGGCCACCACCCGCAGGCCGACCCGGAAGTCGTCGTCGCCGTCGCGGCCGGCGGCGTGCTGGAGCAGGCGCACGCCCGGGCCGACGTAGGCCGGCAGGGTGAACGCGTCTCGCTCCTCGAGGATGAGGGGGTGGAACAGGTAGTCGGCGTGGACCTGGAAGCCGCCGACCACGGCGCTGAGCGCGACCGCGGCCTGGATCGCCTGATCGTCGCGCAGGTACAGCTTGGCGCACAGCCCGGTCGGCTCGCCGATGATGATGCCGACGCCGAACGCGCCCTTCTCGACCGCGTCGGCGGCGGCCGGCCGCGCGCCGACCGCACCGATCGCGCCGACCGCGCCGACCGCCATCGCACCGATCAGCGCCAGCGCCCGACCACGACTCGTCGCTCGCATCCCGCGACCGTAACCGCAGCCCCGGGCCGGCGCCAGAAACCGGCGGTCGGGGTGCGATCGGCCGCGATCCTGCGGTATGGATCGACGCAGTGGCCACCGCCCGCGCCAAGAGCTCGCCGCGCAAGCCGGCCCGCCGCCCGGCGGCCGCTGGCAAGGGCGCGCCGAAGGCCGGCCGCGACGACGACGACGGCCACGGCCGCGGCGATCGCAGCAAGCGCCTGCTCGACCTGGTGATGCTGCTGCTGCGGGCCCGAACCCCGGTCACCTACCGCGAGATCCGCGAGCAGTTCCCCGGCTACCAGACCGCCAACGTCGAGGCCGGGCTGCGGGCGTTCGAGCGCGACAAGGCCGACCTGCTCGAGCTCGGGGTGCCGATCCGCTACATCACGCCCGAGGAGGACGACTCGCTCGAGGACGGCGGCTACGTCATCGACCTCAAGCGCTTCCGCCTGCCCGAGGTCCGGCTCAACGCCGACGAGGTCTCGGCGCTGGTGCTGGCCGCGTCGGTGGCCCGCGCCATCCCCGGCGGCACCTACCCCAAGATCGTCGACCTCGCGCTGCGCAAGCTCGCCTTCGATCTGCCCGACTCGCCCGACACCCCGAGCGAGCTGTTCGCCACCGGCCGGGCGCCGGTGCTGGTCCACTTCCCCGAGCGGCGCGCCGCCACCGCCGAGCTGGGCGACAACTTCGCCACCATCGAGGCCGCGACCCGCTTCCGCAAGCGGGTGACCATGGGCTACCAGGCCGCCGGCACCGGCGAGACCTCGCGCCGCGACGTCGATCCCTACGGCCTCGTCTACCGCGACAGCGCCTGGTACCTGGTCGGCTGGTGCCACCTCCGGCGCGAGATCCGCAGCTTCCGCGTCGATCGGATCAGCGACGCGGTGATGGCGCCCAAGCCCAAGAGCCCCGACTTCGAGCGGCCGGCCGACTTCGACCTGCGCGGGTTCGTCAACCGGTCGCCGTGGACCTTCACCACCGAGCCGGTCGAGGAGGTCGTGCTGGTCATCGACCGCGACGCCGCCGACGCCGCCAACGAGGACTTCGGCCCCGACGCGGTCAAGGAGCCGCGCGGCGACGCGGTCGTGGTCCGCTTCCCGTGCGGCAACCCCGACTTCGTGGTCTCGCGGGTGCTGGCCGCCAAGGGCTCGATCGTGGTCGAGCGCGGCGACCGCCTCCGCCGCCGCCTCGCCGACGAGCTCGCCGCCACCGAGGCGAGGTACCTGTGAGCCGGGATCTCCCTCGGGCCGGCCGCGACGAGTGGGGCCGCGAGCAACCCACCGGCCAACGCGCTGGACGCGCGTCGGTCCGGAGCCGGTCCCGATCTCGATTCGTGGGAAGCGAGCTTCGGGGTAGCACCCACGAGGAAGCGGCCGAGCGCGCGAAGCGCGCGAGCAGGCCCGAGGCAATACAATGAGAGACGTCGCCCAGAAGCTGCGGCGGCTGCTGTTCGTGGTGCCGTACGTCGCCAAGCACCCCGAGGGGGTGTCGGTCGAGGAGCTGGCCAGGAAGCTCGGCGTCGACCGCGACGAGATGCTGGCCGACCTCGATCTGCTGACCCAGGTCGGCCCGCCCGACGGCGATCCCGGCGAGTACCTGCTGGTCTCGGTCGAGGACGGCCGGGTGTTCATCGATCTCGCCCACCGCCTGACCCGGCCGCTGCGGCTGACGCCGGCCGAGGGCTGCTCGCTCCTGCTCGGCGTGCGCGCGCTGCGCCAGAGCGGGGTCGCGCCCTACGACGCGGCGATGGAGTCGGCGGAGAAGAAGCTCCTGGCCGCGCTCGGCCGCGACGCCACCGAGGCCGAGACCCTGGCCACCGGCACCGTGGTCGCCGAGCCCGATCAGGTGGTCGGCGCCCACCTCCGCCGCCTGGTCACCGCCGCCCGCCGCCACGTCACCGTCGAGATCGACTACGTCAGCGCGTCGCACCACCAGGCGCTGCGCCGCGGCCTCGATCCCTACGGCATCGTCCACCACGCCGGCGAGTGGTACGTGGTCGGCCACTGCCACACCCGCGGCGACGTCCGCACCTTCCGCATCGATCGCATCGCCGCGCTCACCGACACCAGCGAGCGCTTCAAGCCGCCGGCCGACTTCGACCTCGCCGCCTACCGCCGCGAGCGGCTGTACGTGCCGTCGGCCGACGCGGTCACCGTCCGGGTCCACCTCGATCCGCTCGCCGTCACCCGGGTCGGCGCGAGCTGGCCGGTCGGCGAGGTCACGATGCACGACGATCGCTCGGCCGAGATCCTGATCGACTGCGAGGGCTTCGAGTGGGTGACCGGCTGGGTGCTCGGCCTCGGCCGCCACGCCTGGATCGTCGGCCCCGACGACGCCCGGGCGGCGATGCGCGACCGCCTGGCCCGGGTCAAGGCGGCGCTGACGCCGACGGCGAGCTGACCGGGTCGACGATGCGCCAGCTCCTCAACCACTACTCCTTCGTCTGGCTCGGCCTGTTCCTGCTGGCGATCGTCGCTGCCGTCACCTGGCGGGTCCGCCGTCCCTGGCTGCGCGCCGCCATCCCCGGCACCCTCGCCGCCGGCCTCGTCGTCGCGTTCGTGATGCTCCGCACCGGCGGCGGCAACGTCCACGCCGTCACCGACGTCGACACCGCGCTGGCCTCGGGCAAGCCGGTGATGCTCGAGTTCTTCTCCGATTATTGACTGGCCTGCCTCGCGGCCAAGCCCGTCGTCGACGGGCTCGAAGCAGAGGTCGGCGACCGGGCCATCGTCCTCCGCGTCGACCTCCTCGGCGCGGTCGGCGAGGCGCTCGGCGATCGCTTCGACGTCCACGCCACCCCGTCGATCCTCGCCTTCGATCGCCACGGCCGCATCGTCGTCCGCAGCCAGGGCCGCAAGGTCCCGGTCGCCGAGCTCCGCCGCGTCCTGACCGCCGCGCCGTAGGCGACGACCGCGCGGCGGCCGGTCGCCGGCGGGTCGCGACCGAGCTTGGCGGTGCGGATCGCAGCTCAGCGCGATCGCGCGGTCGGCAGCCGCGCCGCCGCCGCTGACGCCGGCCGGGTGCCGACCAGCTCCGCGGCCAGCGCGACCAGATCGTCGGCGTGGCCGGTGGCCGCGGC
>Ga0075163_10011029_pt1 | contig 11785 bp, 10 predicted proteins | sample JI1023141ADNA_FD_71478 | JGI IMG/M metagenome (GOLD analysis project Ga0075163, IMG submission 71478) | Wastewater effluent complex algal communities from Wisconsin, to seasonally profile nutrient transformation and Carbon sequestration -... | ecosystem: Engineered > WWTP > Effluent > Algae... | reverse complement strand
ACAAAGGGGAATCCGTTCGGATGTCTTACGCTGGCGAGGGTGTGGTTGTCGATGAGGCGCTGCAATGCGCGTGGTGGTGGCCGATAGGCGCTTCGGTGTTCTGTTCTGGGCCTTTGTATGCTTTGCGATCTCGGGATGCTCGTTCACGGAGGATCGCATGCTTGCCGTCCGCCCCGAGCAATTCGCCTGCACTGTCAGCAGCGATTGTGCCTTCGCCCACCTTGGTTGCAACTCGTGCGGATCGTACGTCGCAAAGGAACATGCGGCGATCCTGTCGGCGCAGCAGCGCGACCTCTGTCGTCGTTATCGTGGGCCGATAGTGGACTGTCGGCCGCTGGAGGATGCGGTTTGCCGGGATGGTTTCTGCGTGACCGAATTGGCGCAGTGGCCGTGCCGCCCGGCTGCTCCCGATTGCCTCACCTCACCCAGCGCACACTGATCCCCACACTGCGTTCCGGGGCCAGCGCGGAGAGTTCGTCGGCGGTGGCGACATAGTTTTCGTTGAGGGCGTTGCGGGCGTAGAGCTGCAGGGTCCACGCGACGCCCAAAGGAACGCTGACATCGAGATCGATGAGGTCGACGGCGGGGCGTTCGACTTCCTCGAAGCCAGGGCGGGTCATGGCGGCGCGGTGTTGGTAGAGCATGCCGAGGCTCAGGTGTTCCCACTGGTAGCGGGCATCGAGGGTCAGGGTCAGCGGTGGTGCGCCGTACAGCGGATCGCCGGTGGATTGGTCCTTGCTGCGCACCACAGCACTGCTGGCCTGCAGAAGGAGTTGTTCGTTGGCTTGCCAGCCCAGTCCCAGTTCGAAGCCGTGCAGTCGTGCCTTGCCGACGTTGCTGTAACCGTTCACGCCGGTCGCGAGCGCTTGCAGTTGGATGAGGTCGTCGACGTCGGTGCGCCACAGGTTGGCTTGCACTTGCCATGCGCCGACGTCGATGGCGTAGCCCAGATCCAGCCCAATCGAGTGTTCCGAGCCAAGGTTGGCATTACCGACGATTTCACCCTGCGGCGTCACGCCGCTGAAGAAGCGCTCTTCCAGCGTGGCGAAGCGGTAGCCGGAGGCCAGGTTCAGCGTCGCGCGCTGGTTGTCGGCGGGTGTCCAGATCAGGCCGACGTTGAGTGCGCTGTCGTCATCGGAGGAGTCCGCGCCGCGCTGGGATTGGTCGATGTGGCTGCTACGCGCACCGGCTTCCACGGTCAGCGCATCGAGTGGCGACCACTCGGCGATAGCGAACAGCGACCAGAGCGATTCACTGCCATTGAGCAGGCTGTAGGTGCGGGTATCGAGATTGCCCCGCGCATCGAAGCCGTTGACATCACGGCGGGCGAGGTACTCCACGCCGACGTTGTAGTTGACCGTGTGGCTTTGCCAGCTGTGCTGCGTGGTCAGACTCCAATCGGTGCTTTCCACGTAGGCCCAGGTGTCCGGTGAGCCGGGGCGCTGGTTGTAGGTGAGCAGGGATTGATCATGGGCAGACAGGCGCGTTTCGAAGCCACTGACGTGTCTCAGATGCAGGCTGCCGAGATCGTGCTTGTCTTCCGGATAGGTTGAATCGCGGGTGGGGAAACGACTGTTGGACTTGCCGATGTTCTCGGTGCGCGAGGGCAACAGCAATGCGTCCACTTGCCAGTCACCGAAGGCGCGCTGCCACTGCAGGCTGGCACTGTCGCGCTCGTAGCTGGTGTTCAGCGGCGTGCCGTTGGCGGATTCGCTGTCGCCCGCGTGATGGCGCGCCACGCCCAGCGAGAAATGCTCGTTACCGTGACCTGCCAGCCAGAGCGTGTCATCGCCCGCGCTGGCGTAGCTGCCCAGCAATTCGGTGCCGTCGAACCAGTAAGGTTCGATGGCGATTGCACCGCCCAATGCGCCAGGTCCGAAATGGACCGTGGCCGGGCCGCGGGTGACGTTCAGCGCGCCCAGTAAACCGGGTTCGACAAATGCGATGGGAACACCGGCGCGGCGCTGGGCGGTGATTGGCATGCCGCCGAGCAGGACCAGAATGCCGTTGCCGCCACTGCCGCGAATCGAAAAGGTCTCGAAGACGCCATTCTGGCCGGTCGCGCCGACTCCCGGCACGCGCACCAGCATGTCCTGCACATCCAGCGGTGCGCCGGGTGCGTCGCGCCAGTCGATGATTTGTGTCGACAGGGTTGAGGGCAAATCCGCTGCGGTGCCTTTGGCCACCACAGTGACTTCGTCGAGTTGCGCTGCACGCGGCTCAGCACTGGCCCACGCGCTGGCATTTGGCAGTGAAAGGGCCAACAAGGCAAGGGTGATGGCAGAACACAGAGCAGTGCAGCGCATGGGGGTATCCCTGATACAAGTCGGCGAATGGTAGGGATGCCCACTGGTGATCACATCCTCCGCAAGGTGGATGACGATGTGCAGAGGCAGGTTTGGCTGATCCCGGCTTATGCTTGCCGCTGCATCGCGTTCACACTCATCGCGAGTGCGCGTCGCCCAACAGGAAACGGCATGCGTGGTCTTCGCTGGCAATTGGCGTGGTTCTATCTGGTGTTGGCCATCCCCGCCTTGCTGGTTGTGGAGCGGGCGGCGTTCGGCTGGAAATTCGAGTATCTGCTGACCCAGTTGGACGACGGTCGGGTACAGCGGGCGCTGGAAGTCGAATTACGGCAGTTGCTAACGGCTGCGCAGGCCGGGGCAAGGGATGCCGAGTTGGAGCAGCGATTGCATGCCTTGGTGCTGCGCTTGGAGCGTCCGCGTGAAAGTTTGCAGACTCGCGCAGCATTTGTACTTTTGGAGCTGGCCGAGCATCCGTTTCAGGTGCAATTCCGGCTGCCGGGTCGCGGCGTGTGGCAGGTCGGTGGCAACGATCACAGGGATGCGGCGGTGCAACGTGACTGGCAGGTAACGGCTGCCGTGCCCTTACATGACGCGGAGGCGGAACTTCGCTTGCGGCTGGCAGTTGCCTCGCCTTGGCAAATCAATCTGAGTGTGTTGAGCTTTGAATGGACGCTTGCAGTGGCCTATCTGGTTCTTTTTCTGTTTGGTTCGGCGTGGTTTCTTCGTCAACGCGTTTTGCAACGCGTGGCACGCATTGGCGATGCCGCACAGCGGTGGGCTGCAGGCGATTTCAGCGCACGTTTGGCGGATGCCTCGGCAGACGAGTTGGGGCGGTTGGCCGACGACCTCAACCGGATGGCGCTGGATCTGGCGGCGCTGGTGGAAACCCGTGCCGAGCTGGCCACTCTGTCAGCACGTCAGCAGGTCGCGCGCGATCTGCACGATACGGTCAAGCAAAAGGTGTTTGCCCTGTCGCTGCAATTGGAAGCGGCACGCAGTGCAGTCTCGCCGCAAGTGGCGCACCAAGGCGTCGCCGAAGCCTTGAGTTTGGTCGCCGAAGTGCAGGCCGAGTTGTCCGAGGTGCTGCTGGAGCTGCGTTCTGATGCCGATCCCTGGGTCGATGTCGTACTGCCATTGCAGCAGCGCCTGCAGGATTTTGCGCGTCGCAGTGAGTGCCGCGTTGACAGTGAGCTTGTCGCGTCCTTGCCACTGGCGGCGGCACAGGCGGATGCGTTGCTGCGAATCGTCGATGAAGCGCTAGCCAACGTGTGGCGCCACGCTCGCGCGACCGCTGTCGAAGTCATACTGTCGCGACGCGGCGTGCACGTCACGTTGATCGTTGGCGACAATGGTTGCGGACTGACATCGGTGCGTCAGGATGGCATGGGGCTGTCGAACATGCGCGATCGCGCTAGAGAATTGCCGGACGGCGCGCTGCAGCTTGCAAGCGCTGAGGCTGGAGGAACCCAAGTGCGACTGAGCTTTCATTGCGGTTCGGAGTGCGGCAAATGAGTCTGCGTGTGTTGCTGGTGGACGATCATGCAGTGGTGCGTCAGGGCTTGCGTGCCTATCTCGAATTGCAGCCAGGCATGACGGTTTGCGGAGAAGCTGCCGATGCCGCGCACGCCGTACAACTTGCCGCAGAGTTGCAGCCGGATGTGGCCTTGGTTGACTTGGTCATGCCGGTGGAAGATGGCGTCTCCGCGACCCGACGTATTCGTGCCTGCAGCCCAACGACGGAAGTGCTGGTGCTGACCTCTTGCCTTGAAAGCCACGCGGTCGCGCCGGCGTTTGCAGCGGGTGCGTGCGGCTACACCTTGAAAGAAATAGCCGGTAGCGAGTTGCTGGATGGCATTTTCCGCGTGGCGCGCGGCGAGCGCGTCCTGCATCCGCGTCTATTCGCGTTTGCTGCGCCCGCCGCGCGACGATCACGTCAGATCGTGCAATCCGATCCCTGTGTTGCGCTCAGTGCGCGAGAGCGGGAAGTGCTGCTGTTGCTGGCGGATGGCTGCAGCAACACGCAAATTGCCGAGCGCTTAGGGATTGGCGAAAGCACGGTCAAAACCCATGTCGGCAATGTGCTTGGCAAACTGGATTTGGCGGATCGTACGCAAGCAGCCGTTTGGGCATGGAAGCAGCGTCTGGTGGGTGGTCAATGACGCGAATGCCGGAACTAACGCAGCGGACCGGTGCACTGGCAGTGCCGTCGGCGCAAGCACGTCTGTGGGACATCTCGCCGCCGGTCGATGAGCGAACGCCGGTGTTTCCGGGCGATGCGGCATACGCGCAGCGCTGGAATTTTCGTTTGAGCGACGATTGTCCGGTCAATGTTGCCACCGTCAGCCTTTCGCCGCATGTCGGCGCACACGCGGATGCGCCGCTGCACTACGATCCTCTGGGTGAGCCGATTGGCGGTCTTGATCTGCAACCGTATCTCGGCCATTGCCGGGTAATCCACGCGATGGATCGTGGTGGGTTGGTGACTTGGGAACATGTGCGACACGCCTGCACAGACTTACCGCCGCGGGTATTGGTGCGAACCTACCGTTGTCAGCCTCAGACGCAGTTCGACATGAATTTGCCCGCATTTTCCGCAGCGCTGATCGAGCGCTTGGCCGATCTTGGCGTGCAATTGATCGGTATTGACAGTGCCAGTATCGATCCGGCCAATAGCAAAGCCCTGCCGAGTCACCAAGCGGTGCGCCGTCGCGGATTGCGGGTGCTGGAGAATCTGTTGCTGGACGCTGTGCCGGAAGGCGACTACGAGTTGATTGCCTTGCCGCTGCGTTGGATGCAAGCCGATGCGTCGCCGGTGCGAGCGATCTTGCGGGAGTGGCATGCATGAGCATCACACGTGACCAGGCCGTCGCGATGGATGTGGACGATCGACTGGCGCCACTGCGCGAGCAGTTTGTTCTGCCCGAAGGTGTGATCTATCTGGACGGCAACTCACTGGGTGCGTTACCCAAGACCACCGCATCACGTGTGCAATCGGTGATCGCCAATGAGTGGGGGCAAGACTTGATTGCCAGTTGGAACTCGGCGGGCTGGATCGATCTGCCACGTCGTACCGGTGATCAGATCGCCCGATTGATCGGTGCACGCGCGGGTGAAGTAGTCGTCGCGGACTCCACTTCCGTCAATCTGTTCAAAGTGCTGAGTGCGGCAGTGCGAATCACCAAGGCGCGCGACCCGGAACGGACCGTGATTGTTTCCGAGCGCAGCAATTTTCCGACCGACCTCTACATCGCGCAGGCCTTGGCTGAGCAATACGGATTCCACCTGCGCTTGGTAGAAAAGGAGGAGATCGTCGATGCCATCAATCCGCAGCTTGCGGTATTGCTTTTGACGCATGTGAACTACCGAACCGGTGCCATGCACGACATGGCGGCGCTATCAGCAAAGGCGCATGCGGGCGGGGCACTGATTGTTTGGGATTTGGCGCACAGTGCCGGCGCAGTGCCGCTGCACGTGCACGCGGATGATGCGGATTTCGTCATTGGTTGCGGTTACAAATATCTCAACGGCGGACCAGGTGCGCCAGCTTTCGTGTGGGCGCATCCGCGCTGGGTCGATCGGTTTCAACAGCCGCTGTCGGGTTGGATGGGGCATGCGGTCCCGTTCGCATTCGAGACGGGGTATCTGCCCGCATCGGGCATCGCGCGCTACCTGTGCGGTACGCCGGCGGTGATCGCCATGGCAGCACTGGCGTGTGGGGTGGACTCCGTGCTCGCCGCCGAGCCTTATGGCGGCATGGCCGCATTGCGCGCCAAGTCGCTGGCGCTGACACGACTGTTTGCCGACCGCGTGAGTACTTTTGCCGCCGAGTTTGACCTTACAATCGTCTCGCCGATGGACGATGCACTGCGCGGTTCGCAGGTGTCGCTGGCCTGCGAGGCGGGTGGCTACGCCATCGTTCAGGCGCTGATCGCACGCGGCGTGATCGGGGATTTCCGGGCGGGCGACGCACTGCAGTCGGCGGACATCCTGCGCTTTGGTTTTACCCCGCTCTACACGCGCTTTGTCGATGCATGGGATGCTGCATGGCACTTGCATGAGGTGCTGCGCAGCGGCATCTGGCGTGATGCCTGCTACGCAGAGCGCCATGCAGTGACATGAGCGCCAGCTTACAGCAGGACAACCTCATGCTCGCCACGTTCATAGACCACATGGGCGCGGCCAACCAGCAAGGGATCAACGCGACCAATCGTGTCCAGATTCTTGTTGGTATACGGCAGCTTGTGCAGCACATAACGCATTGCGTTGAGGCGGGCGCGCTTCTTGTCGTTTGACTTGATCACGGTCCAAGGCGCATCGGCCGTGTCGGTGTTCAGGAACATGGCTTCCTTGGCGCGGGTGTAGTCTTCCCACATGTCCAATGACGCCATATCAATCGGTGACAGCTTCCATTGCTTGAGCGGGTGACTCTTGCGCTCCTTGAAACGGCGCTTCTGTTCGTCACGACTGACCGAAAACCAGAACTTGATCAGATGAATGCCGCTGCGTACCAGATTGCGTTCGAACTCCGGCGCCTGTCGCATGAATTCCTGGTATTCCGCATCGCTGCAAAATCCCATGACCCGCTCGACACCGGCGCGGTTATACCAGCTGCGATCCAGCAGGACGATCTCGCCGCGAGTTGGCAGATGCTGCACGTAGCGTTGGAAATACCACTGGCCACGCTCCACTTCGCTGGGCTTTTCCAGCGCCACGACGTGCGCGCCGCGTGGGTTCAGGTGTTCCATGAAGCGCTTGATGGTGCCGCCTTTTCCGGCTGCATCGCGACCTTCGAAAAGGATCACTACGCGCTGACCGGTATCCTTGACCCATGCCTGCAGTTTCAGTAGTTCGGTTTGCAGCAAGAACTTTTGCTTCTCGTAAGTCTTGCGACTCATCAGATTCTTGTAGGGGTAGGCACCGTCGCGCCAGCCCGGGGCCAGCTCCATGTCCAACACGGCGCGCTCTTTTGGTTCCTCGCCATGGCTTTCGCGCTCCAGCAACTGTTCCAACAGTCGGCGGCGGTCTTCCGGGGACTTGCCGTCCAGCAGTGAAGCGATCGTCGCGAGCTCGGTTTCCAGTGCGCCCTCCTCATCCGCTTGTGTTTCGTAGGCGCGGATGCCCTTGGCACTGAGCTGCGGTGGCACATCGCCACGGGATGTGGGTCGCGCAGCACTGGATAACGGCGTGACCGTGCCTTGCTTGCGTTCGCGTTTGCCGTCCGCCATGGGAACTCCCTGTCGAAATTTGGATGCGGGTATTCAGCGCCGATTGGCGATGTGTCGGTTTGATAACGGTCAAAAGTCCTGCAACAACGAGGCCACGAAGCGGTGCCGATTGACGTCACGCGGGGTCTGCGGTCGGGGCAGAGCGCACCTCGGTATGTCCGCGACTGATATCCCTGACCTGCGCCTGCAGTGCGACCAATTCGGCGGCGGGAAGGGCAAACTGCAGGATGGCGCCGTCTGCATCGAATTGCTCACCCGCCTTCAACGCTCCAGCGTGCTGCAGTGCCAGATGGATCGAACCCAAGTGTTCGAATTTGCAGCGCAGTTGATAGTTCTCACGAACAATGACGGTGCGCCGTGCGGCCGTGCGCAGACATTCTGCCGCGGCGCCGCTGTAGGCCCGCACCAGGCCGCCAGCGCCAAGTTTTGTGCCGCCAAACCAGCGCGTCACCACGGCCATCACGCCGTCCAGCCCTTGCCCGTCGATCGCCGCAAGGATGGGCCGCCCGGCCGTTCCGCCGGGTTCGCCGTCATCCGAGAAGCGGTATTGCTGGCCAATCCGGTAGGCCCAGCAGTTGTGGGTGGCATCGTGGTTTTGCACGGAATGCAGAAAGGCCAACGCCTGCTCCGGAGACTCGACCGCTGCAGCCTGGCAGCGGAACAGGCTCTTCTTTACTTCCAGATCGAAGCGTACGGGCTGCAGCAGGGTTTCGCTCATGTGCCACTCGATTCCTGATCTGGACGCAGCAGGACGTCGCCATCCTTGAGTTGCAATCGGATGCGGGTAGCGGGCTCGACCGCGGTTACCGAAGTCAAAAGTTGGCCGGTTCCTGCATCCCGTGCGATGGCGTAGCCTCGCTGCAGGGCAGCCAAGGGGCTGAGTGCAGCCAAGGTACGCGCCAGTTGATTCAGGCGGGCATGCGGCGCAAGACTCAAGCCCGTGCCTTGATGTCGCAAGCGCTGGCCGAGCGTTTGCAGCCGTGCGCTTGTGCGATGCAGAAGGTGCACGGGAGAGGCACCGGCCAGGCGTGCACCAAGCCACTGTGCCTGCGCGGCGCCGTCGCGGATTCTGGCGTTTGTGGTCAATCGCAAGCGTGCATGCACGTGCTGCAAACGCTCGCTGCCGCGCTGCAGACGCTGTGCTGGCGCGTGCAGACGCAAATGGGTGACACGTTGATCCAGTGTTTGTGCCCAGGTATTGAGACGATTGGTGAGACTGCGCTGCAGGCGAGAAGAGATGTGTTGCAGGCGTTGCGCGAGTTCGCCCTGATCGGGCACTAACAGCTCTGCCGCCGCTGACGGTGTCGGTGCACGCAGGTCGGCGACCCAGTCGGCAATACTGTGGTCGGACTCATGACCCACGGCGCAGATGAGTGGGGTCTGCAAATCGGCAATGGTGCGCGCCAGCGTCTCATCATTGAAGGCCCACAGGTCTTCCAATGAGCCGCCACCGCGCGTCAGCAGCAGCGCGTCGTAGCGTCCACAGGCATCTGCACGACGCAGTGCATCAACGATACGCGGTGGCGCATCGTGACCCTGCACGGGAATGGGCAACAGATCGATTTCAAGCAGTGGAAAGCGCCGTCGCAGTACGCTCACGACATCGTGAATCGCCGCACCGACCGGTGAGGTCAACACCGCGAGGCGATGGGGCGGGTAGGGAAGCGTGCGCTTGCGTGCTGGGTCGAATAGCCCTTCCTGCTGAAGTTGCCGGCGCAAACGCTCGAATTCACGCTGCAAGGCACCTTCGCCTGCCAGTTCAAGATGTTCCGCAATTAACTGGTAGTCGCCGCGTGGCTCGTAGAGGGAGATGCGCCCGCGCGCCAATATGTGTTGACCATTCTCAGGCGCGAAACCCATCCGCAAGGCGTTGGCGCGAAACAGTGCTGCGCGTACTTGGGCACGCGGGTCCTTGAGCGTGAAATAGTAGTGGCCAGAACTGGCGCGGGTGACATTGCTGAGTTCGCCTTCGACCCAGATCAGCCCCAAGGCACCTTCAAGCAGATTGCGCGCCATCGCGTTCAAACTCGATGGTGTGAGTATTGGTCGTTGGGGCGCCGTTGGCGTGGGGGATGTCTGGGACACGGTGGCTATTCGCATCGGGCTGCGGATCGTAACAGGAGCATCCACCGACGCGCCGCTGGTTTGCCGCAGGCAAAGTTTGCGCATCGGCAATTGAGTGCGACGGTTCGCCTGCTACACTCGGTCAGGTTGTGGTGTGTTTAGCCCGCTTCTTGCAGAGGACGGGTTCAGTCGCCGCAACTGGCTCGATTCGGGGGCGAGTCGGTAAGGGTCCGCATCGAAATTCGCTGCGCTGCAGAGTTTGTGGTGATGTTCGAATCCTGGCATGGCATGTAAGAGAATCCCGCAATGTCTGATGCATACGCACAACTCGGAGAACGCTTTCCTCCCAGGGCTCTGGTGACTGCCGGGCCAGTTCCGGTCGATGCCAAAGGTGTGGCTGCCTGGGTGGACGCCTTGCCGCGTGCCAATCAACAGGCAACCCTGCAGCAGTTGATCAATGCCTTTCAGGTCTGGCGCGGTGCGGCAATGATCGGTGTGCAACGCGCGACCGTCATGGAGGCGGTGCGGCCGGTCGCCCTCGAGAGCATTGCCCTGATTGAACGGGCGCTGCAGTCAGCAACCTTTCCCTTGACACCGCAGCGCGCGCAGATGGCCGAGACCTGCCAGAGTTTGCATCGCGAATTGGCGCTGGGTTACCGGATGGCGTTGCATGAATTTTTGGCACCCAGTGGCAGCGTGCCGTTTCTGCGTGGTGGTGCCGCCGCGGGTTTGGCGGTGCGTAGTGCCTGGCACTACAGTCGACTGTTGATGTTGTCTTATTTTCTGTATCGCGTGCCACCGGAAGACAACTGGTTTGGTCTGCATGCGATTTATCGTTTCTGCGACCATGCGGGTTTGCTGGCCAAACAGGTCCAGGAAGTTGCCGAGAGTGCGCCGCGCACCGTCGCGCAGCTCTATCAGCAAGCGGTACTGCTGGCGCTGTCCAACCCTTATCGATTCTCGCAACGTGAACAGGGCGAGTTGTGGTCGCTGACGCGTGAGTTGGGCGGTCTGCTGCAGTTGTCGAACAAGCCCGGCGCGCGGGACAGTTTTATGATTGCGATCGACACCGATCGTGGTCCTGGCTATACGCCGGAAGAGCGTGAATCTGGAACCGCGTTGGGCTTCTGGTTTTGTGTCCAGCCATTGCGTGACGTGCTGGACGCACCGTTGGCGCAGGCTGGGGTCGAGTCCGTTGCCATCAAGTTGCCACAGCTGCGTGTCCCTCTGCAGGCGCCGGCGGATCTGCTGCGGCGGCTCCGTGCGGGTTGGGCTACGGCTGCGGAGCGACGTGCACGGCGGCTGGGTGCGACGCACCACTTGGATACGGTGCTGGGCTTGATTGGTCTGCATTTCTATCTGGCCGGAGGTTTGGATTTCGACACCTTTACGCGGGAGATTCGCGGCTATAGCAGTCAGGCGGCCGCCGAGCGCGCGTCCTGGGCGAATGCCAGTACGGATTCCGTTCGGGCATCGCGCGCGAAAGCAATGGTGTTGGATCAGAGCTTGGGCGGTTACCGATTGCAGTGGCCACGTGAGGCGGGACTGCGTATCCGTGTCGGTGAGTTGATCGGACTGTCAATTGCGCACGAAGAAGACGATCCCCTGTGGATGGTTGGCGTCGTGCGCTGGATTCGCTATGCCAGCGATGGCAGTGTGGATGCGGGGGTTGAATTGCTGGCGCGGCGCGCGCGTGCAGTGAGTCTTCGCACGCTGGATCCACTTGGGCATCCCAAAGCGCCGCAGCGCGGCGTGCTGATCGACTGGCTGCGCGAGCGCGGTGATCCTGATGCGGTCTTTGTGGTGGCGCCGAGTCAGATCGACCTGCAGGCCCACCGTCTTGAGGTCTCGACCCCTTCCGAGGTCGATGCGGTTGATCCGGATGCTTCCTCCACCCATCACTATCACGACATGAACGCCCTCGAGCAGGCGGGCGATTACGTCCTGCTGAAAGTGCGACAAACGCGAACCGAAGTGAGTCACTGAATGCCTGTGTTGCAAATGATTCAGCGCCATCGCACGCATGCGGTGGCTATCAACGGTGTGCTGGTGGGTGCGGGAACACCGGTGGTCGTGCAGTCCATGACCAATACCGATACGGCGGATGTGGCTGCGACGGCAAAACAGGTCGCGGAGCTGTGGCGTGCAGGCTCAGAGTTGGTGCGGGTGACGGTTAACACCGTCGAAGCC
>Ga0075163_10011028_pt1 | contig 11786 bp, 8 predicted proteins | sample JI1023141ADNA_FD_71478 | JGI IMG/M metagenome (GOLD analysis project Ga0075163, IMG submission 71478) | Wastewater effluent complex algal communities from Wisconsin, to seasonally profile nutrient transformation and Carbon sequestration -... | ecosystem: Engineered > WWTP > Effluent > Algae... | reverse complement strand
GCCGGGGGCTCGTTCGGCTTCGCGGACCCCGAGCTCGGGCTCGGCTTCTGCTACGCCATGAACCGCATGGACTTCTACCTCGTGTCGGACCCGCGCGAGCTGGCGCTGCGCGAGGCCGCGCTCGCCTGCGCGCGCCGGTTGTCGTAGTTTCGTCACGATTCAGCGCCGAAACGGCACGCGTGCCGCGACGGGCGTAGCCTGCTCAGCGACCTGCGACTCGAATGCCGGCCCCTAGGTGGGTGACGCACATGGCTGACGACGACTCGCGAGGCCTGCCCACCGGGATCCCCACCGAGCTCCCCACGGGCCTGCACCGGTTCCCGGGTGAGGCGTTCCCGCGGGCCCTGTCGACGGTCAGCATTCCCTTCGCCATGCTGGCGCTCTACCTCGCCATGAGCCTGCTGTGGATCCTCGTGTCCGATCGCCTCGTGTCCGCCCTCTTCCAGGACCACGCCACTGAGTCGTGGGTGCAGACCGCCAAGGGGGTCGCCTTCGTGCTCGTGACCGCCACGGTGATGACCATCGCGGTCGCAACCTACGTGCGGCGATCGAACCGGATCCGCCGCGACCTCGAGGATGCGTGGGACGAGACGATCCTGGGTTGGGCACTGGCCATGGATGCACGAGAGTCCAACCTCGCCCAGCATTCACAGCGGGTCGCCGATCTCACGCTCGTGCTCGCGCGCCACATGAACGTGCCCGACCCCCAATTGCGCACCCTCTATCGCGGGGCGCTGCTGCACGACATCGGCAAGCTCGGCGTGCCCGAGGACATCCTCAACTTCCCCGGAAAGCTCAGCGAGCAGCAGTGGGCGATCATCCAGAAGCACCCCGACAACGCCGTGCGCATGCTGACGCCTATCGCCTTTCTCGGAGATGCCCTCGACATCCCGCAGAGCCACCACGAGAAGTGGGACGGCACCGGCTACCCGCGTGGACTGTCGGGCACCGACATCCCGCTCTGGGCGAGGATCTTCGCCGTCATCGATGTCTACGACGCGGTGACCAGCAAGCGCAGCTACCACGATGGCGTCTCCCACGAGCGGGCCATGGAGATCGTCCGCCAGGAGTCCGGCACGCACTTCGACCCGGATGTCGTGCTGGCCTTCGAGGAGCTGATGGACGGCGCCTCGCTGGCGCCTCAGTGACCGACGAGAGTCTTGACCGCGACCACCCCGACGACCAGCACGAGGATCACCCCGTCGTAGGCGAGTGCGCGCATCCTGCTCACCGGCGCCGTGCGGGCGACGAAGTAGCCGACGACGAGCACGAAGAGCAGCAGGATTCCCATCGATACCCGGTAGGCCGACGAGCCGAACAGCACCAGGGGAAGCACCGCGATCAGCGTGATCGCCGCCCCGCCCGCGAGCTGCGCCGCGAGGATCCGGGGGGCCACCGGGCTGAGTCGGCTGCCCTCCGCGAACAGCCGCGAGGACATGCGGAAGGCCAGCTGATGCGCGAGCACCAGACCGACCGACGTGAGAAGGACGGTCAACGCCAGCCCTGAGCCTGCATCCGCCGTCGGCACAGCGGCCATCACGGCCAGCAGCGACAGGCTTATGTACAGCGCCATCGTGGTGCCCTCGCGAAGGATCTCCGTGCGCTCGGCCGTCTCGACGCTCACGGCAACGACCTCCCTCGTCCAGAATCGTTCGCCCATCGTGGCGCATCGAGCCTTCGGCGCGTCAATAATGTTCCGGAACGACCGGATACGTCCTCGGGGGAGGTGACAGTGGCCACGCGCGACGAGTCAGGCGACTCGGGCCAGCTCCTGCTGGGTGCACGCATCGTTGCCGTCGGCCTCGTTCTCCTCGTCTGCCTGCGTCTGGCCTGGGTGGGCGACGACGCCCTCATCACGTTGCGCACCGCCCTCAACATCAGTCACGGCTGGGGTCCCGGCTTCAACGCCACCGAGGCCGTTCAGGGATACACGCATCCGCTGTGGTTCCTGATATGGACAGCCATCGGAGTGGCCACCGACCAATGGATCGTCGGCATGCTCGCTGTCAGCCTGGCCCTCACGGCCCTCGCCGTGGGACTGCTGGTCTGGTCCACCCGGTCCATCCCGCGCATCGTCGTTCTCGTTACCCTGCTTGTCCTGTCGAACGCGTTCGTCGAGTACGCGACATCGGGACTCGAGAACGGGCTCGCGTATGCCACCGTGGCAACGCTCATGGTGTTGACACTTCGGCCTCGGCGACCGGCCGGGATGCCGGCAATCGTGCCGGCCGCCCTGGCGGGGCTGACCGTCGCTGCGGTTCTTCTGACGCGTCTGGATCTCGCCGTGCTCGTGGCGCCGGCCGTCCTCTGGACGGCCATCATCGCCCGACACCACTGGCGACTCCTCGGCGTTGCCCTGGCCGCTTGCCTGGTGCCGCTCGCCGGGTGGTTCGCTTGGTCCTACGCCACGTATGCGGCCCTGCTGCCCAACACGTTCGATGCCAAGCGCAATGTGGCCATCCCGGCGAGCGAGCTCGCTACGCAGGGATTGCGGTACCTGTGGGTGTCATTCCAGCACGATCCGGTGACTCTGGTGGCCGTCGCCCTCGGCGTCGTCGTGGCGGCGACGGCCGGCTCTGCCGCGGCCCGAGCCTGGGCGCTGGGAGTCGTCCTCTATCTGGGATACGTCATCTGGGTCGGCGGTGACTTCATGGCCGGGCGCTTCCTCGCCGTGCTGGTGCTGGTGTCAGTCTTCCTCGTGGCGGTCACTCCAATCCCGCTCGCCGCCCAGAGCGAGGCTCCCGCCCATGTGACATCACGCCTCGCGCTCGCGCTGGGCATCTGCGCAGTGCTCGTCCTCGGCACGGCACTGTCGGATGCAACACCCGTCGCCCTTACCAATCCACAGACCGCCCGATGGGAGACCACCCAGAACATCAACGCCGGAGTGGGCGACGAGCGCGGGTTCTACGTCGCACTCGGCCGATCGCTCGAGGACTACGTCGACAGGCTCTCCCTCGAGTACGTCAACCCCGACTTCCGCAGCCTCGGCAACCGCGAGGGCCTCAACCGGGAACTGCGCGAGCTGGACAGGGAGGCCCGCAACTGGCCCACGACTGACACCTACATCGCAAAGCCCAGCGACGCCGGAACGTTCTGCGGCTTCATCGGCACCGTCGGAATGGCAACCGGGCCAACGGTGCACCTCATCGACTCGTGCGGGCTGACCGACCGTTTCCTCGCCTCTCGCCGCTACTTCCCGGCGAGCCCCTTCGCATGGAAGCCGGGGCACTTCGAACGGACGGTGCCCGAGGGCTACGAGCAGGCGATCCTCAATAGCGATCCTGACCTCATGAAGGACCCGGCCGAGGCGTTCCTGCTCGCGAAGCTGTGGACCCGCATCCGGCCCCCAGCGAGAGGCTGACCACAATCAGTTCATGATCTACGTCTTCGACAACCCCGCGCTCGACGGGCAGTTCATGCGCACGCTCGGCAAGGCCTACTACGGCTCCGCCGACGTCGGGGAGTGCTACGCGATCGCCGGCCGCATCGACCCCACGAAGCTCGGCACCTGGCAGGACGAGTGGGAGTCCGCAGCGGAGGCGCTCGCCGCTTCCGCGCATGCCTCCGCCCAGGCCGGGCACCACGTCAGCGCGGGCGAGGCCTACCTCCGCGCCGCCGAGTACATGCGGCAGTCGTACTTCTTCGACCGGCTCGACCTCACCGGGACCCGCATGCTCGCCGCGTGGCGGCGGCAGCGCGAGTACTTCCGCGAGGCACTGCGGCTCCTCGACGTGCGCCACGAGATCGTCTCCATCCCCTACGCGGGCACGCACCTGTCCGGCTACCTCGTCCTTCCGTCGTCGGGCACCGGACCGTGGCCCACGATCATCAGCCCGGCGGGCTATGACAGCCCGATCGAGGAGTACTGGATGTTCGCGTGCGGACCGGCGCTGCGCCGCGGCTACGCCGTGCTCATGTTCGACGGCCCGGGCCAGGGGTCGTCGCTGCTGGAGAAGGGCCTGTTCTTCCGTCCCGACTACGAGATCGTCGCCACTGCGGTGGTGGACTTCGCCGTCCGCCAGCCCGATATCGATGCGTCGCGACTCGTGTCGTACGGGCGCAGCTTCGGGGGCTACCTCGCCCCGCGCATGGCCAGCGGCGAGCACCGCCCCGCGGCCTGCGTCGCGGATCCGGGCCTGTTCGACGTGGGAGCCATGATGGTCGGGCAGCTGCCGCCCGACCAGTCCGCCGGCATCCTGTCCGGCGATACGGCCGTCATCGACGGATTCAACTCCGCCATCCTCGCCGATCCCGGCATGACGCAGTTCTTCATGTCCAGGGCGGTCACCCATGGCGCACAGACGCCGGCTGCGTACGTCGTCGCCCTGCAGGGCTTCGCGGTGCCAGCCGCCCAGATCACCTGCCCGACGCTCGTGACGCACCAGGACGGCGACGGGCAGTCGCAGGCGCTGTTCGACGCCCTCACCTGCCCGAAGGAGCTCGTGACGTTCACCGATGCCGAGGGAGCGGGAGGGCACTGCGAGGGAGCAGGGCAGGCACTGTTCGGACAGCGGGTCTTCGACTGGCTCGACACGACGCTGCGGGCCGATGGCCCGCACTGAGCTCGACTCGAGGCAACGGGGGACATCGTGAACAGGAGTGTCATCCGCGCGGTGCTGGTCGGCGTGACGGCCCTCATCGTCCTCGGGTCCAGCCTCGTCCCCCTCGCATCGCCTGCGCACGCGCGCGAGCTCGACGACGTCGACGTCACCCGCGCGACGATGCGCGGCGTCTGGCTGGCACCGATCTGGAAGGCCTACGGCGCGACGGCCTACCGCATCGAGGACTACTCCGCTTCGCCCGAGGGCGGCTACCGGTACGTCGCCGAAGTGGGCGAGCTGTACGACAGCGGACGGCGCTGCGTCCTCACGCGCAACGACGCCGTCATCGTCGACGGGAAGTGCCGCGACAGCGTCCCGTGGGGCGGGCTGGAGCTGCCCGGCTCGGGCCGGTACTCGCTCACTGTCAGTGGGAGCCGGGTCGCATCGTGGACGTTCACCCTGCCGTCCGACGTCCCGCCACCGCTGGCACCGGCCGCCTGCGCGATCACGTCGTTCACGCCGGGCCTCGTCAGTGACATCGGCCCCACCTTCCAGGTGACGACCAACGGCCTGTGCAGCCGCGGCTACTGGTACTACCAGGTCGATGTCCCCGACGGCGGGCAGGCGTACCGGCGGTTCCGCCTGCAGCCCGACGGCGTGTTCCTCGTCAGGGACCTCATCGACATCACCAGCCCGGCGACCATCAGCATGGCCTTCCTGCCCCGCGGCTACACCGAGCTGACGGCCGCGGCGCTTGCGACGCCCGGTGGGACAGTGCCCGCCTGGCGCCTGGCGCCAGGTGCCGCAGGCCCTCGGCTACTGAAGCCCGGCGTGCCGCTCCGGTGATCAGGGGCGGAGGGTGGACTCGTTCGCCACATTGACCTCACGAGTAACATAGGATTCGCCACCGGCAGGTCCTACCATTGACTGTCACATGGGTGACGGCGGGGAGGCAGCGATGTTCCAGGGCAGCCTGGGGCTTGTCGTCATCCTCCTCATTGTCATCATCGTGGTCTCGCTCGTCCTCCTCGCCATGGTGATCGGGTTCAAGATCTCCCGCGACCGTCGCGAGCGACGGGCCGAACGCTTCCGTGACCGCCTCTGGAAAGCCTGGGTCGATGACGACGCCCAGCAGATGGCGAAGGCCTATCGAATGGTCGCGCGCGGAGGACACCAGGCGCAAAGCGACTACATCCAGATGAGCGACCGCGCCATGAGCGCGGACTGGCGCACGCAGGACCGGGTCGAGGGGATGCGAAATGCCGCCGAGAAGGTCGGCTTCAGTCAGGCGCTTCGCAAGCAGCTGAAGTCTCGCAGCGACGTGAAGCGCGGGCTCGCCGTCACAATGGCCGGCTATCCCGGAACCACACTGCGGCCCGAGGAGCTCGCTCCCTTCCTGACCGACTCCGAACCCACCGTGCGGCTTGCAGCGGCGGGCAGCCTCGAACGCATGGCTGACCCCTTGGCCGCCGATGTCCTGATCACGGCGCTGATCAATCAGGATCTGCCCGACGAGCGCATCATCGAACGGATAGGCCACAGCTGGGCAGTGGACGGCATCGTGGCGCAGCTGGCGGACCCCGCACCCGAGGTGACTTCTCGTGTGCGCTGCGGTCTGGCCCGGGCATTGGCGCTCGTGGGGGACCCCCGGGCCATGCCGGTCCTCGAGATCATTTCCGTAGGGGGGGTCGTCGAGGAGAAGGTGCAGGCGCTCAAGGCCCTCGTCGCCTGCGCGCCGCACGCCAATGACCAGCAGCGAGCCGAGCTCGAGATCTTCGCCCGCCACCTCCTCGACGACGAGCATCCGGTCGTGAGGACCCAAGTGGCGCTCATTCTCGGAGCCGCGGGTTACGAGTCGGACATCCCCATCCTTGCCCAACTAGTCAGCGACGACGACTGGTTCGTCCGGCGCGCTGCGGCGAAGGCACTCGCCCAGATGGGGTCACCCGGCCTCGCGGCCCTGCGACGACTGGCCGCCTCGGACGACCGCTTCGCGGCCGAGCGGGCGCGAGAGGAGATCACCTTCGCCACGATCATGGCGGCTCGCCTGGCCGCCGACACCGGCCAGGACTTCGAGGGAATCCTGACGCAAGGATCCGTCGGCGCCAACCGATCGGTGCACGGCAGCGACTCATCGCCCGTCCTTGCCGTGGCCGCAGCGGGTGCCTCGATCGGCGTGCACGCGACCGCAACGGTCCCCACGGAAGCGCCGTCGGAGACTGGCTCCGAGGCCCCCTCCGGACACCCCGGCCACGACACGCCGAATGTTCCGAGTGCGCTCGCACCGGCCATTGTCGCCCCCGCCGCCCCGTCCCCTTCGCAAGCCAGCCCCATCACCGCCGCGCCTCCCCGGGCCCGTCGGGTGGTTTTCGACGGCGACTTCGTCGAGCAGCGCCCACCTCGAGGCGCCGTTGGCAACAACCCGCTCGAGGCCCCGATCTCCTCGTATGTGCCGGCCATCGTCATCCTGCAGTCTCCACAGAGGGCCTCAGGGGCCGTCCCGACGTCCCCGCCCACTGATGCCGAGATTCCGATGTCACCCGCAGGAGACGCATCGCCGATCCAGCCCGCACCTGAGCCGCTGCCCTCGGTCAGCATGAACGTGGGCCCGGCCAGCCGCGCGAGGGAAGGGAGCTCAGTCATCATCACCGGACGCTGCCGACCGCGGGAACGGGGGCGTCGGGCCCGACTGGAAGTGCTCGTGGGCGACCGTTGGCGAACGGTCGATACCATCGCCCTGACAAGCAAGGGGCGGTTTGCGTTCGGCATCGATGACACGGGCACGGTGGGTGCGACTTACACGTACCGCATCGCGATCCTGCGCAGGAAGAAGAACCGCCCGCTGGTCACCGGTGATCCGATAATGATCACCGTCGTGCCGTGACCATCGACGACTGGATCGACAGTTATCGGGAGTTCTTCCTGTGGTTCGACTCGGTCGTTCTGTTCTATGTCATCGCCCTCAACATCTTCTACTTCGCCTTCGTCTTCAGCGGCTGGCGGACGGTCCACCGGTATGTCGCACTGCGACCGATGCGCGACTACCGCTACGTGGGCCACTCAAAGCTGTCGATGGCGGTCACCATCCTCGTGCCGGCATACAACGAGGAGAAGACGATCGTGCCGGCTGTTCAGGCGCTGCTGCGCACGCAGTTCAACGAGCTGGAGGTGGTGATCGTCAACGACGGCTCGACCGATGGCACCATGAGGGTGCTTGCCGAGGTCTTCACCCTCGTGCCGATCGATCGCAGCCCGCGTTCGGGCCTGACGACCAAGCCCGTCCGAGGCGTTCATGCATCGGTGACGGAGCGACGCGTCATCGTCATCGACAAGGAGAACGGCGGCAAGGCGGACTCCCTCAACGTGGCCCTCAACTACTCGCAGTATCCGCTCGTCTGCGCCATCGACGCGGACACCATCATGGATCCCGGCGCCCTCGCGCGACTCGTGTGGGAGTTCCAGTCGGACCCGGACATCGTGGCGACCGGCGGGATCGTCCGCATCATCAACGGAAGCGGTGTCAAGGGCGGACAGATCACCGAGGTCCGGACACCGCGCGACCTGCTGGGGAACATCCAGATCGTCGAGTACCTGCGGGCCTTCTTGGGCGGGCGGCTGGCATGGTCGCGCTGGAACATGCTGCTCATCATCTCCGGCGCCTTCGGGCTGTTCCGACGCGACGTCATCATCAGCGCTGGCGGATACGACGCGGACAACGTGGGAGAGGACGCCGAGCTCGTCGTGCGCATACGCCGCCAGCGAGCCGAGCAGGGGCTGCCGTGTCGGATCACCTTCTTCCCCGACCCGATCTGCTGGACGGAGGCGCCATCGGACTTAGCAGCCCTGGTGCGACAGCGCGACCGCTGGCAGCGGGGCCTCGGAGAGCTGCTCATCAAGCATCGACGCATGACGTTCAATCCCAGATACGGACGCATCGGGATGCTCGCGGTCCCGTTCTACTGGATCTTCGAGTTCCTCGAGCCGCTCATCACCGTCACGGGCGTGACGCTGGTCGCAGTTGGGTTCGTCCTCGGCTTGGTCGACCCCTTCACCTTCGCCCTCATGCTCAGCCTCGTCACGTTCTACGGCCTGTTCATCAGCCTGGGCGTGATCATGATGGAGGAGCGGGCCTTCCGCCGGTACCCCAACTGGCGCGATCTCATGCACATGGGGCTCGCCATCTTCGCGGAGAACTTCGGCTACCGGCAGTACCTCGCGTTCGTGCGGCTTCGTGCCATCCTCCGCATCCGCACGAGCAAGTCAGAGTGGGGCGAGAACGTTCGGACCGGGTTCCATGACGAGGAGTTCGCATCCGACGAGCAGACGCGGGACCCGGCCACCACTGACCCCGCGATCCGCCGCTGAGATCACGGGCTCGTCGTCTCCAGGGGTGCTTCCGCCGGCGACAACTGCGCTGTGTCCCGGAGCGCCTGGGACAGCGCCAGCATCCCCGGCTTGATCCGCTCGCGGTACTCCGCCTTCTGCCATGGCTCCCAGTCGATCTCCAACTCGATGGGGGGCTGGGTGGCGGCGTCGATGGTCAGGCCAATCCGTTCCACCGGCACGGCTTCCGCCTCTCCGTTGACCGGTACGAAAGCGGTCTTCGACGACGGATCACTGAGATTGAGCATGCCCCATGGGATGCGCATGTCCAGGGTCCGCCGGTTCCAGGCCCACGTGGCCCGTGAGTCGTAGTCGGCATCCGCGTAATTCACATTGCCCTCGATCATGTGACCGATCTCGTAGAACTCGGCCGGGCGTTCAGGGAACCCATTGACGGCTGGGTAGGCCCGGTTCGCGGTGAGGCGCTGTAGCGACCACCCCGGGTACTCCGACGGCGGCAGGTCCTCGGGCGTGACGCGGTCAAGGAGGATTGGGTTGATCTCCTCACGGACATAGGCCGTCATCGTCTCTGCGTTGTAGTCGTAGATGAACGCAATGTCCGCCGTTGCCTCGTCCGCGCGCGCGCCAGGCGGGATAAGCCCGCCGGGGACCACGTCGAAGGCGTAGACGACGGGCTCCTCCGGTTCATCGTCGAACTGCGTGGTCAGCCGCAGGTAGGCAGCGTCCATGGCAGCTGTGACCGACGTGATCCCCTCGGTCTCCTCGTAGTAGGTGCGCGGCTCTGTCGGCACGGGGTCCATGGCGACGGCCCCGAAGAACTCTTCGTTCGTCAGTGGGTCCAACCACAGCGCACGACGCTCCGGGTCCACGGCGAGGGTCCGCTGGATGGTGTTCCAGGTGAACTTGAACCACTCGTCGACCCAGATGAACAGCAGGCCGCCGGCGAGGCCGATGTCCTTAAACAAGCGGAGCATGTCGGCGTCCATCTGCAGGGCCTCGGGCTCCGGATGGAAGCCCTGATCCCGGCCGTTCGTCCCGTAGTGCGCCGACCCCAGTGACGACGGCACGCCGAACTCCGTCACCATCATCGGGAGATCCGCCTCAGCGTGATGCCTTTTGAGATCGAGGAGGTAGGCGGCGTACGGGTCCGTGCTGCCGTTCGAAAGCGGCTGCTGGTAGGCAGCCTCATAGCGAAGGAAGTCCGGGTAGTACGGGTAGGCGTGATAGCTCGCGAAGCTACCACCGGGCCATGCGGCCGTAGGTCGTACGTGGTTGGCGTCGATCCCGACCAGGTCCTCAATGTCGATGGGCTCGGCGGGATGCTCCAGGGGGTCGGTCGTGGGCCAGTTCACGAACGCGATCGGGGAGCTCCGCCCACGGGCCACCTCGGCCGTCGCCAGGTCGTCCATGCGCTCAGCGAGCCACCTCTCGGTGGGGGTTGTCTGACCCGTGTCCGACGCACTGACGAAGTAGGTGCCGCTGAATTCGGGGTAGTCCTGGTTGGCGCGATCCGTCTCGTCGATGGCCACTGGGTCGAGCTCGGCACCGATGATCCAGCCGGCCAGCCATGCGGACACGTCGGCGGTCCACGTGCCGCTGGCCCTTCCCAGCTGCGGGGCTCGCTCGAGGTCGCCGCTCACGGCTGCACTGGCGTCCTGGATCTCCGTGCGGAAGGAGTCCGTGATGGAGTCCGCCAGCAGGTCACCCGTCTTGATGTACGACTCGTCGGGGAGGTAGATGCCGTGCAGGAGGTAGAGCGGCGAGTCGGGGTTGCGCTCGTTGTGGTCGCGGAACTCCTCGTAGAAGTACGGTGGCAAGATCGTGTAGACGCGGAGCACCCGGACTCCTGCTTGCCCCATCTGGTCCAACCACCGCCGGTAGTCCGTGGCCGTCATGGCCAGCTCACCTGGGTTGTGCCCTGGGACCGACGAGCCGAGGTTCACTCCGCTCCAGAAGCTGACGGGGCCGGCGGTCGTGCTCAACGTGAGCTGCACATCCTCGCCGGTGCCGGTCGTGAAGGCGAGGGTGGTCAGGCCGTCGACGACCTTGGGCGCCGGTCCGCCCGTGACGGCGGGGGTGGACGCGAATGACCGGGGGTCGGGAGCAGCGAGCATCAGGATGGCGACGAGCGCGACGATGCCCGTCAGAGCAATCGTGCCCGCGATCCACGCCAGTCGGCGCAGTCCACGGGGCAGGGGCATCCACCCATTATCGCCCGGGCCCACGGCCATGAGAGCGCTGAGGCAGGTCCGGCTGGCAGGATGTGGCGACGACGGCGCCGTCGGCCTTCGGGCAACCGGGCGACTCTTCCGAGGGGTTCTTCATGAAGGTGATGTACTACACCGAGTACGGCACCCCCGACATGCTGTCGCTGCGGGACGTCCCGACGCCGTCACCCGCCGAGGGCGAGGTCCTCGTGCGCGTCCGCGCCACATCGATCAACGACTGGGACTGGCTGCTGCTCAACGGGAAGCCGTTCATCAACCGCATCGGCGCCCTGCGCCGGCCGAAGCACCACATCCTCGGCTCGGACGTCGCGGGGGTCGTGGAGTCGGTGGGCAGCGGCGTCACTCGGCTCTCGCCCGGCGACGAGGTGTTCGGGGACATGTCGACCAGCGGGTTCGGCGCGTTCGCCGAGTACGTCACCGCGCCGGAGACCTCTTTCGCCCTCAGGCCGTCCGGGCTCACCTGGGAGCAGGTCGGCGTCCTTCCCCAGGCCGCCGGGCTGGCCATCACGGGCATGCGCGCCCAGCACCCTGTCGAGGCGGGACATCGCGTCCTGATCAACGGCGCCGGCGGTGGTGTCGGCAACTTCGCGATCCAGATCGCCAAGGCGGCCGGCGCGGAGGTGACCGGCGTCGACCTCCCAGCGAAGCTCGACGCCGTGCGCGCCTGGGG
>Ga0075163_10011027_pt1 | contig 11786 bp, 10 predicted proteins | sample JI1023141ADNA_FD_71478 | JGI IMG/M metagenome (GOLD analysis project Ga0075163, IMG submission 71478) | Wastewater effluent complex algal communities from Wisconsin, to seasonally profile nutrient transformation and Carbon sequestration -... | ecosystem: Engineered > WWTP > Effluent > Algae... | reverse complement strand
GCTCAAGAAGCGCCTCGAGGAACAGAAGAAGCGCCACGAAGGCGGCAGCAAGTGGATCGGCACCGGCGGCACCTCGCCGTTCGGGTCGGGCGGCATGAACCCCGAAGGCGTCCGCATCGGCGAGCAGGGCAAGCGCCAGGGCAAGGCGCTCAAGGTCTGGGAAAAGCGCGAGTTCAAGAACCTCGACGCCGATGTCGAACTCGGCACGCGCAACATCAAGGTGGCGCTGCGCCGCCTGCGCAAGTTCGCCCGCGACGGTGCGGCGGACGAGCTCGATCTCGACGCAACCGTCAGCGGTACCGCCAAAAAGGCCTATCTCGACATCATCATGCGCCCCGAGCGCCACAATGCGGTGAAGGTGCTGCTGCTGCTCGATGTCGGCGGCTCGATGGATCCTTACATCAAGCTTTGCGAGGAATTGTTTTCAGCCGCGCGCACCGAGTTCAAGCACCTCGAATTCTTCTATTTCCACAATTTCATCTATGAATCGATGTGGAAGGACAACAAGCGCCGCTGGTCCGAACGCACGCCCGTCATGGATATCCTCCACAAATTCGCGCATGATTACAAAATCATCATCGTCGGCGATGCCTCGATGAGCCCGTATGAAATCAACTATCCCGGCGGCTCGGTCGAACATTGGAACGACGAGAGCGGCGAAACCTGGCTCAAGCGCATCACCGAAGTCTATCACAGCGCCGTCTGGCTCAACCCGACGCCCGAAAAGCATTGGGGCCATGGCCAGTCGATCCAGATGACCAAGACGCTGATGGAGGGTCGCATGTACCCGCTCAGCCTCGAGGGCATGGACCGTGCGATGCGCGAGCTGACACGCACGCGCTAGGCGCAACGCACGACCGCGTACGGAAAAGGCCAGCCGCGCGCCACTTTGGCGCCCGGCTGGCCCTTTTCGTGCAAGGCGGCGACCCGCAGGCCGCCGCCCTTACCCGTTACTTGCCGGCAGCCGGTGCTGCCGGTTCCTGCGCCGCCAGCACCTTGGCCTGCGCCCCGACATAGCCGCGGATCGACTCGATCTGTTCGGGCGTCAGATATTTCTTGAACGCAATCATGCCGCGGTCTTGCAGCTGGCCGTCATACACGACACTCTGCCACAGCTTGGGATCGCTCAGGATCGGTGAACGCCGCAGATCGGGGATGACGCCGCTGCCGCGCGCGCCCGAACCATGGCAAACGCCGCAATTGCCTTCGAACAGATAGGCGCCTTCCTTCATCTGCGCCGGTGTCCACTCGCCCTTCGGCGGGTTGGCCGGCTGCATCGGCGTCGGCACCACGGCGGGCAGGCTGGCGGTGCCGCCGATCTTGAACACCAGCACGCGGCCGTTGGGCGCCATCTGCGGCGGGCTATCGACGAACGGTGAGCTCAGCGGATAGGCGCCGCCGTAACCCGCCATCACGGCGACATATTGCGTACCGTTCACCGCAAAGCTGATCGGCCCGGCGATGACGCCGGTCTGCGCGTCGAAGTTCCACAGCTTCTTGCCGGTATCGGCGGCATAGGCGGCGAAATTGCCGCGGGCATTGCCCTGGAACACCAGATTGCCCGCGGTGGCGAGCACGCCGCCGTTCCACGGGCCGTCATGCTGGACGCGCCAGACTTCCTTCTGCGCGACCGGATCCCAGGCCAGCAACTGGCCCTTGAGCAGCGCACGCGTCGCCTTGAACGCCGCCGGATCATCGGGCGGGGTGTTCTTCAGGATGTCGACGGCGATGTTCCACGCGCCGGGCTTGTAGCCGAACGACTTGTCGTCGCTGTACAGGAACGGCACTTCCTGCGCCGGCAGATAGACCAGCCCGGTCTTCGGGCTGAACGCCATCGGGTGCCAGTTATGCGCGCCGAGCGCCGACGGCATCATCATGAAGCCGTCCTTGGGGTAGCGCGCGCCGGCGACTTCGATCGGCCGGCCGGTCTTCATGTCGACACCCGTCGTCCACGTCTGCGGCACGAAGCCCTTCGCCGAAATCAACTTGCCGTCGGTGCGATCGACGACATAGAAAAAGCCGTTCTTGGGCGCCTGCATCAGTACCTTGCGGTCCTTGCCGTCGATCTTGAGCGTCGCCAGCATGATCGGCTGCGTCTGGGTGAAGTCCCAGGTTTCGCCCGGCGTGCCCTGATAGTGCCAGAGATACTTGCCGGTGTTGGGGTTGAGCGCGACGACCGAAGACAGGAACAGGTTGTCGCCCTTGCCCTCCGAACGCATCTTGTGGTTCCATGGGGAACCGTTGCCGACGCCGATATAGAGCTGGTCGAGTTCCTGGTCATAGACGATGGCGTCCCAGACGGTGCCGCCGCCGCCGATCTTGTAGAAATTGTCGCCGAACCAGGTGCCGCGGGCCTTTTCCATGGCCGGGTCGGACGCCGCGCCGTCAGGACCCTTCGAAGGATCGCCGGGCACGGTGAAGAATCGCCATAGCTGCTTGCCGTCGTTGGCGTCATAGGCGCTGACGTAGCCGCGCACGCCGAGTTCGGCGCCGCCGTTGCCGATGATGACCTTGCCCTTGATGACGCGCGGCGCGCCGGTGATGGTATAGGGCTTCGACTGGTCGACGGTGACCACCGACCACACCGGCTTGCCGGTCTTGGCGTCGATGGCGATCAGCCGGCCGTCGAGCGTCCCGAGGAACAGCTTGCCGCCCCACGCGGCGAGCCCGCGGTTGACGACGTCGCAGCAGGCGCTGTGGCCGCGTTCGCCGGGGACTTCGGGGTCATAGGTCCAGAGTTCCTTGCCGGTCGCGGCGTCGAGCGCGACGACCTTCGACCACGCCGTGGTGGTGTACATGACGCCGTCGATGACCAGCGGCGTAGCTTCCTGCCCGCGGTTGGTATCGAGGTCATAGCTCCACGCGAGGCTGAGCTTGCCGACGTTGCTGTCATTGACATCGGTCAGCCGCGAAAAGCGCTGTTCGTTGTAGCTGCCGCCGTGGGTGATCCAGTTCGCCGGGTCGCTTTCGGCATTGGCGAGGCGCTTTTCATCGACCGCCGCCGGCCCCGAACTTGCAGCACCCGCCTGCTTGAGCTTGTCGCAGGCGCTCGGCCCCATCACCAGCGCCAGTGCCAGCGCAACGCTGCTGGCAGCATTTTGAAAACGCATCCTGAATCTCCCCGATAGATTTCAATTTGGCCGATATGCTTCGGCGTTGCGGCAACCGTATCAATCCGTGCGCGCTGGTCAACGACTTTGGTTGACGCTTGCGGCAAGCGCGGCGCACTTGCGGCTGTGACCGGCAGCGCCGGCGCAACAAAAAAGCCCCGGCACTGCCGGGGCTTGATCGTCATGCGGTGAACCGCCGTGATTAGTTGGCGTAGGCTTCGTTGCCGACGAAACCCATCTTGGTGACACCGGCCTGCTGTGCTTCGGCCATGACCTTGTCGACGACGTCGTACTTGGCCTGAGCATCGGGGTGCAGCCGCAGTTCGGGCTGCGGGTCGATCTTGACCGATTGCTGCAGATAGTAGCGCAGCGCCGACGCGTTGACTTCGCGGTTGTTCCAGTAAATCACGCCGAGCAAGTCGATATCGATCTGGTTGAAATCGGGCTTGACGTCATTGGGCTGGTTGTTCGGCGGCGGCAAGTCGAGCTTCACCGCATGGGTCTGGATCGGAATGGTGATAATGAACATAATCAGCAGCACCAGCATCACGTCGATCAGCGGCGTGGTGTTGATGTCCATCATCGGTTCGCCTTCGGCGGACGAGCTAGACATTGCCATGGAACAAACTCCTTAGTGTCGGTACGCGCCATGGTGCGGCACGCAAGCGGGGCGATCGACGCCCGCACCACCGGTGCGGGCATCAACTGTCGTCACCTATCGGGTCGAGATGGTGCCAGCCGGCGGCTCCGAGATGAAGCCGATTTTCTGGAACCCGGCGCGCTGCATCGTGAAGATCACGCCACCAACGCACCGATACTCCATGTTGGCATCGCCGCGGATATGAACTTCGGGCAGTTCGAGCTTGAGACCCTTGGCCTTCTGGCGCTCGATTTCCGCCTTGAGTGCATTGACACCGCGGTCAAGCAGCTCGGCCTTCGTCTCGATCTTGGTACGACCCCAATAGACATCGCAATTGGTATCGACCGAGATCAGGACGTTCTCCGGCTTGGTCGTGGTCGGCAGGTTGGCAACCTTCGGCAACGTCACCGGCACCGTCTGCAAAACCACCGGAACCGTGATGAGAAAGATGATCAGCAGCACCAGCATGACGTCGACGAGCGGCGTCGTGTTGATGTCTGACATCGGCAATTCTTCACCACTTTCGGTGGGTGATCCGACGTTCATCGACATGGGCGATTACCCTTTACGCGTTCAGCTTTGATGTGCGGTGGCTTACTTGGCCGGCTTGGCAGCAGGCGCCGAAGTCATGCGCGAACCCGAAACCAGGGCGCCATGCACGTCGGCGGCGAAGTTGCCGAGCTTTTCAGCCAGATCCTTGTTGCGACGGATCAGCCAGTTGTAGCCAAGCACCGCCGGAACGGCGACGGCGAGACCGAGCGCGGTCATGATCAGTGCTTCACCGACCGGACCTGCGACCTTGTCGATCGAAGCCTGGCCCGCGATACCGATGCTGATCAGTGCGCGGTAAATACCGATAACCGTACCGAACAGACCGATGAACGGCGAGGTCGAACCGACCGAAGCGAGGAAGGCGAGGCCGCCCTGGAGCTTCGACTGAACCGCAGCGTTCGAACGGTTGAGGCTCATCGAGATCCACTCATGCTCGTCGATCTTGTCGGTGAGCTTGCCGTCGTGGTGGTGCGAAGCGCGCAGGCCGTCATCGACGATCTGGCGGAACGCCGATTCCTTCGGCAGCTTGTTGGCACCTTCCTGCAGCGACGGTGCCGACCAGAACTTCTTTTCGAGTTCGGCGGCGTCGTTCATGACCTTCCGCTGATCCCACCACTTGGTGAAGATGATGTACCAGGTGACGAGCGACATGAACACCAGGATGACGAACACCGAAACGGTGATCGGGCCACCCTGTTCGAGCGCGGCCATCAGGCCATAAGGGTTTTCGGTTGCTGCGGTTTCCATCTAAGTTCCCCTAACTGAAATATGATTGATCTTTGAATTGAAGCCCCTGCGGGCAGACGAATGAAGTACGTATCACCGATCCGGCGGCACCACCCAGGTGATGTTGCGGGTACGACCACGTTCCATGACTGGCTGGCCGTTCTCGGTAGCCGGTTCGTAGCGCAGGCGCGACGTCAGCAGACGGCAGGTCGCCTTGTCGAGATCGGGCGATACCGACTGGATAACCACGCAATTCTCGATGCGACCGTCGGTACGCACGTCGAATTTGGCGACGACCTTGCCCTGCTCCTCGCGGCGCAGCGCGCCCGGCGGATAGTCATCAGTCGAAAACAGCTTCGACGGGTTACCCTTCTCGCGCGCCGGGGTGCCCGGCTTGGCAGCCGGTGCCGGCGGCGTGATCGCTGCCGGCGGCGGCGGCGCCTCGACGCGACTTTGCGTCGTGATCGTCGGCGGCGGCGGGTTATCCTGCGTGATGCTCACTTCCGGCGGCGGCACGAACGGCGGGATTTCGATATCCTTCGGCGGCGGCGGCGGCGGTTCTTCCGGCGGCGGCGCCTCTTCCTTGATATTGACGGCTTCAATCGGGCCGGCGACAGCCTTGATTGCCTTTTGTGCCAGTCCGGTCATGAAAGCATAACCGAGCAGGACGTGGAGCGCCGCGACGACGCCCAAGGCGATCATCCGGTTCGTGCTCATTCCTTCTTCCGCGTAAGCCATAACTTATGCGACACTCCCTCTAGACGCTGCACATCTGGCAGTCGGTCAACAAAGGGAATACGGGCTCAGCGCGCGAATGGCATCGCGACGACAGATAACCCGAGTTGCTCCCCTCTGAACAACCTCTTGGCCACTCCTCGGTCCGGTTGGGTTTGATTTTGCTCTTCCCTCGGCCCTGAAGGCAGCATTAGCCAAGCCAAGCCGTCGCCGCAACCGCTTTGTCACCTTGAGCGTGCATATTGTTGGATTGGCCAAACCGTGCGCCGCGCGCTAGTGAGCCCCATGGCCGGCCGCGCCGGTCACCACAGGCAAGAAGGAAGAGCGATGCGTACCATGCGCCGACATCCCCCCGCCCCGGCATTCCTGCTCGCACTGGCGCTTTCGGCAGCGCCGGTTGCGGCGGCCCCGGCAAGCTTTGCCGACCTCGCCGACCTCGCCACCACCGCACCGGTGATCGTGCGCGCCGATATCGAGAAGGCCGAAAAGCTCAAGCCCGACGAGGCCGGCGCCGCGCCTGCGGGTCTGCAGCGCCAGTTGATGACCGCGCGCGTCACGGCGGCGCTCAAAGCGCCGTCGATCGTGCCGCAGCAGCTTCAATATATCTGGGACGGCCCGACCGACGCGCGCGGCAAGCCGGTCAGCGTCAAGGGCCAGCCGATGCTGCTGTTCCTGCGCCCGGCCGCCGGTCGCCCCGACCAGTTGCAGCTGGTGGGCGCACGCGCGCAATTGCCGCTGACCGCCGAGGCGGAGTCAGACACGCGCGCCTTGCTCACCGAAGTCGCCCGCGGCGATGTCCCCGTCGTCACCGGTATCGGTTCGGCGTTCCGTGTGCCCGGCGCGGTGCCCGGCGAGGCCGAAAGCCAGTTCTTCCTGACCACGGCGAACGGCAAGCCGATCTCGCTGGCGCTGCTGACGCGGCCCGGCCAAGCGCAGTCGCTGGTCGTCGCGACCGGCGATGTCATCGATGACGCGGCACGGCCGGTGCCGCCGCGCAGCCTGCTGTGGTACCGCCTCGCCTGCTTCCTGCCGGCAACGCTGCCGCCAGCCGCCGCGTCGAGCGATTTTGACACCGTGGCCGCCGACTATGCCGACGCGCTCAAACTGATCGGCCCCTGCGAGCGGTCGCTTCCCTGAACCGGGATCGCACCGGAGATTCCATTCAAGATCTTGTTAAATAACGATTTAATTGAGATTCAAGCGAAGTGTAAACTTCGCGAAACACGCTACACCCGTAAAGACTGACCACATTCACAGCGGCAGCATCACCGTCGCGGTATGGGTTCCGCCGTTAGAATGACGCCAGATAGACCCCGACACCGGCGCAATCGGGATAAATATCGGGTTTGCAGGTCGAAACGCTGAGTGCCGCGACTCCGTCGCGGCCGGCGATCAGGTCATAGATTTCGCGGCACACGGTTTCCTGCAGGTTGAAGCGGCGGCCGCTACTCAGCGCCAGCACCGCGCTGCGCAGCCAGTCATAGTCCCAGGCCTGGTCGACGCTGTCGCATTCGGGGAAGGCGCGCTTTTCCAGCCAGACTTCGATATTGACGCGCAGCCGCTGCGGCGTGCCGATTTCAAAATCGTGGAAACCGATATCGCAGGGAAAGTCGAAATCGCGCAGGATGATCTTGCGCGTCTTTGGCGCGAGTGCGGCGGGCACCATGCCTTCGAGTGTGGTTGTAAATGTCATTGGTCCACCATGAAGGCCACGTCGCGCGGCAGTCCCATCAAACGTTGGCCGGCATCCAAAGTGATGACCTGGCCGTGCAAAGTCGGCGTCGCGACGATGAAGCGCAATGCGCCGACGATCTCCTCGACCGTGACGCCGCGCGCCAGCGGGTTGTGGACGTGCGCTGCGGCGAAATTGTCACGCGACTGCGGCCCGCTTACCATCGTCACCGCCGGCGCGATGCCGGCGACGCGGATGCGCGGCGCCAAGGCACGGGCGCTGAGTTCGGTCAGCCCGAGCAGCCCGAACTTGCTGATCGTGTAGCTGAAATAATCGGGGTTGAGCGCGTAGAGCTTGACGTCGAGCAGGTTGACGATGAGGCCACTCAGCCCGTCGGGCAGCGCCGCCGAAAACGCCTGCGTCAGCAGCGCCGGCGCGCGCAGATTGACATCGAGGTGACGGTCCCAGCCGCTGACATCGAAATCGCTGATGGTGTCATAGTCGAAGCGCGAGGCATTGTTGACCAGCATGCCCAGTGGTGGCGCATCGACTTGCGCTTGCGCCACGATCTGCGCGGCGCTGCCGGCGTCCGCAAGGTCGGCAACGATGACGTGCGCGCCCTGCCCTGCCGCACGCAGTTCGGCACATAGCGCATCGGCTTCGTCGCGCGAGGTGTTGCAGTGAATGGCGACGTGCCAGCCGTCGGCAGCGAGCGCGCGCACCAGCGCAGCACCGATGCGCCTGGCGCCGCCGGTGACGATTGCTGTGCGGGGAAGGCCGAATTCGCTGTTCATCTCAGCGCGCGCTTAGACGGTTGGCGCGTAGGCGGCAAGGCGCGTCGCCGCCGCAGCTCAGCGCCCGGTCAGCATCGTGCGCAATAGCCGCAGCTGGCGCCCGGCACTGCCGCGCGGGCCAAGGTCGCGGCCAGCGAGCACCGCATCGACATCGGCGATCGCCAACCGCGCCAATCCGGCCAGGGGGCGCAACGCGCGGTCGGCGGGCCGGACAACCGACTTTTGCCGCACCGCTTCGAGCAGGTCGCGCGCCACGAACGGCGGCCTTTCGCCGCGCCGGACGAATTCGCCAAGTGCCCAGCAGCGGCCCAATTTTTGCGCTGCAGCAACATCGCCGCCCAGAAGCTTGGCTGCCGCGGCGAACAACGCCCCACCGCGATTGGCGAGATAGCGGTCGAGCTGGTCGGCATCGAAATGTTCGTCGAGCAGCAACACCAGATGCGCGTCTTCGAGCGGCTCGAGGCTGGCCCCGCTGACGCCCGCCAAGACAACATGCTGCGCCAGCGCCGCCAGTGTCGGCTGCGCTGGCGCCGGTGCGGTATCGAGCCGCGCCAGTTGCTCGCGCCACCACGCCAGCCGGATTTCACCGAGCAGCGGCTCGCTGGTTGTCGCGACGACCTGCGCGAGTTCGAGATCGAGCGCGAACAGCGCGAACAGCCCGTCACGCGCCGCCGCCGGTGCGTGCAGCACCGCGAGGTAGCGGTCGCGGTCGGCCGCCTGCACGCGCCCGGTCGGGTCTTCAGGCCCGGTATCGGACGCGGTCATGGCAAGCCACGCCTCAGCGTGTCAGCCGCTTGTAGGTCAGTGCGTGCGGACGGTCGGCGGCAGCGCCCATGCGGCGATGCTTGTCCTCTTCGTAGGCTTCGAAATTGCCTTCGAACCATTCGACATGGCTGTCGCCTTCGAACGCCAGGATGTGCGTCGCAAGACGGTCAAGGAAGAAGCGGTCATGGCTGATGACCACCGCGCAGCCGGCGAAGCTTTCGAGCGCTTCTTCGAGTGCGCGCAAGGTTTCGACGTCGAGATCGTTGGTCGGTTCATCGAGCAGCAGCACGTTGCCGCCCTGCACCAGCATCTTCGCCATATGGACACGGTTGCGTTCACCGCCCGACAGCTGGCCGACCTTTTTCTGCTGGTCGGCGCCCTTGAAGTTGAACGCGCCGGTATAGGCGCGCGTCAGCACTTCGTTCTTGCCGAAGTAGAACTTCTCGTTGCCGCCGGAGATTTCTTCCCAGACGTTCTTGTTGGGGTCGAGGTGGTCGCGCGACTGGTCGACATAGCCGAGCTTGACGGTGTCGCCGACGCGGATGCTGCCCGAATCGGGCTGTTCCTGGCCGGTGATCATGCGGAACAGCGTCGTCTTGCCGGCGCCGTTGGGGCCGATGACGCCGACGATGCCACCCGGCGGCAGGCTGAAGCTGAGGTCGTCGATCAGCACGCGGTCGCCGTAGCTTTTCGTCAGGTTCTTGGCTTCGATGACGGTGTTGCCGAGGCGCTCGGGAATCTGGATCAGGATCTGCGCGCTGCCGAGGCGACGGTTGGCCTGCTTCTCGACGAGCTCATCGAACGCCTTGATGCGTGCCTTCGACTTCGACTGGCGCGCCTTGGGGGATGAGCGAATCCACGCCAGCTCGTCCTTGATGGCCTTTTCGCGGCTTTCGTCTTCGCGGCCTTCCTGCGCCATGCGCTTCGACTTGGCTTCGAGCCACGCCGAATAATTGCCCTCGAACGGCAGCGCATTGCCGCGGTCGAGTTCGAGCACCCACTTCACGACATTGTCGAGGAAGTAGCGGTCATGGGTGACCAGAATGCACATGCCGGCATAGTCCTGCAGATGCTTTTCGAGCCACGCCACCGATTCGGCGTCCAAGTGGTTGGTCGGTTCGTCGAGCAGCAGGATTTCGGGCTTTTCGAGCAGCAGCTTGCACAGCGCGACGCGGCGCTTTTCACCGCCCGACAACCGGTCGATGCTGGAGTCCCCCGGCGGGCAGCGCAGCGCGTCCATGGCGATCTCAAGCTGGTTGTCGAGTGTCCAGCCGTCGACGGCGTCGATCTTTTCCTGCAGCTCGCCCATTTCGGCCATCAACGCGTCAAAGTCGGTATCGTCCTTGGGGTCGCCCATTTCGGCGGCGACTGCGTTAAAACGCGCCACCATGTCGGCGACGCCGCGCACGCCGTCGGTAACATTCTCGCGCACCGTCTTGGTCGGGTCGAGCTGCGGCTCCTGCGCCAGATAGCCGACGCGAATACCTTCGGCCGCCCAGGCCTCGCCCTGATACTCCTTGTCGATGCCGGCGATCACCTTGAGCAGCGTCGACTTACCGGCGCCGTTGGGGCCGATGACGGCGATCTTGGCGCCGGGCAGGAAGCTGAGCGTGATGTCCTTGAACACCGGCTTCTGGCCGGGATAGGCCTTCGACAGGCCCTTCATCACATAAGCGTATTGATAGGCCAAGGGAATGGCTCCGTAGTCTGGGGTGGGCAAGGATTGCGGCTCTCTAGCCGATACAGGGGGCGCGGGTCCAGTGTAGCGACGGATAGCGTGCGGACAGGCGTTGCCTATTGCGGCGCAGTCGTTGAAAGTGGCTGGCGTTCAAGGGGATACTGAAATGTTCAAGCGTGCATTGCTTTTGGCTGCCGTTGTCGCTGTGCCGGTCTGGGCCGCCCCGGTGGCACCCGATGCCACCGCAGTCGCCGCAGCGACCAGGCTACGCGACCAGGCCGTCGCCAGCGACACCGGCTACCGGCTGCTCGAAAGCCTGACCACCGAAGTCGGGCAGCGGCTGGCCGGCACCGAGGCCGAAGCGCGCGGCCGCGACTGGGCGGTCAAGAAAATGCAGGCGCTGGGCTTCGCCAATGTCCGCGTCGAGGAGTTCAAGGTGCCACTATGGGTTCGCGGCGTCGAGACTGCCGAAGTCACCGCCCCCACCCCGCAACGCCTCGTCGTCACCGCGCTCGGCCATAGCGGCGCGACGCCGGCGGCGGGTATCGAGGCCGAGGTCGTGCGCTTTGCCAGTTTCGACGATCTGGTCGCCGCGCCGGCCGGCAGCCTCACCGGCAAGATCGCCTTCCTCGACCATTACATGCAGCCGACGCAGGACGGATCGAGCTACGGCGCGTTCGGCGCGGTGCGCTTTGTCGGACCCTCGATCGCCGCGTCGAAGGGCGCCATCGGCGTCGTCATCCGCTCGCTCGGTACCAATGATGCGCGGGTGGCGCACACGGGCGTCACCGATTGGGAAAACGCCTTGCCCGCGGTGCCGGTCACTGGCGGCAGCAAGGTTGTCGGTGCCAAGATGGCGCCCATCCCCGCCGGCGCGCTGTCGGTGCCCGATGGCGACCTGATGCGGCAGCTGTTCGCCCGCGGCGGGCCGGTGCGGATGAAGCTGGTGCTGACCCCGGCGTTCGAGGGCGACGGCGTGTCGGGCAATGTCATCGGCGAAATCCCCGGCCGCAGCGCCCCCGACGAAATCGTGCTGATCGGCGGCCACCTCGACAGCTGGGACCTTGGCACCGGCGCGGTCGATGACGGCGCCGGCGTCGTCATCGCAATGGCG
>Ga0075163_10011026_pt1 | contig 11787 bp, 11 predicted proteins | sample JI1023141ADNA_FD_71478 | JGI IMG/M metagenome (GOLD analysis project Ga0075163, IMG submission 71478) | Wastewater effluent complex algal communities from Wisconsin, to seasonally profile nutrient transformation and Carbon sequestration -... | ecosystem: Engineered > WWTP > Effluent > Algae... | reverse complement strand
GAAGTCACGGCCAACGCGTCTTTCGTGGACGATCTGGGCGCGGATTCGCTTGACACCGTTGAGCTGGTGATGGCGCTGGAAGAAGAGTTCGAGTGCGAAATTCCGGACGAAGACGCCGAAAAGATCACCAGCGTGCAGCAGGCGATCGATTACGTGAAGGCTCACGTCAAGGCTTGAGCCTGACGCGAGTCGCCAGTCCTCGCTGTTTGCTGCGAGGCTTGGATCACAGAGCTCGCCGCCCGTGCGGCGGGCTCTGTTTGTTTGTGGCTTTGGATGACTGCACATGTCATCCGAAGCGCTGAAAATGCCAATCGCCCGATCCGGGTCGTGAAGGAGTCGAAGATGAGCAAGCGTCGTGTCGTGGTGACGGGCATGGGGATCGTCTCGCCGGTAGGCAATGATCTGGACTCGGCGTGGGACAGCATCGTCAACGGGCGCAGTGGCATTGGTCCGGTGCAGTCCTTCGACACCACCGGCTATTCGACGACGATTGCTGGCGAAGTGCAGAACTTTGATCCCACCGCATGGATTCCGCCCAAGGAAGCCAAGCGCATGGACCCGTTCATCCACTACGGCGTCAGTGCGGGTCTGATGGCGCTCAAGGATTCCGGACTGGCGGTGTCCGAGGCCAACGCGGAGCGCATCGGCGTGCTGATCGGCTCGGGCATCGGCGGCATCGTCGGTATCGAGGAAACCACGGCGCGTCTGCTCGACGGCGGTCCGCGCAAGGTTTCTCCGTTTTATGTGCCCAGCACGATCATCAACATGGTCGCGGGGCAACTCAGCATTCTGGCCGGATTGAAAGGCCCCAATTTCTCCGCGGTGTCGGCCTGCGCCACCTCCAATCACTCGATTGGCATGGCGATGCGCATGATTCAGCACGGCGATGCGGACGTGATGATCGCGGGCGGTGCCGAGAAGGGCAGTTCGCCGACCTCGATGGCCGGTTTCTGCTCGATGAAGGCGATGTCCACGCGCAACCACGAGCCGACCAAGGCCTCGCGCCCTTGGGATGTTGAGCGCGATGGATTCGTCATGGGTGACGGCGCGGGCGTTCTGTTGCTGGAAGAGTACGAATGCGCCAAGGCCCGCGGTGCGCGCATTTACTGCGAATTGGCCGGATTCGGCGCCAGTGCGGATGCCAGCCACATGACCGCGCCGGCCGAGGACGGCGAAGGTGCCGCGCGCTGCATGGTGGCAGCGATGCGCGATGCCGGATTGAATCCCGAGCAGATTGGCTATCTGAATGCGCACGGTACCTCGACGCCGCTGGGCGATCTGGCCGAAACACTGGCGATGAAGCGAGCAATGGGTGAGCACGCCTATCGCATGATGGTCAGTTCCACCAAGTCGATGACCGGTCACTTGCTGGGCGCGGCGGGTGGCGTGGAGGCCATCTTCTCGGTACTTGCCCTGCATCGCGGGGTGATTCCACCCACGATCAACCTGGATCAGCCCGGTGAAGGCTGCGACCTCGACTACGTGCCACACACTGCTCGTCAACATCGCGTGGATGCGGTGATGTCGAATGGCTTTGGCTTTGGTGGCACCAACGGCACCCTGATATTCCGCCGCGTTTGAGCGCATCGCGCCGTGTCCTGCCGCGAACGACGATGACGGGTTTCGTCAGGCTGGATGTGCCCTTGCAGGCGGCGGATCTGTTGCGTCTGCATCAACGCCATCCGTTCCGCTATCCCTGCCTGTTGGAAAGTGCCGCGCAGGGTGGCAAGGCACGCTACGACCTGTTGCTCGGGTTTCCACAATCCGGCCTTCGCCTGGATGCCGATGGCGTCACCCGCGATCTTGCCGGGCAGGTGCAGTCGGGCCGGTTTCTCAATGTGCTGGACCGTCAATGGCAGATGGCGCGTCTGCCAATGGTCTCGGAATTGCCCTACCTCGGTGGCTGGGCGCTGTACCTCGGATACGAATTGCTGACGCAGATCGAACCGTGCGTGGCGACGCGTCCGGCACCGGCCAATCTGCCCGTTGCCCTCGCGCTGCGCTGTCCTGTGGCGCTGATTCATGATCGCGCGAACGGATTGACCTGCGCGGTATTGGAGGCGAATGACGCGCAAGGTGATTGGCAGCAACAACTCTGTGAAGACATCGCCGCGCTGGCCGATTCACGCGTGGCTGAGTGTGCAGACGCGCTGCCGGATCTGCGTATCGACGAAGACGATCCCGAGTCGTTCCTGGACGGCGTGCGGCGCATTCACGAATATCTTCGCGCAGGCGATGTTTTCCAGGTCAACCTGTCGCGCGGCTGGCAGGCAAGGGCGAGTGAAACCCTGTCGCACGATGTCGTTTATTCCGCCTTGCGACGCGCCAATCCCGCGCCCTTTGCGGGGCTGCTGTCTTGGGACGACTGGGCCATCCTGAGCTCATCACCCGAGCGCTTGCTCTCGGTGCGTGACGGTCTGGCGGAAACCCGCCCCATCGCGGGAACCCGCGCCCGGCGACCGAACGATTCGGCCGATGATGTGAGTCGTCTCGCCGAACTGATCGGGCATCCGAAAGAGCGTGCCGAGCACGTCATGTTGATCGATCTGGAACGCAACGATCTTGGGCGCGTGTGCGTACCCGGCAGTGTGCGGGTCGACGAGCTGATGGCGCTGGAGAGCTACGCGCACGTTCACCACATCGTGTCGAACGTGCGTGGACAGTTGCGGCCCGAGGTCACGCCCGGACAGGCGATCGCGGCGACCTTTCCCGGCGGCACGATCACCGGCTGTCCGAAGGTTCGCTGCATGCAGATCATCCACGAGTTGGAGGCGGTCGGCCGCGGGCCGTACACCGGCGCGCTGGGCTATCTCGACCGACGTGGTGATCTCGACCTGAATATCCTCATTCGAACGTTGTGGATGCGCGACAATGCGCTGCACTTCCGTGCCGGTGCAGGCATCGTGGTCGACTCGGTGCCGGAATCCGAACTCGCAGAAACGCGCGCTAAAGCGCGAGGTTTGTTGCGCGCCTTGGGTATGGCCTGATGCCATGATTATTCGACCGATGCGGAGATGGAATGTGCGGTGCAAGCGCCGCAGGGGAGAACAAGGATGAACCTGGGCGTCCTGATCGACGGCGAACAAAGCCGTCGCATAGATGTCGACAGCCGTGGTCTGAATTATGGCGATGGCCTGTTCGAGACCATTCTGATCGAGAACGGCGAGCCGGTTTGGTGGGGTGAACACTTTGCTCGCCTGCGACAGGGGGCGCAGGTGTTGGGAATGCAATTGCCCGATCCGGATGGACTGTTGGGCGAGATTCGCGAACTGTCGCAGGGGCATGCGCGTGCGGTGCTGAAGCTCTGTCTGGTTCGCGATGGTGCCGGGCGAGGCTATGCACCCAGTGCAGCGGCGCGCAGTCAACGTATCCTCAGTCTGCATCCCGCGCCCTTGTTGCCAATGGCGCACTATCGCGACGGCATCGAAGTGCGCTGGTGTGCGATGCAATGGGCGCAACAACCACGCCTGGCAGGTATCAAACATCTCAATCGGTTGGAAAACGTGCTCGCGCGCGCCGAGTGCGAGCAGGCTGGTGTGTCCGAGGGGCTGGTCTGCGACAGCAGTGGTCAGGTCGTCAGCGCAACCGGTGCCAACGTTTTTGTACAACGACGCGGGAAACTGTTCACGCCGCCCTTGCGGGAGTCGGGTATCGCGGGCGTTTGCCGGGACTGGTTGTTGTCACGCATGAATGTGGAAATCCGTGAGTTGTATCCCCTCGAGATATTGCGCGCTGACGCGGTGTTTCTGAGCAATTGCGTGCGCGGCATCGTGCCGGTGAAGCGTATCGAGACACGCCAGTTTCGGGTGACGCCTTTGCTGGCAGGACTGATGGCGCAGCTATGGCACGAAGTGCCCGCGCTGACCCCCCTGCATGAGACGGTGGACTGAGCATGCGGCGACTGCTTCGCTTCCTGCTCGGATTGGGTCTGCTGACACTGGTGCTGGTGTCAGCCGGTGGCATTCTGGTTTGGCGCGACTATCAGCGCTTCGTACAAACTCCGCTGTCCAGTTTGAACACCGCATTGGAGCTGGAACTGCCGAAAGGTGCCTCGTTTCTGCGCAGCTTGAGCGTGCTGCGCGAGGCCGGCATTCGCGAAGGTCATGACTTGTACTGGCGATTCCTTGCGCGCGATATGGGCGTGCAATCGCGCCTCAAAGCGGGGGAGTATCGTCTGGCCGCCAACCTCACACCGCGCACGGTGTTGCAGCAGTTGGCCGAGGGCAGAGTCATCCAGCGCAAGTTCACCGTGATCGAAGGCTGGAACTTCCGGGGGTTGCGTGTAGCTCTGGCCGGTCTGGATGCAGTCGAGCACACACTGGGTGATGCCAGCGAGGCGGAGATCATGCAGAAGCTGGGTCGCGAGGGCCTATCCGCTGAAGGTCGTTTCCTGCCTGAAACCTATCTGTACACGCGCAACACGACGGACTTCGCCTTGCTGCGTCGCGCCATGCAGGCCATGGATCAACAACTGGCTGAAGCGTGGCTTGGGCGTGATCCCGACCTGCCTCTGCATACAGCCGACGAGGCATTGATTCTGGCCTCCATCATTGAAAAAGAGACCGGGCAGAGTGGTGAACGCGCCGAGATTGCCGGGGTGTTCGTGCGACGTTTACGAATCGGCATGCGCTTGCAGACCGATCCGACCGTCATCTACGGCGTGGGTGAACGCTTCGATGGAAACCTTACCCGCGCGCACCTGCAAGCCGACACGCCATGGAACACCTATACACGAGCGGGTCTACCGCCGACACCGATCGCCATGCCGGGTCGCGCTGCGCTTATGGCGGCGGTGCATCCAGCTCAAGGCAAATCTTTGTATTTTGTGGCGCGCGGTGACGGCAGTCATGTGTTCTCCGACACGCTGAGCGAACACAATCGAGCGGTCCGGCAATATCAATTGAGAGAACGATGACCAGCCTGAACGCGCGGGGTGCCCTGATCAGTTTTGAAGGCGGCGAGGGTGCGGGGAAATCCACCGTCATCGCGGCGGTCGTTGCCATGCTGCAATCAAACGGTTTGCGTGTGTGCCAAGTCCGCGAACCCGGCGGTACGCCGATCGGTGAGTCGATTCGCGAAGTGCTGCTGAAGCCGGAACATCGTGGCCTGTGTGCGGAAACCGAACTGCTGTTGATGATGGCTTCGCGCGCGCAGCTGGTGCGCGAACGCATTCTGCCCGCACTTGCGAATGGGGAGTGGGTGGTGGCGGATCGTTTCACCGACGCCAGTTTTGCCTATCAGGGCAGTGGGCGCGGCATTGATAGCGGACGCATTGCCGAACTGGAACGATGGGCGGCGGGCATCCAGCCCGACCTCAGCTTTCTGCTCGATCTCCCGGTGGCCGATGGTCTGAAACGGGCGAGCGGGCGCGGGGCCCCAGATCGCATCGAGTCCGAGTCATTACATTTTTTTGAGCGCGTTCGCGATGCGTATCGCCAGCGTGCAGCGCAAGAGCCGATTCGCTGGCGTGTCATCGACGCCTCGCAAGCGGCCGATGTCGTAGCAGCCGGAGTCATTGCTGCGCTAGCGGCCTTTCTTGCCTCGCGTTCCGAGGTGTCGTCATGAACCTGGCCACACCTTGGCAGCAACGAACCTTCCAGCGCGTGCTTGGCGTGCTCCACGGCGGCCGTCTGGCGCACGGGCTGCTGATTTGTGGGCCTGAAATGCTGGGCAAGCAGGCGCTCATGCGGGTCTTGATCGCCCGTCTTCTTTGTACCGAAACACAGGGAGCGCAGCCCGCCTGTGGCAGGTGTCGATCCTGTCATCTGTTGGCGGCGGGCACGCATCCCGACTATCACGACGTCACCTTGTTGCCGAACGAAAAGGGTGTGCTGAAGAAAGAAATCGGTGTCGACCAGATTCGCGAGATCAGTCAGATTCTGGGCTTCACCGCTCAGATCGGAAGCACCATAGTCGCCGCCGTGCATCCGGCGGACGCCTTGAATCACGCCGCCGCCAATGCCCTGCTGAAAACCTTGGAGGAGCCGCAGGATGGTCGCTATCTGGTGCTCCTGACCAGTAAGCCTCACCGTTTGCCAGCGACCGTTCGTAGCCGTTGTCAGCGAATCGACTTGAAACTCCCTGAGCGCGACGAGGCTCGCCAATGGTTGCAGCAACAACACGGCGCGGGTGCCGAGGTTCTGCGTGCCCTGCAACTGGCGGAAGGTCATCCAGGTCGGGCCGATGACATGCTGCGTCACGGTGGACTCGTTCTCTTTGATAGCGTCGGCAAAGACCTGCGCGGTCTCGCCCGTGGTCAGCTCGCCTTGAGTGAAGTCTGCAAACACTGGTTGGATGAACGCCTCGCCGAGCGTTTGCGCATGGCGGTGATCTGGGTTCGCCAACTTGCAGTCGAAAAGATCGGCGCAGGCAAGCGACCGCATACGGCCTTCGATGCGCACTACTTATGGGCACAGCAGGCCAATCTTGTGCGGCAGCAACTCGACACGCCTCTGCGAAGTGACCTGCTGTTGGCCGATCTGTTACATCAGTGGGCCGACCTCGGGCTGCGCTCGGGGAGCTGATCGCGACGTCGCGCGGCGCCGTTGTTTCGCAAGCTTGGTGTCGCGGTGTTAGCCTTTTGCAGGACTTCGTTTGAATCTGCCTCGTTGAATCCGTTCAGGAGAATCTATGCAAGCCGCCGGAATGATGCGTCAGGGCATCCTGTCATTGGCGATCAAAGAGAAGCAGGCCTTGTACATGGCCTACATGCCCTTCATCAAAGGCGGTGGCATTTTTGTTCCTACACCTCGCCGTTATGCTCTCGGTGACGAGGTATTCATTCTTTTGACCCTGCTGGAAGACAAGGACCGCATGCCGGTTGCTGGCAAGGTGGTATGGATCACGCCCGCCGGTTCGCAAGGTAACCGTCAGGCAGGGATTGGCGTGCAATTCAACGATTCGGCAGAAGGCGAGGCAGCACGCAGCAAAATCGAAGCGCTGTTGGCCGGTTTCACCGGCGGAGACAAGCCGACCCACACGCTTTGAGACTGATCAGGTCTGCACAAAACAAAGGCTCGCAGTGCGGGCCTTTGTTGTTGCGGGGCTGGCTGGTTCAGTCGTCCACACCACCGGCTACGGCGAACAAGGTGTCGTAGATGATGCCGGGTGCCTTTGAGATTCCCATGAACGTGCCCATGCCAAGTGATGGCCAGGCAATCGCCAGACGGTAACGCGCGAACATGGCATGTGATTCCTTGCCAACCACGAAAATCTCGTAGGGCAATCCCGCGATGTTTTCGGTGCCGATCTTGTTGACCCACCAACCTTCGCCACGCTCCACATCGTTGAACGCCACGCCAAACACCGCGATCTGTTGTTCCGGCAGGATGATCTCGTAGACCTTCGGGGTTCTGCCAACACCTGCAGCGAGATTGTCCTGAATGGTCTTGACCGTCGCCTCGAACGAGGCCGCTTCGGCCAGCAGCGTGTCGTCGTCGAATTTCTCCATGCCCATCATGTAGTTGTAGTCGGCGAGATTCTCCTCGTCGACATCGCCGCCCATGTCGCCGGTCTTGCCCAGGGCCGCTTGCAGGCGCTCGTCCAGGGACTTCACTGTGGGTTCGACCGTGCTGAACTTGTCACGGAAATAGGCGCGATACCAGTAGTCGGGATTCATGTAGGTCAGCGTGCCATCTGCTTTGACGCCGACGCGAATGCCCGCACCGGCCACCACCGCTCCACCTGTCTTGCGGATGGCGTCCAGCATCGCTGCGTCTGTAGCCACCACGATCGCGTGATCCGCAACACCATTGGGTCGGTGTGTTCCCACCACGGTGAATCCACCGCTTTGGAGCTTTTCGGTCGTTTGCACGACGGCTTCGTCCAAACTCACGGCGCTCAGCTTGTCTCCGATGTGGTAGGGCTCCGTGGCGAGCACGCTGCTTGCGCACAGCACCAGCAGCCATCCCGCTACCGTCTTCCCGCATTGCACTACTGACTTCATGTTTCCTCCCGGAATGGTCGCTTCGCCCGTGTTGTTGAGGTGGCGACTCTGTGTGATTGACGACTGGTACGCGCAGATTTTCTGCACGACTCCTATACCCCCTGGGGTATGGGGTAAGACAAGGTCGAGTGCGGCAAAACGCGATGCCGGTTTGTACTTGAATGAAGTCTGTATTAGCTGACGATAATGTGATGCGCGTTTAACCCCATCCGGTGGTGACCCTCGTTTCACTCCTTGCCACCCACCAAGGAGTTCCACCATGCACGCCGTTCGACTGTCCATCCTTGCCACTTCGATCTCGCTGCTGCTGGCCTGCGCTGCGCAACCTGAGGCCAATCCACAGCCCGAATCCCCCGAGCCTGCGGAAGCGCTGCAGGAAGCCTTGACGCCGCAGGACGCAATCAGCCCAGTCAAAGCCGAGAATGTCGCCAGCGGCGAGCTGGCACGCGTGGACGCGATGCCGGCGCGCATGCGCGCCGCGGCAGCGCTGCCTTCCTCGCCCATGAGTATTGCGATACCCGCACCGCCGCCGCCGGTCTATCGCGAAATCGCCAATCGCGAGAACTACGCCGAGATCACGCCGAACGCGGTGATCGTCGCGCGCGAGCAACCGGTATCGACCTTCTCGATCGATGTCGATACCGGCAGTTTCAGCAACATCCGCCGCATGCTGGAAAGCGGGCAGTTGCCTCCCGCTGATGCCGTGCGAACGGAGGAACTGATCAACTGGTTCGACTACGGCTACGCGCCGCCGCCTTCACTGGAACAGCCCTTTGCCGTACATACTGAACTGGCGACCGCGCCCTGGAATTCGCAACGGCTGCTGTTGTCGGTTGGCTTGAAGGGCTATCAGGTCGATCCGGCATCGATACCGGCATCCAACCTGGTATTTCTCGTGGACACCTCCGGCTCGATGCAGTCGGAAGACAAGCTTGGCTTGTTGAAGCAGAGTTTTGGCTTGCTCGTCGAGCGTCTTCGACCGCAGGATCGCATCGCCATCGTGGCCTACGCGGGCAGCGCTGGTCTGGTGTTGCCACCGACATCGGGAAGCGACAAGGCGAGCATCCTTGCGGCACTGAATCGTCTGGAAGCGGGTGGCTCGACCAATGGCGGCGCGGGCATCGAACTGGCCTATGCCACTGCCCAGCAAGCCGCCGTGCCGGGCGGGGTCAATCGCGTGATTCTGGCTACCGATGGCGACTTCAATGTCGGTACCGTGTCCATCGACGCGCTGGAGAGTCTGGTGCTCGCCAAGCGTGAATCGGGCGTTGCACTGACCACCTTGGGCTTCGGGCGCGACAACTACAACGACGAGTTGGCCGAGCATCTGGCCGACATCGGCAACGGCAATCACGCCTACATCGACCGCCTCGACGAAGCACGCAAGGTATTGGTCGACGAGATGAGCTCCACGCTGCTGACCATCGCCAGCGATGTGAAGATCCAGATCGAATTCAACCCGAACGTGGTTGCCGAATACCGTCTGCTGGGCTACGAAAATCGCGCCCTCAATCGGGAAGATTTCAACAACGACAAGGTTGATGCGGGCGAGATCGGCGCGGGCCATGACGTCACCGCCTTGTACGAGGTGAGCCTCGTCGGCTCGGCCGCCACGCAGGTCGAGCCGCTGCGCTACGCGGCGTCGGCGGTCAGCACGCCAAGCGGTGACGAACTGGCCTGGCTGAAGCTGCGCTACAAGCCCAAGACCGATGCACCAAGTCGCCTGATCGAACAGCCGATCCGTCGCGATGCCCAGCGCGCCACGCCCAGCGCACGCTTGAATCTCGCCGCCAATGCCGCCGCGTTTGCCGAACTGTTGCGCGGCGATGGTCGCCTTGGGGCCTATTCCTGGCGGGAACTGCAGTCCAGTCTGCAAGCGCAAAAGGGCGAAGGCGATCCAGCCCAGACGCAAGCGCTGCTCGATCTGGTCACGCGTGCTGCCAGCCTGCAAGCCACTGGACGTTGAGCAGAGAACGTCACGGCCTCTACCTTCCGCTGGCACAGTGTCTCGCTGTGCCAGCGGCCGGATGACGACGGATTTGTTAGCCTGTCGCGCATTCCCGCAGCCGATCCGGAGTGCGCGCGTGCACCTCGCACTGCAAGCCGTTCGCCATCGTTCAGAGGCACCAGAGACGCTCGTCAGTGATGACAGCGACCCGCGTTCGGATGAGGCGCTGATGCTGGCCTACGCGGCGGGTGATGCGCACGCCTTCGCGCGCTTGTATGCCCGTCATCGAGGATCTTTGTTTGGCTTCCTGTGGCGCGGCTTGCAGGACCATGCGGTGGTGGAAGAGTGTTTTCAGGATGTCTGGTCGCGCGTGGTGCAGGCGCGCGAGCGCTATCGGCCCGAGGCGCGTTTTGGCACCTGGTTGCTGCAGATCGCTCACCATCGCCTGGTGGACGAATGGCGCAAACGCCGACCACAGCCACCAGGCGACGAAGCGCACTCGTTGGAACACGTTGTCGACGAACACGCGGACCCGGAGCAGGACATGAATGACGCGCAGACTCAGCAGCGCCTGCGCAGTGCATTGCACGCCTTGCCGGACGAGCAGCGTGTCGCCGTGCAATTGCGGCTGTCGGAGGAAATGCCGCTGGAGCAGATCGCCCAGATCACCGGCGTGGGGCGCGAAACCGTCAAATCGCGGCTGCGCTATGCCATCGACAAACTGCGTGCGAGCCTGAGCCCATGATGAGCCCGCAAACGCCACGAACAGAATCACCAGAGCTTGGCTTTGACGCTGACGAGCGCGCGTTGGCCGAAGCCCTGCGCGGTGTTCCTGTCCCAGAGCCGTCGGCTGAGCTGGATGCCCGTATTCTGGCCATGGCCGAGAGGGCCGTGGCCGCGACGCCGGGTGCTGGCAGTGCGACATCAGTGCCTGTGAGTCTGGTGAACCTGCGCTCACGTCGCCGCAGCCGTTGGGGATGGGGTATGGGTGCTGCCGCAGCGGCAGTGCTGAGCGCATTGATGCTGGCGCCGCATTGGCTGGATCGCAGTGGCGTTGCGCCGACATTTGATGCGGGCAGCGGACTCAACCACATCGCACCCGCAGCGCCCTCCGCAGCACCCATGGCGGAGAGGGCTGACCGTTTGCAGCCCGACCGGGCAATGAACGCCACAAAAAGTGAAGCGGCACCCAGCGTCGTTGCACCGTCCGGTGCGAGTGCTTCTCGCGCCGATACGAAGCCGCAAGCGCGCGGCATGATCGCCGAGCGCCGTGCCGACCCGGCGCAGTCCTCTGTCGAGGCAGAGCCGATGGCCGCGCCCGTACCATTACCCGCCGAGCAAGCGCCGCCCGCACCCAAACCGCAGCGCCAGGTTCCGGCAGGCCCAGCGACCATCGCCCCCGCCGTGCCAATGCTTGCGCCAGCACCACCACCGGTGATTGCTGAGACTGTCGAGGGTGATGTTGATGCGATCGTCGTCGGCGAAGCGCAGCCAGATGCGGCGGAAAGCGTCGCGGCTTCCCCCGCGGATGCCTTGATCGCTAACGACGATAACGCGATTCGCCACGAAGGTCTGCGTCAGCGCGAGGAGGTGCCGGTCAGCAATCCCGATTCGTCGAGCGCCGCCGCACCGGCGGAGGGCGTATCCAAGCCGCGTTCAAACGAGACCGCGCCAATGAGCGAATCCACCGCGATACCGGCCACCGCGCCCGTCGATCCGGCCCTCGCGCAAATCCGTCAACTGATTGCCGATAAGCACACCAAGCGCGCGTTGGCGGCGATTGAGACGTGGCAGCAGCAGCACCCGGCGATGCCACTGCCTGACGATATACAGCAATGGTGGCAGGCGCAGGCGAGATAACGGGTTGCGCCAACACGGCACTTTCCGAGCAAGA
>Ga0075163_10011025_pt1 | contig 11788 bp, 7 predicted proteins | sample JI1023141ADNA_FD_71478 | JGI IMG/M metagenome (GOLD analysis project Ga0075163, IMG submission 71478) | Wastewater effluent complex algal communities from Wisconsin, to seasonally profile nutrient transformation and Carbon sequestration -... | ecosystem: Engineered > WWTP > Effluent > Algae... | reverse complement strand
AGCGCGACGAACTCCTCGCGGCCCTCTCCCACGCGCAAGCCGATGCCGCCGGATCCAGGGCGGAGCTGGCGACGCTGCACGAGCGCGTCCGTGCCGGGGAGCAGGACACGGAAGCCCACAAGCGCGAGCTGGACCGCCGCATCGGCCACGTCCAGCAGCAGGTCATCGAGATGGAGCGCAGCTTCGAGGCCGATGCCGCCGTCTACACGAAGGTAGGGGCCGAGCTCGCGGAGATCCGCAAGCAGTGTGGCATCCCGGCCGACGACCCACGCAGCACCGTCGAGGTCATCAAGGGTATCAAGCGCGCCGTGGCCAGCCTGGAAGCGGGCGCCAGCAACACCCGCGACGAGCTCGCCAGAGTCCTCGCGGAGCGCGACAAACTCGCCGCGCAGCTCGAGCAGACCACGCGCGAGCTGGCGAGGGCCCGCTCCGAGCCCTCCGGCGGCGCACGCTCCCCGGAGCAGGCCGAGCGCGACCGTCGCCTTCAGACCCTGCTTGACTACCTCAAGGGGCTCGAGGTGGACCTGGCCGAGGCCACCGCGGAGAACAAGCTCCGTCGCAGCCGCGCCGAGCAGCCAAGCCCGCAGGAGGTGGAGAAGGTGCGCCTGGAGGCCTCCCAGCTGATGCGCCAGGTCCAGGGAAAGCGGGCCATCCCCGTGCTCAAGACATGACGGCGTCGGCACGCTGGTCACTGGATCCTGGTTGACGCTGACCCTCGCTACGGCGCAGCCCCCGCTCAGAAGCGCGTGCCGGCCGCGAAGTAGACGCCGCCCATCATCGGTGACACCAAGACGGCGGCCTTCCAGCGGTGCAGCTGAGCCAGCGATTTGCGCCGCGTTCGCAGTACCAGCGCCGCGAACGTGATCGCCGAGGCGATAAACACACCCGTTAATACGCCAGTGGCAATCGACGATCGCCACGCACGATCGCGGGCATCGCACGCCGCGTCGACCGCGTCCGCGCCGCGCATTCGTCCCTCCTGACACATGTCATCGCTCTCACCGTGGGGAACCTGCTCGCGTCGTGCCGCAGCAAGGATATCGTCGTAGAGAGGCCCTGTGATCGGCGTTCGGGCGATCGCCCAGCGGGTCCCGATCGTCGCCGCGAGCGAGACGCTAGCGAGCGCGAGCGAGGTTCCGAGGCCGACGCGCCGCCAGGTGGCCCGTCGCTGTGCGGCCGTCAGCCCAGCGAGCGCCGCGAGTCGGCCGTCCACCTCGCGCATCAGCGCCGCGGCTCGCTTGTACTCCACCGACGCAGGCGCGCCCGGCCCGTAGCTGGCCACCAGCGCATCGAGGTGCTGCTGCGCCAGGGTGCGCGCCGCATGCAGCGGGGCCGGATCTGCCGGAACCATCCGGTTCGCTTCAAGGTACGCCGAGCCGGCCTGTCCAAGCAGGTCGGCCCGCGTCCCGCGGTGTTCCTCCACCTCCGGCAGCATCGCGGCGGCCTGGCCGTAGAGCCGACCGGCCTGCGCATAGAGGCGAGCGGCGTCCGGACCTCCCCGGGCCGCTGTCACGCGCGCGCCCCGGAACACCTGCTGGGCCTTTCCGGCGAGCACCGCGGCGTCCTCCTCCGCAGCCACGGACGGCGGCAACGCGAGGCTCACGCTCAGAGCGATGGCCAGGGAGCCCCTGAATCGGAGGCGCAGCATGGGAGAAAGCCTACCAGGATCCCGGCACCGCACGCGCTCGCTGCCCACGGCATCACGAAGCGCGAGCCCGGGTCGAGGTTGGCGCGCGGGGAGGCCTGCTCCGGGTTGAGGTGCAGGTCCCGGACGTCGATCTGCTCCCCGCTGGCGAGCTGCGCGGCGCACTCCACCACCTTGAGCAGATGACGCACGTTCCCGGGCCAGCTCGCGGCGCGCAACGCCGCGTGCGCGCCGGCCGTCAAGCGCCGCTTCAAACCCAGCTGCGCGCAGGTCCTGGCCAGGAAGCGCTCGGCGAGTAAAACCACGTCGTCGCCGCGCTCGCGCAGGCTCGGGAGCTGCACATGCTTGCCGAACACCCGGAAGAACAGGTCCTCGCGAAACCGGCCCTCGGCGATCATCCGCCGCAGGTCGCGGTTGGTCGCGCTGAGGACTCGGACATCGATCTTGCGCACGCGATGCTGTTCGTTGAACCGCGACACCTCGCCGCGGTCGAGCACACGCAGCAGCTTCGCCTGCAGCTCGAGCGGGAGTTCCCCGAGCTCGTCGATGAACAGCGTCCCGCCGTCTGCCTGTTCGAACACACCGGCGTGCTCGCCCACCGCCCCCGAGAACGCCCCGCGCGTGTGGCCGAACACGATCGCGTCCGCGAGCTCGCGCGGGAGCGCCGTGCAGTCGAGGACGATGAACGGGCCGCGCGCGCGGGCCGAGCGATCATGCAGACCGCGGGCCACGAGCTCCTTGCCGGTGCCGGTCTCGCCGGTGATCAGCACCGGCAGCGTGGTCCCTGGCAGCGCGGCGATGCGATCGAGCTCGGCGAACAGCTCGCGCATCACGGGGCTCCAACCGTACATCTCGCCGAAATGGTCGCTCGCCGACAGGGGCACACTGACCGTGTCGGCGCCTGTGATCTGCAGGACCGTCTCCGCGGCGCGAAAGACCGTATCGAGGGCGATCAGCGCCTCCCGCACCCGCACCGCGCCGACGAACACCCCATTCGTGCTGCCGAGGTCGCGCAGCACGACGCCCTCCGGCTCGAACTGCAGCGAGAAATGAAACCCGCTGACGCGTTCGTCGCGCAGCACAATGTCGTTGACGACGTTGCGCCCGCCGCGGACCACCCGCTCCCGCGAGATCGGGACGTCGAATTCGCGGCGCTCGTCGGGCCCGTCGATGAGCTTCAGGCGGGTCCGTCCGAGCCGCTCGTAGTGCAGCGGCGACGACCCGGAGGGCCGTACGGCGCGCGTCGGTAGGTGCGTACTCTCCGATTTCATCGTTTCCCTGCGGATTTCCTGCACTCTACCACCGAGTGGCAGTCGTGGAGACGACGTTCTGCGGACTCGAGTCCACGAATGCTCCCTCGAGTCCGCGTACTGGCGGCCCGGATGCCCGCCCTCGCCCCGGATTCATTGAAGAAATCACGTGGACCACAGGTTGCTCTTCCATGCCTCGAACCGCGAAAGAGCCCCGATGACCACCCGTAACCCGCTCTCGACCTCGACCGTCCTCCTTTCCCTCCTCGCTGGATGCAGCCCCATCAGGCTTCCGCCCGAGCCCGACCTCGGGCTCACGCAGGGGCCCAATAGCGAGGTCCAGGAGTGCACACAATTGCGTGCGAGCACCGAGGGCCTGCTGCGGGAGCAATGCGCCGGATGCCATGACAATGGCAGCACCAAAGGTGGCCTCGGCGCCATCTCCGACCTCGACGGCCTGATCGAGCATGGTTATGTTGTGCGCGGCGACAGCTCGCAATCTGATTTGTTCCTGAAGGTCCAGTCGGGGGAGATGCCGCAGGACGGCGCGCCGCTGACCGACGACCAGCTGACGATGATTCAGCGCTGGGTCGATGTGTGTACCCCCGTCGACGAAGATAATCCGGACCTGAGCCTCAACGAGCCGCCGTCCTGCCTAGACAACGAGATGATGGACCCCGCCGAAGTGCTTGCGGCGATCCGCGACGACCTCGTCAAATTGTCGCCGGAGCGGGCGCGGACGACCCGCTACCTGAGCTTCGCCCACCTCCACGGCGCCGGCTTCTGCGAGCCGCAGCTGGAGGGCTACCGCCACGCCCTCGCCAAGCTGATCAACCACCTCTCGCTCGCGCCGACGATCCACGTCCCCGAGGCGATCGACCCCGCGCGCACCATCTTCCGCATCGACCTCACCGACTACGACTGGACCGCTCAGACCTGGGCGACGATCACCGCGAGCGACCCGTACGCCGTCGAGCTGCTCTCGGACGCGGCCCGGACCATCCAGGATCTGGCGGATGTTGCCCTGTTCTCGGTTAAGGGGGACTGGTTCATCGAGGCCGCTTCACAGCCGCCGCTTTACTACGACATCCTGCAGATCCCGGGCAACCGCGCCGGGCTCGAGCTCAACCTCGGCGTGTCGGTGGCCACCAACATCGCCGACGAGCAGGAACACGACGACGACGACGTGCTGCGCGCCGGCTTCAAAGACTCAAAGGTGTCGAACTTCAACCGTGTGATCGAACGCCATCAGCTGCCCAGCGCGCCGCAACGCGGCTACTGGCTCAGCTACGACTTCAACACCGAGAAGGGCCTGAGCAACATCTTCGATCACCCGCTGGACTTCAAGCAGGCCGGCGGGGAGATCATCTTCACCCTCCCGAACGGTCTCCAAGCCTACATGCTCGTCAACGACGCGGGCGACCGCATCCCTCGCGGCCCGCTGGCGATCGTCCAGGACCACGAGACGCCCGAGGAGACCGAGGTCATCAACGGCCTCAGCTGCATGAGCTGTCACAGCGAAGGCATGCGGCTCGCCACCGACTACGTCGCAGACTACGTCGCTGGCAATCCCCAATTCGATCAGCTTGCCCAGGAGCAGGTCGCCAGGCTCTACGCGCCCAAGGACGTGTTTACCCGCGCCCAGCAGCAGGATGTCGAGACCTTCGCCAGCGCCATGGCCCAGACCGGGGCCCCGCTGCGGGTCGGCAGCCATGAGCCGGTAATGGCCGCCCACCTCGCCTTCTCGGGGCCGGTCGATCTGCGCCGCGCGGCCGCTGAATTTGGGGTCGACGAGGACGAACTCCTCATCAATGTCGCCAGCTTGCAAGAGCTCGGGAGCATCAATCGTCTGCCGGTCGACCGCGATGTATTTCAGAACGCCTTCGCCGCCAACGCCTGCGTGTTACATCTCGGCCTGACCAGCGCCTGCCCGGACGGGAGCGCACCGTGATTTTCGCGGACTTGACATTAGACCAGGCCGAGGCCAAAAGAGCGATAATTATGCGCAATCTGATGATTCTGTTGAGTTCAGGGCTCGGTCTGCTGCTCGCCGGGTGCAGCGCATCGACCCGCGGTCAGACGGAGGAAGGACAGTCCGCTTCGTCGACCAGCACCGCCAGCGACCCGACGAGCACCTCGGGCGCGGCGAGCACCTCAGGCGCGGCGAGCACCTCGGGCGCGGCGAGCACGACATCTTCGTCCCCGACCACGGGCGAGGCGGACGCCACGAGCGACGCGCCGGGGACCACCTCGACCACCGGCGACGTTCCGGACACCGGTATAACGCAAGGAGCCACGACGGGAGATCCGGATGGAGGCTGTCCTGCCTGCGAGAGCGAGGCCGCCGCCTGCGACGCGAGCCCGGCATGTCAGGCGGTCGATGGCTTCGAGCCGGGCTGCCCGGGCAAGACTCGCCTGAATTGCATCGTGCAAGCGACCTGCGAAAACCTGCCCCTGGACGATGCCATCGCCGGGCTGCACCTGTGGGCCACGCTGGACCGCTGTATCGAACGCGAGTGCAGCCCTAATCCCACTTGCCTCATCGAGGAGGACGCATGCACGAGCAACCCAGCGTGCCAGCAGGTCAACACCTGCGTGGAGGAGGAATGCACGTGCCTTACGGGAGACGCGGCGGTGGCCTGTTGGGATTCCTGCGGAGACAAGTTTCCCGACGGGAGGGACGACTGGTCGACCTGGTTCTCCTGCCGCGTGGCCCAATCGCTCGGCCCCACGGCCCCAACTGAATCCGGGTTCGCGCCGTCCCGGTCCCGCGTCGCCAGGTAGCGTCGAACACGCTCCGCCTACGTAGCCCACAAGCCAGGGGTCGGTTACGACGCGGTAGACCGAACGGTTTACGCCGCTACCTCTTATCACGCTTGCCGGGCTTACCGAAGAAGTACTCCGTAGCGACCCGAAAAAACGATGTCGCAACATCGGTCAGCGAACTCACCGAACGGTCGATACTTCGTAGGGTCTTATCAATAGACTCCAGGTGATCTGCTTGGCGCTCAACCTCTGGAGGCACTTCCGCAGTCTCCGGAAGCTCCGGTGGTAAAACGACGTGGACTTCCTCTTTCGGTTGCCAAGGCTGCTGCCAGCGTGTCAGGTTCTCAGATGTAGGCACAATCCGTGTACCTTTGGCATCATAGAATCCATCGACGGCTGACCCGCCTGTACCTGCGAATCGAACCGCTTCGTGTTCAGTCCCAAGTAGGACATTGCCGCCAAGCGCCACGAGAGGGGGGGCTGCTAAACCAGCAATGCCTTTCCATTCGCGTGCGCAACGAATTACTGAATTCCAATAATCAAGGTCGGCCGAACTTGGTCCTCCGAACGACGCAAGGTCGATCCCCAGGCGCTCATTCTTGAGGTCTGCTGCGACTTCTTTCGGATTTCCATCGAATCGTCGTGCCAGTTGCGATGCGACAAAACGGCCAAACGCCACTGTTCTTGCTACGACCACCTCAACTTCTGGGGAAGACCACAAGATTGGAGCCGTTGCGCAAATCGCCACAATCATCGGTCGATTGTAGCGGTCCCGTGCATGAGCAACCGAAATCGACGTTGTGGCTGCATGCGACAAAAGGACACAATGTAGCTCGCGGAGGTCCTCTCGTGGCATAGAGTAGAGCGCCCTAAGTACTTTGGGCCACGCCTCGTGGCTCGCAAGGCGACGTTCCAAGTCCGAAGTCAGCGCAGCAGGTGTTGGTGGCCAAACCAGCTGAAATTCCTCGCTGTCCTGGGAAATGCGAAAGCCCTTGGTCAGGACCATAAGGGCAATATCATCGGATTGGATGGCCGTCACGAGATGGTCTCCTTACCAGCCCAAAGCTCAATCATCTGTTGCCATTTTTGAAGGAGCCCGATTTCCGGATGCTTCCGTGTAGCCTCAGCAACAATGCCTGGCGCAAGGGATCGGTCTCTGAGGTAGCAGACGCAGACAAGGCATGCCTCAATCCACGGCTGGACTGAATCCAGCACGCGCCCATTGTCGAGCAGAAGAGTGAGGTATTTTCGGAGGTCGCCTTCAATCAAGCGATCCGCCCGCATATCTCTCGCAAACCGCTCAAGAGGGTCTTGGGGTTCTAGCTCGGCAACAACAATGCTGATCGGGGTGACGCATTCAACATCATTGTTATTGGCAACATGCAATTGAAACGTCTCGGCCACGCCGGACAGGTCGACAGGATTCCCTTGGTCGAGTGCCTTGACCAATTGAAGTCGCCAAAAAATCGCCCGCTCGCGGAGTGGAACCTGTACCGTAAGCTGGGCAAACCAAGGCAAGAGCCAATCCTCGGCCCCCCCACGGCTCCTCGGGCAGGGCGCTGATTGACCAAGTGAAATCTCCGCAGCAAGAAGAAGAACTTCAAAACGGTGTTTAGAAAGAGCAAAATCGGCGCCAGGGCGGCCCTCGCCCATGGCAGCGACTGTAGCTTCCAAGAACTCTTTAGGCGACCGATGCCACTTCGCCACAGGACAGGATACGTCGAGCGTATGATCTTCTGTCAAGAGGTATGCGCTCTCTGGATCGATAAGAACCGGTGAGCCGGCCTCATTAGTCCCAGAGTTGGCGGGGCAAATGTCGAAGTGCGTCCAATACGCTTCCCCGGTTCGGTCTGGATCAAATGCGCGAAGTAAAGAGATTGCCAGTTTATCGTTAGGTAGGCCATTGATCTGCTCCGCGAGCGGGATTACCTGTTCCATCACGATGAGCAAACATCCCGGCACAGCCACGTGTGCGACATCGAGCAAGCTGACCATCGGAATTTGTGGGAGCTGGCGGATCGCCTCCAGGCGGGTCATGACACGCGCTAGTCTACCTTGGGAGGCCAGCATTTGTGTGTCGGGTCCAGCTGTGGCACCGGCCTCCCAGATGCATTTAGCAAAACCCTTCTTTCCAGAAATCGCGTGAATAACGCGTCCGAGGCATGCACGTGATTGGGCCATTAGTCCATGGGCCCGAACGACCTCGATGAGGTTCCAATTTCGTTGAAGAAGGATCTTCGAAAAAGCCAACTCTTGAGTGGCATTGCTATTCATCGGATCCCCGCCACTGCATCAACGACCAACTTTCAGCTAGCGTGGCAAGGAGTACACCCGACGTGCCTGCCCAGCACAGGCCGTTTGGAGTATCTTCGAGCCGTACTGGCGACTGTGCACGAATTCCCTGTGCACCCGACACCCGTACGGCGTGGACGTCGCAGGTGGTGCTCACGCATGCCGCTAAAGCAGTATCATTTGCGAGCGCGACTGATGTTTCTGTAAAATCGATCTCGAGGTCATCGAAGCTGCGGTCGAAGTTCCCAAGAGTGAGAGAAAAGACTCCGCCATCGGGGGTGATTCGCGCTACCAATCCTACGTTGGAGATTCTAACAATATCCCGGTCGTCGAAGGGCGCATTGACCGCGATGTCGAAACGGTCCCCAAAGCGATCTGATCGAATCTCTACCGAGGCTACTTGTTGCCCGTTGCTCACAAGGAAGGCCCCTGCCTTGCTCAACCATGAGCAGGCGTACCGTGTTGTTTTTTCAATGAAATCATGAACCCAATCCTTCTGTTCCCAGCGCTCGCCTGTACGTTGGAGGAGATGGATGCGCCCTGAATCATCCACCCCAACGACTCTCGGGCCGGGTAGGGATATCCAAGAGCGAAGCGGAAATGGAAGCGCGACCTTGGTGATATCATCGCCGGCCCTACCGTGCCAGATGGCGTTCACATCTTGGCGAGCGCCGATGAATACTTCACCATTGACTGCGGAGCCGACGAAGTCACCATCGTCGGCGATTCCAATTAATCGACCCAATGGCTCAACTGAAGGCTTGTCCCCGCGTGAGCCCGCAGTTGCCACACTCAGTTGACTCTCATTAATCAGAAGAAAGGTCGGGGAATTGCTTGTGAGGAGATCGCACAACACCCGTCCCGGAGGAGCACTGAAGGTGCCGAGTTGGCGCAATTCAGCGACTCGCTTTGGCTTCAATGTGGGTTCGTTGACTGTCGCACTCAGGCGCACAGGTGGGGTCCGCTTCACCTCGCCTGCCGGTCTTAGGAGAGCTTCCGAAAGGAGCCATGCCCAAGCATTGATAAGCGCGATGGGCTTCCGCTGCTTCATCGGCGGCGGCTCACCATTTTCGAGAGTGATCCCTTCGCCGAGGACAGAGACGCGAAATACGCGTACCGAATCAGCTCCGTCGATTACCCGTTCAAGACGCATGTGAGCCTGGTCGACGTGCGCCGCATTGTCGGGCGGGGAAATATCCGCTTTCGTTATCATTACGGCGGCGGGTATTCCTGCCTGAACGCAACTCTGCACCCGCAGGTCAACAGCATCTCGATACCGTTTCGAGTCGACTTCGTCGCTTGTATACCGGGTTGGGTCGACCATGATCGCGCAGGCGTCAGCTCCGCTAAGCACAGCACGCGCAGCACCGTCGTTTCCTCTGAATGAACCGCCTTGGAGATCTGGGAGGAAGAGGAAGCCGAATGTCTCACGGACACCCCTGAGTCGAAGAAGGTACGGCGTCGGGGCGTCCGTTCCTGGCGGCCAGCTATGGTTGTCGAGGAATGCCTCTGCAAGGCCTGGGAGTCTATCTGATGTGGATTTGGCAAGATCTGGGAGGCGGAGCCCATCGTAGACTGGGACACCGGCGATTGCTGCCTCGAGTTCGCTTACATCGTCAACTAGTGCCAAGCCAAGCCCATGCTCGACCGGGTCCGCGTAGTTGAACATTGTCAGGATCGCACATGTCTTGCCATCGCCAGTCCAACCCCATACAGGCAGGGTGAGGACCCGGGTCCGGTCGACCGTCGCAGACTTAAGGGTGGCAACGATGCTGTCGAAGGCGATCGGGGGTCGCGGGATGGTCACTGAGAGCTCCGAGACTGGTGAAGTCTGCAACGCGATATATTCCCCGTCTTGTCCGTACGTCAAGCCGTGACTCGACTTGCGCAACTGGCGCGGGCAGCTCGTACGTAGGCCGGCGCGGGTCCAATACTTCGTGATGCGTGGGCCAATGGATCGCGCAGGACCCAACGTGGGCCCGCAGGTTCGCTTGGGCCGCCGGCGCGTGCCGGGCGTTCCCCCGGCCCATTGTTGCGGCCCAGCTGGGTCGCCCTGCGGCCCGTGAGGCCCCAGCCACGTTGCAGTGCAGTAAGTACGGCCAACGGATGCCGTCCCCCAGGTCCGGCAGTTTGCCGCCATGCGGGTGGTCCGCGTCAACGATGGTGACGATCGCCGCCTACTGGACGTCGCGCAGCGGCTCGAACCGCGCCGCGGGCAGCGTGGATGCAGATTTCGGCGCCGCGACGATGGTCCGTGGTGTGCTCGAACGCCTCCCGGACGACGCGGTTGGCCAGACGTGCGCGACCACGGCGAGGGGCCGCACTAAGCGCAGGCGGCCCAGCCCGGTCGCCTGCGGACCCTGTCTACCTACACGCCGGCGGCCCAGCGCTGGATCGGCCGCGCCCTGGGCTTCGGCTGGCGCGCCGACGTGGCTGGCGGCGCCGCGATCGCGGCCTCGACCTTCGGCCAGGTCCCGTCCGCGCACCAGCGACTGTACCAGCGCCAGCACGTCGACGTGGACGCGTAGCTCGCCGGGATGTCCGACCAGTGTGCCTGCGTGTGCAGCACCCAGCGGATGCCGTCGACCACCTGACGCAGGTCCACGGGCTTACCGCCGCGGGGGCGGTCCGCGTCCACCAGGGTGACGATCGCCGCCCACTGGACGTCGCGCAGCGGCTCGAAGGGTGCCACCGGCAGCGCGCGGGGGGTGTTTGTCGCTGCCGCGATGATGCCGGCGGTGTGCTCGTGCGCCTCGCGGACCACGCGGTTCGCAAGGTGGGCGTAGCGCTTGGTCGTGCTGGGCTGGCGATGGCCCAACATCTCGCCGACGATCGCCAGCGGAACGCCGCCCATCAGCGCGTCGCTGGCAAACGAGTGCCGGAGATCGTGGAGACGGACGTCGGGGATGCCCACGGCCTCGCGGATGTTCTTCCAGGTCAGGTTCAGGCCCGACATCTTCCGGCCGGTGCGCGAGCGGACGACGAGGCCGTCCTTGCGGTTGCCGGTGTGGTCGTGGATCTGCTTGAGCAGGGCCATCACCTGCGAGGGAGCCGAGACGCTGCGCTGGCCCGTCTTGGTGTCGGGAAGGTTCAGGCAGCGGTGCTGCCAGTCGACCATGGGCCAGGTGAGGCCCAGGATCTCGTCGCGCCGCAGGCCGGTGAGCGACAGCAACTGCAGGGCCCACACACCCGTCCGATCGAGGTGTCCCTTGCGGCCCGAGGGGATCTGCAAGCCCCGCAGCAAGGTCTCCTCCACGTGTCGCCGTTCCTCGGGCGTCAGGAAGCGCTCCCGCGTCTTCAGCTTGAAGAGCCGGATCTTGTGGTTGGGGTTGGCCATGGTCGACAGCTCCCACTCATCGATGATGCGCGTGTATAGGCTGCCCACGACACACACCACGTAGTTGGCCGTACTCTTGATGTGCTTCAGGCTCGCGTGCAGCGCCTGCACGTCGTTGCGGGTCACGGTCTCGAAGTCACGATCGCCGAGCGCGGGCACGATGTAGTCGGCGATGTGCCTGCGGTACTTGATCGCCGAGCCGGGTTTCAGATAGACGTCGACGAACTCGCGGACGAACCGATCGGCGAGCTCGCGAACTGTCACTCGCCGCGATTCCACCTGTTTCACAGGCTCGACTCGGCGCCCGGGTCTCCGCGCGGTCCGGCCCGCGGCCGGCTGGACGGACGCCTCGTTGCGCGCCTCGCCTCCGAGGATCAGCAGCGCCTGGCGGCGCGCCTCGTCGACACCGAGCGTCGGGCTCAGGAGTCCGATCTTCTCGCGACGCCAGCGCCCGTCGGTCTCATGCCGGACGAGAAACACCTTCTTGCCAGTCGGCAG
>Ga0075163_10011024_pt1 | contig 11788 bp, 9 predicted proteins | sample JI1023141ADNA_FD_71478 | JGI IMG/M metagenome (GOLD analysis project Ga0075163, IMG submission 71478) | Wastewater effluent complex algal communities from Wisconsin, to seasonally profile nutrient transformation and Carbon sequestration -... | ecosystem: Engineered > WWTP > Effluent > Algae... | reverse complement strand
GTGTGGCCGCGCAGCAAGGCCGCCTGCAACGCCCTGCATCTCACCGAGCAGCACAGCCGCCTGGCCGCCGGGCTCGCCGGCCGTGGCCCGCGGCGCGACGCCCTGACCCAGTTCGACGAATGCGGCGTCCTCGTCGTCAGCACCGACCCCGAGATCTCCGCGCTGCTGGCCGCCCACGCCTGGGAGGCCGCCTTCTGGCAGCAGCGCGCCCGGCTCCTTGCCACCACGCGCTTTCTGGTCTTCGGCCACGCCAGCTGGGACCAGCTGCGCGAGCCCTTCTTCGGCCTGTGTGCCAAGGCCATCCACCGGGTTGTCGATGCCGACTGGCTCGCGCAGCCCTTGCCGGCCCGCCAGGCCGAGGCCGACGTCTGGCTCGCTGCGCACCTGGCCAGCCCGACCCAGCCCTTCGGCAAGGCCAGCCTGGTGCCGCTGCCGCTCCTCGGCATCCCCGGCCTCACCCCGGCCAGCGACTGCGCCGACTACTACCGCGACACCCGCCAGTTCCGCCCCCGGCGGCAGTCCGCGTCGCCGCCCGTTTTATGACGCCGGTTGCGCAATCTGCGCTTGACCCGGCCTGCCTCTGTCCGAATACTCCTGCGCTTTCGGGCCCTCTGCATCGGTGATGGCCCCGGCTTTTCCGGTGATGACGTCATGAACCCTCTCTCCAGCCTGCGCAGCTACCTCGAACTCGACGTGACGCCCGACCTCGACGGCGAGGCCGCCACCCGGCGCAGCAACCGGCGCCGGCTGAGGGTCTTCCTGCTGGTCTTCGGGCTGGTGCTCATCCCCGGCCTGCTGTGGAACTTCCTGCGCCCGGCCCAGTACATGGCCACCGCACGGGTCCAGATCACCCCGGGCGGCGCCTTGCCCCAGCAGCAGGCGGCCCCGCCCGGCACCCAGCCCGAAGGTGGCGGCGCCGGCTGGGCCGAGACGGAGCTGCTCACCCAGGTCCAGAAGCTCACCAGCCGCCCCCTGCTCGAGAAGGTCGCCGAAACCCTGCGCATCCAGGGCCACCCGTTGCCCGACGGCGACGCCGCGGTGCAGCTGCAGGAGATGATCCGCGCGGTGCCCGTCAATGGCACCGAGGTCGTCGAGCTCCAGGCCATCGGCCCCCGGCCCGAGCAGCTCGCCGCCGCCCTCAACGGCCTCGTCGAGGCCAGCCGCGGCGAGATGAAGACCTCCTACGACGCCGCCGCCTCGGAGAGCCTGGCCCAGGCCCGCCGCGAAGCCGAGCGCCTGGCCCGCGACGTGCGCGAGCGGCGCGCCCAGCTCGAAGCCTTCCGCGGCCAGAACGAGCTGCTCTCGCCCGAGCGCGAAGAGAACGACGCCGTGGCCAGCCTCAAGGGCCTCAGCGCCTCCCTCAACACCGCCAACGAGAAAGCCGCGGTGGCCGACGCCCGCCTGCGCGCCCTGCGCGAAAGCGCCGCCGGCGGCCGGAGCAGCCTGGCCCTCAAGGACGACCCGGCGCTGGCCGGCCTGGTGCAGCAGGGCATGCAGCTGCGCGACCAGATCCGCGAGATGGAGCGGGTGTACACGCCGGCCTTCATGGAGATGGACCCCCGCGCCCGCGCCCTGCGCGCGCGCCTCTCCGAGACCGAAAGGCTGATCGAGGCCCAGCGCGTCACCGGCCTGCAGACGGCCCAGGTTGCCGCCCAGGAAGAACTCTCCCAGGCCCGCAAGACGGTCGAGCAGCTGCAGGCCCAGATCGCCGCCCAGAAGGCCGGCCTGCAGAAGTTCTCCAGCCGCTTCACCCAGGCCAAGTCCCTCGAGGAAGACCTCGCCCAGCTCGAGCGGGCCAGCCGCCAGGCCATGGAGCGGGCCGCCCGCCTCGAAGCCAGCGAGCGCAGCCGCGAGCCGGTGTTCACCCTGCTCGAATCCGCCCATGTGCCGCGCAGCGCCTTCCGGCCCGACTACCTGCTCGACGGCACCCTCGTCTTTGCCGCCGCCTTCGGGCTGGGCCTGCTCGCCCTGTGGTTCGTCGAACTCTTCCACCGCCAGGCGCCGGCCCGGGCGCCGGGTGCCACCACCACCGTGATCGTGCCGCCCCAGTGGGCTGCCCCCGGCCATCCGGGCGCCGCGGCGCTGCCCGGCATGGCGCCGGCTGCCGGCAGCATGCTGCCCGCTGCGGGCCCCGCGCCCATGCTCGCCGCCGCGCCCCAGCCGCTGCCCCGGGAGCTCGGCCAGGACGAAGCCGCGGCGCTGCTCTCCGCCGCCGGCGAGGCCCGCTTCGCCGTCGCACTGCTGCTGCTCGGCCTTACCACCGACGAACTCGTCGCCCTGCGCGAAGCCGATCTCCCGGCCGATGGCGCCAGCCTGCAGGTGGGCGGCCCCGCCCGGCGCGTGCTCGCGTTGCCTGCCTGGCTCGTCGCCTGTCGCCCGGCCCCCACCGGGGCGCCAGACGCGCCGCTGCTGCGCGATGCCTCCGGCGCCGCGCTCACCGTGGCCGATGTCGAATCCATGCTCACCTGCGCCGCCCTCGACGCTGGCTTGGCGGGGGCTGCCGGCATCAGCGCCGAAGCCCTGCGCCACACCGGCATCGCCTGGCTGGTGCGCCAGGGCCTGCGCTTCTCGGAGCTTGGCAGCCTCGTCGGCCGCCCGAGCGCCGAGGCCCTCGCCGGCTACGCCGACCTCGCCCCCGACGGCCCCAAGCGCGGGCTGGCCGAGATCGAGCCGCTGATGCCCGCCCTGCGCCAAGGCTGAGCCACACACGAACAGGATTTTTTGGCCATGTCAGCGTTTTCCGGGGAGACCTCCGAAGCCCGCTTTCGATCTGCCTTGCAGGCGCCGCGGGTGTGACGTGTAGGTGACGTGTAGGGGCGACTTCAGTCGCCCGCGGAGGTCAAATATCCGACCTCCGCTGGTTTCACCGGTTGAGGGCGACTGAAGTCGCCCCTACATCGCACCCACGCCGCACCTGCATCGCCCCCTTCAGGTGGCTTCACCGGTTCAAGGCTTCTCCGGACAACGCTGACCACGCATTTTTTAAGGAAGAAACGATGCTGCAGAAATTCCCCGCCTTCCCGGGCGTTCCGGGTCCGGTCGTCGTCATCGTGATGGACGGCTACGGCATTCCCAAGACCGACGTCGGCAGCGCCATCGCCGCCGCCCGCAAGCCCACCCTCGACGCGCTGTTTGCCGAGTGCCCGCACATCCTGCTTCGCGCCCACGGCACCGCGGTGGGCATGCCGTCCGATGACGACATGGGCAACTCGGAGGTCGGCCACAACGCCATCGGCGCCGGCCAGGTGTATGCCCAGGGCGCCGCCCTGGTGGCCAATGCCATCGCCGACGGCGCCATCTGGGCCGGCGAGGCGTGGCAGCAGATCGTGGCCGGGGCCAAGGCCGGCCGGGGCGTGATCCACTTCATCGGCCTGTTCTCCGACGGCAACGTGCACAGCCACATCGACCATCTCAAGGCGATGGTCGCCCAGGCCAAGGCCGAAGGCGTGAAGACGGTGCGCATCCACGCCCTGCTCGACGGCCGCGACGTGCCCGAGACCAGCGCCCTCGACTACGTGGTGCCCTTCGAGGCCTTCCTGGCCGAACTCAGCACCGACGGTTTTGATGCCCGCATCGCCTCCGGCGGCGGCCGCCAGTACATCACCATGGACCGCTACGACGCCAACTGGGCGATGGTCGAGCGGGGCTGGAAGACCCACGTGCTGGGCGAGGGCCCGCAATTTGCCAACGCCACCGAAGCCGTCAAGGGCTTGCGCGAGAAGCACCCCGGCACCATCGACCAGGATCTCCCCGAGTTCATCATTGCCGACGCCGGCCAGCCCATCGGCACCATCCACGACGGCGACTCGGTGGTCTTCTACAACTTCCGCGGCGACCGCGCCATCGAGATCACCCGCGCCTTCGTCGAGGCCGATTTCGACAAGTTCGACCGCGTGCGCACGCCCAGCGTCACCTACGCCGGCATGCTGCAGTACGACGGCGACCTGCAGCTGCCCAAGCGCTTCCTAGTCGCCCCGCCGGCCATCAAGGACACCTCGGGCGAGTGGTTCAGCAAGATGGGCCTCGCCCAGTTCGCCTGCTCCGAGACGCAGAAGTTCGGCCACGTCACCTACTTCTGGAACGGCAACCGCTCCGGCAAGTTCGACGGCGAGACCTGGCAGGAAGTCCCCAGCGACGTGGTGCCCTTCGAGCAGCGCCCCTGGATGAAGGCCGCCGAGATCACCGACGCCATGATCGCCGCCCTGCAGTCGGGCCAGTACAAGCTGCTCCGCTGCAACTTCGCCAACGGCGACATGGTCGGCCACACCGGCAACTTCCGCGCCGCCACGATGGCCGTCGAGGCCGTCGACCTGGCCCTCGCGCGCCTCCTGCCCGCCATCCAGGTCGCCGGCGGCGTCGCGCTGATCACCGCCGACCACGGCAACGCCGACGAGATGTTCGAGCTCGACAAAAAGACCAAACAGCCCGCCCAGAACAAGGACGGCAGCTTCAAGGCCAAGACCGCCCACACCCTCAACCCCGTGCCCCTCGTCCTCTTCGACAAGGTCAGCGGCGGCAGGCTCGACCTCAAGCAGCTTGAGACCGCCGGCCTCTCCAGCATCGCCGCCACGGTGGCCAACCTTGTGGGGCTGGAAAAGCACGAGAAGTGGGATGAGAGCGTGCTGGTGGTGAAGTAAGCATTGCGGGCGTGAAGCCCGGATGAAAAAGAAAGGCGCGCACCGGAGGGTGGGCGCCTTTCTTTTGGGGGCGGTAGGGGATGAAGTGATGGCCAGGACCCAAAGCGGCCGTTCGCAGCTCCAGAGTACCAATGGCAGGTTTCTGATTGCTGCAGTCGTTCAGGGCAAGTGCTGAATGAGAACTGCTCGGCCTTATGTGGAGCTCCACATAAGGCCGAGTTGTGTGAATTGCCCCAGCGGCAGGTTTTGGAATGCAGCAGCCGTTCCGATGAGTGCTTTCGGGGCGAGGTGAATTTCCGCTTCGGCCGATTACTGCCATCCCATCACCCCCGCCCTCCATCCGCCAAAGCCTCCATCGCCTGACTCATCCCCACCGTGTAATGCCCGCCTTCCTCTTTTTTCAGTGCCAGCAGGTCGTAGGTCTTCACCATGTCCAGCAGCCCGGAGTGGCCGTAGATTGCGGGTGAGAAGCCAGGGTCGGTGCGTTTGAGGTATTGGCCGAGCTGCGCGAGGGAGATGCGGCCTTCGGAGGTGCCGGCGGCGAGGAGGGCCACGGCGTCGGCGACGAACTTGGGGCGGCGTTTGATGATCGCCGGTTTGGGCGTTTCGGCCTTGACGGGGGCGGGCTTGTCGGTGGGGATGTCGTGATGGGCTGCCGGCTCGGGGGCGGGCGGCGTCCATTCGAAGAACTGGTCGCTGGCGTTGCGCAGGGCGTCGGGGGTCTTGGCTTCGCCGACGATGCAGACGGTGGCGCCACGCTCGCGGAGTTTGCGGCACAGATAGGCAAAATCGGAATCGCTGGTGACCAGGCAGAACTTGTCGGCCCGGTGGTCGAACATGGCCTCCAGCGCATCAAGGGCGAGGGCGATGTCGGCGGTGTTCTTGCCGGCGGCGTACTGGTATTGCAGGCAGGGGGTGAAGGCTTGCCGGACGAGGGCCTCCTGCCAGTTGCGGGAGAGGGTGGTGTGGTTGCCGTAGCCGCGCCGCAGGACGACCCGGCCAAATTGGGCGACGACACGCAGGGCGTAGTCGAGGATGTCGGGGGTGGTGTTGTCGCAATCGACGAGGACGGCAACGCGGGTTTCGGTGGGGTGATGCGGGGTGCTCATGGCTTGCGGGGCTGATGGGTGTGGGTGGAATGCCGCCGGTCGTGGGGCGCTCCCTGGTCGGTGCGCGGATGGACCGGCGGCTTGAGCGATCCTACTCCGTGTCATGTGCGCAGGTAAATGTCATTTGGCGGCGGTGGCTGATCGTGCTTGCGGTTTGATCGTCTGCGTGGGCGCGCTACCATCGGCTTCCCTCTGCCAGGCGGGCTGGTATCAGGGCGGCTTTGCAGGCGATGGTTTCAACGGACAGGGGCAGGATGGCGATGGGCGGTTCTTCTCAGGGCGGTACGCCCGCAGCGCGGGGCCGTGCGCTGGAGGTGTTGTGGGTCTTCCTGCGCCTGGGGCTGACGTCGTTTGGCGGGCCGGTGGCGCATCTGGGGTATTTCCACGCCGAGTTCGTGCAGCGCCGGCGCTGGCTGGCGGAGCACGATTACGCCGATCTGGTGGCCCTGTGCCAGTTTCTGCCGGGGCCGGCGAGCAGCCAGTTCGGCATCGCGGTGGGGCTGGGGCGGGCCGGCTGGCTGGGCGCGCTGGCGGCCTGGGTGGGTTTTACGTTGCCGTCGGCGCTGCTGCTGATCGCCTTTGCGCTGGGGCTGGGGGCGTTCCAGGGGCCGGCGGCCGCGGGGGCGATCCACGGGCTCAAGGTGGTGGCGGTGGCCGTGGTGGCCCAGGCGGTGTGGGGGATGGCGAAGTCGCTGTGCGCCGACCGGCTGCGGGCCGGCATCGCGCTGGCGGCGGCCATGCTGGCGGTGCTGCTGCCGGGGGCCGGCGGGCAGCTCGGGGCGATCGCGCTGGGCGGCCTGGTGGCCCGCGGGGCCTTGCAGGTGACGCCGCTGCCGGCCGAACGCCATCTGGATTACGGGGTGAGCCGTCGGCAGGGCGCGGTGCTGCTGGCTTTGTGCGCCGCGCTGCTGATGGCGCTGCCGGCGCTGGCCACGCTGACCGGGGCGGTGGGGATGGCGATGGTGGCGGTGTTCTTCCAGGCCGGCGCGCTGGTGTTCGGCGGCGGGCACGTGGTGCTGCCCCTCCTGCAGGCCGGCGTGGTGCCGCCAGGCTGGGTGAGCAACGATGTTTTTCTGGCCGGCTATGGGGCGGCCCAGGCGGTGCCGGGGCCGCTGTTCACCTTTGCGGCCTATCTGGGCGCGGCGATGGGCCCGCCGCTCGGCGGCTGGATTGGCGGGCTTGTCCTGCTGCTGGCGATCTTCGTGCCGGCGTTTCTGCTGATCACCGGCGCCCTGCCGTTCTGGGAGGCGTTGCGCCACCGGGAGGGCGTCCGGCGGGCGCTGGCGGGGGTGAACGCGGCGGTGGTCGGCATCCTCGGCGCGGCGCTGTACGACCCGGTGTGGACCGGCGCCATTCATTCGCCCGCCGATTTCTGCCTGGCGCTGGTGGCCTATGGCCTGCTGGTGGTGGGCCGGGCGCCGTCGGTGGCGGTGGTGGGGGTTTGTGCGGTGGTGGGTGGGGCGATGGGGTGATTATCGGGTAGGCGTGGGGGCGTGCGGTGTCCAGGCCGCCGCAGCGTAGGAAGTCGCCGTCCTGTCCAGCAGAATGGGTTGGCAGATGGCAGGGCCGAGCTTCGCGCTGATGCGGAATAGCTCTCCGGATCACTGCTGGATGATCCGGCCACGCCGCGCGCCGAGCGTGCCATGCAATCCATGAGCATCCGGGAGTCTGATGAACCCCCGCGTCGCGGTAGTCCTGCTCAAGCCTGCCCGTCCTGCTGTTGCCGGCCATCGTGCTCCCACGTCCGCTCGGCTGGAGCGGTGTTGCGGGTGGGCCTTCGACCTGCACGTGTCTTACGCGCTGGCCGTCTCCGAGCTTGTTAGAATGTTCAGGCCCGCCTACCTGATGGTGCCCTCATGCCCCTGACCGTGAATGTTCATGATGCCAAGACCCACTTTTCCAGCTTGCTGGAGCAGGCCCACGCAGGACAGGAGATCATTCTCGCGAAGGCGGGTAAGCCTTACGCGCGGCTGATGCCTCTTGAGCCGGAGTCGCGCGGTCGCAAACCGGGGCGCCTGGTCGGAAAAGTCGATGACGCTTTTTTCGAACCCTTGCCCGATGCGGAGCAGGACGCTTGGGAGGGTAAGTGAGGCTGCTCCTGGATACTCATGCTTTGTTGTGGTGGTTTACCGATGATCCTCGCCTGTCGATGGCAGCCCGGGATGCCATCGGAGACGAGGCCAACGAAATTCTCGTGAGTGCCGCCAGCGCGTGGGAAATCGCCACGAAGCACCGGCTGGGCAAACTCGACCAGGCATCGGAGGCGGTTTCCCGTTTCAATGAGCTGGTGCTCGCCGATGGGTTCAGCCCACTGCCGATCAGTCATGATCATGCGCTGCGGGCGGGTAGCTTCGTGGTCGAGCATCGGGACCCTTTCGACAGGATGCTGGCTGCTCAAAGTGAAATCGAAGGCGTGCCGCTTGTGACACTCGATCATGCCTTTGGTTTGTTCGGGACCCGTGTTTATTGGTAGGTGTGAGCACGCGAGTGGAGGCTCACGGCTTTCCGCCATCTCGCGGGTTCATTTGCGATGCAGATTGTCGATTCCCGATCGGTTCCGGCTAAACACAGCTTGAAGCATCAACGAAAAAGGGGGCCGCAGCCCCCTTTGGTCTTGCAACAGAACCCCGCGCTTACTGGTTCTTGAACTCCGCCTTGCGCTTTTCGACGAAGGCGGCCATGCCTTCTTTCTGGTCGTCGAGGGCGAAGCTGGAGTGGAAGCTGCGGCGTTCGAAGAGCAGGCCTTCGTTGAGGCCGGATTCGAAGCTGCGGTTGATGGATTCCTTGATCATCATGATCACCGGCAGCGAGTAGCTGGCGATGGTGGCAGCGGCGGTGAGGGCCTCGTCGAGGAGCTTGTCGGCGGGCACCACGCGGGCCACCAGGCCGGCGCGTTCGGCTTCGACGGCGTCCATCATGCGGCCGGTGAGGCAGAGGTCCATGGCCTTGGCCTTGCTCACGGCGCGGGGCAGGCGCTGGGTGCCGCCGGCGCCGGGGAGGGTGCCGAGCTTGATCTCGGGCTGGCCGAACTTGGCGGTGTCGGCGGCGAAGATCATGTCGCAGCTCATCGCCATCTCGCAGCCGCCGCCCAGCGCAAAGCCGGCCACCGCGGCGATGATGGGCTTGCGGCAGGTCTTGATGCGTTCCCAGTTGCGGGTGATGTAGTCGCCCTTGTAGGCGTCCATGTAGCTGAACTTGGCCATCATGGCGATGTCGGCGCCGGCGGCGAAGGCCTTTTCGGAGCCGGTGATGACGACGCAGCCGATGTTCTCGTCGGCTTCGAAGGCGCCCAGGGCGACACCGAGTTCATCGACGAGGGCGTCGTTGAGGGCGTTGAGGGCCTTGGGGCGGTTGAGGGTGATGAGGCCGACCTTGCCGCGGGTTTCGACGATGATGTTCTGGTAATCCATGTGTCCTCCGTTCTTGTTTAGATGGCGCCTGCGGCCTTGAGGGCGTCGATGGCGGCGGGGCTGAAGCCCCAGTCGACCAGCGCGCCTTCGTCCGTCACTCCCGGGACAGGAGGGGCCGGATGGGCCGGGGTGCTGCGGCTGAATCGCGGTGCGGGGGCCGGCTGCGTGACGCCGCCGACTTCGATGAAGGTACCGCGGGCCTGATTGTGCGGGTGTTTCGGTGCTTCGTCCATGTCCAGAATGGGCGCCACGCAGGCGTCGCTGCCCGCAAAGAGTTCGCACCATTCGTCCCGCGGGCGGGTGGCCAGATGGGCGGCGACGCGGGCCTTGAGTTCGGGCCAGCGGGCGCGGTCCCACTGGTGGGTGAAGTCGGGGTCGGTGATGCCGGCTTTCTGCAGGAAGAGGGCGTAGAACTGGGGCTCGATGGGGCCGATCGAAACGTATTTACCGTCGGCGCAGCGATAGGTGTCGTAGAAGTGGGCGCCGCCGTCGAGCAGGTTGCTGCCGCGCTGCGGGTTCCACTGGCCCATCGCCTTGAGGGTGTACATCATGGTCATCAGCAGGGCCGAGCCGTCGGTCATGGCGGCGTCCACCACCTGGCCGCGGCCGGTGCCGCGCGCTTCGAGGAGCGCGGCGAGCACGCCGACCACCAGCAGCATCGCGCCGCCGCCGCAGTCGGCCACCAGGTTGAGGGGCACCACCGGCTTGCCGCCGGGCTCGCCTATGGCGTGCAGCGCGCCGGACAGCGACAGGTAGTTGATGTCGTGGCCGGCGGTGTGGGCGAGCGGCCCGGTCTGACCCCAGCCGGTCATGCGGCCGTATACCAGGCGCGGATTGGCTTTGATGCAGTCGTCGGGCCCGAGGCCGAGGCGCTCCATCACGCCGGGGCGGTAGCCTTCGATGAGGCCGTCGGCCGCGGCGATGAGCTGGCGCGCGGCGGCGAGGCCTTCGGGCTTCTTGAGGTCGAGGGTGACGACCCGGCGGTTACGGTTGAGGATGTCGATCGCCGGATCAAAAAGCTCGGACGCCGGCTTGGCGCCTGGCGCCAGCTTGCGCTCGATGCGCACCACCTCGGCGCCCAGGTCGGCGAGGATCATCGCCCCCATCGGGGCGGGGCCGAGGGCGGCGAATTCGATGATGCGGATGCCGTGGAGCGGGCCCATGCTTCGTCTCCCTGTTGATTGTTGTCGTTCGGGTTTGCTGGCGCGACTCGCCGTGGGCGACTTGTAGGGGCGACTTCAGTCGCCCACGGAGATCGAACAGGGGATCTACCGCTATTTCACCGGCTGAGGGCGACTGAAGTCGCCCCCACAGGAGAGCCGCGCAGTAGCCCGATGCGCCCTTTACTCGGCAGCGATGCTGCGGCCGATGACCAGCCGCTGGATGTCGTTGGCGCCTTCGTAGATCTGGCACACGCGCACGTCGCGGGCGATGCGTTCGACCGGCGATTCGTCGGTGTAGCCGCAGCCGCCGTGGATCTGGATGGCGTCGGAGCAGACCTTCTCGGCCATCTCGGAGGCGAACATCTTGGCCATCGAGGCTTCCCGCAGGCAGGGCTTGCCGGCGTCCTTGAGCTGGGCGGCGCGCCACACCAGCAGGCGGGCGGCGTCGAGCTGGGTGGCCATGTCGGCGAGGCGGAAGTTGACGGCCTGGTGCTCGATGATCGGCACGCCGAAGGTCTGGCGCTCCTTGGCGTAGCGCACGGCGGCCTCGAAGGCCGAGCGGGCCATGCCGACGGCCTGGGAGGCGATGCCGATGCGGCCGGCTTCGAGGTTGGAGAGGGCGATCTTGTAGCCTTCGCCTTCCTTGCCGAGCAGCGCGCTGGCGGGCACGCGGCAGTTGTCGAAGACGATCTGGCAGGTGTCGGAGGCGTGCTGGCCCATCTTGCGCTCGACCCGGGCGACGCTGTAGCCGGGGGTGGCGGTGGGCACCAGGAAGCAGGAGATGCCCTTCTTGCCGGCGGCCTTGTCGGTGACCGCGAAGACGATGGCCATCTGGGCGTACTTGCCGGTGGTGATGTAGTGCTTGACGCCGTTGAGGATGAAATCGTCACCGTCGCGGTCGGCGCGGGTGGTGATGGCGCTGGCGTCGGAGCCGGTGTGGGGCTCGGTGAGGCAGAAGCAGCCGAGTTTTTCGCCACGGGCGAGGGGCTTCAGCCATTCCTCTTTCTGGGCGTCGGTGCCGTATTTGTTGATGATGCCGCAGGGCAGGGAGTTCTGCACCGAGACGATGGTGGAGGTGGCGCCATCGCCGGCGGCGATCTCCTCGAGGGTCAGCACTAGGCTCATGTAGTCCATGCCGGCGCCGCCCCATTCTTCGGGCACGCACATGCCGAGGGCGCCGAGCTCGCCGAGCTCCTTGAGGGCCTGGGCCGGGAAGGTGTGGTCACGGTCCCATTCGGCGGCGAAGGGGGCGAGGCGCTCCTGCGCGAAGGCGCGCATGGAGTCGCGGATCATTTCCTGTTCTTGGGTGAGGATCATGTTTTGTCTCCTGAGTGTAGGGGTGGCCGCTGGGCGATGGGGCGGCGTGTGGGTGTCGGTGTCGGGTTACGCTGCGCTAACCCCGAGCTACGCGGTTGGCAAAGTGATGGCTTACTTTGCCAATGTAACGGCCGCCCTTGCCAATCGGCGCG
>Ga0075163_10011023_pt1 | contig 11789 bp, 9 predicted proteins | sample JI1023141ADNA_FD_71478 | JGI IMG/M metagenome (GOLD analysis project Ga0075163, IMG submission 71478) | Wastewater effluent complex algal communities from Wisconsin, to seasonally profile nutrient transformation and Carbon sequestration -... | ecosystem: Engineered > WWTP > Effluent > Algae... | reverse complement strand
CCGTCATGGCCGACAAGGAATCCGCAACAGCCTGCAGGTCGTATTTTTCATAGTAGCCAAAAGTGCAATAATCGCCGTCGCTTTCACCGTGCGCCCTCAGGTCGAGTGCAAAACAGTTGTACCCGGATTGGCCCAGGATTTTAGCGCGGCTGAACTGGGTTTCCTTGCAACTCGAAATGCCGTGCAAAACCACCACCGTCCCTTTTGCCGAATCGCCCGCGGCTTCAAAAAACCACCCCTTGAGCACCAGGCTGTCTTTGGTAACTATGGCCATTTCGCGGCCTTTTAATCCGAAGTTTTCAGGTCGGTAACCTTGCGGGAACCGCCAGGTGTTTTCGGAAGGCACCATGCGAAACGGCTTGATGCCATAATAGGGAAGCATTTTTTCTACTGCAAACACAACCCCGACGGCAAACAGGACAGCGAGTACCAACAGTGTTTTAAAGAGTCTTCTGTACCACATACTTCAAGTAAATTTACCGCTATTATACAGCAACCGACGCGATTGAAGACCGTTGTTTTCTGCAAACAGCCCGCAAAAATCGGCGGACACGCTCCTGCAACCATGTTTTAAAAGTGCTGTTTCTGTTAAAAAAAGCCATGCGATCCATTTTCCTGCTACTCCTGCTTGCCGTTCCGTTTTTTACCTGCCAACACGCCGTGGAAGAACCGCTCATCGAAACACCACCACCCGCAGAACCGCCCGCGCCGCCTTCTGCCGAAAAGATAGACATTCTTGCCTTGGGGGATTCCTACACCAAAGGTGAAAGTGTTCCCTGGGCCAAAAACTTTCCCAACCAACTGTCTGACAGCCTGAAATCCGCCACTTATTCGGTGACGGGTGTGCATGTCATTGCCCAGACAGGCTGGCGCACCGATCAGTTGAAATCGGCCATTGCAAGCCAGTCGGGTCTGATTGGCGACAGCATCTTCAGCCTGGTCACCCTTTGCATCGGGGTGAACAACCAGTACCAGGGCGGTACTGCCGACAATTACAAACCCGATTTCGAACTGCTGCTCCAAACCGCCATCGAACGGGCAGGCGGGCGTAAGGACCGGGTCGTGGTGCTGTCCATACCCGACTGGGCCTACACTACCTATGGCCAGAATTTTTCGGGCAATCCGGGAGAAATATCCCAGGAAATAGATCAGTTCAACGTGGTCAATAAACTCGTTTCCAATTCGTACGGCGTACATTACATCGATGTCACCGGGATTTCCCGCATGGGACTGTCGCAACCCGATCTGGTGGCTATCGACGGCCTGCACCCCTCTGCACTGCAATATTCAAAGTGGATCCATCTGATGATGCCGGTGGTGCGCAAGGCACTTAAAAATTGAGCAGCGGAAATCAAATTCTGCCTTTCTTTCCGAAAAATTTCAGGCATGAAACACCTTCACCTGCTCTTCGCTGCACTGGCCGTTTTTGTGTTTTTTAATTGCAAAAACGCCGCACCTGCCGCACCCAAAGTGGAAGAAACCGCTGTTTTTACCGACAATCAATTTACTTCCAACATAGAAGGGCCCGATGTTGACCGCGACGGCAATTTGTACGTGGTGAATTACCTGCGCGACGGCACCATCGCCCGGGTGTATCCCGATGGGAAATGTGAAATCTTTGTGGAATTGCCGCAAGGCAGCATCGCCAACAGCATCAAATTCGACAGCAAAAACAACATGCTGCTCGCCGATTGGCCGATGCACAATATCCTAAGGGTGGACATGAGTACCAAAAAGGTTACTGTATTCTGCCACGACGAGCGTTTCAACCAGCCCAACGACCTGTGCATCAACAAAAAAGACCAGTTGTTTGCGTCCGACCCGAAATGGAAAGACGGCACCGGCCAGATTTGGCGCATTGATCCCGACGGAAAACCGGTGCTGCTCGAAACCGGCATGGGCACCACCAACGGCATTGAACTCAGCCCGGATGAAAAGAAACTGTATGTTGCTGAAAGTGTGCAGCGAAAGGTGTGGCAATACGACCTCGATGGCGCAGGCAATGTCTCCAACAAGCGCCTGCTCATTGAATTCCCCGACTTCGGTCTCGATGGCATGAAATGCGACCGGCTCGGCAATCTTTATCTCACCCGTTACGACAAAGGCACCATCGCCGTGGTATCTCCGCAAGGGCGTTTGATCCGTGAAATCGTGTTGAAAGGAAAAAAGTGCAGCAACCTCGTTTTTGGAGGCAAAGAGGGACTGGTGGCCTATGTGACCCTTCAGGACAGCAAGTGCATGGAAATATTCCGAAACGACATTCCCGGCAGGAAGTACTGACGCCCTCGTTTCATTTCCCAAATTCGGCAAAATAGCGCCACAAGGCTGCGGAGTGCAGCGCCTGGGCAACTCCGCCGTTGCGCAGCATGTCCAGCGTCTCGGCAGGTGTGAGCAATTGCACGGCTATTTCTTCGGTATCATCCAGTTGCTGATCGTCTATTTTATGCACGCCGGTCGCAAGAAAAATGTGACAGGTGTTGGTGTGTGTGGCCGGATTGGGCGACAACTGAATCCAGTGCTGCCACTCCCCTCCCCCATAGCCGGTTTCTTCCAGCAACTCGCGTTGTGCTCCCACGAGGTGCGACTCCCCAGGATCGGCCACGCCCCCCGGCAATTCGTAATGTACCCCTTCGTTGCCGTGCCGGTACTGGCGCACCAGCACCAGCCGGTGGTCGGTTGTAATGGCCAGTGCATTTACCCAGTCGGGGTATTCGAACACAAAGTAATCTTCGATGCGCGCGCCGTTGGGCAGCAGCACCGTGTCTTCCCGCAGGATCATGTAGGGTTGGCGGTCGAGGACGTAGCGGCGGTCCAGCACCTGCCAGGGTTGTGGGTCGTGGTTTGGCATGGCGAATAAACGAAGCAAATCATTGAATCCTTGCGTCTGCATCGGACTACAAAGACAGGGTTAAATTCACATTTGGCCTGGAATTATTTCAAGCCGAAGCACAACAGTTGTTAAAGCGCCTTAAATGATATGGCAGTCGAATTTCCGGATACTACATTTGCAGTCCAAACATCAATGTGCCCGACATACATGAAAGTATTTCCACAAATTTTGCTTTTACTTTTGCTGGCCGCCCATTCCAATATTTCTTCAGCCCAAGACGCCCCCATCCAGGACAAAACCACGGTGCGTTGGGAACCCGATACCCTGTACTTCGGGGACATCAACGAGGGAATGATCCTGCTGGATTCGTTTCGGGTGACCAATACCGGCGAGTTTCCCTATGTCATAAGAAGTGTAAAGGCGAGTTGTGATTGTACAGTGCTTCGATACCCGAAAGAGCCTCTGGCACCCGGCCAATCCGCCACCATCCGCGTCGAATTCGACAGTGCGGGCAAAGCAGGCGATGCCCTGCCCGGCATCGTGGTTTATGACAATTCGCGGCCCAATATGCGCCACATTCTTTATTTGCAGGGCCACATCATTCCGAGAAAAAAGCCCAAAAACCCCCTCGACGGTTTTTAGTCCGATGTACCCACCTGTACTTTCTGTCAGAGAATTGGAATCCGCCGACATCGGCTCCATCATCCGGTATTGGCTGGAATCGGATGCCGCATTTCTGGAAGGCATGGGTGTCGATTTAAAAAAGATGCCCGAAAGGAGTGAATGGGAGGCGATGCTGCTGGCCCAATTGAGCCAGTCGTACGAAGAAAAAAAATCCTGGTGCCTCATCTGGCTGATTGACGGAGTGCCCTCGGGGCATTCGAACGTCAATAAAATTGTATTTGGGAAAGAGGCGTACATGCACCTGCATTTGTGGCAATCCGCTGCGCGACAAAAAGGCATGGGAACGGCACTGGTCAAACTGAGCCTGCCCTGGTTTTTCGAAAAAATGCAACTGGAAAAACTGTACTGCGAGCCTTACGCACTCAACCCGGCACCCAATAAAACTTTGGAAAAGGTCGGATTTGAACGGGTGGATACCCTGGTAACGACACCCGGCCGGCTCAGTTTCGAACAAACGGTCCATCTCTGGGAACTCACCCGTGACCGTTTTCTCCAACTTCATTGATTGCCTCAGCCATTTATACTTGTCGCCAATTTGAGAAAAGCCCGGCAGCTGCGAGTATCTTGATACCTGCGCTCTCAATTGGTTCTTCCCTTCTGGCACAGGGTATTGTAAAGACCAGTCTGCCGGGCATCTAGTGGCATACAAGATGCACAAAAGTAACAGATATTTCGGGAAATAAAATTTTGTTTTTCGGGTCGTTTTTTTTGTTCTGCCAAATGATTGCAAAAATTTCATGTATCATTAACAAATATCGGCTCCATACTTGCTTTTATAGCGTGCAGAAAAAACCTACCTTTGCGCCTCTTTTGAAAATGCCCGGTATGCACTGAAATATGCTACGGGTTTTCCCGAGTCCTTTTCTCATTCAATTTCGTCTAAACGCGCCGGTTCTCCAAACCCATTTTTTGGACCCATCTGGCCACAACACCTTGAAACCTAAAAACCATCACACACTATGAATATTCGCAACATCGCCATTATCGCTCACGTTGACCACGGCAAGACGACGCTCGTGGATAAAATGATCCATGCCGCCAAAGTTTTTAAAGATCACGAGGTGACCGGCGACCTGATCATGGACAACAACGACCAGGAGCGTGAACGGGGCATTACCATTTTTGCCAAAAACGTTGCTATCCAATACAAGGATATGAAAATCAACGTGATTGACACCCCGGGCCACGCCGACTTTGGCGGTGAAGTAGAGCGTGTGCTCAACATGGCCGACGGCGTTTTGCTGCTCGTGGATGCCTTCGAAGGTCCCATGCCGCAAACTCGTTTCGTGCTGCAAAAAGCGCTCGAAATGGGCAAAAAACCCGTGGTGGTCATCAACAAAGTGGACAAGCCCAACTGCAACCCCGACTGGGCGCACGAACAGGTGTTCGACCTGATGTTTGCCCTTGATGCCACCGAAGCGCAACTTGATTTTCCAGTGGTATTCGGTTCGGCCAAACAGGGCTGGATGAGCCACGACTGGAAAAAACCTTCGGAAGACATCACGGTATTGCTCGATGATATCATCAAGTACATTCCGGAACCGGTAGTAACCGCAGGTACAACCCAATTGCTTATTACCTCGCTCGACTTCTCCAACTACATCGGCCGCATCGCGGTCGGCCGCCTTTCAAGGGGCAAACTGACGACCAACCAGCCGGTTTCACTCGTCAAAAAGGACGGATCCGTTCAGAAACACCGCATCAAACAACTTTTCGTTTTCGACGGTCTCGCCAAAAAAGAGGTCCCCGAAGTGTTGGCAGGCGACATCTGCGCCATAGTTGGGGTGGAAGGTTTTGAAATCGGCGATACCATTGCTGATTACGAAAACCCGGAAGGACTCGATCCAATCTCGATCGACGAACCCACGATGAGCATGATGTTCACGATCAACGACTCGCCGTTTTTCGGTAAGGAAGGCAAATTCGTCACCAGCCGCCACGTCCGCGAGCGCCTGGAAAAAGAACTGGAGAAAAACCTGGCCATGCGCATGGAAGAAACCAACAGTGCGGATTCATTCATGGTATTCGGCCGCGGTGTATTGCACCTTTCCATCCTGATCGAAACCATGCGCCGCGAAGGATACGAACTCCAGATCGGTCAACCCCAGGTAATTGTCAAGGAAATCAACGGCGCAAAATGTGAACCGGTAGAAGAACTGACCATCGACGTGCCGGAAGAAACGAGCGGCAAATGCATCGAATTTGTGACGCGCCGCAAGGGCGTAATGAAAAGTATGGAGCCGAAAGGCGACCGCTTCCTGTTGCGCTTCGACATCCCTTCACGCGGCATCATCGGCCTGCGTTCCAACATCCTCACGGCCACCCAGGGCGAGGCCATCATGACCCACCGTTTTGAAGGTTACGAACCCTGGAAAGGCGACATCGCCGGCCGTCAGAACGGCTCGCTCATCGTCATGGAAACCGGCACCGCCATCGCCTACTCTCTTGACAACCTGCAGGATCGCGGTACTTTCTTTGTAGAACCCGGTGAAGAAGTGTACGAAGGCCAGGTCATCGGCGAAAACAACCGCCCCAACGACCTCGTGGTGAACGTGACCAAAACGAAAAAACTGACCAACATGCGTGCTTCCGGCTCCGACGACAAGGCATCCCTGCCACCGCCGCGCCGATTCACGCTCGAAGAAGCGCTCGAATACATCCAGGAAGACGAATATGTGGAGGTTACGCCCAAAAGCATCCGCCTTCGCAAAGTACACCTGAACGAAAACGACCGCAAAAAAGCCGAAAAAGGCATGGCAATTGCCTGATAAGGCGTCAATTGGAAGGGTTGAAGACCGCAAGCAAAAGAAAGGATTTAATACATCTTTTCCCCGCCTGCCGGCTTCAACCCTTCGCCTTTGTGAAAAACCTTTTTAATAATTTTTCGTTTGCCAATTAATTTTACTTTTGCAGCCATTTTTAGGGGCTTTTTTTGTTAAAGCGGCTTCAAAAGCAACGTAAGGCTCTCAGTTTCCGTCTTGTTTGTATAAAGGGGGAAAATGTTTCCTTTCCCGTAACCATCAACTGATAACCGGTAACCCCAGCCAATAAAGCCAGTTCCAATTATCACAATGCGCACCAAACTCTCCAGTTTCAATTACAACCTGCCCAAAGAACTCATTGCGCAATATCCATCTACAGAGCGCGACCAAAGCCGCCTCATGGTGGTACACCGCAACACGGGAAAAATCGAGCATAAAATATTCAAGGACCTCCTCGGCTATTTCAACGACGGGGACGTGATGATTTTTAACAACACCAAGGTATTTCCGGCAAGGCTGTTTGGTCAGAAGGAAAAAACCGGGGCAAAGATCGAAGTTTTCCTGCTCCGCGAACTCAACCACGACGCCCGCCTCTGGGACGTATTGGTAGATCCCGCCCGTAAAATCCGCGTAGGCAACAAACTCTACTTCGAAGACGAAAACGGCAACGATGCCCTGGTAGCGGAAGTTGTGGACAACACCACTTCCCGCGGCCGTACCATCCGTTTCCTGTTCGACGGTAGCGAGGATGACTTCCAGAACGAACTCGGCAAACTCGGCAACACGCCCCTGCCCAAATACATCGAGCGGGAGCCGGAAGCCGTCGATCGCGAACGCTACCAGACCATTTATGCCAAGGAGATGGGCGCAGTGGCCGCACCCACTGCCGGTCTGCACTTCAGTCGTGAACTCATGAAGCGCCTCGAACTGAAAGGTGTCAATTTTGCAGAAGTTACCCTCCACATCGGCCTGGGTACATTCCGCACCATCGACGTGGAAGACCTGTCCAAACACAAAATGGAAGCCGAATACTTCCGCATTGCCCCGCCGGCTGCTGAAACCGTGAACAAGGGCATCCTGGCAGAAAAGAAGGTGTGCGCAGTGGGAACCACCGTCATGCGTTCCATTGAAACGGCCGTATCGGCGGAAAAACTGCTGAAGCCCGTGGAAGGCTGGACCAACAAGTTCATCTATCCGCCCTACGACTTCAGCATTGCCAACAGCATGATTACCAACTTCCATTTGCCCAAGTCGAGCCTGCTGATCATGGTTTGCGCTTTCGGTGGCTTCGAACTGGTGATGGAAGCCTACAACCAGGCTGTGAAGGAAGAATACCGTTTCTTCAGTTACGGCGACGCCATGCTCATTTTGTAATTTCCATCTGAAACATCAGCGAACATCCGGCCTTCGGTGAAAAAACTACACCGGGTACAGTAAAACAAAGTCCGGATTCCTTCGTCTAATGTTTTGTGCCAACAATAAATTGGAGGCCAAGCAACCTCCTCGACGAATTCAAGTTCTTTAAGCAGTATTTTAATCAACTGCATGCCCGACCCTGGAAAAATTGACCTGTGAACCTTTTAAATAACAAGACAACCTATGTACTGGACGCTCGAACTGGCCTCCTACCTGGAAGAAGCTCCCTGGCCGGCCACAAAAGATGAACTGATCGACTACGCCATCCGCTCCGGCGCACCAAGCGAAGTGATTGATAACCTGGAAGAATTGGAAGACGACGGAGAGTTGTACGAAGGCATTGAGGACATCTGGCCTGACTACCCGCGCCACGACGACTTCTTTTTCAACGAGGACGAATACTGACGACGCCTTTGCGCCCGTTCATGATAAAAAACGTGAGCCACTCCGGACGTACCCGGGGTGGCTCAGTGTTTTTACAGGCCGTAGTTGCCCCGGTGTTTCGCGGTCACAACATTCATTTCATTCGGCCAAACGCTCTCCACCTCTCCTTTTCCGGCCCGAATTTTGCTGCCCGAAAACTGACAAACAGCCGACACCTTTCCAAGTTTTTACCGGGCAGTTTGAAAACTTCTTTTTCTTTGTGGAATCTAACTTTCAATCCACATTACCATGAACCGATTCTTCTTGCTCGCACTGTCCCTGTGCGCCCTTTCCAGTTTAGCCTCCGCACAAGACTACCAAACCTGCATCCAGGTCATCAGTTCTTCCGGCAAATCCGGAACTCAGGGCGGTCTTACCTTCACCTATACCGTAGGCGAAGCAGCCATTACCACCATTTCAGGCTCCCGCAAATTAACACAGGGCTTTCACCAGCCCGAACTGTGTATGCTGGTCTCTACCGACGATTTTGATTTGAATGCCTGGAATGTGGAAGTTTTTCCCAACCCGACCGCTGACCGGCTTACCATCCGGTATTCCGACGAAAAAGGCGCCGTCCTCCGGGCCAGTGTGTTCAACCTGCTGGGCCAGGTCATGATGTCAAATCAACCATTGACACAGCCGGATGGCTCTTCAATAGACTGCACCTCCTGGCAACCGGGCGTTTACATCCTCCAGTTGCAGGACCCTGCCACCTCGGGCTTCGCTACCATGCGATTTGTCCGCCTTTGATTTTTTGCCTTTTCAATCCCTGTTTTCTGCTCTTTCGGTTTCCTGCCGCTTCGTCGTCGGGTTTCCTGCTGTACGGTAATTCTTCATGTCCAAAACTGATTTTCCATGAAAAATCGTTTACTTTTCCTCCTCCTTACCTGGTGCGCTGCGTTCCCGCTTACGGCGCAATTCACTCCGCAAGGTTTTAACTACCAAAGCATCGTGCGAGAAGCCGGCGGCAATCCCGTCGCCAACCAGACCGTCGTGCTGCTGTTTTCGATCCGAAGCGGCGCGCCCAACGGGCCGGTCGCTTATTCCGAAAAACAGACGGTTTCGACCAACGAATTCGGCCTGGTAAACCTGGTGGTTGGCCAGGGCGGCACTCCCCTTCAGGGCGACTTCACCACCATCAACTGGGGCGGTGGCGCAAAATACCTGACGGTGGCGCTCGAAACTTCTCCCAACGTATTCGATGAATTGGGCGCTTCCCAACTCATGAGCGTTCCCTACGCGCTGTACGCACAGACGGCCGCCAACGGCGGCGGTGGCGGCAGCGACAACTGGGGATCGCAAACCGTGCAAACCGGCGCTGCCCTGAGCGGCAACGGCACCGTAGCCAACCCGCTCAACATCGCTCAGCAAGGTGCAACCAACGGTCAGGTGCTCAAATGGGACGGTACAAAATGGACCCCTCAGGACGATGTTTCCGGCACCGGCACTGGTGGCGGCACCGTTACACAAGTCAATACTGGCGCAGGCCTGACCGGCGGCCCCATCACCACGACAGGCTCATTGAGCCTGACCAATACCGGTGTGGCTCCGGGTATTTACGGCAGCGCCACAGAAATTCCCGTTATTACAGTGGATGCACAGGGACGCGTCACCGATGTTTTCAAAACAGTCGTGCAACCCGGAACCGTCGGTATCACCGGCGCTGCGGGCATTGATGTGCAGCAGACGGGTTTCAATTTTGTCGTCACCAATACCGGCGACACCAACGCTTCCGACGATCTGACCACGGCCAGCACTGCCAACGGCGACGTGAGTGGCCCGTTCAGCGACCTGCAAATCAAGGCCAATGCCGTCGGTACCGCAGAAATCGCCCTCAATGCCGTCACCGAAGCAAAAATTGCCAACAGTGCCGTTACCGGCGCCAAACTCGACGACATGAATGCCAGTACCGGCCAGGTACTCAAATGGAACGGCTTGCTCTGGACGCCCTCGCCTGACGCAGGCATCACCACCGTCGGTCTGACCGGCGGAACGGGCATTTCCGTGACGGGCACTTCGCCCAACTTCACCGTGGTCAACACCGGCGATACCAATGCAGCCGACGACCTCACCGCCACCAGCACTGCCAACGGCGATGTCAGTGGTCCGTTCAGCGACCTGCAAATCAAAGCGAACGCGGTCGGCTCGGCCGAAATCGCAGCCAATGCCGTCACAGAAGCAAAAATTGCCAACAGCTCGGTTTCCGGTGGTAAAATTGCACAGGCCGGCGCTACCAACGGCCAGGTGCTCAAATGGAACGGCACCACCTGGGCGCCCGCGGCCGACGCAACGGGCACCACGACCGTATTGCCCGGCCCCGGCATCGACATCGTGCCTTCCGGCAATACATTTACCGTGATCAATGCCGGCGACCTCGATCCTTTCGACGACATCACCAACAACTCGCAGGCAGGCGGTGACCTTTCAGGCACCTTTTCCAACCTGCAAATCAAACCGCTGGCAGTGACGAACATCGAATTGGGTAACAACTCGGTGGGTACAACGAATATCATAAACGGCTCCATCACAGCGAACAAGTTGAACAACATGGGCGCCGGCATTGGCCAAGTGATCAAATTCAACGGAACAGCCTGGGCGCCTGCGGCCGACAATGCCGGCAGCGATAACTGGGGCACCCAAACTGCTGCAACCGATGCCACCCTGACCGGAAATGGCACGGGCTTACTGCCCCTCAAAGTCGCTCAACAAGGCGCTACCAACGGACAGGTGCTCAAATGGAACGGCTCCACCTGGTTCCCTGCCAACGACGGCGGTGACAACTGGGGTGCACAAACGGTAAGTGTCAATACCACCCTTTCGGGCAACGGCACGGCAGCCACCCCGCTCACGCTTGCACAGCAGGGCGCTACCAATGGGAAAGTGCTCAAATGGAACGGAACCTCCTGGGCGCCTGCCGACGACGCCGGCGACGACTGGGGAACACAATCGGTAGTTACCGGCGCTGCTCTTACCGGCAACGGCAAGGTCGGCACCCCGCTCAACCTTGCCCAACAGGGCGCTACCAACGGACAGGTGCTGCAATGGAGCGGCACCGCATGGACGCCCGCCACCTTTACCGGCGACGACTGGGGAAGCCAGGTAGTCAACACAGATGCTACAATTGACGGCGACGGCACGGTCGCCAGCCCCCTCAAAGTTTCTCCACAAGGTGCTTCGACTGGTCAGGTGCTGAAGTTTAACGGCACCAGCTGGATTCCGGGCAACGATGCCGTAGGAGGCACCGGCGATATTTACAATGCAGGCTCCGGCATCGTCATCACCGGCGTTTCGCCCAATTTTGTGATCAACAACGCCGGCGACCTGAGCGACATGAATGAAATCCAGACCCTGAGTTTGGTGGGCAACCAGTTGTCGCTGACCAACGGCGGCACAGTGAATTTGCCGGCCAGCAATGCCTACAACGCAGGCACGGGCATCAGCATCACCGGTTCGGCGCCCAATTTCACGATCAACAACACGGGCGACGCCGACAACAATGCCTCAAACGAACTGCAAACCATCAGCATCGCCGGCAATGACATCACACTTTCCAATGGCGGTGGCACGATCAGTCTGCCGGCCGGCAACGCCTACACTGCCGGTACAGGCATCAGCATCACCGGTTCGGCGCCCAATTTTGTGATCAACAACGCAGGTGATACCGACAACAACCC
>Ga0075163_10011022_pt1 | contig 11789 bp, 10 predicted proteins | sample JI1023141ADNA_FD_71478 | JGI IMG/M metagenome (GOLD analysis project Ga0075163, IMG submission 71478) | Wastewater effluent complex algal communities from Wisconsin, to seasonally profile nutrient transformation and Carbon sequestration -... | ecosystem: Engineered > WWTP > Effluent > Algae... | reverse complement strand
GCGCCCGAGCTCACGGACCGCATCGAGTCGTGCCAGGACCTCGCGCAGCTCGACCGCTGGGCCGAGCTGACCCTCACCGCGACGGGCCTCGACGACATCTTCCCCGCGGCGCGCTGACGGCCCCGACGAAGCCGCACCCGCCCGGCGAGGCGATGACGCGCCGTCGCACGCGGTCGTGCCGTCGCTCGTGCGCGGGCCGAACCCGACGGCCGCGCCGCAGTCGAGCGAGGCGGCCGTCGACGATGCGCAAGCGTGTTTACCCGCGGGCCGCGAGAGCAGGGCGGCGGGACCTCCGCGTGAGGGCGCGGCGATGGCCGACGGGCCGGATGGCGAGCGCCGACGCCGGGCTTGACCTGTCCTCGCGGACAGGTGACCGCGCGAGCCCCCGCATGTATGCTTGCTTGCGCGCATGTCTGTAACGCGGCCTGACACCTCGTACGACGTGCAGCGCCGGTCACCCGCGGGGGGTTGGGCTTGACCGGATCGCCGCGGGCTCGTAGCATGGGGCGTCATTTTTCAATGGGTGAGGGCGGTGATATGCGCGGGATTCATGGCTTGTCGAGTTGGGGTGTGGTGTGTCTGGTGCTCGCAACGGCCTGCGGCGGCGATCCGGTCGAGGCCACGGCGTCGGCCTCGGGTTCGGGGACGGACAGCGCGACCGGGACGCAGGCGACGATGGCGTCGGACACGAGCGGCAACGGCTCGACGCCGAGCGGCACCGCCGAGTCGAGCGGCGGCGACAGCTTCGACGCCGACTCGACGCCGACGACCAACGACCCGACCCCCGGCACGACCACCGACCCGACGGTGACCGGCGCCAGCGAGACGACGGACACGACGCAGACGACGCAGACGACGCAGACGACGCAGACGACCGGGACCGAGTCCGACAGCGACCCGTCGACCGGCACCACCAGCGCGGTCGACGACACGGGCACGTCGACCGGGGACACGGGCACGACGGCCGACACGAGCGACGACACGACGAGCGACGGCACGACCGGCGACCCGATCGTGTGCGGCAACCTGACGGTCACGTACCGCGACTTCAAGCAGGAGCACCCGGACTTCGGCTGCCACCAGAACGGCAGCGGGGCGCGCCCCGGGCTGGTCCAGCAGCTGCTGGGCGGCGACCTGAAGCCGGTGTTCGCCAACGGCAACCCGCCGCCGCCGCCGGGCTACAACGGCACGCCGGTCCAGATCACCTCGGCCGACACGTTCAAGCAGTGGTACAACAAGGTCGACGGGACGAACATCGAGATCCCCGGCGAGCTGGTGCTGATGGAATCGATGATGGGCATCTACACGTTCCAGAGCAACAGCTTCTACCCGCTGACCGACAAGGGCTTCGGCAACAGCAACGGCTTCAACTGGAACGGGTCGTTCACGACCGAGATCCACACCAAGTTCTTCTACGAGGCCGGGCAGGTGTTCAACTTCACCGGCGACGACGACGTGTGGGTGTACATCAACGGCAAGCTGGTGATGGACCTCGGCGGCCTGCACGGGCCGGTCGCCGGCGCGGTCAACCTCGACACGCTCGGGCTGACCGTCGGCGCCCAGTACTCGCTCGACGTGTTCCACGCCGAGCGCTGCGACAGCGGCAGCAACTTCCGCATCGACACGTCGATCAACTGCTTCGTGCCGATGTGAGCCGGCCTCGGGCGCTCGTGAGCACCACGAGCGCCCCCGACCGGCGCGAGCGCCCGGGTCGCCACGCGTCACATGCCGATACGGAGGTATCGCAGCTGGCTGACGTTGACCCCGGGTCCGCCCCAATACGCGACGTGGATGTCGCCGGTGCTGTCGAGCTCGACGTCGAAGCCGCCGCCGTGGAGCTCGGCGAGCGAGCTCGACTCGGGGCCGTCGTCGCCGCGCCAGCCGATGAACAGCTCGCCGCTGGGACCGCCGCCGCCCACGATCTGCCACTGACAATCCGGCTCGCAGACGGCCACCAGCTCGGTGTCCCAGTCGTTGCGCATCCACAGGAACCGGACATCGCCGCCGACGCTGGTCAGGACGGCCTCGGGGGTGAACCGGCGGTGGTGGTCGAAGCACTGCTCGCCCGCGACCTTCGGCACGATGTTGTTGCAAGTGACGTCCAGCCCGGGCAGCTCCTCGGCGACGTGCTCGACGACCCACTGGCCGGGCTTCGGGCGGTGCGCCAGCATCAACTCCTGACCGCCGGTCGGCTTCCCGCGCGAGAGCAGCACGAACGGCACGTCGGGGACCTCGGCGTCGAGGCTGGGGACGACGGCGCCGACCGCGGTGCCGAATCCGAACAGCTTCTTCGAGGCGGTGGTGATCAGCTCCGCGGGCTCGCCCGCGATCTGCCACTCGGCGAACTGTTCCTCGCCGACGGTCCGCCAGGTGAGCAGGTGGCGACGATCGTCGACCGGGGAGATGGCGATGAACGGGAGCCCCGCGAGCGTGACCCCGCCCTGCAGCGAGGACTTCCAGGCGCCGTCGAAGAGCTCGAGCCGGAGCTTCTTGGCGTCGTCGTACGCGGCCGACCACACGCGCCCCTGGCCGTCCCGGGTGACGCTGCGGGTGCGGATCGTCCGGGGTCCGGGGATCGCCGCGATGTCGTCCCAGACCCCGCCGACGCGGCGAAACAGGGCCAGCCCGTGGGCGTCGTCCTCGACCACCGCGGTCGGCACGCCGTCGGCCGGGTCGATGACGAGGCCGGCGCGCTCGAGCGGCGCCGGGAACAGCTCGTGGGTCCAGGTGCCGTCCGGGCCGCGCTCGACGTAGTGCCCCTCGGGCTCGCTCTCCCGCGCGTCGTACAGGATCCGCGGCTGACAGGCCTGATCGAGCGCCAGCGCGGGCTCGTTCACCCGCTCCGAGAGCGTGCCGTGCGGGACCTCGTCGCGCTCGATCACGCACGCAGGGCCCGGACCGCCGCACAGCGGCCCCGCGTACGGCAGGTCCGCCGCGAGGCAGCTCTTCGGCTCCTCGGTCGGCGCGCCGGTGCTCGAGTCGCCGGTGCTCGAGTCGCCGGTGCTCGAGTCGCCGGTGCTCGTCGTGCTCGCGCTCGTGTCGGCCGCGACGGTGTCGGCGCTCGTGTCCCCGGTGTCGGGGACCGGTCCGGTGGAGGTCGTCTCGCCGGGGTCGATGGCGTCGCCGGTCGTCCCCGTCGTCGACGCCTCCGTGGCAGCGGTGGTCGGCGCGGCGCCCGTGGTCGGTGCGCCCGTCGGGTCGGTGGCGCTCACGGGGGCCGTGGTGTCGCCGCTGCTGTTGCTGTCGAGGGGGCTGTCGCCGAGGACCCCGGGGAAGGTGCAGGCGGTCAGCGCGAAGGGGAGGGCGCGCAGGGCGGCGAGCCCAACGTTGGAGCCGGGGGTCATTGTCATGTGAACCTCTCCAGAGGTCGTCTCCACCCCGGGTCGTTCCTCTCACGGCGGGCACGCGAAATTCGCGAGGCGCTGGGCGACGACGGAGCGCGGATATTCGCGGACCAGCGCGGCGGCGCGGGCCGCGGCCTCGTCTGGTCGGTGCTCGTGGCAGAGGATCTCGACCTCGGTCGCGCCGCGCAGGTCGCGGAGGGCGCCGTCGGGGAAGCGACGCGCGTGCTCGGCGAGCCGCTCGCGGGCCCCGGCGACCGATCCACGAATTAGCGCGGCGCGGGCCCGATCGAGCACGGCGACCTCGGCCGCGAGCCCGTCGGCGTCGTGGTCCGAAGGTCGCGCGGCGCCGGCAGGGCGAACGATCGGCGGCGATGGTCCGGCGTCGTCGGCGATCCCTGGCGCCGCGAAGAGAGGGGATGGTCGGGTGTTCGAAGCGGCGGCCGGTCGGACCTCGGCCGGCCGCGGACCTGGCCACGCGAGCGCGGTGACCCCCGCGGCGCCGAGCACGAGCGTGGTCATGACGACGGCGCGGGCGGAGGCGAGGGAGAGCAAGACCCCGCTGCCGGGGGCGCGCAGGGCCGGGACCAGGGCGATCCACGAGCGCTGGGCCACCTCCGGCGGCGGCGTGTCACATGCGCGTGCGGCGACGAGCGCGTGCTCGAGCGGGCCCGCGCCGAGCTCGCGTCGCAATTGCTCGCGGGCCAGGCGAACCCGCGAATAGACGGTGCTGACCGGGATCGCCAGCTCACCGGCGATCTCCGGGCCGCTCATGCCGAGCAGCTCGGCCATCTCGAAGGCGGGCCGGAGGCGGACGTCGAGGCGGGCGAGCGAGCGCTCGAGCTGCTGCGCGGCCGCGAGGCGGTCCTCGAGCGCCTCGCCTCGCTCCGGCGGCTGGGCGGCGAGCGCGGCGAGGCGGCGGTCGAGTCGCTGGCCGGAGCGGCGATAGCGGGCGGCGATCCGGCGGGTGACGCCGTGCAGCCAGGCGCGCGCGGAGACCTCGAAGCGCAGCTGGTCGAGGCGCCGGTAGGCGGTGAGGAACACGTCCTGCACGGCGTCCTCGACGATCGCGGCCGGGACCCCGAAGCGCCGCGCGGCCGCCCACACGAACGCGAACTCGCCGCGGTAGAGGTCGTGGAAGGCGCGCGAATTCGGGGCGGCGGCGGGGGGCGTGGACATGGGCCGACCGCGAAGATCGTCTCCGGCTCGCGGCCGATCTATCACCACGGATCCCCGAATCGCAGCTCGACGCCGAGGCCGAGCCGCACCGAGAGGATGCCCGGGTCGAACAGCGGGACCTCGGGGCCGGGGTCGCGGAGCACGAAGGTCGCCCGCTGGATCGCCGCGAAGCCCTCGAGCGCCGTCCACAGCGCGACCCGCGGATGCACGCGCCAGGTCACGCCGACGCCGAGAGCGGCCGCCAACCACCGCCGCAGCGACGCCCCGTTCGCCCCCGCACCCGCGGCCCGCCCGTGCATGCCGCCGAACTCGAGGCCGGCGCACACGGGGACCTCGAGGACCCCGCGGCCCACGCGAGCGCAGCCGAGGACGCCGCCGGTGAACAGCAGCACCCGGACCTCCGCCGGCGCCAGGACGACGGTGCGCGGGGCCAGCGAGCCGGCCCGCAGCTCGACCCGGAGCCGGCGCCACAGCAGGCCGCCAGCGAGCCCGAGGCCGCCGCTGGGGCCCGGGAGGGCGCCGAGCTCACCCACGCCCTGGAGGCGAACGAAGCCACCCGGGCCCCGCCGGGGCGCGACGCGGGGATGCGGCGGCTCCGGGTGCGGCGCGTCGCGGACCGCGGTCCGACCGGGCGCGGCGGCCGGGACCGGCGGCGCGGTCGACGGCCCGGGGGGCGCCGCGGGCCGCGGCTCGTCCACGTCGGACGCCGGCGGCGGCTCGTTCACCGTCGGCGCGCCGTCGGGTGGATCGGCGGCGAGGTCCGCCGCGGGTCCACCGACCGGCGCGGGACCGTCGAGCGCCAGGGCGATCAGCAGCGCCGCCGCGTCGACGAGCGCGACGCAGGTCCTGGCGGTCAATACGCGCGCCTCCCCGCGGGCGCCGACGCGAATGTCGAGGTCGAGGCGAAATCGTCGGGCCGTGGTGACGGTGGTCCGGGCGACGATGTGGGCCTGACCCGACGCGAGCGGTCGACCGCGGCGCGCGGCGATCCCCGCGAGAAATGTGTCGCGATCGGGACAGCCCCGCGGCGCGCTCCACTGGAACTCCGCCCCGGACAGCGGCGCCGCCGGGACCCCGGCCTGCGCGAGCAGCGAGCCGAGGATCAGGCCGAACGCGAGGTTCACGCCGTCCTCGCTCGAACGCCGCGATCCGCCGAGATGTGGCCGGGGGCGAGCGCACGCATGCCCGCCTCTTGTTGCGCCGATGCCCGCCGACGTCAAGGCCGCGCCGTGGCCACGGCCGGCGAGCCGCCGCGACTCCCACCATATCGGCGTCGCGGAGCCCGGGCAGCGGTCAGTCCAGGTGCTCGATGTCGAGGTCCGGCGCGAGCGCCCAGGCGTGGCGGCGGGCCTCGTAGACCGACACCGTCGGCGCGATGAAGGTCGGATCTGCGAACGCACCGACGGTGACCGTGACGAAGCCGGGCAACCCGTCGTGCTCCCAGAACACGGTCGAGCCGCACGTCGGACAGAAGCGGAAGGTCGCACGGCCGCCGCTGTCTCCGGCGTGCACGAACTCGGTCGCGGCGCCGGAGAACGTCACCTGCGCGCGAGCGAAGCGGGCCTGGACCCCGAAGGCGCTCCCGGTTCGCTGCTGGCAGGCGAGGCAGTGACAGATCGACACGCGCACGGGGTCGCCCTCGCACGTGACACCGAGCTGGCCGCAGGTACAGGAGGCGCGACGCGTGGTCATGGCCGGGCGTCGTAGCCGTTCGCCATCACACCTTCAAGAGCGCCCCGAGCGCGCCGGATCCCCGCCAGTGGCGCTCCCGGGTCGTCGCTGCGGGGTCGCGCTGGCCGGCGCGTACGAGGACAGCGGCGGTCCGGGGCGACGGCCCGCGCCGGCGGGGCGCGGCAGGTCACTCCAGGCGCCCGGAGGACGTGGCCCGGGCGTGGTAGTTTGCCGATCCGTGGGGCGATCGACGGAGCATCGCGCAGCGGAGACCCGAGCCTCGCCATGTCGACCTTTTCCTTTCAGCTCGACCCCGAGGTCAAGCAATGTATCATTCGCGCCACCGAGCGCCTGGCGCTCGCCGAGCAGGAGCTGGGCGCGGCGATCGCCGAGCTCACCGTGGCGGACCGCGGGGACAAGCGCATGGTGTCCGAGCGGCTGCGCAAGGCGATGGTCGAGCTGGTCTCGGCCCGGACCAGCCTCGCCGCGCTGGTCGAGCCCGCGGCGTGACGAACCCGGCGTCCGGCGGCTCGGGGTCCGCCTCGCGCCTGTCCGCCTCGCGCCTGTCCTCGAGGACAGCAGCTACTCGAGCGTGATCGCCACGCACTGCCCCTGGTCGCAGCCGCACTTGAGCTCGGTGCGAGGCGGGTCCGCGTCCGCGCCGCAGGTCGGCGCGACGACCGAGGCGACCGCGACGCACGACGGCGTCCCCCAGTAGCAGCGCGGCTCCGGCGTGCAGTCGGCGGAGACCTTGCAGCGCAGGTTCTCCGGCATCTTGGTCGCCGGGCTCGAGCTGTTCGGGCTCTCGGCGGGTCGGGCTTCGTCCGGCGCGGACCGACAGGCGAGGAGGGAGAGGGACAGGACAAGGGCGAGGCGCATGGCGGGCTCCTGAATGCGGGGTGACGGTGGCCCGCGGCCCGGTCGGCCGCGGAGGACCACTCCACGTCCGCGTCGCGTTGGGAGCTGGTCGCGGACGGCAGCGGCGCTCCCGTCCATCCGTCAGCCTACACCTCGTCGCGCGCGCCCGCGCGGGACGTCCGGGGCGCGGGCGCACGGGCGGCGCGACGGCGTCCGGCCCGCCTCGCGCCGCGACGGACGCGGCTCACCGGGCCCGACGGGGGCACGGGCGGGCCTTCGGCGCGGGCTTCGGCGGCGACTTCGGCGGCGACTTCGGCGGCGACTTCGGCGGCGACTTCGCCGTCGGCGTCGACTTCGACTTCGACTTCGACTTCGCCGTCGGTTTCTGCGGCGACTTCACCGTCGACTTCACCGTCGACTTCACCGGTGGTTTCGGGGCCCGCTTCGGCTTCGGCCCGGGTGTACGGCCCGGCGCCGGTTCGGGCGCGCGTGTCGTCCGGGTGCGGGCACGCGGCGTCTTGCGTCCGCGCGGGGCCTCACCGCGGGCCGGGCCCGGGCGCAGGTCCTTGCTACCGGGCGGGCAACACGCGTCATCATCGGTACCCACGTGCAGCTCCGGGCGCACGACGTTGACGATCCGCGTGATCCTCACGAACGTCAGGGACGGCAGGATGCACACGTGCTCCATGTCCGGCCTGATCGCCCCGAGCGACGCCGACGGCGTGATCTCCGTGGGGGCCGTCGACTTCGACGGCGTCGTCGCCGACTTCTCGTCGCGCGGACCGACCGCGGACGGGAGGATCAAGCCCGACATCGCGGCCCCCGGCGAGCACGTCTGGCTCGTCGACCCCACCTCACAGACCGACTACGCCAAGGGCAACGGCACCAGCCTCGCCGCGCCGCTCGCCGCCGGGGCCGCCTCGCTGCTCCTGGAGGCCTTCCCCGGGCTCGACCCCGCGGCCATGCGGACGATGCTGCGCGACGCGGGCTCGCTCGCCGCCGCGCCGAACAACGACCTCGGGTGGGGCCTCCTCGACGCCAGCGCCCCGTTCGCCGACGGCTGCGGCTGCGCCGACGAGGACGGGGACGGCGCGCTCGCGGCGGTCTGCGGCGGCGAGGACTGCGACGACGCCGACCCCGACGTCCACCCCGGCGCGACCGAGCGCTGCGACGACGAACGCGACAACGACTGCGACCAGCTCGTCGACGACCTCGACCCCGCGTGCGCCGGCGAGGCGAGCTCGGGCGCCGACGCCGGGACGGCCGGCTCCGACACCGGCCCCCCGGGCGGCTCCGACGACACCGGCGAGCCGGCGAACGACCAGGGCTCGAGCGGCGAGCTCGCGGACGGCGGCGGGGACGGCTGCACCTGCGACGCGACGCGCACGACCGGGCCGACCGCGCTGCTGCTCGCGTGGCTGCTGCTCGGCGTCCGCCGCCGGCGAGCAGCGGCCACGCGGTAGCCGGGCGAACAGGCCGCGAGCGTGAGACGCGGCGGATGGGCGCGGGCGCGGCGATGTGACGCGCCGCCGCGACGTCACAGCTGGACGTTGTGCTTCGAGAAGGACTCGCGCGCGTGCGCGACGAGCTGGTTGTCGGTCGGATGATCGACGGTATCGACGCCGATGATCAGCTTCGCCAGCTCGTGGTGGTGACTCTCGAGGTGACTCTTGAAGTGGTCCTTGCCGAGGCCCGAGCCCATCAGCAGCAGGTGCTCCGCGCCCTGGAGATGCTCCGCGACCTGGTGGAAGAAGTGCTCGGACTTCTTCTCCTGATCCTGCGTGTGCCCGGTGTGATGCTGGGGCTCGTGGCGGTGGTACACGTGGTGGGTGACCTCGCCCGCGTCGAAGCTAAAGACCTTGGCGTGTTCACTGTCGATCAGGATCGCATAGTTGCTCATGTGGCCGGCATCATACACGCGCTGGGCCGCTAATATCGGCGGCTCGGTCGATTTGCGGGACTACTTATCTCACCATAACCCATCCTCAACAACGTGTCCGAGGCGCCGCCGCGGAATATTTTGCGCAGCGACGGGTTCCTGACGCCTGCGCATGACGAGCAAGGCCGCCGTACTCTCATTTCTTGGCGCGTTGATGGTCGTTGCCTGTGCACCGTGGCGCTCCGACGCGAAGCTGTGGGCGCCGGTCGAGGGCGAGGTCCAGGCGTGGATCGAGCAGCGCAGCGTGGCGGTCGTCGACCCGGTCGGCGGCCTCGACCTCGCTCCGGTGTGTGACGGCCTTGCGGCCACGCCGGTGCTCGGACTCGGCGAGAGCAGCCACGGCGTGCATGAGCTGAAGGTCGCCCAGCTCGCGGTCATCCAGTGTCTCGCGCGGCGCCCCGGGCCGGTGACCGTGCTGTTCGAGCTCGCCTACGAATTGGGCCTGGAGATGGACGCGTATGTCCAGGGCACCGGGCCGCTGCCCGACCTCGGAACGAACAACATCGTCGGCACACGCGAGTTGCAGGCGACGCTCGAATGGACCCGCGAGCATAACCGGCACGTCGCAGCCGCGGATCGGGTGCGCATCGGCGGGGTCGACATCCATTGCTGGTCGGCATGCACCCGCCCGGTGATCGCGTACCTGAAGATCGTCGATCCGACGCGTGCGATCGAGGCCGAACGACGCCTCGCCGCGATGGCCACCCCGTATCCACGACTCGGGGCCGACGCAGCCGCGGCGCTGTTGGTCGCGCTCGCCGAGGCGCGTGACGACCTGATCGCGCAGCGCGAGCGCTACCAGGGCGCGCACGACCCGGCGGCCTGGGCCGACGCGCTGCATCGCCTCGAGCTCGCCCGCGCGCACGGCAGCGAGGCCTTCGAGTCGTTCCCCACCGCCGTCAGTCGTGATCGGGTCATGGCCGACAACGTCGAGTGGTTCCTCGCCAGTCGCCGTCCCCAGGAACACGTGCTCCTGATCGCCCACAGCGGCCACATCGCCGCGGATCCGCAGCGCCTCGCCAATGGTCGCCGCGCCCCGCCGAGTATGGGCGAGCACCTGCGCCGTCGCCTCGGTCTCGACTACGTGGCGATGCACATGGCCTTCGGCTCCGGTACGTTCCTGACCTACCGCGCCAACGGGATCGGGAGCAGCAAGCCAGGCTTCGCCAATCCGCTGGAAGTGTTTCCTGTGGCTGAGCCGCCGCGCGGCACGCTCGAGGCGATGTTCTCCGGCGGCCCGGCGCTGCTCGACCTGCGCCGCCTGCCCCCCGGCGGGCCCGTCACCGCCTGGTTCGAGTGGGAGCAGTCCACGCGCAACCTCGGCAACAGCTGGCGACGATCGTTCGCGCGCTGGCCGTTCAAGAGCGTCGGCTGGACCCGACTCAGCCCGGCGCTGGCCTTCGACCTCGTGCTGTACGTGCCCGTCGGCACGCCCATCGTGCCCCTGTGACTCAACCGGCGGCGATCTGCTCCTCGAGCGCGCCGGGTCGCCGCTGTGGGCGGCGCCGACACGGGCATGGCACACGTCAGCGCCAGCCCCACGGTGAGACGCCGATCGACCTCCGGCGCCGAATTGGCCGGATCACGGCTGCTCGAAGCAGTAGACGCGGACTTTTCCAACCCCTTGTAAGCGCTCGCCTTTCGCCACAAGTCCGCGTTGTACTTCATGAATTCGCCCAGGTCTTGAAATCCCGCGAGTGCCCGAGTCTCTCGGGAGTCGGCCCATCTCTTGGAGAGCTGGTGGAGGAGCGCCAGGAAGCTTGGAGAAGGAGGAAGCCGATGTCGCGGCGACGTGTGTGCCGCTGTCTCGCGCCCCGCGCCGCCGCCGGCCGACGTCCTCGGCGCATTGATGCCAACGCCGCCAACTGGACGTCGTTTTGAGCGCAGCCCCGAGGTACGTCACGACGCGGACCGGCGGTGAGGTCATACCGCCCGGCACACGCGCTCCCCCCGCGAGCCCGCGCCGCGTGCACGGACGCCGTCGATAATCATCACCATGCCTCGATTGATATATCATTATCAATCCAATAATATTGGGCACACGTATCAATTGTGCCGCGAACCCGCGCGTCCGATGTTCAGCCCCTTTGCCCGACGGGGCGGCCTGGGCCGCAGATATGCGACGTCCGCCCCCCGACCTTCGCTAAACCTTGCTCGTCTCGCCGACGCCCTCATCCGGGCGAGCGCGAGGTCGTCGGCGCACGCCCGTGCGTCGGCGCGCGACGGGCCGCCAGAATTGCGGCGGCCGTGCGACACTCCCACAGGCGTCTGCGGGCGCGAGGAGCCATGTGACCGGGAGCTTCACCTTCGACCCCTTCGTGCCGGGTTTCGACGCCGACCCGGCGCCAGCGTACCGCGAGCTGCGCACGCGCGCCCCGGTGTACCACTGGCCGCTGGCCGGCGCGTATCTGATCAGCCGTTACCACGACATCGTCGCTATGATGAAGGACCCGCGGCTCTCGCGGTCGCAGCGGGACAGCACGCGCTACAGGACCTGTCCAAGAGGAGGAGGCGCAGGGGGAGCGCGGGCGCCGTGGAGGATTCGGGCGATGGCGTCGGCATCGGAGCCGACCTCGAGGACACGCATGCGACCGCCGCATTTTCGGCAGCGGGTGATGTCGAGCGCGAAGACGCGGGCGAGGAGCTTTGCCCAGGCGATGTGCCGGGGTCTGGGCGAGGACGTGGGCGCCGCCGGGGAGCGCCGCGACGGCGTCGTGGGCGAAGGGCGGGCGCAGGAGGTAGCGGCAGATTCGCTCGAGCTGCTTGCGGTCGCGGCCGTCGGCGGTGGTCGCGGCGTGGAG
>Ga0075163_10011021_pt1 | contig 11789 bp, 9 predicted proteins | sample JI1023141ADNA_FD_71478 | JGI IMG/M metagenome (GOLD analysis project Ga0075163, IMG submission 71478) | Wastewater effluent complex algal communities from Wisconsin, to seasonally profile nutrient transformation and Carbon sequestration -... | ecosystem: Engineered > WWTP > Effluent > Algae... | reverse complement strand
CGCGGACCAGCGTTTCCGCGCGGTCAGGCCCGATGCTCACGATGCGCACAGGAACGCCGACCGCTTCTTCGATGCGGGCGACATAGGCGTTCAAGCTCACAGGAAGATCGGCGGCAGTGCTCAGCGCGCCCCAACCGTCGAGGTCCGCGTATACAGGCTCAATCCCCGTGGTGATGTCGTACGGCACGCGGTCCGTTACGGTGCCACCGATGCGGTAATGTGTGCAGATGCGCACATGGTCCATTCCGCTGAGCACGTCGGCTTTCATCATGGCCAACTCGGTGATCCCATTGATCATCACCGCGTAACGCAGCGCAGGCAGGTCCAGCCAACCGCAGCGTCGTGCACGACCGGTGGTACTGCCGAATTCGCGCCCCACTTGGCGGATATGTTCACCCGTGGCATCCTCCAGTTCGGTGGGGAAGGGGCCACTGCCCACACGAGTACTGTACGCTTTGAAGATCCCGATCACCTTGCCGATGCGGCCAGGGGCGACACCGAGACCGGTACACGCACCAGCGGAGATCGTATTGCTGCTGGTCACGAACGGATAGGTACCGAAATCGATGTCCAGCAAGGTGCCTTGAGCGCCTTCGGCAAGTACACGATCCCCGTTGCGCAGCCGTTCATCCAGCCAATGCTCACTGTCCACGAGCTTCAATTCGCGCAAGCGGGAAGCCGCATCCTGCCATTCCTGCTCCGCGGCTTTCCATTCGATGGTGTTGCTGTACAGGCCGAGCAACCGCTCATGCTTTTTCACCAACGTGGCGTAGCGCTCATGGCGGTCCGTGCGTTCCAGATCGCCCACACGGAAGCCGTTGCGGCCGGTCTTGTCCATGTAGGTCGGGCCGATCCCCTTCAAGGTGCTGCCGATCTTCTCCTTGCCCTTGTCGGCTTCGCTCGCGGCGTCCAACGCGCGGTGGGTGGGCAGGATCAGGTGCGCGCGGCGGCTGATGAGCAACCGATCGGCCACATCCACGCCAGCGGCTTTCAGCTGGTCGATCTCGCGCATCAGGATCACCGGGTCGATCACCACGCCGTTGCCCACCAGGTTCCACGTGCCCGCGCGGAACACGCCGCTGGGAATGGTGTGCAACACATGTTTCTTGCCGTCGAAGATCAGGGTGTGCCCCGCGTTCGGTCCCCCTTGGAAACGGGCGATCACCGCATAGTCCGGCGCGATCACGTCAACGACCTTGCCTTTGCCCTCATCGCCCCATTGGGCACCGAGGAGCACGTCCACCTTGCTCTTCATCGGCTACTTGGCCAGCGAGGCGATCGCTTCGTCCACGGAGTCTTTGATCGTGAAGACCGTGTCCAATTTCGTCACCATGAAGAGCTGCTTCACGCCGGTGCTGATGCCGCTGATCAGCACTTCCCCGCCACCCTTGCGCGTGCGGGTGAGCACGCTGATCAGGATGTTCAGTCCGGTACTGTTCATGTACTGCAACTGGCTCATGTCCAGGAGCACGTTCAGGCCGGTCTGGTCGCCGAGCTCGGTCTCGAGTACCTCCATCATGTGGTCCGCTTCCTTCTGGTCCATCAGGCGGCCGCTGAGGTGGAAGATCTTGCAGCGGTCGCGCTGGCTGACAGTGAGGCCGAAAGGCGGGCGTTCGGTAATGGTGCTCATGGCTATGCCGCCGCGGTCGCGGCCGTGGTTTTCGAATTCTGTTGGTGCTGGCAGTCGGGGCAAGTGCCGTGGATGTGCAAGGCATGATGGCTCACGGTGAAGCCCAGCACTTCGGCCACCGTGTTGCGCACGCTTTGGATGCGCGGGTCGCAGAACTCCTGCACCTTGCCGCACACGTCGCAGATCACATGATCATGCTGGCGGTAGCTGTGTGCTTTTTCGAATTGCGCCTGCGTGGTGCCGAACTGGTGCTTGCGAACCAATCGCGCCTCGATCAGCAGGTCCATCGTGTTGTACAAGGTGGCCCGGCTCACGCGATACTTGGCCTGCTTCATCCGGCCGTACAGCCGCTCGATGTCGAAGTGCCCGTCCACCGCGTAGATCTCCTTCAGGATCGCGAAGCGCTCCGGCGTCTTGCGGTGCCCGCCGTGCTCCAGGTACTCGCTGAAGATGCGCTGCACGTTCTGTTGGATGTCCGCCGTTGGCATTGCGAGGGCGAAAGTAGATAGCGCGACGGTCGGTAACACGCCTGCACAACAACCTGTGGCAAAGCATCGGATCTGCACTGGGGAGGGCTTTCTACATTCGCGCACCATCAAGGCGCCCGACCTGTTCATGATGCGCATCCGAATACTGGCCGTTCTCTTGTTCGCGGCGTCCATCGCCACGGTCAGGGCCCAACTCACCTACGTGGGGATCGGCACAGGATACTCCAGGACCAAATTCGCAGGCAGCGGCAGCCAACGCTTTTCCCAGAACCTGGGAACATTTTCCCTTTCAGCCCTGCACCGTCCGTGGCGTTTCCTCGGCTTGGGCGGGGCCATCATTCTTCCATATTCGGAGAAATACTCCGGCACTTATTGGCGCACCACCACCACGGACGGGAATTCGTTCAGCATGAGCTACTGGGACACCGGGTTCGCTCCCCAGATCGTGAGCGGTACGCTGGACCAATCCGCCACACTGCGCGGGATCCTGCGATTATTCGCGGAGGGCAGCGGGAGTGCTTACATCGAGGCATCGATCAGTTCATTCAAACTGACAGAGCGTGCCACTTTCCGACGTTACGAGGGTCAGGTGGAGATCTATGATGGCAACAACTTCTACTATGAGACGGTGGAGGGGGTCGACCTGAGCTATCGGAATGAGGAACGCGTCACAGCCTTCGGGCTGCGCTTGGGAGCCATGCCGCACTTCGGCAAGAACCTCTACGCGGACTTCAGTCTCGGCTGGTCCTTCCCCCGATTCTCCGGTAATGGCTTCGCTTCCTTTTTCAACTATGAGTATGATGGGCTCAGTTATCGGATGAACTACCTCATGCTCAGCAGCCCTGTACCCGGTTCGAAAACGACACTCAGCATCGATGCCGGATTCGGCGTCTGTTTCTGACATCATGGAGAAGCAGCGCGCCACCATTTTTTCCCTGGGCATCCTCCTTTGGGCTCCACTCTCCGCACAGTTCAAGGCGACCATTCGTTCCACGCCCGATTCCGCCGTCGTCCGTTTGAACGGGTCCGAGCGGGGACACACCCCGTGCGCAACCACCTTCTTCTGGCGGAACGCCCAAGAGGGGAGGATCGTGATCGAGGTTTCCGCGCCGGGATATCGCACTTGGCGTGACACGCTCGATCGCAAGCCCCGAAGTTTGGACCTCAGCTATACCGTGCACTTGGAACGCGACCCTCCGAAGTACGATGTGGAACTCGTCGCTACCCCGGTGGTCGCCTTCGACAAGTTGCTCGCTGATCTTCCGGTGGGCAAGGAGATCGGCCGCGCTGTGGACAAGGATGGGAAGGTGGCGACCATGGAATGGGACGGACCTGCCCGATTCGGTGAAGCGGCTTTTGGCCGACGATGCGAGGAGATGCTGCTCCACGCAGGCTTCAAAGTGCCTGGTATGCGCAAGGCCAAACTCTTTGAGAATGATCAGGACCGGCCAGCCCTGCCCAGGTATTCTCTCGGGGCCAAGGTGGTCGACTACCACACCGATCAACATTACTCAAAAGACAAACACTACGGGGATGGACCCAACGTGGGTATCACCCGCTTGCGTCTACAGTGGCAGGTGCTGGATCGTTCCACTGGGCAGACCGTTCTCTCCGAGGAGACGGAGGGTACCGCCCGTGAGCGCTCATGGAGTTCCAGCGGCCTCGTGGACAACATCGGGGCGTTCGAGGATGCCCTTGTCGCGTTCTTGAACGCAGGCAAGCTGCACCAGTTGCTGAAAGCGGCTCCTCCGGCCGCCCCGAGCACAAGCACCTCCGGCGACGCGCTCCCAGAGACCGTGATACCAGGGGTCGCTCTTTTGCCATCAGGCAGCCTCAGCGACATGATCGGTGCTGCGGAACATTCATGCCTCACGATCATTACCGATGGGGGACATGGCAGTGGGGCGATCATCAGTGCAGAAGGCCATGTTCTCAGCGCCTATCACGTCGTGGACGGAGTGAACCGCATCGAAGTGCTGTTCGCTGATGGATTGAAACAGGAAGCGAAGGTGGTCTCCTACGATGAGGTCAGCGATGTGGTCCTGCTAGATATTTCGGGTTCCGGGTTCAAGCCCATGCCTATTGGCGTCCCGGGCAAACTGAGGTTGGGAGAGGAACTGGTCACGATCGGAACACCTGCGGAGGTGGTACTCGGTCAAAGCGTGGCCAAGGGCATCTTGAGCGGTAGGCGCAGCCTCGATGAAGGGGTCTTTCTGCAGACCGACATGTCCGTAAGCCCCGGAAACAGTGGAGGGCCTTTGATCAACTTGGCGGGTGAGATCGTCGGCATCGTGCAGCGCAAGGTGGTCGGTGACGCCGTGGAAGGAATCGCACTGGCCATACCGATCGACATGGCCATGGAGAAGTTGCGCTTGCGCGTGACCGGGCCTTAGATCGTCCGATCAGGGATCAATTATCGACCCGCTCCACCATGTTCACGCTCGGCAACCGGCTGAGCTTGTCCATGAGCGAGCGCAGGTGGTCGGCATCGTGTACGTAGGCCATCACCTTGCCTTCGAAGACGCCATCATTGCTCTCGAAGCTGATGGAGCGCATGTTCACGTTGTGCTCCTTGCTGATGATGCTGGTGATCTTGTTCACGATGCCCACGGCGTCCATGCCGCGGAAGCGGATGCCGGCGAGGAACTCCACGCTGTCCTTGCCTTTCCAGCGGGCCTTCACGATGCGGTGCGCGCTGTTGCTCATCAGCTGCACGGCATTGGCGCAGTTCACGCGGTGGATGCGGATGCCGTCGTTGGCGGTGATGAAGCCGAACACGTCATCGCCAGCGATCGGGTTGCAGCAGGGGCTCAGCTTGTATTCGAGTTTCTGCAGGTCGTCCCCGATGGTGAGCGCGCCGCCCTCGGCACCGCGGATCTCCTTGATCACTTCCTCCAAGGGCCGCTCATCCTTGGGGCGTTCGGTCTTGGGCAACAGGAGCCGGCCGTTCTTCACCGGAGGGTCCTTCAGCGCATCGAGGTCGTGCTTGCTGCGCGCTACCTGCCAGAAGAGGTCGTTGCTGGTACTGCTGTGGAAGTAATCCCGCAAGGCGACGATGTTCTCGGTATCGAATTTCGCGCCCCAACCGCGCAGGGCGCGCTGCACGGCTTCGCGGCCGACCACGGAGAGTTTCTTCTTCTGTTCGCGCAGGGCCTGCTTGATCTTGTGCTTGGCCTTGGCGGTGACCACGAAGTTGAGCCAGTCCTCTTTGGGCTGCTGCTTCTTGCTGGTGATGATTTCGATCTGGTCGCCGCTGCGCAGTTTGTGGCTGAGGGGCACGAGCTTGTGGTTCACCTTGGCCCCGATGCACTGGCGGCCCACCTGGCTGTGGATGTCGAAAGCGAAATCCAGCGCGGTGGCACCGGCCGGCAGATTGATCATCTCGCCTTTCGGCGTGAAGACCATGATCTCATCGCTGAAGAGGTTCAGCTTGAAATCGTTCACGAAATCCATCGCGTTGCCGCCGGGGGCGTTCAGCGTTTCGCGGATCTTGTTCAGCAGGTTGTCCAGCGCGTTGGCGTGGTCCTCGTCGTTCTTGTAGCGGTAGTGCGCGGCCAGGCCCATTTCCGCGATCTCGTCCATGCGGCGGCTGCGGATCTGCACTTCCACCCAACGACCGCCTGGGCTCATCACGGTGGTGTGCAGGCTCTCGTAGCCGTTCGCTTTCGGCGTGCTGATCCAATCGCGCAAGCGGTCCGGGCTAGGCTGGTAGTAGTCCGTAACGAAGGAGTATACCCGCCAGCAATCGGCCTTCTCCAACTCTTGCTTCGTATCGATGATGATGCGGATGGCGAAGACATCATACACCTCCTCGAACGTCACGTTCTTCTTCAGCATCTTGTTGTAGATGCTGTGGATGCTCTTGGGCCGCCCTTTGATCTCGTACGTGAAGCCCTCTTTGTCCAGGCTCTCTTTGATGGGTAGCGTGAACCGGCTGATGAAGCGCTTGCGCACGGCCTCGCCCTTCTTCAGCTTGGTTTCGATCTCGTTGTAGATGTCCGGCTCCTTGTACTTGAGCGCGAGATCCTCCAGCTGGTTCTTGATGTTGTACAGGCCCAAGCGGTGGGCGAGGGGCGCGTAGAGGAAGAGCGTTTCACTGGCGATCTTCAGCTGCTTGTCGCGCGCCATGTTGTCCAGCGTGCGCATGTTGTGCAGCCGGTCAGCGAGCTTGATCAGGATCACACGCACATCCTGTGAGAGGGTGAGCAGCACCTTGCGGAAGTTCTCCGCTTGCATGCTGTCCGTCTGGAACTGCACGCCGCTGATCTTGGTGAGGCCGTCCACGATCACGGCCACCGTTTCGCCGAACATCTCACGGACCTCCTCCAGTGTGAGGTCAGTATCCTCTACCGTGTCGTGCAGAAGCGCTGCGGTCACGCTCGTAGCACCCAGACCGATCTCCGCTGCGCAGATCCGTGCCACTTCGATGGGATGGTAGATGTAGGGTTCGCCGCTTTTGCGCCGCTGCTCCTTGTGCGCTTCCACGGAAATGTTGAAGGCCTTGCGGATCATGCGCGCGCCCTCCGGCGTGCGGTCGCCCCGGATGCTGCGCAACAGGCCCTTGTACCGCGCGATGATCTCCTCGCGCTCCTTCTCCAGGTCGATCTCGTAGGGCGGGGGTTGAACGGTGCTCATCGCTGATCAAAAGTAGATGCCGCAGGCAGGCCGAGCGGATATTCGGGGGTGTTACGCTGCAGGCTCGATCGTGCCGCTCACCTCTCCCAACCCGATCCGCAGGCCGTCCTTTTCGCAGTAGCCCCGCATGGTCACCGTATCCCCGTCCAGCAGGAACTTCCGCTCACTGCCGTCGGAGAGCTTCAGTGGCTTGGTGCCCCTCCAGGACAGTTCCAGCATGCTGCCGAAGCTGTCGGGTGTGTCGCCACTGATCGTTCCGCTGGCCATCAGGTCACCAGCGCGCACGTTGCAGCCGTTCACCGTGTGATGGGCGAGCTGCTGTGCCATGTTCCAGTACAGGTGCTTGAAGTTGCTCCGGCAGATGATGGTCTCTTGTCCGCCTTGGGGCGTGAGGCCCACTTCCAAGCGGATGTCGAAGGTGTGCGCTCCGCTCGTACGCAGGTAGGGCAGGGGTTCTGGATCCTGCACAGGGCCGTGGGTACGGAAAGGCTCCAGTGCGTCCAACGTCACCACCCATGGGGAGATCGAGGAGGCGAAGTTCTTCCCCAGGAACGGCCCCAGCGGAACATACTCCCAAGCCTGTATGTCGCGCGCGCTCCAATCGTTGAAGAGCGCGAGGCCGAAGATGTGGTCCTCCGCTTCCGCAGTGGTGATGCGCTCACCCTGATCCTTTCCGTGATAGGTGATGAAGCCTACCTCCAGTTCGAAATCAAGTTGACGTGATGGACCGAACTCCGGCGCCGCATCGGGACTGGGCTTGAATTGGCCCATGGGACGGCGCACCGGTGTACCGCTGGGAACGATGCTGCTGCTGCGGCCGTGGTAGCCTACGGGCAGGTGCAGCCAGTTCGGCAACAAAGCGTTGGCAGGGTCGCGGAACATGACGCCTACGTTGTACGCGTGCTGACGGCTGCTGTAGAAATCCGTGTAGTCGCCGATGGAGGTCGGGCGCTCCATGATCAGGTCCCGCACCGGAATGACCGCATGCTGGATGGCATCACGGTGCATGCCGTTCATCGCCGTGTCATCGCGCAGCAGTTCGGAGAGTCGTTGGCGCAGTTTGCGTACAGGCTCAGGGCCCTCCATCAGCAGGATATCAAGGACGCCCATGAATGCGGTTTCGCCGCCATAGATGTCGGATGGTTCGATCAAGCCATGTTCGGCGAGTGCGGCCAGGTCTATCGCGTTGTCACCGATGCGGGTAAAGGAGCTGGAGTTCATGCCGTCGGTGCTGCCCACGCCGAAGGGGATGTTCTGGATCGGGAAATCGCTCTGGGCGGGAACCGGGAGCCAGGAGCGGAGGGCGGGGTCGTTGGCGGGGATGTTCATGGGGCGCAAAGGTGCGAGGCGGGAGGGTTCTGCCGTTTACCGGATCAGCGTTCACTGAGCGGTGGCGTTCGCCAATTCCCGCGCCTGCGCGGAATTGGGATCCAGCTTCAGCGCCTCGCGTGCGTTGATCGCGGCCTGCTCGTTCTGTCCGAGTTGGTACTGGCACAAGCCCCGCAGCAAGAAGGCGTCCGCTCGGTGATGTCCGAACCGCTCCATCGCGATCGAGATGTCATCGAGCGCTTCGGCATATCGGCCATCCCTGAACCGCGCTCGCGCCCGTAGCGCGTAGGATTCGCCAACGCGTCCATGCCCGATCCGGATGGCCTGTTCCAGGTCTTCCAAGCAGCCGTTCGGGTCGCTTGTGTAGCGCGCCATCGCCCGGTTGTGCATCAACTGGCCCGTGACCGGTCCCTTGGCCACGGCGCGGTCGAACCATACCAACGCACTGTCCGTGCGGCCCTGGCTGCCGTGGAACGTGGCCAACGCCTCGAACAAGGGGCCGCTCTTCGCCCCGGCGCGCGCGCCTTCCATCAGCACCATGCCTGCCGTATCGAGCAGTGCCGGCGACCGCTCCTGCCCGCTGCGCTTGCCGTACCAGCTACCGAGATTGGCGTACGCGTCGGCATCCGTGGGGTAGTTGTCGATCACCTGGTGGAAAAGCGTGCGCGTGTTCTGCCAGATATCGGCCTGGGTGCGGGTAAGCGGGATGAACACGATCACGGAGCCGAGGATGATACCTGACCAGATGCGGCCGCGGAAGGGATGATCCCGCAGAAAATGGTCGATGCCCTGCGCAACCATGAACGCCAAGCCGATATACGCGAGGTAGGTGTAGCGTTCGGCCATCACCGCTCGACCTACCGGCAAGAACTGCAGTACCAAGGCCACACAGGTCGTGAAGAAACCGACGCCGAAGAACACGGCTCGGCCTTTCCGAAGTGACCAGATGGAACCGGCGACCACCGCCAGCAGGAGGAACGGACCGCCCCAGAACAAGAGGCCCCGCGCTGCGCTCTCGGGATACGGGTGGAACGTTGCGAGCCCTGTCGGAAGCAAGAAGCGCACGAGGTACATGAGGTAGCCGTACGCGCCATAGCGGAATTGGTCCCACGCGCTGTAAGGCAGCTTTTCCGCCACGGCCACAGTGGTACCCAGCGCGCGGTCTACCTGCAGAAGGCCATGGAAGTCGCCTCCGGATTGCACGTTCAGGGCGATCAGACCGAAAAGCACGGAGATCGCGAAGAGCGGGACCTTCTCCAACCACGGGCGGATGGTCAACAGCGAGCGTTTTTCCCACATATCCACCAATAAGAGCACCACCGGGAACACGACCGCCATGGCTTTCGACAAGCAGGAAGCGATGAAGAGCAGCACCGTGGCCGCATACCACCACGTTGCTCCGCCCCGCGACCATTTCAACCAGGTGATAAGTCCCGCCAGAAAGAAGAAGGCGTAGAGCACATCCTTACGCTCGCTTACCCACACCACGGATTCCACGTGCATCGGGTGTACGGCGAACACAGCTGCGCAGAATGCCGCGGCCGCCAGATCGCCACGCGTGAGGCCATGGATGAAGAGCAGCACCAACACCGTGTTCAGCGCGTGCAGCCAGATGTTGGTGAGGATGAACGGACCTGCGCTGGGTGGATCGCTCGGCCGGGGCCGCTCGGCGGAAGCGCTGTTCCATTGCAGCGTCATCATCGTTAGCGGGTGATAGTTCAGCGATACCGGTGTGCTCCATACATCACCCGATCGCGCATCGTTGGGATGAAGGACCATCGGATTCTCCAGCACATAGGCAGGGTCGTCCCAGCTCACGAAGTCATTGTCCAAGGCTGGACTGAAGGCCACCCATACGGAAATGAACAGCGCGGCCATCACTCCGTACAGCGCCCAAGGCACGGATCGTTGGCCGGAATGCGCATTCGCTTCCGTCGATGTGCGCGGTGCTGTGCGGTTCTTCTTCGTGCGGGCCATGCGCAGGGGCGGCCGCAAATTAGCCCGCCCTACTTTGGCCATGGCGATGGACAGTTGGAACCGACGGACAGCGATCGCGATCGCGGTGGTACATACGCTGCTGCTCGCCGCGTACACGCTACCCGAGCAGACGGTGCCGCTCCGCTTCCGGTATTGGTCGCAGGCCTACGCGCGCGTGCTCTTCCATCAGGATTGGCGGCTCTTCGCACCGGATCCTCCTGTTTGCGGTTGTTCCATCGAGCTGCTCGGTGACCCCGGTTTTCCCGCAGTGCGACTGGAGGACCTCCATGGCGGGTTCATCTGGAAGCGCATGGCCGCCAATGCCTGCCGCTATGCCGAGGCGGGCTACGATCCAAAGCGGGGGTGGATCCTGGCGGGCGATGCCTTGGGGAGATCTCTGATGGGAATGACGGGCCGCGATCCCCGCTCGGATGGAAGCGTATGGCGCGTGCTTCGTTCTTGCGAGCGGGACACATTGGAGTTCATCGAGGTACGCCTTGGCCAAACACCACGGTGATGGGGGCATCGAACGTCCGGTTGTTCCAATGCGCTGTTTACATGTGGCTGGCCCTTTATGTGTTGGCGCTTGTACTCTCGGGTGAAGCGATCTGGACGAACGCCCCCGTGCAGTTGTTCAAGCCTGAACATGGCGTGCTGCGCTACACGACGCGCTGGGACGTGAACCTGTTGGCTCCGACCGTTCTGGTAACGATCTGCTTGGTGATCATGGCCATCTCCGTGCTCCTGATGCGCCGTCACCGTTGGTGGCTGGGACTGGTCGTGTGGCTCCTGTTCCGGATGATCACCCACCGCACATGGCTCGCCTCGAACGGCGGCATCCAACTGATGGAGAACATGCTCATCTGGTGCGCACTGATGGGGAAGGGGACACATCCGTTCGTCGGTACCACCGCCTTCTGGATCGCTCGCCTGCAGTTGCTGTTGGCATACGCTGCTGCGGCGGCGCACAAGTTCACCGGCACCGCATGGCTCGATGGTTCGGCCGTGATGATGGTGGCGAACGACCCCGGGTTTTCCCTTGGTTGGCTCGCGGGTAGTCCGGGTCTGTGTGCTGCGCTCACGTATGCCACGCTCGGGTTCATGACGCTCTTTCCGCTTGCCATCTGGTGGTCGCCTTCGCGGAAGGTGATCCTGTCGATCGGGGTGCTGTTCCACCTGGCGACAGCTGTGTTCATGGGCATTCCGCAGATGGGGCTGGCGTTCATCGTGTGTTATGCCATCTGGTTGAATGAGGACACCGTTCAGCGGTTCAACAGGTGGCTGAAACGGATCCGCACCACAGCACAAGCAGTGGTCACTTGACCTCGTTCTCCGGCTTCAGACTGTCGAGGATCGCGCTCGCCATCGCCGCGTTCACCTTGTCCACTTTCAACGTGCCATCCTCCTTCATGCTGAACAGGTATACCTGGTCGGTACTTGCGTTCGTATCCAGGTGCATCTGCGCCCGTTGTTCGCCCGCGCGCAGTTCTACAGGAACGGCTTCGACACGCGGCACCAGACGGACCACATGGAATTGGCCCTTCCGAAGGCAACCCTCCGCACCGCCGTAAAGAAAGAGGCACGCGGAGGTGTCCAGCTCGCTGTGGTGTGAGTAGCAGAACCAATGCTCTGAGTCGCGGGTGGTGGACTTCGGCCCGTGCGCGCGCGAAAGCGAACCGGTGTCCAGGTCGATGTCCAGTCGCACCGGTGCACCACTACCACCCCCGGCC
>Ga0075163_10011020_pt1 | contig 11789 bp, 8 predicted proteins | sample JI1023141ADNA_FD_71478 | JGI IMG/M metagenome (GOLD analysis project Ga0075163, IMG submission 71478) | Wastewater effluent complex algal communities from Wisconsin, to seasonally profile nutrient transformation and Carbon sequestration -... | ecosystem: Engineered > WWTP > Effluent > Algae... | reverse complement strand
GGTCGCGAGGACAGCTATTCCCGTCGTCAAGCCGAGAATTTGCAGGGGCAAAACGACGATGCCCGTGGTAACAGCCGCTACGTCGAGACGCGTGGCCAGGATCGCCGTGAAGATCGCTGGGACCGTCGCGAGGATCGGATTGATCGTCGTGAGGACTACTGGGACGCCCGCGAGGATCGGCATGATCGATGGGAAGATCGTCGTGACTACCGAGATGATCGACGTGATCGGCATCGCTGGAATACTTGGAACGACTGGTATCGACATGACTACCACCAGGACCATCGCTATGACTACCGCTACGGCAACCATCGGGACGATTGGCACCGTAGCGACTGGCGTCGCAGCTGGCGCCACGGTTGGGCGGGTACCCGCTACCGTTCGCCCTATCGCTACTACTATCCCACTGGCTACCACTATCGTTCGTGGCGGATCGGTTATGAGTTGCCGCTGGCGTTCCTGATCGCGGACTACTTTCTCGACTACCGTCCGTATGGTCTCGCGCCACCGCCCTATGGCTGCCGCTGGTTGCGAGTGGGCGATGACGTGATGTTGGTGGACATGCGCTCCGGTGTGATCGTGGACATCCTGTACAACTTCTACTATTGAGTTCGCCCTCGGGCTGAACTGTGTCAGCAAACAGGCCGGACCCTACGTCCGGCCTGTTTCGTTTATGCGATCCACTGGCACACTTCCTGCCAGTGTTGAGGGTCAAATAACGGGAAAGTCTGCATGTCGTTGCGTCTACGTTTGACCTTGAGTGTGATGACTCTGCTGTTTGCACTCGCCTTGGTGGCGGCAATGGGTGTGCGTGCCTTGACTGCTGACTTGCAGAACGCTGTTGGTGAAACGGCGAGCCGCGTCGGGCAGTCGATGGTGGCCGTGCTCGAAAAGGAACGTGCAACAACGCTTGCCCCGTCCAGTCCAGCATTGCCCCAGTCGGATGCGCAGGCATGGCAGTCCCTGCGCGCCGAGGCGGTCGCTGCTCTGGCGGAAAATCGCTTGCCGTCCGATGGATCGAGGGAACTGCGCGTCATCGTCAATGGCAAGGTTCTCAGCCCGGAAGAGATCGCCAGCTTGCCCGAGTGGTCATCAACGGAGGTGCAGCTTTTCGAGCATTCGTTGGAGACGGAAGTTGTGGTGGCGGATGCGGCCGCGACGCGTCATGAGTTTCGCATCGAGGTCGTGCGCGATCTGCCATCGCCAGCGCTGAAGGTGCTGGGACCTCAAGGTCTCGATGTCATCCCGCTGTCATCCGCTCCGGTCGAAAGCGCAGTGCAGACCTTTGCTTCGAGGCTGGCCTGGGGTTCACTGGCTTTGCTGGCGCTGGGCTTGCTTGTCGCCTGGTGGATGGCCGGTCGCATTTCGCGCCCGCTGCGATCATTGGCCGAGGCGGCACTGCATGTCGGAAGTGGTGAGGCAGGCTTGCAGGTTGACGAGGCCGGGCCGCCCGAGGTCCGCGCGAGCTTGCGCGCGTTCAACCGGATGTCAACGGACCTGGCGCGTTTGCAACGCGAAGCCGAAGCGTCCAGAGCGCAGCGGGAACTGGCGGAATTGGGCGATATCGGGCGCGGTCTAGCGCACTCGCTGCGCAATCCTTTGCACGCACTCGGGCTCAGTGTTGAAGCGCTCGCGCAGTCCTCCAGCGACCCGGGCGCTTTGCAGTTGGCCGCACTCGGCCGCGAACAGTTGCAACGAATCGATCAGGCCTTGCGCGGGTTTCTTGCGCTGTCGTCAGGAGTCGATGCCGATGCGACGCGGGTTTCGGTGGCGGAGACCGTGGATGACGTGCTGCTGGAGGCATCGCAACGCGCCGCGCGGGGCGTGGATTTCCAGAAGCAGGGACCTGACTGCCACCTACAGGCCGTCGCAGCGGAACTGCGCATCGTTTTGCATACGTTGATTCTGAATGCGGCGGAAGCCAGTCCGCCGGGTGGAACTGTGTTGGTGCAATGGTCCGCGCTCGAAGACGGCATCGAGTTGAGCGTGCGGGATGTGGGCGAGGGCGTGCCATTGTCGGTGCGTGAGCGATTGTTCCAACCGCACGTCAGCAGCAAACCCACGGGAGCAGGCATGGGCCTGTATTTGAGTGAGCGGATCGTTCGCCAGCGTTATCGTGGAGAGATTCGAGTCACGTCGTTGCCAGACGCTGATGCGACTGGAACGATCTCCATCGTGAGGATGTTCTCGCGAACGACGCCGAGAGAACGCGGATGAGTGCGCAAGGGGCCTATGTCCACGTGCTGCTGGTTGAGGATGACCCGACCCAGCGCCTGCTGGTGGGTGACCTGCTCAGTCAGCAGGGCTATGTTGTCCATCGGGCGGCAGGACTCGAGGATGCGCGCGGCCATCTGTCCGAGGCGAACCTGCAACTGGTGGTGTCCGATTTCCAGTTGGGCGACGGCGATGGTCTTGCCTTGCTACGTGAAGTCCGCACGCGTCGCCCGGAACTGAGTTTTGTGCTGGTCACCGCGTACGGCAGCATCGAGCACGCCGTGCAGGCCGTGCAGGCGGGCGCGGACGACTATCTCACCAAGCCGTTCGAGCGTCAGGCCTTGTTGCTGGTCGTGCAGAAGGCCTTGCGTAGTGGCGCATTGCGCGAGGAAAACCGACGTCTCAACCAGGCCTTGGGTGAACGTGAGCAACTGGTGGATCTGATTGGGCGCGCGCCAGCGATGCAGCGCCTGTACCGGCAAATCGAACGCCTTGCGGTGACGGATGCAACCGTGCTCGTCGAGGGTGAGTCGGGTACCGGCAAGGAACTGGTGGCGCGCGCGTTGCACAAGTTATCGCGTCGTTCCCTGCGCCCCTTCGTCGCGGTGAACTGTGCGGCGATTCCGGAGGGCTTGCTGGAAGCGGAGTTTTTTGGGGCTGAGCGCGGCGCCTATACCGGTGCCCAGGCACAGCGTCTGGGACATTTCGAACAGGCGGATGGCGGCACGCTGTTTCTTGACGAAGTGGGCGAGTTGCCCCTGGCTTTGCAGCCCAAGTTGCTGCGAGTTCTGCAGGAAGGATGCGTCACCCGTGTTGGCAGTTCGCGTGAAACCGTGGTCGATGTGCGTCTGCTGGCGGCCACCAATCGCGACCTCAAGCGCGAGGTCGCTGAGGGACGCTTCCGCGAGGATCTCTATTGGCGCCTGAACGTGGTTGGTTTGCCGCTGCCACCGCTGCGTGAGCGGCGGGAGGACATTCCCTTGCTGGTGACGCATATCGCGGAGCGGGTCGAGCGTCAGCATGGCTTGCCACACTGCACTTTTCCCCGCGGATTGTTGCGGGCGTTGATGGATCGGCCATGGCCGGGCAATGTGCGTGAGTTGTCGAACACCGTCGAACGGCTTCTATTGCTGGCCGAAGACGGAGAGCCCAGTGCCGACGATCTTCCCGATCACGCTCGGCTGCGATCCGACGGGGGTATCCATCTGCCGGTCGAGGGATTGGACTGGGATTCGATGGAGCGATCACTGCTGCAGCAGGCGCTGCAACAGACCCAAGGGCAGCGCAAACGTGCGGCCGCGTTGCTCGGTCTGCCCTACAAAGCCTTTCTGTATCGATTGGAAAAGCACGCCCTGGGCGGAGTGGACTAGAAGCCTGCCCGGCTTGTAGGAAGCGATCCCGATTTCGGGATTCCGATCCGCAATTGCAGCATCGCGCGTTGGTAATTGGCCTGAGTTCCCGCGCAAGTGGGTCTTCGGCGCGGGCGTGCACCATGGGGTAATTCGTGTCAGCAGCGGCAAGAGCAGCCTGCTTGCCCAGACTCCGGTCGGAAGGCGCGAGTTGGCACGCTTGCTGCTGAAACAGGGTGCCAGCTGAATCTACGTTCGCTGCGCACCGTGTTCCATTTGACCAAGGAGTGTTTCATGCAAATCGATTCGCGAATTCCCTACCGACAGCTCGCCATGCCATTGGCGCTCGCGCTGTTCTCCATGCTGTCCGTCGGAACACGGGCGGCTGACAAAGACGTCACCACGGTGCGCCTGCAGGCCAATGGCAACGAGCAGACCGTCGACATCGACATGACTGCGCTGACCGAGGGACAGACCCGCCAGCTCGCGACGACCTCGGGGCTACCGGCCATCGTCACCCGCACCGCGGAAGGACTGATCGTCGAGGTGGCAGGCGTACGCAAAGAAATCGCCTTACCCGCCGTGGAATGGGTTGAACTGGACGGCGAGACCGGCTCGGCGAAGCAGGTGAAGGTGATTCACATCGATGCCGAAACGAGCGCCGATGGCGCGACCAGTAGCGAATCGCGCCATGTGGTGAGGGTGTTCAGTGATGCAGGCGAAGCGCCTGTGACGGAAGCAGAGATCGCCGAATTGATGGCGCAGGCGGATGCCGCCGCCGCCGAGGCCGGCGACGCGCAGGCGACGGGAGACGAGCAGGTGATCGTGATCCGCAATATCGAGAAACGTGAGGAGCAATAGAACGCGGCTTTCACCATTCAAAAAAAGAAGGCCCACGCCTTGCGGCGCGGGCCTTCTGCATTTCATCACTTCAGCGTGTCACTTGTTCGCGAGATGGCTGTGCCGGTGGCCGTAAGCGAAGTACACCACCAAGCCGAGCGCCGACCAGCCAAAGAACATGCCCAGCGTGTAGAGCGACAGGTTCAGGAACAGCAACAGACACCCTGCTACCGCCGCCGGGCCGATGATCCACACCATTGGCGTCTTGAACGGGCGCGGGCGATCGGGTTGCTGCACCCGCAGGATCATCACCCCGATCGCCACCATGATGAAGGCGAACAAGGTGCCGGAGTTGGAAATGTCGGCGAGGATGCCGACCGGGAACATCGCCGCGAAGAGCGATACGAAAACGCCGGTCAACAAGGTGATGACGTGCGGGGTGTGGAAGGTCGGATGAATCTTCGACAGTGCTTCCGGCAGCAAACCGTCACGCGACATCACGAAGAAAATGCGGGTCTGGCCGTAGATCATCATCAGGATGACCGAGGGTAGGGCCAGCGCAGCGGCGAGACCGATGGCATTGCCAAGGCTTGCGAATCCGAGCAGGCGCAGCACGTGCGCCAGTGGTTCCTTGCTGCAGACCAAGGCTTCGGAGCCAGCGCATGCGGCGGCCAATTCCGGACTGCCAGGATGCAGCGGCACGCCGTCTGGGCCCAACACCGGCTGCGAGCCCACCGCGCCCACGGCACCATAGCTGACCAGCATGTAGAACACGGTGCAGACAGCCAGCGAAGCAATCAGACCGATGGGGATGTTGCGGTTGGGGTTTTTGGTTTCTTCAGCGGCGGTCGAAACCGCATCGAAGCCAACGTAGGCGAAGAAAATCGATGCTGCGGCACCCAGCACGCCGATGCCACCCAGCGGACTGCCCCAGCCTGCGGGCAGGAAAGGTTCGAAGTTGACGTCTTTCACGGCAGGCAAAGCAACGAAGATGAATGCGGTCAGTGCAATGATCTTGATCGCGACCAGTACGGCATTGACCTTGGCACTCTTTGAGGTGCCAATCACCAGCAAGCCAGTGATGACTAGCGAAATCACGAAGGCAAGCAAGTTGAACGCGCCGCCGTCCATTGGGCCGGTGCGCAGGAACTCAGGCAGCGGCATGCCGGCGCTGATCAGCAAGCCATTCATGTATCCCGACCAGCCCACAGCGACAGCACCGGCCGCCACCGCGTATTCGAGCACCAGCGCCCAGCCGACGATCCAGGCCAGCACTTCACCCAGTACCGCATACGTGTAGGTGTAGGCCGACCCGGAGACCGGCACCATCGAGGCCAGTTCGGCGTAGGCCAGCGCCGCCAGCGCGCAGACGACGGCGGCGATGACGAAGGCGATCATCATGCCGGGGCCTGCCTTCTGGCCCGCTTCGGCGGTCAGAACGAAAATCCCGGTGCCGATGATGGCGCCGATGCCCAACATGGTCAGTTGCAAGGCGCCCAACTGACGTTTGAGTGCCTTTTTCTCCGCGGTCTGCAAGATGAGATCTAGCGGCTTTACCCGATGAAACTGCATTGAAACCCCCGAAACACTACTGCGTGGTGGGCTCCGGCGTTCGCCGGAGACAGTGCTGGTGACGCGGTCCTTGGCGTGGATCATGGAAACGCCAACCGGGCGTCGCGAGATGTGGCTTGCAGGCACACACCGCGCTTGGCGGATTCTCGGTTACTCTCCCGTTCCGAGCCGTCAAAGCGTGGCGTACCTTACCCCGCAGGGGGGTGCGCAGCAAGGCGTTTCACCGTGTCTGGTCGTGCACGCCAGGATGCATGCCAGCGCACGACCGCAGGCGTCCAACTCCCGATTCGCCGGTGCCGAGCGCGTGATCGCGGCATCGCATTGGAACAGGCATGAACACGATCAGTCTCGGGCCTTTGGCCATCCCGCTGCCGCTACTGCTGGTGTTTCTGGCGAGCCTTGCCGCGCAGTGGATGTTTGCACGCGAGGTGGATCGTCAGCAGGTGGAGCAGGCGCAACGCGGCGAGCGCGGCCTGTTCATTGCCTTGATCGTGGGTGTGCTGGGCGCAAGGCTCGTCTACGTGTTGACCTGGTCGAGTGGCTATCTGGCCGCACCATGGAGTGTGTTGAATATCCGTGATGGTGGCTTTGACGCCTGGGGCGGCGTGCTGTCGGCGCTGGCTGCGCTGTTGTGGGTGTTGTGGCGCGGCTATGGTTCGCGACGCGCGTTGGCGACAGCGGGTGGCGCGGCACTCGTGGCCTTCAGCCTGGCCCTGTTTGGCAGCCAGCACTATCTGCAGGCATTGCATCCGCCTCTGCCGACGCTGCCGCTGCAAGCGCTGGACGGAACGCAGAAGTCGTTGCAGGAATGGCAGGGTCGACCGTTGATCATCAACGTCTGGGCGACTTGGTGCGGTCCGTGTCGTCGCGAAATGCCGGTGCTGGCGGAGGCGCAGCGAACCCATGCTGATGTCCAGGTCGTCTTTGCCAATCAAGGCGAATCGGCAAGCGAGGTCAACGCCTACCTCGAACAATCCGCGCTGCGCTTGCAGAACGTCTTGCTGGATCCGGGTTCGGAGGTGTCGCAGCACTATGGCGTGCGCGGTTTTCCGACGACCTTGTTCATCGACGCCGAAGGCAAGCTCCAGCATGCTCGGGTTGGCGAGCTTTCAACGGGCAGTCTGGCCGAAGGGCTTGAAGCGATTCGACCCTAGTGCCTAGGAGCCCGCGCGTTCAGGATGCGAGCCGTTGGTGAGGTGCTTCCTTGATTGTCGGCTGGCGGGATACCCAGCAGCTGGCACATCAATCCATACACGTCCACGCTGGCGATGCCGCGTACCAGGGTGCCAGCTGCAATCGAGGGTCCGTGGGCAATGAATAGTGCATTCATCTCGTCCAGCGACGGGTCGTAACCGTGCGAGCCAAGATAGAGGCGCGGCTGCAGTGCGTAAGGGGGCGTTCGCACGGCGCGTTGATTTGCAATCGTCCACGGCGGCACTGCCTGACAGATGATCGCGGGAATACGCGGATGCGAGCCGTACTGCCAGCGGCTTGGCAGCTGGTCGCGGCGATGACAGCTCATGTGTGGATGCGGTGCCAGCAGGATGTTCTCGACGGTCCGCTGATAGCCATCGACGGGATTCAAACCCGCTGTGGCGCCATGGCTGATAAGTTCGTAGCTTCCCTTTGGCAGTAACTCATCTAGCCAGATCCGCCGCCCCGGATCGGCGGGAGTCATTCCGTGATCAGAGACAATCAGGACATTGACTGTGCTGGCAGTGTGCCTGTCTATCAGCGCAACCACCTTTGCAAGTTGTGCGTCGACATCGCGGATGGCGTCGCGTGTCGCGGTTTCGCCAGGTCCGTTATAGTGACCCTGTGTGTCCACCGACTCGAAATAGAGGGTCATGAAGTGGGGTCGGGTGCCCGCGGGACGGCTCAGCCAGGATTCCACCACTTGCAGTCGTTGGGTATAGCTGAATTTCGAATCGTAGGGGCGCCACTCGTTTGGATGCTCACCTTGGATGTCTGCCTCTGCACCCGGCCAGAACATCGTCGCCGTGCGCAATCCCGCCCGTTGTGCAGTCAGCCAGATGGGTTCACCCTGCCACCAGCGGCCGTCCTCGACGGCATCACGAATCTGCATGGCGAACTGCCCCAACTTGGGATCGCGCATGTTGTTGTTGACGATGCCATGCCGGTCCGGATGCAAGCCGGTGACCAGCGTGTAGTGGTTGGGAAAGGTCAACGACGGGTAGGACACCCGCATTCCCGGGCTGTATGCCCCTTCTCGCGCCAGCCGATCCAAGGTCGGCGTATCGCCGCGAAACAGATAGTCGGGCCGAAAGCCATCAATCGAGATCAACAGGATCGGGATCGGAGAGTCGGCAGTATCGGCGCGCTTCGGTGTACTGCACGCGCTGGTCAGCGCGCACAGGAAGGCGAAAAGGACAAGACGGGACATGCCTTCGAGTATGGCAGTCGATGATCCCAGCCGCATCAGTGATGCGTGCAACTCGCGTAGTAGCTGGTCGTCGCGGGCCAGTCGGAAAACACGCCCGTTACGCCGACCTGTTGGTCCAGGGCGGCGAGGATGCGCCAAGTGTCGCCAGGTCCGTTGATGGCATCGCTGATGCCTTGCAGGTAGTAGTCGTTGTCATCTTGCAGAGTGCCCGAGCGCTCCAGGGTCCAGGTGATCAGTTCAAAGCCTTGCTGTCGGGCTTCGAGCGCCAGTGGCGAGGCTCGCAGTTCGCCTTGTTCGTCACTGCGCAACAAGGCCCATAGCGGCGGTGCCAAGGTGCGAACGCCCTGCTGTTTCAGTTCCGTCAATTGATTGCGAAGCCGCTCGGCGGCCCGTGCATCGGTCAGGTCGAACAAGGCGATGGCGTTTTTCGCAAACGCCGGATGGCTGCGCTGCCAGTGCTGGATATCTGCGATGCGAAAGGTTTGCACGCGGACCCGTGAAGGGTCGATGCCCGCCGCGACGTAATCGTCAAGCATCTGTTCGGCGAACCTTTCTTGAGTGTAGTCGCCCGCAAACGGCATCTCGACTACGGGCGTCTTCAGCTCGGGTGTCATGGCGACGCCAATCTGTTGAAACAGCGCGATGGCTTCGCGGTGTGTCATCAGCGTGCCGGTTGATGCATACAGATCCGTTCGCCAGGTGGGCGTGCCCTGCATGAAGGCCTCGACCGTGCGCGCCTGAGGATTCACGCCATCCATCTTGCCGCGCAGTTGTTGGAACTCGGCCAGACTGAGGTCGCTGGTGCAACATCGCGCCGAGGCGGGCGCGCCGGTGGCGGGATCAAACGGTGTGAAACCGGCGCTGCATTTTGCCGCGAGTGTCGGGATCGACAGGATGTTGGTGGTTGCATGCAGATCGCATTGGTCATGACGGCAGACCAGCTGGCGATCCTTGGTAAACGTCACATCGCATTCGATCATGCCAGCGCCCATGCGGGCGGCGGCCAGGTAGGACTCGCGTGTGTGTTCAGGAAACTGCAGCGGTGCGCCACGATGCGCGATGGAAAAGCGGCTGCGCTGAATCGGCTTGTCGAGACAGCTTTCGAGCTGAGTCTTGAGTGGGCCTGGGGCGAGTTGATCAATCAGATAAGCCGGGCGCGGACCGACCCGAATGGGCGGTTCGGCGAGGGCGCGAGGGCTGATCGCGCACAGGAGCGATGCCACAAGTGAAGCGCCGCAAATCACGCCAAAGGGTCGCATTGGTCACGCTCCATCCAAACGGAAGCCCATGGTCTCAACCGGATATGTCACTGATTTGACTGCGATCCTCGCAGAAATATGACATTTGTATTGCGACTCTGTCACACAGATGACGTCGGTCTGACGCATCATAAGGCGGTCTGCGCTTCGCGCCGGATGACCTCGCCCTCAGCTATCAGAACCCATGACTTCTCAACCGACCTCCACCGCGAAGCCCTCGGGCGCCTCCGATCTGTCACGCCTCGTTGCTGCTTTGGCCTTCGTTGCGGGTGTGGCGGCCTACACCTACTACACCGTCGGGCATGCCAGCCTGACCCTGATGATGGCGGCGGTGTTTGGCGCTTACATGGCGATGAATATCGGTGCCAACGATGTCGCCAACAATGTCGGCCCTGCCGTCGGTTCGCGAGCGATGAGTATGCTCACCGCGATCCTTATCGCTGCGGTCTTCGAGGCCGCTGGTGCGATCATCGCGGGTGGTGAGGTGGTCAGCACCATCAAGGACGGCATCATCGATCCGGCCGGACTTGCCGATGCCAGAACCTTTATCTGGTTGATGATGGCGGCCCTGCTGGCTGCTGCCCTGTGGCTCAATGTCGCCACGGCTTCTGGCGCACCGGTTTCGACCACCCATTCCATCGTCGGAGCAGTGCTTGGCGCGGGTATTGCGGCGGCGGGCATGGATATCGCCAACTGGGCAAAAGTCGGCCAGATCGTCGCGAGCTGGGTGATTTCGCCGGTGCTCGGTGGCATCTTCGCGGCGGCCTTCCTCTACCTGATCAAGCGCACCATCACGTACAGAGCCGATCTGCGCTCCGCGGCAGTGCAGATGGTGCCGGTGCTGGTCGGATTGATGGCATGGATGTTCTCGACCTACCTGATTCTCAAGGGGCTGAAGCAACTCGTGACAGTCGAGTTTGGCGCTGCCTTGCTGGTTGGTCTGGTCATTGGCGTGGTGGTTTTGCTGGTGGTGAGGCTGCGTTTGCAGGCGATCTCGCATCGTCTGGACAGCGACAAGAATGCAGTCAACAAGTTGTTCGTCATTCCGTTGGTATTTTCTGCCGCACTGCTCAGCTTTGCGCACGGTTCCAATGATGTGGCCAACGCCATCGGACCCTTGGCGGCGATCAACGACGCCCTCATGGGTTCGGAGATTCATGGCAAAGCGGCGATCCCGGCCTGGATCATGTGGATGGGTGCCCTGGGCCTCTCCATCGGCTTGGCGCTGTATGGGCCGAAGCTGATCCGTACCGTTGGCAGTGAAATTACCGAAATGGATGAGATGCGCGCCTACTGCATCGCCATGGCGGCGGCAGTGACGGTGATTCTGGCGTCAAAGCTGGGCTTGCCAGTGAGCACGACGCATATCGCGATTGGCGCGGTCTTCGGGGTCGGGTTCCTGCGCGAATATCTGAAAGCCAACTATCAACGCGTGATCGAAGACATCATCCTGCACCATCGTGATCAAGGCGCGGACGAGGAGTCCGTGCGGATTTTCCTGGCGCAGTTTGAAGTGGCACCTGTCGAACAGAAGAGCCTGATGCTCAAGGAGCTGAAGGCGCGCGGCAAGCGTGGCGAGAGCCAGTTCAGCAAGGCCGAACGCAAGGGCTTGGGCAAGGCTCACAAAGAAAACCTGGTCAAGCGCGCGCTGGTGGTGCGCGTCATCGCGGCCTGGATCATCACCGTGCCGGCGTCTGCACTGATGGCTGCCTTTCTGTACTACACCATTCGCGGCTTCATGCTGCCGTAAGTTGTTGCAGCGCTTCCGTCGCTTTGTGGCGGAAACGTCGCAGGATCGGTTCCAGTCGATCTGCGTCGATCAGAAAGCCGTCGTGCCCATGTTCCGAGCGCAACACACTCAGCTCGCCACGCGGCAAGGCTTCGACCATGGCGAACTGATCGGCAGGCACGTAGAGCGCGTCGCCGGGAATTGAGACGATTTGCACGGGGACATCGATCTGGCCGAGCGCTTTGCTGACGCCGCCGCGGTCACGACCGATGTCGTGACGATCCAGCGCGGCGAGCAGGGTGTCATAGCAGTTGGCGTCGAAGCGCGCGTTGAGCAAGTCGCCGTGATGCCTGAGCCAATGCGCGACCGCGAAGTCGCGTTCTTCAGCGGGGTGCGCTGACACCTTGTCGCCAAACACCGCA
>Ga0075163_10011019_pt1 | contig 11790 bp, 14 predicted proteins | sample JI1023141ADNA_FD_71478 | JGI IMG/M metagenome (GOLD analysis project Ga0075163, IMG submission 71478) | Wastewater effluent complex algal communities from Wisconsin, to seasonally profile nutrient transformation and Carbon sequestration -... | ecosystem: Engineered > WWTP > Effluent > Algae... | reverse complement strand
TCGGCAATTCTGCGAAATCTCCGGATATTCGGAGGACGAACTCCTCGGGCGTCCGCACAATTTTATCCGACACCCGGCGATGCCGGCCTGCATTTTCGAGCTGCTCTGGAAGCGGCTGAGGGATCGCCGTGAGGTTTTCGCCTACATCCTAAATTTGGGTAAACAAGGGGAGCACTATTGGGTGTTTGCGCACGTGACCCCTAGTTTTGACGAAAACGGAGAGCCTGTGGGGTATCATTCCACCCGCCGGGCTCCGCATGCGGATGCTTTGGAAAAGGTAGTTCCGCTCTATTCCGAACTGAGGGCGGAAGAGCTCCGCCACGCGGATCACGCGAACGGCCTGCAAGCCTCGACGGAAATTCTCGCGAAGCGACTGCGCACCTTGGGTGTGACCTATGACCAGTTCGTGTTCAGCCTCTCAGTAAGCACCCGGCTGAGCGCCGTAGAGTGACGTCCAATTTATGAGCGAACATTCGGAAATTTTGCGGGCAATGGCCGCAGTCTGTAAACGCGGAGCAGGCGGAGATCTGGAAGCGAGGATCGCCCCCATTCCCGGTGGCACCGAATATGCCGAATTGGCCCGCGCGATAAACGACTTGTTGGATGTATCGGATGCCTTTGTGCGCGAAGCGACTGCTGCGACCGAACACTGCTCCCGCGGTGAGTATCACCGGCCTATCCTGCTCCGCGGTTTCCGCGGGAGCTACCGCAATGCCGCCAAGGCAATCAATCGGGCGGCGTGTATGAGCACTGCACCGGCCGCCCGTCGGTCGGATTGAAACGCGCCGTGTCCTACCCGTCGGCACGCGCAGGCATGCCGCTGCGGGCGAAAATGGACTGTGCGGTAGCCGAGCTCACGAACTGTCGGGGCATCGCCAAATTCGTCCTCGTCAAACGCCGGGCGGTCGCGGATAACCGCCGACTCTATGAACCCTGTTCTCAAGCTCTTGATCGAAGGCAGCAGCCTCACTACCGGCCAAATGGCAACGGTCGCGGGGATGACTGAGGCCGAGGTTAATCAGCACCTGGAACAGTTGAAGAAGGACAAAATCTTCCTCGGCTGGCGTCCGGTGCTCGATCTCTCCCACGAGGCCGCAGCTGCCAGTGCCGTGCGCGCGGTGATCGAGGTTCGCGTCACGCCGGAGCGCGGCGGCGGGTTCAACCGGTTCGCGGAGCGCATCGCGCGTTTCGATGAAGTCGAGTCCTGCTATCTGATGTCGGGCGGCTACGATCTGCTCGTCTTTGTTAAGGGCCCGTCTCTCCAAAAAGTCGCCTCGTTCGTATCGGAGAAACTCTCGACGATCGAAGGTGTGCAGGGGACCTCCACGCATTTCATGCTCCGTTGCTACAAGGAGCAGGGCTTTCTGCTCGATGGCGGCGAAGCGCCAAGCTCACGGCTCAACGTCGCGCCCTAAACGCGTCCACACACCATGAGCAACAGCACCGACCCAAAACGTTGGGTGGCGGGCCACGTGGCCTCGCTGCCCAAGAGCGGCATCCGCGATTTCTTTGAACTGGTGGCCAAGATGAAGGGCCAAGACGTCATTTCTCTCGGCGTCGGCGAGCCCGACTTCGTGACCCCCTGGCACATTCGCGAGGCTGCGATTTTCGCGCTCGAACGCGGCAAGACTTACTACACGTCGAATCTCGGTATGATCGAATTGCGGCGGGCGATCGCCGCCTACGTCGAGGAGCATTTCGCGGTCAGCTACCGTCCGGATGACCAGATTCTCGTCACGGTCGGCGTGAGCGAGGCGCTCGACCTTGCCCTGCGGGCGTTCTGCAATCCTGGGGACAAGGTGATGTTTCACCAGCCGTGCTACGTAAGTTATCACCCGAGCGTCACGCTCGTGCATGGGCAGGCGATCGCGGTGCCGACGTATGCCAAAGACAATTTTGCGCTTACGGCGGAAGCGTTGCGGGCGGCCTGGCAACCGGGAGCGAAAATCCTGATGCTGAATCTGCCGTGCAATCCCACGGGCGGCACGTGCGACCGCGTGCAATTGGAGCAGATCGCCGCGTTTTGCCGCGAAAAGGATCTGTTGGTGATGAGCGACGAGATCTACTCGGAACTCACGTTCGAGGGCACGCACACGAGCATCGCGAGCCTGCCGGGCATGGCCGAACGCACGATCTTCCTGCACGGGTTTTCGAAAGCGTTTGCGATGACTGGTTGGCGCATCGGCTATGCCTGCGGGCCGGCTCCGCTCATCGACGCCATGATGAAGGTGCATCAATACACGATGCTCTGTGCGTCGATTGTCGCCCAGGAAGCGGCGCTCGAAGCCCTCAAGCACGGCTGGGATAGCGTGTTGAAAATGCGCGAACAATATCACCGCCGTCGCGACCTGATTGTCCGCCGATTCAACGAAATCGGCCTCACGTGTCACTCGCCACGCGGATCATTTTACGCGTTTCCCAGCATCAAAGCGACCGGTCTTTCCGAGAAGGAATTCGCGACCGGTCTTCTCACGACCCAGAAAGTGGCGGTCGTCCCGGGCAGCGCTTTCGGCGACAACGGCATCGGGCATGTCCGCGCCTGTTTCGCGACCGCTTACGAACAAATCATCGAAGCCTGCGACCGCACCGAGCGGTTCGTGCAGTCGATCAAGAAATAAACAGCCTCCGACGCCGGGTCCGGGCCGTGGGAATGTTCTTCTCTTTGCGGCCCGCCCGGCGTTTCTATTCCATTATTATGTCACGCACCGTCGCCATCGTCGGCCGACCCAATGTCGGCAAGAGCCGCCTCTTCAACCGGCTCGCCAAGCGACGCATTTCCATCGTCCATGATCAACCGGGTGTCACCCGCGACGTCATTTCCGCGGAGATCCGCGACGGTGACTACACCCTGCTCGATACGGGCGGGATCGGCTACAAAGGTATCGATACACCGGCGGCGCTGACCGCGGCCTCGGAGCAACAGGTCGACTTTGCCATCGCGACCGCCTCGCTGATCCTCTTCGTGATCGACGGCCTGTCCGGGCTCTCGTCGCTCGACGAGAAGATCTCCCAGATGCTGCGCAAGAGTAAGAAGAAGGTGCGCCTGGTGATCAACAAGGCCGACTTCGACGACGACAAGATCCAGCTCTCCGAGGCGTATCGTCTCGGTCTCGGCGAACCCCTCCGCGTCTCCGCCGAACACGGTCGCGGCGAGGGCGAGTTGCGCGCGGCGATTCTCGACGAACTTGGCGCCATCGAAATCGAAACGGAGGCCGTCCGTGATCCGGACAAGGCGCTCACCGTGTGTTTCATCGGACGTCCCAACGTCGGTAAATCTTCCCTGAGCAACAATCTCCTCAAGAGCGACCGCCTGATCGTGAGCCCGGTGCCCGGCACGACTCGCGACTCCGTGGAACTCAGTTTCGACTTCGAAGGCCGCGACGGGAAAAAATATCCGTTTCGCCTGATCGATACGGCCGGGATCAAGGCGGCAACGAAGCTGGCATCGCCGGTCGAATACTTTTCCCGCCTGCGTTCACTCGACGCGATCAAGAACACCGACGTGGTTTTCCTCGTGCTGGACGCGATGGACGGTGTGACGCAGCAGGACAAGGCGATCGCGGGCGAGGCCATCAAAGAGAAAAAGCCCATCGTGGTCGTCGTGAACAAATGGGACCTCGTGAAAGAGGCCTTCAAGCGCCAGGGCGGATTCGCGCCCTATAAGAGCGAGCGCGACTATCGCGAGAAATACGAGAAGGCGCTTTTCGATAAGCTCTATTTCACTCCCGGTTCGCCGTTGATCTACGTCTCGGCCCTCAGTGGCTACGAAGTGGACCGCATGCTGAACGCGGCCGTGAAACTCAACCGCATGCTCGATACCAAGATTTCGACCGCAAAGTTGAACCGGGTGATCGGCTTCCTGTGCGAACGCACTCCGCCGCCCGCGGTCGGTGGCAAGCGCTTCCGCGTTTACTACGTCACGCAGACCGGCACGCGTCCGTTCCGTATGAAGCTGTTCTGCAATCGCGAGGAGAAGCTCACCGAGCAGTATCGGCGCTATCTCGAAGCAGGGCTTGTGGCCGAATTTGATCTGGCGGGTTGCCCGATTTATTTCGATCTCGTGGGCAAGGAAAAGCACGAGCCCGGTATGTCGTTCTCCGCAATCCGCGAATCGCAGGAACGCGCACGCGAGGCGAAAAACGCATATACGCCGAAGTGGAAGGCGAGCGAAGCCGCGGATGTTGGCTCGAAGCATGAGACGCTCGAAGACTGAGTTCCAAGGGGGCGAGGCGATCGCACTCGCAACCAAGGCACTGGAACTCGTCGTGACGACGGCGGTCGGCCCGCGCGTCGTTGAGCTTCGCTCTAAGCGCGGCAAGGCCGGCAATCTTTTTATCCAGTTTCCGCCGGATGCTCCGCGAGCCGGTGGATTTGCCGTGAGGGGCGGGCATCGCCTGTGGCATTCGCCCGAGGACTTGGTGCGGACGTATCAACCCGACGATGAACCGCTCGCCATCAAACCGCTGCGCAACGGACTCGCGCTCGCGCAACCGGTCGAGCCTAAGACGGGCATGCAGAAAGCGATGAAGCTCGAGCTGCTCGGGGAATCCACGGTGCGGGTGACGCATGCACTCACGAATCACGGGCTTTGGCCGATCGAGACCGCAGCTTGGGCGCTCACGATGTTCCGCGCGGGTGGCTACGCTGTCCTGCCCCTGCTGCCGAAGGGCGACCACGCGCGGGGCGATTTGCTGCCGAGCTATTCGATCGTGCCGTGGAGCTATACCGATCTGTCTTTGCCGCTCTGGGAATTTCACCGGGAATTTATCGGGATAGATGTGCGGAAAGCCGAAGTCGCGCAGAAGCTCGGCATCACCCACTATCCGGGCTGGTCGGCTTACTGGCTCGAAGGGACAACTTTTGTGAAATATGCGCAGGTCAAGGTGGGATCATCGTATCCGGATTTTGGCTGCGCGTTTGAGATGTTTACCAACGGCCAAATGATCGAACTGGAAACGCTGAGTCCGCTTGTGACACTCGCTCCCGGCCAAAGCATCACGCACGTCGAGCACTGGACCGTATTCGATGGTCTCGTAAAACCCAACACCGACGCAGCGTTTGCCGAATCGTTGGCGCCGGCCGTCGCGGCGTGGCTCGCCGAACTCTCGTGACACCGCTCAGACTCGTTTTCCTCGGCTCCGACCCGATCGCGCTGCCGCTGCTAAATTGGTTGGCAGGCGAGGGGAGTAGCGTCGCGACCATCATCGGCGTGTTCACGCAACCCGATCGTCCCGTCGGTCGAGGGCAGAAGGTAGTCGCGAACGAAATCAAAACGTGGTCGCTCGCCCACAATTTGCCGGTCAATCAGCCGGAGAAGTTGACGGAGTCCGTTCGCCTTGAGCTTGCCGCCTTGGGTGCCGACGTGGCCCTCGTGATGGCGTATGGGCACATCCTGCGAGATGATTTTATCGGGACGCCGCGCCTCGGGACGCTGAATCTGCATACCTCACTGCTGCCAAAATATCGCGGCGCTTCCCCCATCCAAACCGCGATTGCCTGTGGCGATCGCGAGACCGGCGTGAGCCTGATGCGCATCGTGAGAAAATTGGATGCGGGCCCGGTTGCCGACGTCGAACGCGTCGCGGTTTCCGGACTCGATACGGCACTCGAGGTGGAGGCTAAACTTGCGACCGCCTGTGTGCCCCTCGTCGCGCGCGCGTTACCGCGGCTGCGCGATGGCACACTGACCTTTGCGACGCAAGATGAGGCCGCCGTCAGTCATTGCCGGAAGTTGGAGAAAGACGACGGGGCGCTCGATTTCGCCGCACCGGCCGCCGTGCTCGCAGCGCGAATCAACGGACTTTTTCCTTGGCCGGCCTGCACCGTGGATTTAGGCGGCCAGCCTTTGAAAATAGGCTCGGCCGATTTTTTCGACGCCTCCTATTCGGGGGCTCTTCCAGGCGAGGTGATGGGAAGCGACGGCGATGGGTTGCTCGTCGCCACTGGCGCCGGCGTGTTGCGTCTCCGCCGTCTGCAACGGCCCGGCGGTCGGATGCTCCCGGCCGCTGATTTTCTTCGTGGTTGCACGGTGCCGGTCGGCACACGCTTCCCGTCCCGCGCGATGTCCGCGTTGTTGAAATAGGGCGCTTTAGCGGTCGCGTGTCGGCAGTGCCTTTAGCTTCGCCCAAGCTTCGTCGGGCACGTCGAGTTTGCTTACGGGCAAATAAGATAAGATCACGAACCGATCGTCGCTGAGCGGAATCTCGATGCCGACGCGCGCGACGGCACGGGAGCCCTGCACGGTCAATTGGTAGTCGCGCACGACACCGCCGCGAAGATTTACCGTCAGGGTAATGGTGAGCGCACTGAGCCCGTTGCGCTCGCGGGTGTTCTCGGATACCCGAATTCGGGCGATGTAGGTATCGCCGCTGACTTCGAAATTTTCCGCCGCGCGCACGGCGGCAGACAACTCCTCGTCAGGTCGTCGCGTATCCGGCCGGTCGGCTCGGCGCAGCCACGCAAGGCGAGCGGAAGGTTCCGACGCACCGATTCGTTCTTCGGCGATCAAAGAAAGTATTTCCCGATTGGTCAGCCATCCCTCCGGTGTGAGCGTGACCATTTGGCCAGTGGCGGAGACCACCGTGTCGAGTTGGAGTCCATCCGGCCAATCGCGCTTCAATAGCATGTCGCCTGTAGAGGAGAGGCTGCCTTTGACATGCGGCGCGAGATTCTGCTGGACCGTGGTGACGCGGCCTCGGCGTGTATCGGTGCTTTGCGCCACCGGCCCCGGATCGGCGTTGATTACTTCCCACGAGTAGCTGCGTTGCGCGCGCAACTCCTGCACGGCGCTCGCGAGCGCCGGTGGAATCTCCGCGCGACCTGCGACGCCGATCGCACACAGTCCGATCATCACTGCCGCGGTGACCGTCCGGTGCACGGGGGAATTCATGGCCGGCGAGCAAAACCCCGCCGACGGCTTCCGTCAATCGGCGCCCCGCTCCGGGAAGCTCTCTTCACTTGTTTTTGGAAAACGATTCCGCAAGCTGCGCCGAATGTCGTCCCGTCTGCTGATCGGTTGTTTTATTTGCGCGATCGCTTTTCTTCCTGCGGCCACTGCCCAGGTGGAACTGGCGAATTTGCGCGAAGATGTGCGGGGTCTACTACAACGCGTGAGCGAACTTGGTCTGCGGGTTGAACAACTCGAGCGGGAGAACGCCGATTTCCGCCGCAAAAACGCGGACACCCCGGGGGCCTATGCGACCGTTGCCCAACTAAATGAAGCGGTGGCCGATCTCAATCGCGCCATCAAATCGTCGGTCGGGGCATCCCAAGGCGAAACTCTCCAGATCGTCAGCACTCAACTCGAGAAGTTGGGCAAGCAGACGAATGCTGCGCTGGAGTCGCTCTCCAAATCCCAGTCGTTGCGGCCGATTCCTTCCCCGAGTGCGGTCGTCTCCAATCCCTCTTCCGACGGCGCCAGCTATACGGTCCAAAAAGGCGATACGCTTGCCTTGATTGCGAAGAAGACCGGTGCGAAGCAGCAAGATATCGTCGCCGCCAATAAAATTTCCGATCCCTCACTGATCAAGGTCGGGCAGACTCTGATCATTCCAGTCGCCAAATAATCCATGTCCGCAGCACCCAAATCCCGCCTCGGTCGCGGTCTGGGCGGCCTCATCGCCGCAGCCAAGCCCGCCACTCCTCCTGCTCCTCCGTCTGCAACGCCGCCCTCGGCCTCCGCCGTAGCGGCGGCGCCCGCGCCTGCGAATGGAGCGCCCGGGTATCAGGAAATTTCGGTCCATTTGATCGAGCCGAGTCCCTACCAAGCGCGGCGCGAGATCCCGACGGAGCAATTGAGCGAACTTGCGGAGAGCATCCGTTCCGAAGGCCTCCTGCAGCCGATTGTGGTTCGAAAGCACGGCGATAAATTTCAACTGATCGCCGGCGAGCGCCGTTGGCGGGCCTTTCAGCAGCTTAAAATTAAGGTTATCCCGGCTCGAATTGTTGAAGCCAGCAATGCGTCCTCGGCGGCGCTTGGACTCATCGAGAATCTGCAACGCGAGGGCCTCAACGCCATCGAAGAGGCTCATGGGTATGCCAGCCTGATCCGTGATTTCGATCTCACTCAGGAGACGGCCGCAGAACGAGTCGGGAAAGGGCGAGCCAGCGTCGCGAATTCGCTGCGGCTGCTCTCATTGGACGCCGAACTCCAAGGTTTTGTGGCCAAGAATCTCCTGAGCGTGGGGCACGCGAAAGTTTTGCTCGGCGTCGAGGATACTGCTCAGCGGTCGATCATCGCTCGTCGGGTGATCGAGGAAGGCCTCAGTGTGCGCAGCACGGAGAAACTCACCCTGTCGGCGAAGACGTCACCGGGCGCACCGGCTTCGGCGAGTCCAGCGAAACGCGGACTTTCACCCAAAGATGCCGCGACGGTTTCCGGCATCGAAAAGAAGCTCACTTCCCACCTGGGGGCTCGTGTCGCTCTGCTGCATTCGGCCAAGAAAGGCCGGATTGTGATCGAGTATCGTGGAAACGACGATCTACAGCGGCTGCTGGATAAACTCGGCGTCCAAGCCTGATCGAGTGAAAAAGTCTGGCCGAGAGGGCCATTGACAAACGTCGGTCGCGTCTGCTCTTTTCAACCTTTCACATGAGTATCGTCCTCGGAATTCTCACCTTCGTCCTCATCCTCGTTTCGCTGTTTATCGTGTTGGTCGTCTTGGCCCAAAAGTCCAAAGACGGCGGCATGGGAGCGGCCCTTGGCGGCGGTGCCGCAGAAGCGGCGTTCGGTGCCGAAACCGGCAATGTGCTGAGCAAATCCACGATCTACGCCTCGATCCTCTTTTTCGTTTTGGCGTTCGCGCTTTATCTGGGCCGCATTTACGAGAGCAAACATGCTTCCGCCGCGGCGGGCAGTGCGCTTCCGACCATCGCGGTGCCGGCGGCGGCCGCACCCGCGCCTTTGACACCGACACCGACACCGGCTGCCGCCGCACCGGCCCCTGCGACCGAAGCACCGAAGAAGCCCTGAGGCTGTGATGGCGATTCTTGCAAAATTTGCGCCCGCCATTTTACGGCGGGCGTTTTTTATTTCCGGAGTGCTTGCGGGCTTCGCTTCTGCCGCGGTTCCTTTGACGAAACCGCCCGAATTGGCTCAGGTGGGTTTACCTGACGCCGCCGAAATCGCCCGAATCCTCGTGCAGTTTCGCCAGACTGGAATTGCTGGCGACTACTACCTTGATTTCGAACTGCGCACCTTGCCGCGTCGCGGTGATGAAAAGCAATTTCGTGGCCAAATGTGGGGCAGCCGAAACACGAAGGGCGCAATCACGCGGGTTTCGCTGTCGGAAGCGGCCGACCGGGAGCGGCGGTTGTTGGTGCAGAATGGCGGGCAAGCGAAGGTTTGGCGTTTGGAGGGTGGCGGGGTCTCAGAACTGGACTCGATGGCGGTTTTTGAACCGCTCATCGCGGGGGTGAATATCTCGGCTTTCGATTTGCAGATGCCGTTCCTATATTGGCCCGGAGTGACTTTGGAGAAAATCACCCGGATGCGTGGACGGCCCGCACACCTGTTTGTGTTTCGCCCACCCGCTGAGTTCGCGGCAAGAAACCCGCACCTCGGCGCCGTGCGTGCCTACCTTGATACGCAGTATAACGCACCGACCCAGGTGGAATCGCTGGACCGCAATGGTCGAGTGACGAAAACGCTGACTCTGCTCGATCTGAAAAAAGTGGGTGAACAATGGATACCCAAGTCTTTTGAGGTTCGCGATGAGACGACACGCGACAAGACGCGTTTGGTTGTGACGGGCGCGGCCCTCAATCTCGCACTGCCCGGCTCGATTTTCGTCCCGACCAACCTCGCCGAGCCTGCTTTGGCTCCGCCGCCCGAGCGCATTGTCAAAATTGTGCCATGAGCCGGAATTCCCCGGTGGCTTCGGTTGTCTTTGACCTTGATGGCACGCTCGTCGACAGCCTGCCCCTCGTGCTGCGTGCGATCACGCATGCGATCGAGCCTTTCGGGCCGGCCCGGCCGACGATGGATATTTTTGCGCACTTGGGCGGCCCGCCCGAACGATTCCTCCCGGGGCTGCTGGACGATCCGCGCGATGCTCCCGAGGCGTTGCAGCGCATGGACGAGTATCATCGGAGAAATCACGCCATGATCCGCCCCTTCGACGGCGTGGGCGTAGTTCTGGACAAAATTCGCGCGAGCAAGGTATCGGTCGGAATCTGGACTGGCCGAGACCGTGAGTCCACGGAATGGCTGTTGGCCCAGCACAATCTGGCGCGCCATTTCGATACCGTGGTTTGCGGCGACGACTTGCCCACTCACAAACCGGACCCGCAGGGCTTGCGGGAGATTATGAGCCGACTGGCCGTTTCCTCTCGCGAGATGATGTTCGTCGGTGATGCCGATGTCGATGTGTTGGGCGGCTCCGCATGTGACGTCGATACTGTGCTCATCCGCCACGGTCGCGAAGTCGACGGGAGCATTCGCGCCAAGGCGTGGCGAACAGTGATCTCGCCTCTTGAAGCCTATGAGGTGGTGCTGGGATGTTTGGGGTAAAGTGCGTTGGGGGGCAGTGGCATCATTGCCTCTCTCCCGGGGCCTATTTCATCGGATAAACAATCAGGTGATCGGGCGCAGAACTGCGCAGGGCAGGCGGGATATTTTCGACCTTTCGTGTAGCCGCGGTGCGCACGGCCACGCGCTAAACTTGTTTCGCCACTGCCGCGCCCGTGCCTTTCAGAAACGGCTCTTTCCGCCGCTGGCGCAGATGTTTGGCGTGAGGTTCACTGGCCTGCTGCACAGTCCCAAGGGTGGTTCCTCGCGGATTTTTCAGGGGATACCGTAGCCGATTCGATTTTGGGCCCCTTATGCGAGTGCAGGCAGAATAGGTTCATCGACCTGTCACCTGCTAGATCGCATCGCAAAAACCGGCTGTCTGAAGCGTGGTATGCGCCCGTTTTTCACGAGGGGGGACATTTCAGTTGACAGGGGTGGGGGGGGACTCTGTTTTCACGCCTTTTATGAAAGTTGTTTCCTCCATCAAATCCGCCAAGAAGCGTCACCCGGCCTGTCAGGTCGTCCGTCGCAAAGGCAAGATCTACGTCATCAATAAAGTCGAGCCGCGTTACAAGGCGCGCCAAGGCTAACTAAACCCTTACTACTGCGATGAAAGCCGAAGGCCACCCTACACTTAACAACGTTTGCTTCCTCGATATCGGAACCGGCAAGCGTTTCCTCACAAAATCCACGATCAAGTCTCCTCGCAAAGAGCAGATCGACGGCGTGGAATATTTCATCGTCGCTCGCGACGTGACGATGGATTCCCACCCGGCTTACACGGGTGAAAAGCGCATCGTCGACACCGCAGGTCGCGTCGAGAAGTTCACCACCAAGTTCAAGCGCGGCGCTGCGAAGAAGTAAGCTCGGCAACGGGCGCTTGTTTCGAACGTGAAACAGTTTCCAGCCCTCCAAAACGGAGGGCTTTTTTGTGCCCTGATCAGTTGGTGGCGGTCTTGGGCACGGCGTTTGTGACGGCGCCCTTGGTGGTAGCGACCGAGAGCTGATCCGACAAGGCGGCCGTTGGTGCAGGCGAGGTGGCGAGTGCGGGCGGAGCGGAGTAGTCGAAGAGGCCGCGCTTCTTGATCGCGGTGGCGACTGCCAGAGGGACCATTTGCTCCCAAGTGGGATCGTTTTCTTTGATGCGACGGAGCACGTCACGGGAGAAGATGTGGAGAATATCGCGATCGAAACCGATGATGCAGTCGATGTAGTGGTTTTCGAGCAGGTGGTCGTAAAGATTGCGCAGGTGGGAAACGATCTGGACGTTTTTCGCGGTG
>Ga0075163_10011018_pt1 | contig 11791 bp, 3 predicted proteins | sample JI1023141ADNA_FD_71478 | JGI IMG/M metagenome (GOLD analysis project Ga0075163, IMG submission 71478) | Wastewater effluent complex algal communities from Wisconsin, to seasonally profile nutrient transformation and Carbon sequestration -... | ecosystem: Engineered > WWTP > Effluent > Algae... | reverse complement strand
CCTACCTCGACCACGGCCGGGTCAAGATCGCAAACCCCGGGACCGACCCGCGACAGGCGATGGTCGACGACTGGTACAACGCCCGGCGCTCCGGGACCGCTGTGATGCTCGCCTCCACCCGGGCTGAGGTCGACGCACTCAATCGGCGAGCACGGGCCCGGCTCCGAGCCGACGGCGAGATCCGCGCCGACCCGGTGATCCTCGGCGCAGTCAGTTTCGCGGAGGGGGACCTGGTTGTGGCGCTCCGCAACGACCGGCGTCTGGGTGTTCTCAATGGCACTCGCAGTGTGATCGAACACATTGACCACGACGGCCAGATGATCCGCTGCAGGACTGATGACCACCAGATCGTGTCGCTCCCGTTCGTCTACGCGACCGAAGGGCACCTGGCCCACGGCTACGCAATGACGGTTCACAAAGCCCAGGGCGCCACCTACGACCACTGCCTCGTGCTCGGCAGCGACCAGTTCACGACCGAGGCCGCGTATACCGCGATGTCGAGAGGCCGCATCGACAACACCCTCTACCTCGACGGCGCCACGCCACGAGAGGACGCGCACGCCGCCGAGGTCAAAAGCGACATCGTTGATCAAGTCCGGGCCTCGCTCCAACGGACCGCCGCGCAGACCATGGCGCTCGAAGACGACAACGGTGCCGACTTCGAGATCGACCTCTGAACCATGAGGCTCCCAGATCAGCGTGAGGAGCGTAGGGTGCCTTCGAGGCACCGCTGCAAGAACCCCCGGGACCGCAGCATCGCTATGGCAGCTTTGGTGGTGCCCCGGCGATTCCAGCGACCATTCCCGCTAACGGGCGAAGTCGTCGCCATCTTGGCGTCCCGAATCTGGGCCGTCGTTGTGCCGGGAGAGGCAATGACGCCGAGGTTCGATGTCCCGGAGCGGGCGGCACTCAACGTGTTCGGCGTTCACAGGGCGGCACTCAACGTGTTCGGCGTTTTCTGGGGCTCGCCGGCGATCCTGATGTCGTCGCGCTCTGCGGAACGTCAGGCTGATGGATGCGGATATTCAAGTTTGCGGTCAATTCGGGGAAGGTGGGGCCGACGAGTACCTGATGACATCCTCGAATGACTCCGCAACGTGTCGACGTTTCCTTCCTCGGGTCTCGCGTCTGCAGCTTCGCGGCGCTACTGCTGCCGTGTTGGTGCTGGGTGCCTCGCTGGCGAGTCTGGTCACCGGGCCCCCCGCCGCGGCGGCTCCGCCGGTCGCGACCACGGCGCTGAACATCAGTCAACCGAACCCGCTGATCGGCCAGACATTGAGCTTCGGCGTCAGCCTCGACAACACCGATACCACGGCGACGGGGTATATGCCCTACATCGACCTGGTGCTGCCGGTCGCGGGCGGAGACGGCGATGACGGCATCTCGTTCACGAGTGCCTCCTATCTCGGAGCGCCCGTATCGACACCCCTTGTGCAGACCTGCACCGGCGCCCCGGTGACCCACCCGCTGACCGCGTTGTCGACCCCATGTCCCGTGGGTCGCCAGCTCGTCGTCATGCAACTGCCGTTCGGGAGCTTCACGCCGAGCCAGCCGGCCGCGACGGTGCAGGTGCAGGCGGCGCTGTCTTCGCTCGCGGACGTAGGACTCGTCCTGCCAATAAGCGCAACGCCCGGCTTCGCCTACGGCGATTCGCCCACCGGCTCGACCCCGATCATCGGCTCGGCGGTCTCGTCGAACGTCACACCGCAGGTGGTGACGTTCCTCAAGCGCTATGTCGGCCCGGAGAACGAAACGGCGACGGGTCCGAACTACCAGCGCCAGCACGTGCTCGAGGTCGATGTCGCCAACGGTGCAACGTTGACGACGCTCGACGTCAGCGACCAGATGCCGTCCACGATGCAGTACGTGTCGTCCGCGACGGTGCCGAGCGCCACCGCTGTGGCGACGCCGTCGACGTCGGCGCCGATGGGCACCCTGACCCGTCGCTTCACGAACGTCGTCGGCTCGGCGGCCGCCGTGGACGCGAGCGTGACCGCGACGTGGTACATCCCGCTCCTGGACATTGGATCGGTCGGCGTACTCGACGCGGCTTCCGGCGACGACCGGGTGGCGCGAAACGACGGCGCGGCGGCCGGCACAGTCGACCCTGTCGACCCCCGGGACGCGAACCTGCCGTTCAGCATGAATCCCAACAGCCTCGTCCCGCCGTTTCCCGACGATCACGAAGTAACCGCCAAGTCGATCGCGACGCAAAAGACGGTGGCCGTCCAGACCGACACCGGCGGCGCCGGCCCCACCCCCGACGACACGTTGCAGTACACGATTGCGGTGCAGGTGTCGGACTACTTCACCTTCGCGGATCTCGACCTACTCGACGTTCTCGGTGACGGCCAGACCTTCGATACCGGATTCACCCCCACCCTTTCGGTAACCGAGGCCGGTACGACATCGAGCGGAGCCTTCACCGGGCCCGAATACACGCTCGACACGTCCCAGCGCAGCACGTGCGGTGACGGTGCATCTCGTCTCAACTTCGATCTTTCCGCGGCGATCGCCCGGCTCAGCGGCAGCAACGGCGTGTTGACCGGTGGACTTGTCGGCGGGTCGAACGTCGGCGCTACCACTGCAACGATCACGTTCCGTTCGGTCATGAACGACGCCTACGCCTGCTCGGTGAGCGACCGGAGCGTCGACCTGACCGACCGCGTTACCAACGGCGTCACCGTCGACGGCGAGGTCTACGACAACGCGACCCAACTCCCGCAGGCAAGCACCCGGCGCGAGGCCGACACCTCGGGCACCAGCGTCACCGTTCTGGCGCCAGCACTGTCCAAGACGATCTACGCCCGCAACGGCGTCGTCGGAGTCGTGGCGGGAACGCCCGCACAGTTCGAGCCCGACGACACCATCACCTACCGGCTCCGCTACGTGCTGCCCTCCAGCGACATCGAGGACTTCGCGCTCGTCGACTTCGCGCCGCTGCCGATCCTCGGCGTCGGATCCTTCTCGACCGCTTCCCCGACCACGACCTGTGCGGTGCCGGCGGTCAACACCTCCTGCTTCGGCCCGGCCGACACGTTTCACAACCTGTCCGGCGCTCCCGACCCGGTCGTCACTCGCGACACCACCGGCAACTCGCTGACCTTCGACTACGGCGACTTCGACAGCACCGCCAACGGAGTCAGTGAGGTCGACGTCCTGTTCACTCTCCCGATCAGCAACGCCCCGTTCCGAGACGGCCTGTTGTTCACCAACCAGGCGCGAGCGGTGTTCAACAACAGCTTCGCCGAGGCGGCCGCACAGGACGCCATCGTGCAGATCGACCTGACCCAACCGCAGCTTCGAATCCGCAAGGGTGTGGCCTCGACCGACAACCCGAGCGCGGTGCTCACCGGCGCCACCGCGCCCAGCGGCATCACCTGGCGCGCTCCTGGCGTAGCCGGCCCCGGCTGGTCCGGCGGCGTCATCAACTCCAGCAACCTCGGAAGCGCGCCCGACGCCAACGCCTCGAGACTCGATGCCGGTGACCTGGTGCGTTTCGCCATGGTCGTCGAAAACACCGGCCGCGGCGTCGACGGCGCCTATGACGTCGCCGTCTCGGACTCGATGCCGGCCGGGTTCGTGATCCCCGCGGGTGGTGTCGACCTCCGGGTCGCAAACGGTGGCAACGCGACGATGTCAGCGTCGGCCGGTGGCTACTTCACCGCCGGCGCGGGTACCGCGTCGAGCGGGCAGACCGGGACACTCACGCTGACGGATCCGGGACCGACCCCGACACCGGGCGGTTCGATCGATCCAACGAACCCCACGACCGGCGCCAACCTCGCCGTGATCACCTACGAACTCGAGGTGGCAGGCACCGCCGAAGCGAACACGACATACACCAACACCGCGTCGATCACGAACTTCGCTGCGCAGGAAGGCGGGCCGAACTACACACCCGTGACGCCCGCCGCCGACATCACCAACACCGCGTCGGTCCAGGCCGCGCCGGTGACCGTCACGAAGACGATCCAGAGCACCGACCACGCCGCTTCGGTGACCCCCGACGTCGTCGTCGGCGAGGCGGTCACCTACCGCCTCCGGCTCGGTATCCCCGAAGGACCGACCAGCAACGCACAGCTCGTCGACTTCCTGCCTGCCGGCATGGCCGTGCGGACCGTCGACTCGATCACACCGTCTGCGGGTGTCACCACGTCCACGAGCGGTGGGTTCGCGACGGTCCTCGCCAACGCCCAGGGAGCGCTGGCGTCGCCGGGCCAGGTCGTGACGATCCCGCTCGGAAACCTCACGAACTCCGACCGCGACGACGCTACCGCCGAGTACCTCGACGTCGTCCTCACCGCGCTCGTGTTGAACGTCGCCGGCAACCAGAACGGGACATCGCAGTCCAACACCGCCTCGTTCACGTCGACCGGCCACGGAACCGCGGTCGCCAACGGTGTTCCCGTCACGGTCCGCGAACCGGTCCTCCAGGTGACCAAGGCAGCCGCTCCGAACCCGACCGACGCCGGCAACACCGTCACCTACACCGTCGTCGTCGCCCACTCCGGCTCCTCGACGGCGACCGCCTACGACGTCACGTTGAACGACGTCGTTCCCGCGGCGATCGGCTACGTGCCCGGTTCATTCGTCCAGACGGCGGGCACCGCAGTCGCCGACACCGTCAACGACTCCGGAGCGCCGACGCTCAACGCCACGTGGACATCAATCCCTCTCGGCGCCACCGCGACGTTCACCTACCAGGCGACCGTTCCTGCGGGGGCCGCGGTGCCGTTCTCGATCGCCAACACCGCGACCACGACGTGGACGTCCATGCCGGGATCCTCGGCCCAGCCGACGGCCTACAGCACCAGCGAAGGCGAACGCACTGGCGCCGGAGGCGTCAACGACCACACGGCGTCGTCGACCGCGACACTGAACAGCGCCAACCCCACGATCACCAAGACGCTCGTTGCAACCAGCGAGGCCTCGACGACCGGGACCAATGTGACCATCGGTGAGATCGCCACCTGGGACCTGCGCGTCACCGTCCCCGAGGGCACACCGCCCTCGATCACCGTCACCGACCTGCTTCCGAACGGGCTGCAGTACGTGGCCGGCTCTGCTCAGGTGTTCACGACCGCCGCGGCGGCTTCGACGGCATCCCCGGCGGCGAACCTGCCCGTCGACCTGAACGGAACCCTCCCGGCCCCGACGATCAGCGGCGGAGCCTCCAACGGCGACGACCCCGTGTTCACGTTCGGGCCCTCGACGATCGCCGGTGACAACAACACCACGAACGACTCCTTCATCGTTCGCCTCCAGGCCCGCGTGCTCGACGTTGCCGGCAACGTCGGCCTGCCCGGCTCCCAGACCACCCTGTCCAACAGTGGTTCAGCGCGGGTCGGGTCGGGCACGATCATCACGTCCGCCGCGAGCGTCGTCACCGTCGTCGAGCCCCGCCTTCAGGTCACCAAGACCCTTGCCCCGAACGCGGCGATCCGCGGACAGAACGTCATGATGACCGTCACCGTCCAGAACACCGGTCTCTCCACCGCGTTCGAGGTGATCGCCACCGACGCGCTGCCTGCCGGCATGGTCCCCTCCACCGCGGTCGAGGTCGCCACCCAGGCCGGCTTCACCTACAGCCGGACCGGCGCCGATATCACCTGGACCGGTGGCGACATCGTCGCCGGTGCCACCGCCACCTTCCAGGTGAGCGTGGACCTGTCCTCGTCCCTCACAGCCGGCCAGGTCGTCACGAACACGGCCATCGCCAGCCAGGCGACAACCCTTCCCGGCTCGGCGAGTGGCGAGCGCGACGAACCCGATCAGCAGGGTCAGGGCAACGTCAACATCGTCGCCCCCGACCTCCAGATCACCAACACCGACGGAACGACGACCGCCACTCCCGGCGACACCCGCACCTACACGCTCGGCGTCACCAACGTCGGCGGAGCTCCCGCTACCGGCGTCGTCATCACCGACACCCTGCCGGCCGGAACCACGTTCGTTTCGATCGGGGGAACCGGCTGCACACTGAACACCGGCGCATCGACAGCCACGGTGACAGTGATCAATGTTGCAGGCACCATCGCGGCGAGCGGTGGGACCGCGTCGTGCACGGTCATCGTGACGATGGACAATCCGGCGGCCGCCGGCACGACCAGCTACTCGAACACCGCGACGGTCGCCGACGACGGCACCCGCGGCCCCGACCCGACCCCGCCGAACAACACGGCCGTCGACGTCGATACCATTGCCGGGCGCACCCCCGACCTGGCCGTCACCAAGACCGATGGCGTCACCTCCGTGAACGCCGGCACCTCGACGACCTACACCGTGACCGTCACCAACCAGGGCAACATCGGGGTCACCGGCGTCGTGCTCACCGATACCCTGCCGGCGAACGTCTCCTACGTGAGTTGCGCCAATGTCAGCGGCACCGTGTCGGTGGCGTGCGCCCATTCGGCCGGCGTTGTCACCACCACTCTCAGCTCGCTCACGGGTGGCGCTTCGGCACAGATGACCGTCACGGTCTCGGTTCCGAACCCGTTGCCCGCCGGCGTCCCGTCGATCACCAACACCGTGACCGTCGCCGACGATGGTGCCAACGGCACCGATCCGACCACCGCCGACCGTACGGCATCCGACGTCGACGCTGTCAACGCAGTGCCCGACATGTCGGTCGTCAAGACCTCCAGTGTCGGCACCGTCGCCCCCGGCGGTTCGGTCGCCTACACCCTGACCGTCCGCAACAACGGCACGCAGGACGCCACCGGCGCCCGTGTCACCGATACGGTGCCCGCCGGGATGGTCGTGAACTGCGGTTCGGCCAGCCCTGCGCCCACTTCCTGCAACTCCGGCACCGGCGCCATTTCCTGGGGCCCGCCGATCACCGGCGCCGGCGCCTCGGGCAACCCGTTCGCCGCGGGCGAGACGCTCGTCATCACCTACTCGGTCACGGTGACGAACCCCGTCGCCGCCGGCCGGCACAGCTTCACCAACACTGCAGCCACCGTGGACGATACGTCGAACGGCGCCGACCCGACGCCGGCGGACAACAGCGACGACGCGGTCGTCGCCCTCACCGGCTACAACGTCGACCTGTCGGTCACCAAGACCGACGGCGTGGTGTCGACGACACCCGGTTCGAACCTGACGTACTCGATCACCGTCACCAACTCGGGCAACATCGGCGCCGCCAACGTGATGGTCACCGACACTCTCCCGGCGGGCACGACGATCGTGACCTGCCCCACCGCTGTCGTGCCGTGCGCCCACACGAGCGGCGTGGTCACCTGGACCCTCCCGACTCTGGCCGGTGGTGGAGCGAGCGAGACGCTGTTCGTCACGGTTGCGGTGACGAACCCGGCGGTCGCCGGGCGCTCGTCGCTCACCAACTCGGTGACCGTTGCCGACGACTCCACGAACGGCGCCGACCCGACGCCCGCGAACAACACGGCGACTGACGTCGACGTGCTCGTCGCCGCCCCCGACCTCCGCGTCGTCAAGGACGACGGCTCACAGGTCCGCAGTCCCGGCGACACCGTGACCTACACGCTCCTCGTCACCAACACGGGCAACCAGGCGGCGACCGGGGTGACGCTCACCGACACCCTTCCCGCCGGCACCACCTTCGTGTCCGCCACCAACGGCGGCACACAGGGGCCGCCCGGAACCGTCAACTGGGCTATGGGATCGCTGGACGGTGGCGGCGCCTCCATACCGGTGACCGTCACCGTGCAGCTGGACAACCCGACCCCGGCCGGACAGGGCACCGTCGTCAACAACGCCTCGGTGGCCGACGACGGGGCCAACGGCTCCGACCCGACGCCGGCGAACAACAGTGACAGCGATACCGACATGTTGTCGTCGACACCTGATCTCGTCGTGTCCAAGACCGACGGGGAGACATCGCTGTCGCCCGGCGAATCCACGACGTACACGATCACCGTCAGCAACGTCGGGTCCCAGGACGCCACGGGTGTGGTCGTGACCGACGTCGTCCCGGCGCCGCTGACCGTCGGGTCGTGCAGCAACTCCTGCGACACGTCCGCGGCACCGACGTTGACCTGGCCTGCTACGAACCTCGCAGCAGGATCTTCGTTGACCCGTACTGTCACGGCGACCATGCCGGCGACCGTCGTCGCGGGTCTTGACACCGTGACGAACACAGCAAGCGCGGTCGACGACGGTACCAACGGCGCCGACCCCACGACGCCGAACAACACCGGCACCGACGTGAACACCGTCGACGCCGCGCCGGACCTGTCGATCACCAAGACCGACGGCCTCGCGCACCTCGAGGGTGGAGACACCCCCACGTACACACTCACCGTCACCAACCAGGGAAACCAGGACGCGACCGGCGTCGTCGTCAGCGACGACTTGCCCATCGGAGTGACGTTCGGGTCCTGCTCCGACACCTGCGACTCGACCGGCGCACCCACGCTCAATTGGCCCGCAGCCAACCTGGCGGCCGGCGCCACCATCACCCGCACCGTCACCGTCACCGTGACCAATCCCGTCGCAGCCGGAACGACCCAGTTCGTCAACACCGCAGCGGTGACCGACGACGGGGCGAACGGCACCGATCCGACCGCCGGGGACCGCACTGCGTCGGATCGCGACACCTACGGCGTCGACCTCTCCGTCACCAAGAGCAACGGAACCGCGGAAGTGACACCCGGCCGATCGACGACGTATACCATCGAGGTCGTCAACCTCGGCCCGTCAACCATCGACGGGTTCACGCTCACCGACCCCCTGGCGACCACGCTGACGTCGCCCACCTACGAGGCATCGCGCGGCACGTACGACAGTGCGACCGGCACCTGGACGGGCCTCACCTTCGCCCCCGACGACAAGGTGACCCTCACCGTAACGGCGACCGTCGACTCCGCCGCCACCGGCACCCTCGTCAACAGCGCCACGGTGCTGCCGCCGACCGGATTCACCGACCCCAACCCCGCCAACAACTCGGCGACCGATACCGACAAGCTGGCACCCAAGGCCGCTCTCCGGGCGACCAAGGAGCTCCAGGGCGACCTCGTTGCCGGACGCGAGGCTACGTACCACATCACCGTGACCAACGACGGCCCGTCCGTCGCAACGGGGATCGTCGCCAACGACACGCTCCCCAGCGGACTCGCCTTGCTGGACGCCGCTGGTGATGGTTGGACCTGCGTCGCCGCAAGCTGCACCTACCCGTCGTTGGCGCCCGGAGCGACCGCTCCCGCCGTCAAGATCCGAACCCGGGTCCGGGCCCGAGTCGGCGAATCGGTGACCAACAACGCTCAGGTCATCGCCGAGACAGCGTCGCTCGACCCCTCCACCGCCGGTGCAGGCGGCGCCGCAGTCGCCAACGCCTCGGCGAGCGGAACGGTCCTGACCACAGGACAACTCGACAACCGACCGGGGGACCAACTGGCCAGCACCGGCCTTCGATCACTCACCGGGCGCCTCATCTTCTCCGGCTTCCTCCTCATCCTCCTCGGCGTGCTCCTTGTGGTTCCGAAACCCCGTAGCAACCGACAGTATCGATAGCGGATCTTTGATCGACAGAGATCGACACGCCGAGAGATTCCAAGGCCTGCCAATCTGATTCGCCCCGCACGAAGCTCCTGAGCACGGCCGCGGCAATCTGATCCGCGAGGCAATCGTAAACGTCTCGTCTCGAAACGGCGTCGGAAGCGTCGGACGGGGCGGACGTTGACCAAGCGACGTGAACTCGTGCGATGTCCGCTGTCGCTCGTCGATCGGCAAGTCAGAGAGTATCGGCTCGTGCTCGGAGGGTGGGCGTGGTCACAATTTGGTCACACACTCCCCGGAACTCGCCGTGAGCGGTCGACAGCGGCCGAATTGGCCAGCCGTCGAAACCCTCAATTCGTGGGCATTCTGAGCGCCGCCGGCATCGGCTGGCACCCGCCGAACGCACCTCCTGTCGGAGTTCGAGCCACACCCCGATCTCACGGCCAACGAATTGCTCCGGCAGCTGGTTCGGTCGGCCGCGATCCGCCGTGAGGCACGGGGTAACGTCACGGGATGACGCCAGGATGGATCGGACGCCGCCTCCTCCTTGCCGCAACACTTGCGGTTGGGGCGCTCGCCGGTGTCGCTGGTTGCTCGCCCGACGACCAGGTCGAGACCCGACAGTCATCGGAGACTTTGCCGTCGGAGCAAAGAGCGGGATCACGGGCCGCACCGTTCAAGGTGTCGCCAGTCCCGGACGGGTTGACGGTCTCAGCGGTCGTCGACGGAGATGCCGAGCCCCGTTTCAGCGACGACTCCTTCGGTGGTACCAAGCCGTCAATGGTCATCGTTCCCGACGACTGGACTGGTCTAGACGACCACCGGTGGATCGTGATCATGTCGATCGACGGCAGTGGCAATGAGGGCGGCTTCTATCAAGAACTTCCTGCGTACACACGGAGCAATGAGAACGAAGGTCGGCTCGTCATCGATGGCCACCCCGCTGTCAAATGGCCGAGCCAAGGCATCGAGGGCGAGCCGAAGCGGCGGACGGCGGCGTTTGTGGCAATCAACACGAGTACCGGCGAATCGGGCGACCTCCAGGGCGGAACGCAACGCGGGCTTCTCATCACGGGCACTGTCGAGGATCTCGACCTGCTCGAAACCGTCGCACAGGCGGCCGGCGACGATGCCGGACGAACACCGACCCTCCGCAAAGCTCCAAACGGATGGCAGGTGCTCGGCACCCTGTCAGCCAGCCAAGCCAGCAACACTGACGAAGGCGCGATCGAGTAACAGCCGGAAGGCCGCAAAGTCGTCCTTCTCGGCGATCCCGCCGGCCGCGAGGTATGGGTCACGGCGTTCGAGGGGAACGCAACCACACCGATCCTCAAAGCGATCGAGACGATGTGGCATCCCTACGACCTCGGAACTTTCGGCGACACCCACGAGTTCAGCATCTACGGAGCTGACGCAGCGCTGATCGCGTGTTGCGACGGCGACGGACCTGCAGCCATCGCAACGGCCTGGTTCTCGCTCGACGGCTCACCGTTCTCCGTCCACGGACCAGCATCTCTGGTCGGCACCCCAGACCTGGCGTCGAGGTTTGCTTCCAGCATCGTTTTGACGACTGCGAATGAGTGGGCCGCGACGAAGAGGCCTCCAAGAACCACGACGACCAATCAGGGCACCGGCAATCCAACCACAAGCCTCCTGGCACCAGCAACGGTCGTAGGCGGCTGACCGGGCGATGACCCTTCACCTCGCCGCACGCCACGCGTCCTGGGTCGGGCTGGCCGCCGTTGCGCCCGCCACCTGGTGGTGGGTCGGATTGTTGGTCGGCGACTCTGGCACCGATGCCATCATTCGGCCGGTCGACATCTCCAACGGAACGGCCGCAGCAATCGGCGCTACCTCCACGGCGATCGTGCTCGCCTCCCTTGTGGTTGTGCTTCGAGGAAGAAGCCTGCATCTGGTGCTGGGCGCGCCTGTCATGGCGCTGGCCACCTGTGCGGCCGCAGCAGGGTATGTCGGTCTCGCGTATCGCGCTGCGACGACCCGAGTCGACGGCGCCAACATCGGTGGCGCCCTCCTGCTCTATGCCGGTGCGGCCGTCGTGCCTGGCCTACTCGCCGTGGCGCTCTTCTCGACGGTGCGCGATTCGCGTCAGAGCTAGCGAGCCAAGCCAGGTAGATGGAGGTCGGCCTCCATCGCCTGCCATGTAGTTGTCGTGCCCTTCGCTCCTCCGACACGTTGTGATGTCGCGAGACATCGTGGACAGACGAACCCACGGGACCCTAGTTGTTGAGCGGTTGGTAGCTCCGGGTGGGGTCGAGGGTGAGGTGGCGGAGGAGTTCGCCTTCTTGGCTGAGGA
>Ga0075163_10011017_pt1 | contig 11791 bp, 14 predicted proteins | sample JI1023141ADNA_FD_71478 | JGI IMG/M metagenome (GOLD analysis project Ga0075163, IMG submission 71478) | Wastewater effluent complex algal communities from Wisconsin, to seasonally profile nutrient transformation and Carbon sequestration -... | ecosystem: Engineered > WWTP > Effluent > Algae... | reverse complement strand
CAACACTTAAAAATTTTGTAATTTATACACTGCCTTATTCTTTATTGATTTCTATAATTATATCTTAATTACTGTTTAAACTTTCTTTGAGTTCATACATTAATTATTAATGAATATCCGATTTTTCATTATGTTATTGGGTTAATTATTAAAAATTGACAACAAGTGATTTTAAAGGAGCTAAAGCCTAATATTATTAAATTATTATACTTGTAATAACGAATTAACAAAACATGTATTTCCTTAATTATATATTCCAGCTGGTTTTATCTTATTCGATTGGATTTTTTATTAATCTTATATTTATGATTATGTTCCTTAATTTAATTTATTAAATGCATATGTTATTGCTGAGTTATAATTATGTTATACCGACAATAGCACCTAATCCTAATGCTGCAAAACCTAATGGTTTTATTTTTTTTAGCAAATTTTCATCAATTAATAATTCCATCTTAAATATTTTTAATAATTTACAATTTAATTGATTTATTATTATGAGCTTGGTTAAAAGGATTCTGGTGGCCAATCGAGGCTAAATTGCTTGTCGTATAATTAGGACAGCTAAAAAGTATAGTTTCATTAACTTAGGATGGGAATTTAATCAGTGGCTATTTATAGTGACATTGATAGAAATTCTAAGTTCGTTGACATGGCCGATAGAGCTTATAGAGTCGGACCTAATCCATCAAGTAAATTCATTGTCTAATACTAGTTCAAAGTTATTTAAATTCAACAAAAATATTAGAAATTGCTCATGATTCCAAATGTGAAGCACTCCATCCAGGTTTTGGATTTTTGTCCTAAAATGCAGCATTTGCCTAATAATGTTAAAAAACTGGTATTATTTTTATTGGTCCTCCCTCAACAGCTATAACTAGTATGGGAAGCAAAAGTTAATCTAAAAAAATTATGACAGCAGCTAACGTCCCTGTTGTACCTGGTTATCATGAATAAAACCAAGATGCTAAATTTTTAGCAGAACAAGCATAAAAAATTGGATATCCAGTCCTAATTAAAGCTGTATCAGGTGGAGGAGGAAAAGGTATGAGAATTGTTCATAAAAAATAAGATTTTTCTTAAGCATTATAATCTTGTAAAAGATAATCACTTAAAGCATTTAAAGACGATAGAGTTTTAATTTAAAAATATATTACTCGACCTAGACACATTTAAGTTCAAGTATTTGGAGATAAACATAAGAATTATGTTCATTTGTTTGAAAGAGATTGTTCGATTCAAAGAAGACATCAGAAAGTTGTTGAAGAAGCTCCTTCAAATATCAATGATCAAATTAGGCAATCTATTTGTAGCTCAGCGGTTAGTGCAGCGAAAGCTGTTGGATATTATAATGCAGGAACTGTTTAATTTATCTTCGATCTAGATTCTAATAAACACTATTTTATGTAAATGAATACTCGTCTACAAGTATAACACCCAATTTCTTAAATGATTACTGGACTTGATTTTGTATAATGGCAGTTATTAGTCGCAAGTGGTTTCCCATTACCTAAAAAACAATAAGAAATCAATAAAAAAGGAAATGCTATTGAAGTAAGAATATATTCTGAAGATCCTTTCAACAATTTTCTCCCTGGAAATGGGACATTAAATTATTTTAAATAACCAAAATAAGCTAACGGAGTTAGAATTTAAACAGGTGTTAGATAGAAAGACACTATCTCAACATTTTATGATCCTATGATTGCTAAATTAATTACTTATGGTAAAAATAGAGCATAAGCTATTGATTTAATGAAGAAAGCACTCTCTGATTATAGAGTATTTATCAAATAATATATAGGTTGTTGGATTACCAAATAACTTAAAGTTCCTTAAGAGAGTAATTTCTGATCCTATCTTTGCTAAAGGAGATTATGATACAGGATATATTCCAACTAATATTGATAGCCTTTTAAAAAAATAAACTCTTAGTGATCCTTTCAAATTAGTCAGCGCTGTAATTGCCCGTTATCATAATCAAAGCAAAAAAAATCCACTACCAAAATAGCTTTTCAATTTTAGAAATGTACCAACAACTTCTCATACTCATGATGTAACAGTTAGTGAAACATTTATTGATGGAAAACAATAAATAAAAATTTCAGCAGAGTTTAGTGATGGCAAAAGTGGTTAAATAATAATTGGAAAAAATCATTATATATTCCAATACAGTGAGATAAAAACCAATGAATTAAATGTTACTATTAATGGACAAGTTAGAAATGTTTAATATTTTGCTGATAACAATACTGTTCATTTATTTGATGCTCAAGGTGATTCAACAGGTTTCAAATTTTAATCAGATCATCGTAAATAACCAAAAATTGACTAAGGTGCAGCTCTTAAAGCTATTACTCCTATGCCTGGCACAATTTCTAAAGTTTTTGCAAAAGAAGGTGATAAATTAAAGAAAGGTGATGCAATTTTCGCAATGGAAGCTATGAAAATGTAGCATGTTATTAGAGCAACAACTTAATGCACAGTTAAAAAAATATTAAATAAAGAAGGAGATTTTGTAGAAGCTCATAAAGAGGTTGTTCAATTGTAATGATTTATTTCTAGCAGTATGATTATTATTTTTATCATTTTTAAGAAAATTTATAAAAATATTTATTTCGTTTTTATATGAAAGAATAAATTTATTATATGTTTTTATAATTTATACTGATTTATTGTCAAATTTTAATTATTATCTTTTTATTATTTTCTCAAATGGAAGTCCCTCAAGACAAAAAGAACTCAAAGGAAACAAGTAAAGAGAAAGCATTGCAAAGTATATTTTACTCTAAACTTAGGGAGAAGTCTAAACAATAATATTTCATCTAAGAATGGGCATGATGTAATGCCAGCACAACGAGGTCATGTTTCAGAAGCTTTACAATCATCCGTCGTCTAGAATAAGAGTGCTAATAAGTCAGAAAACGCAATAGAATCTCTTGAAAAGCATCGGAATACAAAATCTAACAAAAAATCTGAATCTGGGAAAAAGCATATTGACAAAAATGTTGATAGTATTTAAAGCACTAAGAAGAGTTTAACCAAAGGAACAAGAATGATGCAGTAAGTTAAAACAGTCCAATAAGGATAAAATTGGGTTCACATTGCTTAGAATTCTCATCAGATTATTAATATTGAAGGTGACGAGAATCAGAATACTCATGAAAATAAAGATAGCAAGATGAGGACCAGAAATCATTCTAAAAAGAAAATATAAACATAAAATGAAGTATCACACTAGAAAATGAAATAAAATTTGAAGTCTAAGAGCAAAAATAAAAGTGTGGCTAAAAGCGCGGGCAAAAGCAAAAAAAATAAGAGCATTAATAAAAAAGCTTCCTAATAAAGCACATTGAAAAGAAACAAAATGAAAGATAAAAGCTTAACTAATTAGGAAAACCCGACATCTCTTTAAGAAGTTAAAAGTTGCAAAAAATCTAACCCAAAATCAAAGCAAAAAAATGAATGATAAATAAAAGTATAATCAGTTATAAATTATTTATAAAATTATAAACATTATAAATCGCGGTACAGTTAAATAAAAAAATGAGTAAAAATAAAAGGTCGGCCACAAAAAAAGTTCCATAGATTTATTACCCATAAAAAATAACTCCAACTAAAAAAATAGAGTTTTTGCAAAATTCACCAAATGAGTAAAATAAATTTAAACTATATAGAGAAAGATATTTAAAACTATAAGAGTTACTAAGTAGCCTTCGATTAAATAAATCAGATGCTTTACAAATGGTAATATAACTTTTTTAATTTATAGATTGATCATGTAAAGATTGGATAGGGAATTATTAGGCTAACAAATACCAATATTATGGGTATCAAATTAGTTAAAATAAAATCATAATAAAGTTAAGGAAATAAATTAAATCAATAAATATAGGCAAATGGAATATGATTTTTTTAATAAATATATGTATTTGTAAAAAACTATGTATCAATAAATAAACACCCATTAAAAAATCATAAATTTATCATTTTTAATTATTTAATAATTTATGAAAAAGATGGGCGATCATTAGGATCATGCGCCCAACATTTTTACATTACTTTAATAAGTTATTGAGGACATTATTTCGGAATACTTTACAAGCTTGGACGCGCTTTATCTATTACTACATATTTAAGTATTGCCATTGGGTTCTGTAAGTTAGAGTATGGAGTTGTACGACTTAATATCTACCATAACAAAATTCCATAAGAATACACATCAACTTTAAATGAATATTGTTTTCCTTATAAAAGTTATGGAGCCATCCAATGCTAAAATAAATCAATTTTTTACAATAGTTCCTAGTTGAGTTGTCATCATTTCAGCTTCGGGAGACCGAGAAAGACCAAAATCAGCGACTTTCATTTTCCAATTATTCCCTTTTTTTGTTACAAAAACGTTTAACGATTTAAGATCTCGATGAATAATTATTGGTTTCATAGAGTGAAGAAATTGCATACCTTCTGCTATTTCTAGAGCAAAATTTAATCTTTATTTCCAAGATAAAACTACATCTAGTTTCTTTTTATGTAATAAATCAAATAAACTTCCCTACACATTAAAAAGTATTTACTGATGAACAAAATTAGGTGATAAGATAGAAATCTCCATTAGATTATGAAACTCCAACTAAAGAAACCAGATGCGGGTTCGTTTTTATCTTTATATATGTTACTAATTCTCTTTCAAATTATTTTAAAGCATTTGGATTCTATTTTGCTTTAACTTTTTTTATTGCAACATCCTCATCTTTATATTTCCCAAAATAAACTTCACCAGCACTTCCACTGCCGATTACTTTTATTATTTTAAGTTCAGCAAAATCTATAACAAATTTTTTATTTTTTTATATTAAATCTTTTAATTATTTCAGTTTTAAACCTGATAAAATCTTTTTAACTAACGGATTTTAAATTTAACTAGGTTTCTTTTTAACTGAAGTCTCATTTAAAAACGCATTAAAAGCATCAAAATTTGCTTGCATCTTATTTTGTTTTAATTAAGTAAAATCAGAAAATCCATCTTTTTTGTTTTATTTTTTGTTTTGATCAAAAAACTCAGAAAATTAGGAAAAATCTTTTTAAATTTGAACTTTTACATTCATGTTTGTTTGTTTAATTTTTACAGTTGCAGGTAATGGTGGTTTGTTTAATGGAGCTGGAGCTTTCTGAGCTTCATTAAAAAATGAAAAATCGCTAAAATTTTTGTTTGGAGAAACCATCTTCTTTTAAGCTGCTTGATAATTTCCAAATTATTAAAATGGAATTTATAATAATTTGTTATTTTTTTTACCATTTTATTGTTTTTTGTCTTTCAAATCAAAAAATTCATTTTTAATTGGATTTTGTATTACTTTAACTTGTTGAACATTAAATTACAAATTTATAGTTTGCTTTGGTTTCTGTTTATTATCAAAAAAAAACTATTTATTAAAAAAATCGTCATTCTTTTTTTATACCTTTTAATTTCTTTTTGAATTTGAAGTATTTTGGACTTTAGGTGACCTGTTAAATTAATCCTAATCATCAGAATTTATTTATTATTTAAAATAATTTTTATCATTCGAATCATTTGATGCGAAAGTTTTTAATTATTTATTTGCTGAATGCACAAATTTCTTATCTTCCCTGGCGCCACTATTAAAAATTGAAGCATAATCTGTTGGAATTGACAATCCTTTATAATTACGACAACTATTATAAAAATATTATAGAGTTGTATAATAAGGATTTGTTTTTAGAATAATTTATTATTGATAAGGAATATATTCAGCTTATAAAGAATATATTGCATGAGCGCTAATAAAATTTGATAAATTAGATAATTTTTTCAAGCACATGTTCATAATTTTTTATAATGGCTGTAATTATTTAAGTTTATCTGTTCTTAATTGTAACTAATTATCTTTACGAATAGAAATAAGTGAAAATATTATTGTAGAAACTAAGTCATAAATTTAATCACAAGAGAAATTTATTATCGATTGTGAAAGATCAGATATATCGGCATGTGGAAAATTACCAATATAAGTTATCAAATATTGTAGATAAGTTAACATAGAACCTAAATCCAATATACTAAGTTGTTTAAAATTATTTACTTGCATCATATAATAGTTACCACATAATATTTTTTTCATTTTTTCATTTACTGCTATTTTCTTTTATAATAGCGTACATAGTGATTGAATTGTTTAGGACATTGCAAAGTTTGTTTTAATGTACGGGATATTTGTAGATAAACAGTTGAGAGCTGCTTAAGGTCCTTTTCTAATTGCTTGGCCGATAAGTAATAAAGTTTTTATTATTGAGTATTATTTTGTAAGATTGTTGGATACAAATTTTTGGATAATGCTGCTTATCTTTTCAGATTTTTATTATTTTTTATACATTTTAATCAAAATATTATCCAAGTATTTTTCATTTGGGGCTTATTAATTATCTTCCACATAATTCAAGAACCATCCCTCTGAATCATTCATCATTTTCGAGAAAACATTTGATATGTTATCAAAAAATCCACCACCATTATTACTCCCTTTTCTAATATTCATATTTTTCTACTAATTAGATTTATCTTTAATATTAATATCAAATGACTTAATTTAGCTACTTGACTATTTTAATTTATTTAAAATCTCATTAAAATTCAATGATCTTCGATTTGTTGAATTACTGATAAACATTTCTGCTATTTTACTTATTAAGTTTTTATTTTAAAATTTTAAATATTGATAATTTGATGCACTTAATTTACTTTCGAATGGATATTTGCCAGCGATACATTAATAGAGTATACAACCAACAGCGTATACATCTAGAGAATAATCGAATATTTAATTTGAATAAGAATCTGTAACTTCTGATGGCCAATATTGCCAATTATTTTAAATAGATTCTAACATAAAAGAATCCATATTTATTCTAGGACCTTCGCAACGTAAATATTAAGTATTTATGATAACAAATTTATCAGAACATTTATAGATATTACATGGCCTAATATTACAAAATATCTTTTTATTTTGTTTTAATTCCAACAAAAGTTATACGAGAGTAATTGTCAATTTCATCCTTTAATAACCAGACAGTGAAGTCATGCATTATTGAAGTGATTGTTATTTATCAAGTTTTATAAAAAGAATAATACCATAATCTAATTTTTTTATTTTTATTGTCTCAAAATGAACACGATCATAGATCATTGTTATTTGCTTATTGCTATATTGCTACCTATATGTTATTTATGTTACATTTAATTATCGAATCGTTATGTTGCAGACTTTTCGCTAAGATCGTACATTTTACAGATACCGTCGACTCCACTAGTTTTAAAATATATTTGGTCATATTCGCTTTACTCTACATAGTCATAGAATTACCTAATCTATAATATTATTTTAATGTAATTTAACCAATACCAGTCTTGATACTTAAGCCTTTCAATTTTTTTAATTCTGCTTTCATATAAGTTATTTTCGAAATTTATTATACTAATCATTTTATTTAAAATTTAACCTTATTCTTATCGATTATATCACTTAGTTTTTTATTTAAGTTTCTTATTACTTTTTATTTATATTTATATGTTTTTATATATTTATTGCTATTTTTTGATTATTATAGATTTGATCTGGCATTTAAGATTATATTATAATTTGAATAAATAAATAATTGGAAATATGGAAGGCACTGATGAAGGGCTTGTACTTGCACAAAAGTTTAAAATTTTGAAAAAAATTGGTTCTGGTTCATTTGGCTATATTTATGCATGTAAATAAGTTTATACTTTAGGTGAAAGCCTTACCAAAAAATAAAAATTCGCAGTCAAAATAGTAACTTTAATAATATTTAGTAAAAAAAGTAAAAAGGGGATGGACAGCTTCAATATTAAATAAAACTCTATCAAACTTTTCAAGGCATTCGTAATTATAATTCTTAAATTAGCGGGTATAGCGAAACTACATGATTATGGTTATGAAGGAGAAAAAATATTTATGGTTATTGATCTGTTGTAAAATTCACTTTAAGATGTGTTTGAAATTCATCAAAGAAAATTCTCTATTTGTACTGTTTTTCAAATCGGATTGCAAATTATTAGTAGATTGGAAGCGATACATCGAAAAGGTTTCGTACATCGAGATATAAAAGCGAATAATTTTATGATTGGTAAAGGAGACAAAAGAAATGTTGTATATATAATAGACTTTGGTCTTGCTAAAAGATTTAGAGATCCAAAAACAGGAGCTCATATTCCTTTTAAAGAGGGAAAATCTCTTGTTGGAACAGCAAGATATGCAAGTATTGCATCTCATATGGGATACGAACAAGGAAGAAAAGATGATCTTGAATCTTTAGGTTTTCTTCTTCTGTATTTTTTACGAGGTAAATTACCCTGGCAAGGAGTTCAAATAAAAAATAAAGTTTAAAAATATGCATAAATTGGAAGAATAAAAAGATAAACATCCATAGACCTACTCTGTAAAACCTTAGGAGACGGAGCTTGTAATTAAATATTATAATTTAGAGGCTCTAGCAAGGTATTTCGCTTATGTTAGAACATTATTATTTCCATAATAGCCAAAATACGATTTAGTCAAAAAAATATTCAGATAAGAACTTGTTAGATTAAATCAGCAAGAAAAACCATTGGATTGGATGGTATAACAAATAAAGTGATTTCAAATAATTAAAGAGTTACTTTTCTTCTTCATACTTAAAAATTTAAATTTTTAAAAATATATCTAATAAATTAAACAACAATTTAAACATAAATTGTAATGTTATCAAAATTTTTTGATTTTAATTTTTATTTATAAAAGTAAAATGATAAATAAATATCTGGTTGAAATTTATTAAGATAGATATCACAATATTGTAATAATACATATCTAAATTTTTTAATTTATTAAAAAGTATAAAGATATTTACAAGTTATAAAATAAATTTCATTCATCTTTTTTCTTTTTCTCTGGTTCATCGAATATCATGCATTCTGTTGTAAGCATTAAGCTGGCAACACTGGAAGCATCAACTAAAGCTGTTCTGACAACTTTTGTTGGATCAATAATTCCTTTTTCTTTCATGTTACCCCATTCTCCTGTAGCAGCATTCAAACCATAGTCTTTTTGATTTTTTTCAAGAAGAGATGAAACAACAAGTCCACCTTGGAAACCAGCATTTTCAGCAATTCTCATGCATGGAATTCTAACAGCATTTTGAATAATTTTGACTCCTGCAGCTTATCCTTCAGTAAAGGTTTTTGATTTTAAGAGATCATCAAGTTTTTTAGAAGCATATAAAAGTGCTGTTCCTCCACCTGATACTATACCTTATGAAATAGCTGCTTTAGTTGCACACAGAGCATCAGTTACTCTATCCTTAATTTCTCCAACTTCGACTTAACTTCCTCCACCGACTTTAATAACTCCGACACCTCCTCTAAGTTTAGCAAGTCTTTCTTCAAGCTTTTCTTTATCATAGTTGCTTTAAGTGACACTGATTTGTCCTTGGATAACTTAGATTCTTTTTTCAATTTGTTATCTAAAATAAAATATAAAATTACTTAGTGCCTTGTCCATTTAATATGGTTGTATCATCTTTTGTAATAGTGATATTCTTAGCTAAACCGAGAGTGGCTTGAATACTTTCAGGGGTTTATCCGTTTTTATCAAGAGAAATACCAGCTTATTCAGCAACATATTGACCGCCTGTTACAACAGCAATATCTTGCATAGTTGCTTTTCTGTTATCACCGAATGATGGTGCTTTAACAACGCATACTTTAAGATTACCTTTTAATTTATTTACTATAAGATTAGCTAAAATTTCGCTTTCAACATCTTCAGCAATAATGACTAATGGTTTTTGTTGCTTGTAAGTGAATTAAAGATAAGGAAGTAATTATTGGAAGTTGCTGATTTTCTTTTCAACAAGTAATAAATAACAGTTTTCGAATTATATTCTTTGTTTTTTATCGTCAGTTACAAAGTAAGGAGAAACATATCCTCTATCGAATTTCAACCCATCAACATACTCAATTTAGTGGTGAAGGGTTTTACCTTATTGAATAGTTATAGTTCCATGGATTCCAACTTTTTCATAAAGTTAAGCCAACATATTACCGATTTCTCTGTCTCCGTTTGCTGAGATAGTTGCTACATTTGAAATAGCTTCTTTTCCTCTCACTTAAGTCGAATTAGCTTTTAATTAATTTGTAATGAATTCAACTGCTTGGTCGATTCCTCTTTTAATATGAGTTGGGTTAAGACCTGATTCGACTTTCTTGAATCCTTCTTCGAATATAGCTCTAGCTAAAATTGTTGCTGTAGTCGTTCCATCACCAGCTTCATCGTTAGTTTTGCTAGCTACACTTTTAACAAGACTTGCACCAATATTAACTGATTTATCTGGAATTTAAATAGCTTTGGCGACAGTAACACCATCCTTAGTGATTTTAGGGCTTCCATAGCTTTGATCAATAAGAACATTTCTTCCACCTGGACCTAATGTCACTTCGACAGCATCAGCAAGTTGTTTACATCCTTGAAGCAATCTTTTCCTGGCTTATGTTCCGAATAAAAGCTGCTTAGAAGCGAAGTATTTTGTTGAGTAAAGAAGCGAAGTTTTTGAGACAAAGGTTTTTGTTGACAGCATAGATATTATTTATATCTAAACGTAAAAATTTCATAATTAAAAATAATTTAGTTTCTAGAATTTACCTTGAATTAATTTTTATTTACATAATATTTTGGTAAAAATACCCAATCATTTTGTTGTAAATTTCACTATAAATAGATATCAATCGAATTTTTGTCGTTAAATAAATTGCTTAAAATTTAATTTATCATTAGTATTATTATTTATAAGTATGATAAGATTCGCTTACAAATCGATATTTAAATGCTCGCAAATAAAAACAACAGACCCTATAATGGTGTTTGCTTCATATCCCGTCGGGTTTCCAATGTTAAAAACACTTCATAAAAATTTTAATGATTTAACAGTTGTAACACATTACACAAATCCAAATGTAAAATTAAAAAATTAAGTATAAACTTATTGCAAGACTAATAATATTTTATGCTACTATCCTGTTCGTAAGGGATAAACTAAATAATAAAGATAAAAATAATGGTTTGAATTTGTTTAATAGATAAAAAATAAATAAAAGAAATATAAATTTGGAATTGCATGTGCTTATGGATATATGATCCCTGAAAACGTTTTAAAATTATTTTAAAAAGGAATGGTATTAGCTCATCCCTCGTTAATCCCTAAATACAGAGGTGGTTCACCTATTTTCCATGCAATTGCAAATGGTTAAAAATAATCTGGAGTTAGTTTTATGGAAATATCAGCAAATCAATTTGATCATGGGAATTTGTTATATCAAATTAAACATCCTTTAGGTTAAAAAGATACATATTAAAAAGTAGAAAAAGAGTTATCTTAATTAATGGCTAACTAAATAACGCATGTAATTTAAAATATTGAAAAATTGCGGCCGGGTAAAAAGCAATCTGAAATGGATACATCATTAATACCTCCTCATCAATTAGAAGCCAAAATATATAAACATAAAAATTTGAACATAAATTTAAATGCTGAATAAGTATATAATTGGAGCCGAGCTTTAATTGCACCTCGTGTAAAATTTAACGATACATAAATAATAGTATTTTTCGATAAAATTTTTGTTGATGACCCAGATAATAACTTCTTACCAGGACAAGTTATACTGAAAGGAAAACATTTATATATGAAATGTGCAGATAAATTAATCAAA
>Ga0075163_10011016_pt1 | contig 11792 bp, 6 predicted proteins | sample JI1023141ADNA_FD_71478 | JGI IMG/M metagenome (GOLD analysis project Ga0075163, IMG submission 71478) | Wastewater effluent complex algal communities from Wisconsin, to seasonally profile nutrient transformation and Carbon sequestration -... | ecosystem: Engineered > WWTP > Effluent > Algae... | reverse complement strand
CCTGCGCCCCAGCCCCCAGCCCCGCCCTTGCTTCACCAGCCCCGCCTTTGCCGTGGCTCCATCGCGCTTAACGCACCAACCGCTCCTCGATCAAACTCGCCACCACCGACGGATCGGCCAGGGTCGAGATGTCGCCGAGTTGTTCGTGTTCGTTGGCGGCGATCTTGCGCAGGATGCGGCGCATGATCTTGCCGGAACGGGTCTTCGGCAGGCCCGGGGCCCATTGGATGTAGTCGGGTGTGGCGATGGGGCTGATTTCCTTGCGCACGTGGTCGCGCAGTTCCTTGCGCAAGGCCTCGGTCGCCTCGACGCCGGTCTTCAGCGTCACGTAGACGTAGATGCCCTGGCCCTTTATGTCGTGGGCGCAGCCGACCACGGCCGCTTCGGCGACAGCCGGATGCGACACCAGTGCGCTTTCGATCTCGGCCGTACCCAGGCGATGGCCGGCGACGTTGAGCACGTCATCAACGCGACCGGTGATCCAGTAGTAACCATCTTCGTCGCGGCGGGCGCCGTCGCCGGTGAAATAGGTGCCCTTGAAGGTGCTGAAATAGGTCTCGAAGAAGCGTTTGTCGTCGCCGTAGACCGTGCGCATCTGCCCCGGCCAGCTGCCGAGCAGCACCAGGTTGCCTTCGGTCGCGCCTTCGAGGAAATTGCCCTCGGCATCGACGATCGCCGGCTGCACGCCGAAGAAGGGCAGGGTGGCAGATCCGGGCTTGAGATCAGTGGCGCCGGGCAATGGCGTGATCAGCATGCCGCCGGTTTCGGTCTGCCACCAGGTATCGACGATCGGGCAGCGGCTGTCGCCGACCACGCGGTGGTACCACTCCCAGGCTTCCGGATTGATTGGCTCGCCGACGGTCCCGAGCAGGCGCAGCGAGGCGCGCGAGCAGGCCTTCACCGGCGCCTCACCCTCGCGCATCAGCGCGCGGATTGCCGTCGGTGCGGTGTAGATGATGGTCACCTTGTGCTTGTCGACCACCTGCCAGAAGCGCGACACATTCGGGTAATTCGGGATGCCCTCGAACATCAGCGAGGTGGCGCCATTGGCCAGCGGGCCATAGACCACGTAGCTGTGACCGGTGACCCAGCCGACGTCGGCGGTACACCAGTAGATGTCGTCCTCGCGCAGGTCGAAAACGGCTTCATGGGTGAAGCTGGCGTAGACCAGGTAACCGCCGGTGGTGTGCAGCACGCCCTTGGGCTTGCCGGTGGAGCCGGAGGTGTAAAGGATGAACAGCGGATCCTCGGCGTTCATCCGTTCGGGTTCGCAAGTGGCCCGCTCGGCGGCTGTGATCTCGTCATACCAGAGGTCGCGGCCCTCGACCCACTCGACCGGGCGGCCGGTGCGCTTGACCACGACGACCTTCTGTACCGACTTGGTGGCCGGGTTTTTCAGCGCCTCGTCGACATTGGTCTTCAGCGGCACGATGCGCCCGCCGCGCAGGCTTTCATCGGAAGTAATGACCAGTGTCGACTGGCAGTCATCGATGCGGCTGACCAGCGAGTCCGGCGAAAAGCCGCCGAACACGATCGAATGGATGGCGCCGATACGGGCGCAGGCGAGCATTGCCACCGCCGCTTCCGGGATCATCGGCAAATAGATGGTGACGCGATCGCCCTTCTTCACGCCCTGCTTGCGCAGCGCATTGGCGAGGCGGCAGGTGCGCTCATACAGATCGCGGTAGGTGACGTGCTCGTGCTCGGCCGGGTTGTCGCCTTCCCACAACAGCGCGGTCTTGTCACCGCGCGTGGCCAGGTGGCGATCAAGGCAGTTTACCGAGACATTGAGCTCGCCGTTCGCATACCAGCGAATGCGGAAGTCCTCGGCATGGAAGCTGACATCCTGGATCTGCGTCGGCGCCGTGTACCAGTCCAGACGCCCGGCGATGCGCTTCCAGAAGCCGTTTGGATCGCTGATCGATTCGGCGTAGTCGGCGCGATAGCGTTCCGCGTTGTAGCGTGCTTTGGCGGCGAATTCCGGCAATACCGGGAACAAATGAGCCATGGTGTCCTCCCGTAACAATGGCGTGATCGAGTGAGACCAAGGTTAGCCCAGCGGGCGACGGCCGCGCTTGGACTTTGGTCGCAGCACCAGGGTGGGGTAGACCAATGGGTTAGAGGCGGGGTGATCGCGCGATTGCCGCTTCTGTGGGTCCGGGCCTTGTCCGGACGCTCTTCCCGCGGTGTGCCCAAGAGCGTTCGAACAAGGTTCGAACCCACCAAGTCAAAGGCACGTCGCTCCTACATCGGGGAAATTGCGCACAACTCCCCCAGCACCTCATCGTGCGGCCGGAAATTCAGCGCGCAGCGGGCGAGGAAATCGTCGATGCGGGATACGTCGTAACGATTGGCCTTGGCGCTCGGCGCGATCAGACGCTCCGGCGGCGGGTAGGTGCCGTAACCGGCCAGCAAGCAATGCCAGGAGGTTGGCGCGTAGTAACGATCGATCCCCTGCTGCAGGATTTCCGGCACCAGATCCTGACCCGCCACCCAGCAGGACAGGATTTGTCGTAGCGAGTCGGACAGCACGTCATTGCGGGCGTTGTCGCGCCAGTACTCGGAGTCGCTGCGGCTGTTCACCTTGTAGTGGCAGACGATGTAATCGCGAATACCCTCGAAGCGCGCATTGATACCGGCGTTGTAGGCGTCCCGGTTGGCGTTGCCGAAATTGTCCGCGGCGAACGCGTCGATGAAGTTCTCGACGGTCTCCTGGACCAGGTGCAAGGCGGTGGCTTCCAGTGGTTCGATGAAGCCCTGTGACAGCCCTACGCCCAGACAATTGCGCGCCCAGTGCTGCTCGACGCGCCCGACCTTCATCGACAGATGGCGCAGCGGTGGCTCGCTGTCGGACAGGCCGATGTGCGCGCGCAGTTCGGCTTCGGCGACGTCCTTGTCGATGTAGCGCGAGCTGTAGACGTAGCCGTTGCCGACTCGGTTCTGCAACGGGATGCGCCAGGCCCAGCCGGCACTGAGTGCGGTGGATGTGGTTTGCGGGCGGACGCCGTCGGTATCCGCCGGTGTCGGCGCCACCACCGCGGAGTCGTTGTAGAGATTGTCGCCAAACGAGCGGAACGGCACGCCCAGCGTCGATTGCAACAACAGCGAGCGAAACCCGCTGCTGTCGACGAAGAAATCGCCGTCGATGCGTCGGCCGTCGGAGGTGTGCAGCGCGGCGATGTCGCCGTTCTCGGCCTGTTCGACCCGCGCAACGGTGCCTTCCAGATACTCCACGCCGCGCGCGGTGCAGTGTTCGCGAAGAAAACGGCCGATCAGCGCCGAGTCGAAGTGGTAACCGTAGTGGCTGCGGAATGGGAACGAATAGGCCGGCAGTGGCGCCAGTTTGCGCGCGGCCAGTTGCGTCGCCAGAAAATAGCGGTCGGGATGGCCATCGACATTGGCGCCGCGGCGGCGGATTACGCTGTTGTAGAAGAAGGCCGGCGCGGTGCGCTCGTCGATCTCGTTGGCAAAGGGGTGGAAGTAGCGCTCGAAGCCGGGGCGCGTCGACCAGTTCACGAAGCCGATTCCGGCCTTGTAGGTGGCGTTGCAGCGCGGCATCCACTCCGATTCTGCGATATCCAGGCTGTCGAAGAAGGCCTTCAACTGCGGCGTGGAGCCCTCGCCGACGCCGATGATGCCGATGTCCGGCGACTCCAGCACGCGGATCGACACCCCACGATCGGCCCAGCGCTTCGCCATCAGGGCGGCAGCCATCCAGCCGGCAGTGCCACCGCCGAGGATGACGATGCGTGGGGCTTGCTTCGGAAATTCGGTCATTTGCGGATCTTGACGCTGCGTGAGCTGGCGTGAGGATAGCTGGGGGATTGGTGTTGGTTGTTGGTGTCGGTGTTGGAAAAGGCAAAAGCACTCTGTGGGCGCGCCATTCGCTCTGCACCAACCAACACCAACACCAACAACCAACACCGCTCTGCTGGCAGAATCCCCTGATGCCTGCCGCCAAGAAACCGACTCCACCCCCCACCCGTCCGCACTATCGTCTGGTCGAGACCCAGGCGGGACGGCGGCTGGTCTCGACGGACGAGCGCCGCTCGCGACTGGGCGCCTACGCGCGACTGATGCGGCTGGATCGGCCGATCGGCACCCTGCTGCTGCTGTGGCCGACGTTGTGGGCCCTGTGGCTTGCAGCCGATGGCATGCCGCCGTTGTCCACGCTAGCCATTTTCGTCGGGGGCGTTGTGCTCACACGCTCGGCCGGTTGCGTCATCAACGATTACGCGGATCGCTGGCTGGACCCGAACGTCGAGCGCACTCGTCAGCGACCGCTGGCGAGTGGCGAAGTGGCCAGTGTCGATGCGCTGATTCTGTTCGCAGTGTTGATGCTGTGTGCCTTGGGCCTGGTGCTGTTGACCAATTCGCTGACCGTCTATCTGGCGCTTGGCGCTGCAGTGCTGGCGGTCAGCTACCCTTACATGAAGCGCCATATCTGGTTCCCGCAGGTCGTGCTCGGCGCTGCTTTCAGCATGTCGATTCCGATGGCCTACACGGCGGTGCGCGGCGAAGTCGATGCCGTCACCGTCCTGCTGTTCTGCGCCAACCTCTTGTGGACCACCGCCTACGACACGCTCTACGCGATGGTCGACCGCGACGACGACATCAAGGCCGGCGCGCGCTCTACCGCGATCCTGCTGGGTGATCTGGACTTGATTGCGGTCGGGATTCTCAATGCCTCGGCGCTATTGACGCTGTGGCTGGTGGGTCATCGCGAGGAACTCGCATGGCCATTCCTGGTGGGCCTGGGGGTGGCCGCGCTGCTGATGGTCTGGCAACTCTGGCACGCCCGCGACCGCGAGCGTGACGAGTGCTTCAGCGCCTTTCTCAACAACAACTGGGTGGGGATGGCGGTGTTTGTGGGGATTGCGGCGAGCTATCAGTTGGCCAAGTGAACCTGTTGGAGCGTCGCTGAGCCGAAGATTCGTGCGCAAGCGCGCTCCCACAAACCGCCGAGCACCCACGCAGGAATTGTAGGAGCGCGCTTGCGCGCGATGCTTCTCGGGAAACCGAAGAGATCGCGGGGTAAACCCGCTCCCACAGAAAGCCGGAGCCTTAGGCTGCCAGCCCGTAACTCTTCAGCAGCGCATCGACCTCCGGTTCACGCCCGCGGAAGGCGGTGAATGAGGTCAGTGCCGGGCGCGAGCCGCCGACGCTGAGCACTTCGCGGCGGAAACGCGCGCCGGTGTCGGCGTCGAGCACGCCGGCGGCTTCGAAGGCGGCGTAGGCATCGGCGCTCAGCACTTCGGCCCACAGATAGCTGTAGTAGCCGGCCGCATAGCCGCCGGCAAAGACGTGGCCGAAGGTCATCGGGAAGCGCTGCCAACTCGGCGGATGCAGCACCGCGACCTCGCTACGAACTTGCTCCAGCAACTCCAGCACTCGCGCGCCCCGGCTGGGTTCGAATTCCAGGTGCAGACGGAAATCGAACAGGCCGAACTCCAGCTGACGCACCAGAAACAGCCCGGCATGGAAGTGGCGCGTGGCCAACAGCCGACGGAACAGGTCATCGGGCATCGGGGCGCCGGTCTCGACATGGCCGGCGATGCGATTCAGGCCCTCGCGCGTCCAGCAGAAGTTCTCCATGAATTGACTGGGCAACTCGACCGCGTCCCACTCCACCCCGCTGATGCCGGAAACACCGCGCGCCTCGACCTCGGTGAGCATGTGGTGCAGGCCGTGGCCGAACTCGTGGAACATGGTGGTGACGTCGTCATGCGTCAGCAGACTCGGCTTGCCCGCAGTCGGTGGGGCGAAGTTGCAGGTCAGGTAAGCGACCGGCCGTTCGATGCCATCGGCGCGACGGAAGCGCGTGCGGCAGACGTCCATCCAGGCGCCGCCGCGCTTTTTGGCTCGGGTGTAGGCATCCAGGTAAAAAGCAGCGACGACGCGATCGCCGGCATCGACCAGTTCGTAGTAATGCACATCGCCATGCCAAACCGGAACGCCGCTGCGCTCGACGACACGCACGCCAAATAGTGTCTCGGTCAGGCCGAAAAGACCCTCCAGCACGCGCGGCAGCGGGAAATACGGTTTCAGTTCCTCGTCCGACAGCTGGTAGCGCGCCAGGCGCAGTTTCTCCGCGACATAGGGGACATCCCATGGCTGGAGATCATCGATCGCGCAGCGTTCGCGCGCAAAATCGGCCAGATCCGCCAGTTCGCGCTGGGCGGCCGGTTTGGCCCGGGTGACCAATTCGTTGAGGAAGCCGAGCACTCGATCCGGGCTGGAGGCCATCTTGGTCGCCAGAGACAGTGTGGCCGGGTTGTCGAAGCCCAGCAGCTGCGCCGCCTCATGGCGCAAGGCCATGATTTTCTCGATGCGCGGGCCGTTGTCGAATTGCCCGGCTTGCGGGCCCTGATCCGAGGCGCGCGTGCCGAAGGCGGTGTAGGCCTCCTGGCGCAGCGCGCGGTCGTCGGCGTAGGTGATCACCGCGTTGTAGACCGGGAACTGGAGCGTCAGCGCATGGCCTTCGAGTGCATGGTCGCTCGCCGCCTGCGCCAGCGTGGCGCGCTCGGACTCGGGAACGCCGCTCAGCTCCGCCGCGGTCAGCGGCCGCGCGTAGGCGTCGGTGGCGTCCATCACGGCTTGCTCGAAGGCCGTTTCCAGTTGCGCCAGTTCGCGCGAGATTTCCCGATAGCGACTGCGCGCCGGCTCTTCCAGGGCGACGCCGGAGAGCATGAAATCACGCAGTTCGTGCTCCACGACGGCCTTCTGGTCGGCACGCAGCGAGTCGAAAGAGGCTGACGCGCGCAAGCGTTTGACCGCCTCGAACAACTCGCGATTCTGGCCGAGCGCACTGCTGAACTCGGTGATCCGGTCGAGCGCCTGCTGGTACACCTCACGCAGCGCGTCCGAATCGGCCACCGAGTGCAAGTGGGTGACCGGTCCCCAGGCGCGTTCGAGCGCGGCTTCCTCGGTCTCCAGCGGCGCCATCAGCGTGTCCCAGCCGGGCTCGCTTCCCGCCGCAGCAGTCACTTCCGCCACCTTTTGCGTGAAGCGCGACAGGCAGGCGTCGATCGCCGGCAGCACCTGATCGGGCGCAATGCGGTCGAAGGCGGGCAGGGCGGTGGGTTCGAGCAGGGGGTTGGTCATGGGGTGATCGCGATCCGAAAGATGCCTGAGAGGATAGGTGAGGGCGCTTGACGGCGTGTGCAAGGGCGAGGGCACGAGGGTACGAGGGCACGTAGAAGCCGATTCGGAGCTGCCTGCAGCTCTTGCGGGCCCTCGTGCGCTCGCTGGCGAAGCCCAAACGACTAGACCGAAGCCCCCGATCGCCGCTTGCCCGCACGCCCCGCATTCACCAGACTGCGTCCATGGAACCGACCTCCCGCCGCTCCGAATTGCTGGCGCGCGTTGCGCACCTGCCGTTGTTCGCCGGACTCGACCGGCGCACTCTGGTGCGCGTGGCCGATGAGTTGGAGTGGATTGCACTGCCGGGTGGCGCCGAGTTGTTCCGCGAGATGGATCCGCCGGACGCGGTGTATGTGCTGATTGCCGGATGTCTCGGGGCTTTCCGCGATGCCGGCGAGCGGATCAAGCTCATAGGACGCATCCAGGCCGGCGAAACCGTCGGCGAGATGGCCCTGCTCAGCGGTCATCCGCGCACTGCCACCGTGCGCGCCCTGCGCGATTCGGAAGTGGTGCGTTTCAGCCTGGCCGCCTTTGAACGCATGGCGCGCGCCCATCCGGAGGCGATGCTGACGGTTGCGCGGATTGCCGTGGAGCGTCTGGAACGCACGCTGGACGGGCGCCATCAGGAGCCGCCACCGCGCACTCTGGCGCTACTGCCGGCCCATGATGGGATTGATCTCGACACCTTGGTGGAGCGCCTGGGCCGGGCGCTGGGCCGCTTTGGCGAAGTGGTGGTGGTCGATTCCGAGCATTTTGCGCATGCGCCGATCGCCCAGCTGCATCAGGTCGAAGTCGAGCACAAGTTTGTGCTGTACGTTGGCAGCGCCGCTCTTCCTGCCTGGAACGAACGCTGCCGGCGCCAGGCCGATTGCCTGCTGCTGGTGGCCGATGCACTGAACTCTCCGGGGCCGTTGACGGCGCCCATACCGGACGGCGAGACGCAGCAGACGCAACTGCTGGCACTGTTGCAGCCGGGGCGCATCGTTGCCGGCGCGGCGCGCGCGTGGCGCGCCCGGCTGGACATCGACCAGCACATCCACCTGCGCGATACCGCCGACATCGAACGCCTGGCCCGGCGCATCGCCCGGCGCTCGGTCGGCGTGGTGTTCTCCGGCGGCGGGGCTCGCGGTTTCGCCCACATCGGCGCAATCCGCGCATTGCGCGAGGCGGGTCTGACCGTCGACGCGGTCGGCGGCACCTCGATCGGCGCGCTGGTGGCTGCCGGCATGGCCCACGAATGGGAAGACGAGACCTTCCACCAGACCTTCCATCGCGCCTTCGTCAGCAGCAACCCTTTGAGCGACTACACCCTGCCGCTGGTGTCACTGGTCGCCGGTCGCAAGGCTTCAAAGCTGCTCCGGCGAGAGTTCGGCGAGGGCGACATCGAGGATCTGCCCTTGCCGTTTTACTGCGTATCGGCCGATCTGGCGCAAGGCCGTGCCGTAGTGCACCGGGAAGGCCAGTTGTGGCGCGCGCTTCGCGCGACCATCGCGATTCCCGGAGTGCTGCCACCGGTGTGCAACAACGGCCAGGTACTGGTGGATGGCGGCGTCATCGACAACCTGCCGGTCGCGGCGATGCGCCGTCTCAACGCCGGGCCGATCATCGGCATCGATATCGCGGGTCAGCATGCGCTGGCGGCGGATCTGGACGAGACCGACCTGCCGTCGATCTGGCAGTTGCTGAGCCAACGCTGGCGCGGCAAACCCAAGCGCCCCGGCATCCTGCGCATCCTGCTGCGCGCCGGCATGGTCAACTCGGCCAGCACCGCCGAGACCAACGCATCGATGTCCGATCTCATGCTCAAGCCGCCCGTTGACGGCATCGATCTTCTGGCTTGGGAGCGCTTCGATGACGCTATTGAAGTGGGCTACGTGCATGTGCGCGATCGGCTGGCGGCGGGGATGCCTTTCGTTAGTGAGTAGTGAGTGGTGAGTAGTGAGTGGTGAGTAAAAACCGGTATGGCCGGGAGTGCCCGTTGCTGTTGTAGGAGCGCGCTTGCGCGCGATCCAGGAAGGTCGGCGATTCGGAGCGCCCGCGCCAATACCGGGTTTTACTCACCACTCACTACTCACTACTCACTGTTTCCAGACCAGCCGTCCAGACGTCCAAACCCCAGCATATCCGCAACAATTCCGTCAACAAACGTCCATTGACATGCGCTGAACGGGCGAGCAAAGTGCGCGACCTTCGGGGAGGGCTGGGGAGCCTGATCATGATGAACGTCCGTGCTGCTGCGCGGCGCACTGTTGTGTGCGCGCTTTTGATGGGGTTTGGCTCGGCCGCGATGGCCGACGTGTGGATCAATGAACTCCACTACGACAACAGTGGCACCGACGCCAATGAGCGCGTCGAGATCATCGGCACGGCGGGCACCAGCCTGACCGGCTGGAAGGTCGTGCTCTACAACGGCGGCGACCGCAAGGCTTACAGCACGATCAACCTGAGCGGCACGCTGGCCAGCCAGTGCGGCGGCCATGGCACCGCGTGGGCTGCGGTCACCGGCATCCAGAACGGCAATCCGGACGGCGTCGCGCTGATCAACGCGGCCAATGCGGTCGTCGAATTCATCACCTACGGCGGCAGTTTCACGGCACTCGACGGTCTCGCCGCCGGTCGGGTCGGTGTCAACATGGGTGTATCCGAGAGCGCATCGACGCTGTCGACTCAATCCTTGCAGCGCAAGGGCAGCGGCAGCACGGCCACGCAATTCACCTGGAGCGCGGCATCGACCTCGTCCTGGGGCGCCTGCAACGCGGGCCAGACGCTGACCGGTGGCGCCACGGATGTCGCGCCGACGGTGTCCAGCAGCTCGCCGGCAAACGGTGCCACCGCCGTGGCCGCCAGCAGCAACATCACGATCAATTTTTCCGAGGCCGTGACTCTGGCCACCGGCTGGTACACGATCAGCTGCCCGAGTGGCGCCCGCACCGCGGTGCAGAGCGGCAGCGGTTCAAGCTACACGCTGAACCCGGCGACTGATTTCGCCGCTGGCGAAGTCTGCAGCGTCAGCGTCGTGGCCTCCAAGGTCACCGACACCGACGGCACGCCGACCCTGATGGCGGCCAATCACAACTTCAGCTTCACCGTGGCTGGCAGCACGCCGCCGCCGACCAGCGTCCTGCAGAACGGCGTTGCCGTCAGCGGCATCGGCGGCGCCGCCAATGCCGAAGTGCGCTATACGATGACGGTGCCGACTGGCGCCAGCAATCTGGTATTCACCACCTCGGGCGGCACCGGTGATGCCGATCTCTACGTGAAGCTTGGCACCGCACCGACCACCACCGTCTACGATTGCCGTCCATACGCGACCGGCAACGCCGAGACCTGCACCTTTGCGGCGCCGGGCGCGGGCACCTGGCATGTGATGGTGCGCATGTACAACGCGGTGTCCGGCGTGTCACTGGTGGGCAGCTACCAGACCAGCGTGCCGACCGACAGCGCTCCGACGGTCAGCTCGACCAGCCCGGCCAGTGGCGCGTCCAGCCACCCGGTCAACGGCAACATCGGCGTGACCTTCAGCGAATCGGTCACTCTGGCCGCCGGCTGGCACACCCTGGTATGCACCGCGAGCGGCACCAAGACCACCACGGTGACCGGCAGCGGCGCCAGCTACACGATCGACCCGAGCGTCGATTTCAGCGCCAACGAGAGCTGCACGCTGACCATCATCGCCAGCAAGGTCACTGATCTCGACGGCACCATCCAGCCGATGGCCGCCAACTACACGCTGAGCTTCGGCGTTGCGGGCACCGGCAGCGGCTACTACGCGAGCGTCAACGCCAGCACCAGCGCCACGCTGCGCGCGACCCTGCATCCGGTGATCGACGATCACACCAAGCTGCCGTATTCGGCCAGCGGCAGCATCGACACCTGGTATGTGCTCGATCGCGCAGATCAGGATCCGCTCAACGCCAACAACATTCTCGATATCTACAAGAACGCAAGCTATCCCAAGGCCGGCGCGGGCAACACCAACTACAACCGCGAACACACCTGGCCGAAGTCGCTGGGCTTCCCGAATGATGGCGCGACCAACTATCCGTACACCGATACGCACATGCTGATGGCCTCGGACATCAACCACAACTCGGCGCGCGGCAACCTGCCGTTCAACAACTGCGCGGCCGGTTCGGAAGCATTTGCCACGCTGGCCTACTACGGCCAGGGCGGCAGCGGTCAGAACAACTACCGCTGCGGTAACTACTGGCAGGTATGGGACAAGCTCAAGGGCAACGTCGCCCGCGCGCTGTTCTACTTCGATATCCGCTATGAAGGCGGCACCCACGGTGTCACCGGCGTCGCCGAGCCGGATCTGATCCTGACCGACAACGCTTCGCTGATCACTGCCAGCAACGGCAACGCCTCAGTCGCCTACATGGGTCTGCTGTCGGTGCTGCTGCAGTGGCACGCTGCCGACCCGGTCGACGACCGTGAGCGCCTGCGCAACGAGACCGTGTTCAACTATCAAGGCAACCGCAATCCGTTCATCGATCACCCCGAGTGGGTGGCGTGTCTGTTCCAGAACGTTTGCCCCTAAGGAAGGTCTGAACAAGTGACTCGTTTGCCTGCACAGCGGGTCTGACGCCACTGAATACGTTCATAGGCGCCGTCAGCTGCGGTCTCCGCTACATCGGGCCCATTGATTG
>Ga0075163_10011015_pt1 | contig 11794 bp, 11 predicted proteins | sample JI1023141ADNA_FD_71478 | JGI IMG/M metagenome (GOLD analysis project Ga0075163, IMG submission 71478) | Wastewater effluent complex algal communities from Wisconsin, to seasonally profile nutrient transformation and Carbon sequestration -... | ecosystem: Engineered > WWTP > Effluent > Algae... | reverse complement strand
CCATGGCGGTGTACGAAGCGACCAACGCAGGCGTGTCGGCGTTGTAGACGTAGACCTTGATGTCGTTGGCCTTGCAGGAGTTGATGACCGCCGACGACAGGTAGGCCGAGTTGACCAGCAGCCCGTAGATGCTGTTCGCAGCGGCGGTCGTGATCTGCAATGTCGTCGGAGATGCGGAGGAGAACCGCTGCATCACGTTCATGGAGACATCGGCGTTGGTGATCATCGTGATGCAGTCGTCGTACGAGTCACTGACGGCGATGATCTGCTGCCATGTGCCGGGGCTGGCATTGACCCATGCGACGAGTTGGTCGACTGCGTTGGCGTCACGGATGATCGGTGCGATCACCTTCTTGCCGACCCATGTGGGAGCGATGCTCTTGGTCGGGTACGTCGTGTTGTCCCAGAAGGTCGCTGGCTGGGCTGCGCCGCCGACCGGCGATGCGATCGTGGCGTTGCTCCACTGTGCCTCGGTCAGCGATGCCACTGCGCCGGTCGAGGCACCCGTCGTGGCGACGGTCTCGTAGCAGAGGACCAGCTTCTCTGGCGATGGCGTGCCGGACAGGATGCGGAGGTCGCACGACCCGATGATCCTCGGCTGGTCGATCGAGAGCGCCTCGTTGGTGAACAACTCGTTCGCTGCGTAGAGGGTGTTCGCAGGCCACTCCCCGCCACCGAAGCCCCTGCTTCCGGCGTAGACGACGAGACCTTCGAGATCGCTGACGAGGTCTGCTCCACCGATCCACGGCCAGAGCTTCACCGTGCCGGTGAGCGGAGTGCCCGATCCGCCGGGCGAGATCGTCACCGTCCCGTCACCCCAGCCGGTCGGACTGCCGCTGGTCCCGAGCCACATCTTGACGCTCATCAGGCGACCGCCAGTGCCAGCGTGAACGCACCCAACTGGGTGGAGGTCGTGCCCGTCTTGACCCAGTTCTGCGTGCCGGACGGACGGCCTGCCGTGGCGTTCGCCGTGAGGTCGTAGCCGCCCATGCACGACGTGACGCCGGAACCCGTGTTCTGCGTGACGCCAGCGGTCGAGCCTGCGGTGAACGCAGCGGGCTTGGCGACGGTCGCACCAGCGGTGTTGCCAGAGCCGACCCGCTCGAACCAGAAGCCGCAGACGATCGAGGACGCCGTGGGGCTGACGGTCGGTGCAGCCCGAGTCAGCGAGTCGGTGTCGGTGGACACGGAGTTGATGGCGTTCACCTCGCCGTTCGCCCCGAGCGTCACGTTGCGGAAGATCATCACCGAGGCTGCGATCTTCGTGCCCGTCTTGGCGTTGACCGTGATGTTGCCCATCGAGGCCGTGCATTCACGGGTGAAGATGCGAGCATGCACCGTGGTGCCGACCGACTGGTAGTACGCAGCGGTGGTGAGACCGGGGTCGTTCCACCCCGAGGGGCAGACGATGGCGTCGCTCGATCCATGGACGACACACATGACGGCGATGTCGCCAGCCTGCGTGACGATGCCGCCGCCGGTCAGGCTCAGGGTGGTGCTGGTGGCGTCGGAGCAGTTGGCGACGGTGCCGACGACGATCGGCGTGAGATCCGGCCCCGGCACAGTGGTGGTCTCGTCGGCGACCCACCAGAGCGACCCCGCTGCGGTGCCGACCGGAGGGACCTCCCCGAAGTCGAGGATGCCGACGATCGTGCCAGCCGCACCAGCAGGACCCTGCTCGCCACGGAGGTTCCCGACGGAGTGCCAGTCGGGCGTGGTGTCGGGTGCCTTGGTGAACCATGAGTAGAGGTTGGCCTCGGAGCCGACGAGGTACATGTCGCCGTAGGCACCGGTCGCCGGGAGGCTGTTGATGCTCGAATACGAACCCTTGATCGTCGGCGTGTTCGCCACGATCTGCTTCACCACGTCCTGCACTTCGGCAAGCTCTCGGGAGAGCCGGTTGTGGTCCTCGACGTGGCCCGTCTGACCGACCGTCTTGTCGTCGGTCGGAAGCTCGTCACCGAAGTCGTCGGTCGTTGCCATCTGTTCTCCTTGGGTCTCGGGTTGGTCAGACGAACGGGACGGTGGTGTCCGGCCCGATGTCCTCGATGATGAGCGCCGTGGCTGGGATGCCAGCGGCGACGGCTGCGGCGTCGATGTAGAGCGTCTGGCCGACATCGGCACAGCCAGCCCTGAGCTTGTAGGTGCGAGTGCCTGCGCCGCCGAGGTCGTCCGAGGTCATCACGGCGCTCTGTCCGATCAACGTGTAGGTGTTGCCGGTCCCGTCGTAGAACTCGGTGTCGACCAACCGGAGGTAGGTCGTGGTCCCGTCGCTGCTGGTCATGGTGATCACGACACGGACGCCGGATGCGGTGTAGAGGCGGCAGTTGAGGCTGATCCGGTACAGGCGGTCGTCGGCGATGGTGGCGCTGGCGGCGAGCACGTCGGTCGCAGTCGTTCCGGCGTAGGGGCCGAAGTCGCCGGTCCGCACGCCACGACCGACCACTCCCCACGGGTCCTCCCAGCGACGGGTCGGAGTGCGGACATCGGTGATCGTGGTGATGACGCCGTTGGCGCTCACGACCTCGGCCAGCTTGATGCAGGTCTTGCCGCTCGGGAGCGAGGTCGTGTTGTAGGCGAAGTACGCCGTCGTCACGTCGGACGTGACGAGGTCGAGCGCCTTGTCCTCGACGGCGATGAACACGATGTCGGTGCGTGCCGTCGGGGTGCCCGCTGGTGCCCACGTCGTGCCGCCGCCTGCGTAGTTCGTCGCATCCACGTCAGCGGTGTTGATCACGGCGTAGTTGTTCCCGGTGGTCGATGCGCTCGCTGTCGCGAGACCGACTCCCTCGGCCACGACGAGCTTGCTCGACGCATTGGTGACCGTGAGTCCCTTGGCGACGACGCCATCCGCACTCACCGTCTGCGGTCCGAGTGCGTCGATCAGCGCACGGAGGTCCGAGGCTGCGTAGGTCGTGTTCTGGTGGAACAGTGAGCGAAGTGCCATGAGTGCCTCAGATGGTCAGGTTGTGGTGGGTCATCACTGCGAACGGGGTGCCGTTCTGTGCGTTGTCCGACATGAGCATGATGTCCTGTGTGCCGGGCACCAAGGTCCACCACTCGCTGCTGGCGAAGTCCACCAGCATGTAGGCGTTCTGATTGCCGTCAATCGTAGCGGTGTGGTTGTACATGTCGATCACTAGGACGTGGTCGGCGAGGAGCGTCGCTGCGATCTTGAAGGTCTTGTCGGTCGTCACGTTGCGGAGCGTGACGCCGTTGATCGGTCCGTAGACAGCGATCACGGGCGCAGCATCGACCATCCCGGTGTTCTCTGCCTCGATGACGGCGGCGGTGCCGCCAGCGAACTGGATGACGGCGTTGCTGTCGCCGAGCCACGGCCACGGGTCGCCGCCCAGCGTCACTGAGTCGGAGTAGGGGATGACCACGCTGCTCTGCTCGGGGTAGCGCCAGAAGCCAGCCGGGCAGACCCACTCGACATGGAAGTCATCGACCACGATGAACAGCGACTGGTCGGACTTCTCCACCCGCACGTCGATGTCCTTGATCACGCCGTCGCGTTCCCAGCGGAAGACCGGGCGCTTGTTCGGGAGCAGGTATCGCTTCAGGCTGTCGGCCACCTCGGTGATCGTCTTGCTCGGGGTGGCGATGAACTTGCCCGAGAGACCGATGTTCGAGTTGCCGAAGAACCGTGTCTCATCATCCATGCCGTGGCCCGACGGTCGCTCTCCGATGACGGAGCGGACCTCGGGCATCGTCGGCTCGAACTTCTCGATCAGGATGCCGTTGGCCTGTGTCAGTTCGAGCCACCCGAGGGTGCTGTCGTAGATGGAGAACTCGGCCATGTCAGAGCCTCTGCGATCGGATGGCCCACGACGTGGACCGGTTCAGTGCGTCGATGTCAGCTTCCTTCTGGAAGGTCGCCTGAGCGATGTAGACCGCCGGGCCACCGGCCTTCACCTCGGCCCGAGCGTCCTCGATCCGTCGTTGCAGAGCAACCCACTCGTCGCTCCACTCGACCATGCCCTTCTGTGCCTTCAGCGCCAGCGCCAACTGCCGCTCGGGCGTGGCCCGCTCGTAGTCCCACTCCCACTTGTTCTGGGTCCGGCGCTTGGCCTCGTCTGCCATCGACTGCTGGATGGACTCGATGCGGGAGTACATCTGCTCCCAGCCGTCCGAGTAGGTCTGCATCCCCTCGTTCAGCATGCGGGTGAAGATGGCCTTGATCGCAGCGGCTGGGTTGGACTTCTCCAACCCCGACACGATCCGCTCCCATGCGTTGCTCATGGCCTCGCCAGCCCTGCCGATGTCGTCTTCTGCACTGAAGCCACCGTTGGCGAACGAGCGCAGCGGGATGACGGCCTCGGGGCCGGACTCGCCGACCAGACCCAGCGTCGGGCGTCGCACGATCCCGCCGTTGGCGAACGGCGTGATGCCGCCGTTGAGCATGGCGGCGTGGACGTGGTTGTGGTGCGTCGCAGCGGTCGTCGGGTTCCTCGGGTTGCTGCCACCGGGGCCGCTGTAGATCAACTCCGACAGCTTGAAGGGAGCGGACTTCAGCGCCAGATAGATGCGGAGCAACTGGGCGCTGTCGCTCAGGCCGTTCGGGTCGCCGAGGTCGACCGCTCGACCGCTGGCGTGCAGCGAGAGCCGGTTGGTCCCGAGCACGTTGCGGAAGGCCCACGTCCCCATGTTGCGGAACGGGATGCCGAGCGAGTTGATGTAGTCGATGATCGTCTGGAAGGAGCCGCCCTTGCCGCCGCCACCACCGACGCCAGCAGCCGGGTGCGACGGTGGAACGAAGAAGGCGGGGTGCTTCATCGTCGTGGAGTCGGAGCGGTTCGCCAGCGAGTTGTAGAAGGCGATGGCCTGCTGGTTCTCCAACATGCCGCCGTTCGCCATGGCACCGAGCCGACGACCGGTCTCATGCCAGATGGCGAGCGACCGGGTGCGCTTCGAGCGGGCGAGCGGGATGAACGCCTCGCCCTCGGTCTCGGGTTCGGCCCACTGGATCAGGTTCGCTCGCGGGGACTGGATCTTCGCCTGCTGGGGGAGGAACCCGTTGGCGAACTTGCCCATCATCACCGAGCCGTCGGCCTGCCTGCCGTAGATGTTCTCCCAGCTACCGCCCTTGCCGCCCGAGGTTGCTCCGAGCGCGACGGCCTTGCCGCCCTTGATGAGATAGGTCTGGCCCCCGGCGTAGTAGATCGAGCCGTCGGGCATGCGTGACGGGACGATGCCCTCCTCGACCAGCTTGCGGATCTCGGTGAGGGTGTAGTTCTGCTTCAGGTCGGGGTTGGCGAGGATGTCCTGCGACTTGTTGTAGATGTCGTTGAACCCGGCGGTGTCGCCACTGACGAGTGCCTGAATGGCAGCGGCGTAGGTGCCCTTGTCGTTCATGGTCTCGGCCATCGTCTTGATGTATTCGAGCTTCAGCATCTGCTCGTCTTGGATGGCGAGGTTGAAGTCGGCGTTCCACGTCCTTGCGGTCAACTGCAACTGCTCGGCGAGATCCTCTGCGCTGGTGCCAGCCGGGAGGAGGCCGTCACGCTGCATCTGCTTCAGCCGCTCGGTGAACAGCCCGTAGACGCCCTGCGCCTGCTGGGCGTCACCGGTCGACTTGTAGATGCCCTCGCCCAACTGCACGAACTGCTCGTACATCGAGCGGACGGCGTCACGGTTCGCACGCCCCTTCTCGGACGACATGTCGAGGGTGCGACCGTTCTCCTTGAAGGTCTTCTCGATCTCCTGCGACTTTGCGATCAGATCCTCTTGGGACTTGATCAGGTCCTTCTGGCTCGACACCTTCGAGAGTGCGGCGTAGTAGGCGTCGAGCTTCTTCTGGCCGTCGGTGAAGGTCTGGTTGAGCGCATCCATCGCCTCCCGCTCCTGCACCGTGGTGTCGATGTAGAAGCCGGTGGTGTCGATGAGGTCGCCGTAGGTGAAGGCCAGTTCGCCCAACAGACGCTGCTTCTCCTCGACGGAGTCGGCGTTGTCGATCGCCTTCAGCTTGGTCTGGACCTGTGCGTAGATCCCGGCCTTCTTCGCAGCCCTCTCGAAGACATCGGCCTGCGAGTCCAGACCATCTGCGGTGACCATCGACTGCTGTGCGAGATCAGCCATGGCATCGTTGGCCTCGGCCCACTGGTTCCCGTCGATCTTGCCGGACGCCGACATGCGGACGAGGTGGTCGCTCAGTGCCTGCACCGACGGGTCGAGGCTGTCGATCTCCTTCTGGTACTGATCGAAGGTCCCGCCCTGATCCTGCCACTTGGTGTAGGCGGCACGCATCTTGTCCACGTCGCCAGCGTGGGTGTTGACGGCGTCGGTGACGGCCTTGATCGAGAGGCCCGTCTTGTCGAAGGACTCGTTGAAGGAGTCACGGGTGTCGAGGATGTTCTGGAAGGAGTCGGCGAATGCCTGATTCGCAGGCACCCCGTCGTAGATGGCGTCACGAAGCTGGACTGCCTCCTCCCTGACCCGGCGCACGTTGGTGCTCCATGCCTGCCACGCCATGAACCCGGCGGTGACGACTGCGGTCACCCCGAGCACGGCAGGGTTGAGCGCCGTGAGTGCGCCGCCCAATGCGCCAGACTGCGTCACGTTTGTCCGAAGGCCATCGGCCATCAGCGACAGGTTCGCAACCGGTGCCTGAAGGACAGGACCGAGTCCACCGAACTGCCCGAGGAACTGGCTCACCTTCACCGCAGCGAAGGCAGCCGCCAGAGCAGTCACGACGGGGACCAGCGGCTTGATCGAGCCGAACAGCGACTCGCTGATCACGACCAGCGCAGTCAGGCCCATGACGATCGGCGACTTCGAGCCGACGAGCTTCAGCAGCCCGAAGGCCGTGGCGAGGTTGCCGACCACGGTCGCCAGCATCGGGAAGGAGTCGAGGGCGTTCGCTGCCATCTCGGCCAGCACCGCCATGCCGTCGACCAGTGTGCCGAGCACGCTGGACGGACCGGCGAGCGTGGCGACGATGTCGAGCAGGTCACCCAGCGAGTCGACCAGCTTCTGGAACAGCTTGCTCTCGTTGGCGACTGCGATGGCTTCTTCGAGCGCAGGGAGGAAGCCCTGCCGCAGCGACTTGATGATGTCGGCCATGCCGCTCTCGTCGGAGAGCCGTGCCCACATCTTGCCGAAGTCGGCGAGGAAGGCACCAAGCTCGACCAGCACCGGCTTCGAGTCCTCGGCCCACTTCCCGAGTGCGTCCTGCCCGGTGATGCTGTCGGTCCACAGCTTCCACTTCATGGTCAGCCGGTTCAGGCTGTCCCAGAGCCAGTCGCCCATGGGCTTGAAGGCACGCAGGGTCCCGGCGAGCGCAGAGCCGGTGTTGGAGATCACGGACCAGAGCTTGCGGAAGGTCTCGTACCCAGCCTCCATCTTCCCCGAGGTCATGTTGTCGGCCCAGATGCGGACCTGCGCTGCCACGCGGGACACACTGCCCTCGATGCGACCGAGCACCGGCTGGGCCTTGGCCCCGAGGTCGACCGCCACATCGAGCAGCGTCGACAGGCCCGAGGTCAGCGCACGGACGATGCCAGCGCCGCCGGACAGCGACGTGGAGAGCTTCGCTCCGAACTCGGCAGAGCCGACCTGACGACCGAGGTTCCCGAGCGCACTGCCCATCGCTGCGCTCATCACGCCAAGCTGGGGAGTGATGTTCCGCACCATGGACTCGATGCCACGCAGTCCATCGACGGCTCCCCTGAACAGGCCCGGCTGAAGGGACTTGCCCAACTCCTGAGCCTGAACCTGCATGAGAGGCATCATGCCGATGAAGTCCAGAGCCGCCGGGGCGAACTTGTCCTCCATGGACGCCGTCAGGTCGTCAATCTTGGCCTTGGCTGCGTCGATCTTGTCGGCGTCGCCGATCGCCATGGCGTCGGCCAGTTCGCCCGAGAGCTTCACGCTCTCCTTGATGGCGTCGCCGACCCCGAGGGTGGCGAGCTTGAACGTGCCGAATGCGCCAGCCGCCGGGAGCAGTACTCCCGGCAGACCAGCGAGCAGGTTCGTGGCGGTCGAGAGCGGAGCCACCAGTCCGATGGCCCCGGCCCCGAGCGAGTTGATGCCGCCGATCAGCGGACTGACCGCCGACATCACGGTGGGGATGGCGAGACCAAGCTCGGAGAACTTGGCCCCGAGCTTGATCCCCTGCAACTTCTGGGCGGTGCCCTGAAGCCCGGTCAACTGGGTGTTCAGGGACTTGGTCGACTTGTCGGCCTTGGTGACCTGACGGTCGTCCACGTCGATCTTGATGCGACCCCGGCGGTTCGAGGCAACCTTGTCGAGCAGCTTGTTGATGCCCTCCAACTGGGCAGCGGCGGTCCCGGTGTTCGCCTCGACCGCCGCAATCAGCTTCTCGACTTCAGTTGCCATCTCACCTCCCTTGCTGCTGGCGCTGCTTGGCGTCGGCGTGCGCCGCCATCTCTGCTGCGTCTGCTGCGAGCGCCATCTCGTACCAGACCCGTGGCTTCCCGAGAAGGTCCCAAGGTGGAACCCCGAGGTACTGGGCTGCCTTCAGCACCCTGTACCACTCTGGGGCTTCACCCATCTGACCCTTCGTGGTCAGCCACCGCCTCAGCCCTTTCCCTCCTCGGAGACCTCGGAGTTGTCGCCCGTGATCTCCTGCGCCATCTTGGTCGCCAACTCCATGGGCAGGAGCTTCAGGTTCTCCTCAGTGACCGGGAACGGCTCGCCCTCGGTCTTGACGAGATCCCACCCGTCGATCACGTCGGCCAGCACGGACAGCATCTCGATGCCGCCCTCGGCCAACTGCATGCTCATGCCCAGCGTGATGACGTAGGGCTTGTAGGTGAAGTTCACCGTGAAACCAGCGATCTCCACTTCAGCGGAGGTGGTCTGTTCGGTGATGGTGTCGAGCACGACGCTCATTGCAGGGTTTCCCTTCGGTCGGGGCACACGAAGCGCCCGCTGGTGTGGGTATCGACGGGATGGGGGAGCGTGTGTGGGGAGATCGACGTGCTGGCGGGGACCAGACCCTGCGGACACCATCCGGTGCCCACCCCGCCAGCACGATCAGGGGTCAGGACAGCAGTGCTGCGGTCGGGACCACGTCGTTGCAGACCTCGACCTTGATGGCTGCCACGTCGGCGGTGTTGATGCCCATGAGGTTCCAGCCGATGGCGTAGAGGCCGTCCTCGTCGGAGTAGCCGGGCGTGTCCTTGAACTTGACGGCGAGGTCGATCGTGAGCCGGAACGGGTTGCCCGCCCCACCCGTGCCTGCGCCGGTCGAGGACTTGGCCTCGATGCGGACGTAGCGGGTGTTCGCGTTCTGCACGTCGGACATCATCGCCATGCCCTGCGTGTTGGCCTCGACCAGCATCGAGCCGCTGATCTCGGGTTCCGCCTCGACCGATGCGACGTAGGAGTCCTGATCGCAGTCGAGCACCCAGACCGGGTTGTAGCGGTTGCCGATGGAGAACTCGGTGTTCAGGACACGGGTCAGCTTCGCACCCGAGGGGCTGGCGGTGATGGCCCCGTAGGTCGAGCCGTAGTAGACGCACACGTCGGCGGGGAGCACGATCATGGCGTCGTCGGCGGTCGGGTTCGGCGTCATGTCGCTCGTCTGAAGCGAGATCGCACGCCCGTAGGCCGAGCCGGTCAACTGGATCTGGTCACGACCGAAGGCGAGACCGAACTCCTTGACGATCGCGTTCGTGATCTTCGACCAGTTCCCGTCCTCGCCCTGCTCGATCGTGAACGTGCGGGGAGCGTCGGGAGCGCCGTTCTGGATGACGTAGGTGTAGGTGAAGCCGGACGCAGCCGAGCCACCGGTCGTGGGACGGCTCAGGACCGACGCCAGCGGGTAGATGATCTCGTTGTAGGTCGCCTGACCCGTGAGCGCACCCTCGGTCCACTCCTTCGAGACCCATGAGAGCGACTTCAGCTTGGTCCCGCTGGGGCGGAAATCGCCGGTCTCGAACTTGGGGGACGGCTCGAAGCCCATCGCCGCCATGAGGATGGTGCCCGAGGTCGGGGCACCGCTTGTCTCGACGCCCCACTGGACGACCTGAGTGAGACTGGACCGCTCTGCCATGATGATGCTCCTCTGCTGGGGCGAAGTCCTAGAACTGGAAGGGAGCGTACCGGTGGGTCACGTCGCTCCCGATGTCTTGGTCAGGTGCTCTGCACGAAGAACCGGTAGTGCCCGCCGAGCGCACGAAGCTGACCGCCCTCGTACTCCTCGACCGCTGCGTACTGACGGATGCGCCGGGCCGACATCGTGCTGCCGCCGGTCGTCGCCACGGTGGCCGATGAGAACGCCTCATCGACCGCTCGCACGATCGGGCGCAGCGGCTCGTAGGTGTTCCCGCGGATGTAGACCTTGGCGAGAATCTCCACGTCGGCCCAGACCCTGACGGCTCCGATGACGTAGAGGTCGTTGGTGGTCGAGAGGCTGTAGACCACGAAGGGGTACTCGGCGTCGTCCGGTGCGAGGTCGGGGTAGATCCTGTCGCCGACGAAGCCGGTCACCGTGGGGCTGGCCGTGAGCATGCTCTCGACCGCCTCGTAGGCCAGACCGACCTCATCGCCCGTACTCCCTCGCTCGCTCATCAGACTCCACCTCGCTTCATCCACTTCTTGACCAGCGGTCGCAGCACCTCATGCCGGACGTGCTTGATCGAGTTGGCCCAGAAGGGCTGGGCAGGCATGTACCGGGTCCCGTGCTCCACGAAGGGTGCGTAGAGAGCGGTGACCATGGCGTAGTACTCGTTGGTCCCGAACTTCAGTGGCCCGACGATCGAGTCCTTCAGGTGCCCGGTGCGGACGTACTGGTCGCCGGGCAGCACGGCCTTGCCGGTCTTCGGGTTCACGCTGGCGTACCACCACGCCTGCCTCGGCGGCTGGGGAGCGGTGAGCCGGGCCGTCGTCACGATCGCCTGCGCCGTGCGGAACCCGATGATCGGAGCCTTGGACACGATGCGGGTCGAGATGGCGTTGAAGTTCCCGTCAGGCCCGACCTTGCGCCGGGTCTTGATCGTCGGAGTGATCGTGATGGTCGTCACGCCTCCTCCCACATGCACTCGAAGTGGTGCGGCGCTCCGTTGCTGTCGTAGTGCTGGACGACGGTGGTGATCGAGACCTCGGCACCGTAGGGGAAGGTCACCTTGGTCAGCGGGACGGGCGTGACCCCGGCGTCGGTGCCGAAGTAGATCGTCCCGGTGTTGCGCTCCTCGCCCTCGATGCCAGAGTGCTCGCCCGGCGTGGCCTCGGCCAGCGTGGTCTGGTCGACGTGCGCCAGCACCTCCACGGGAGCGGCCCACTGCTTGTTCCCGTAGCTGTCGTCCACGGTCGGCGTGGCGATCTGGCAGGCCCACGTCAGGAGGTCGGCCCACTCCTCGGTGAAGCTCACTGCTGGCCCAACAGGTCATCGTTGTCGACTTCGTGCGCTGACCAGTCGACGGCGGTGTCGAGGGTGACGATGCTCCCATCCTCTCGGGTGCTCCCGACGATACCGCCTGCCCACGGTGCGACGCCCTTGCCGTTGCTCACGCCAGCAGCGCCACCACGGTCGGCCAACTGGGTGGCGATGTCCTTGTACTGCTGGGCCATCGCCCCGTAGTCCTTCTCGGCGGTGCCGACGGCGATCTTGCCCTTGGCCGTGAGCTTCGCTGCGATGGCGAGCGCCGCCTGATAGGCGGCACGCACCGGCACCGTGTACTCGGTGACGAGGTACTCGATCTCGTCGTCGCTCAGGTACGGAGCGGTGGTCGAGGTGTCGCCGCAGAGGAAGCGGACCTCGTCGTTCACATCGTCTGCCGGGCTGCCGCCGTAGGCCATCGTCCACTCCTGTAGATCGAGAAAGGGC
>Ga0075163_10011014_pt1 | contig 11795 bp, 8 predicted proteins | sample JI1023141ADNA_FD_71478 | JGI IMG/M metagenome (GOLD analysis project Ga0075163, IMG submission 71478) | Wastewater effluent complex algal communities from Wisconsin, to seasonally profile nutrient transformation and Carbon sequestration -... | ecosystem: Engineered > WWTP > Effluent > Algae... | reverse complement strand
CAGCCGCCCGGCCCGACCAAGCGACCCGGTTCGGGTTCGGGTTCGGGTTCGGGTTCGGAGTCGGGCTCCGGTTCGGGTTCGGGCTCGGGCTCGGGCTCGGGTTCGGGTTCGGGCTCGGACCGTGCGGCGCGAGCGGCGGCGCCGGTCGGTTCCCTGCCCGGCCGCGACGTGGGAACCTGGGCGCATGGTGCGCGTATGACCGTGAAGGCGTGGGCGCTCAAGCCCGCCGACCTCAAGCCGCTGGGCCGCGACGGACGGCTGCTGCTGGCGGCGCGCTGCGCGCTGCGGATCGAGCCGTGGCGACCGGCCGCTGCGACGGAGCTGTGGAACGACGGGCTGGCGCTGGTGGTGGCGGCGGCGTGGGCGATCCCGCCGGCGGCCAGCGACGTGGCGGCGCGGGCGCGCGCGCTGACCAACCTCGGCGCGGTGGCGAGCCACCGGCTGGCGGCGACCGACGAGCCGCTGGGCCGGTGCCAGAACCACGCGATGGCGACGCTGGCGGCGGCGATCGAGGCGTGCGCCGCGGTCGATCCGACGGCGCTGGCCAAGGCGGTGATCGGCGCGGCCAAGCTCGCGGCCTCGATCGCGGCGATGTGGGCCCACGCCGGTCGAGTGCGGGTCGACGGCGATCCGGTCGACATCGCCTGCACCACCGCGTGGGACGCGATCCGCGCCGACATCAAGCCGCTGGCCGCCGACGCCGGCGGCCTGGCGACCGCGACCGACCGGGTCGCCGCGCTGCGTGCGGTCGCGCCGCTGTGGCCGGGCGGCGCGCCGGCCTGGTCCGCGCCCTGAGCCGCGCCCGGCGAGCGCGCCGGTAGCGCGCCGGCGCGCGGCGCGTCAGGCGGGCAGCGCCTCGCGGGCGGCGAGCCAGGCGGGCGGGATCGCGGCGCCAGCGGCGGCGACCAGGGCGCCGACGATCGCGGCGTTGGTGTCGAGATCGCCGTCGGCGGACACGGTCTGCCACAGCGCCTCCGCGTAGTCGTCGAGGTGGCGGGCGGCGAGCCAGAGGCACAGCGGCACGGTGTCCTCGCACAGCACGCGCGAGCCGTTGCCGAGCTTGGCGGCCGCGGCGGCGACCGGCGTCGACAGCGGCGTGCGCAGCGCGCGATCGAGGCCGTCGCGGGTCAGGCTGGTCGGGGTCAGCGCGTAGGCGGCGGCGATCAGCGACAGGCCGTCGCGGGCGAGCTCGCCGGCGCCGATCCGCGCCGCGATCACCGCCGCCACGGTGACGGCGATCGCGCCCGCCTCGGCGTCGCGGTGGCGGTGGGTGGGCTGGGCGGAGCGACGGGCGGCGGCGATCGCGCGATCGAGATCGTGGGCGAAGTAGGCGCCGAGCGGTGGCACTCGCATCGCGGCGCCGTTGCCCTTGGAGCCCTGGCCCGCGAACGGCGCGGCGGCGGCGGTGCGCCAGGGGATGCCGTCGCCGATCGCGGTCAGGATGCCCTGCGCGGTGCCGCCGTAGCCGCGCCATGGCTCGGCCAGGTAGCGGCGCGCGAAGTCGGCGGCGAGCGCATCCGGATCGATGTCGGCGCGGGCCGCGAGCTCGCCGACGATCGCCAGCGCCATCGCGGTGTCGTCGGTCCACCGCCACGGCGTGGGGGCCGGCGTCGCGCGGGCCGCGATCGCGGCGCGGTGGATGGACGAAGGTCTCGCCGAAGGCGTCGCCGACCGACAGCCCGTCGAGGCACGCGCGGGCACGAGCGAGGGCAACGGCAGGGGCTGCGTCCATTGGTGTATTATGGACACTAATTCATCCGTACGCAAGTCGGCTCGGATGTCGTGCGGAGGCGGAGGCGGAGGCGCGGCCCGCCCTTACGAGGCGGCGGCAGCGCCCCTTGTTCCTTCGGACCCTCGCTTCGCTCGGGGTCCTCAGGGGCCCAGCTCGAAGACGTCGACGACGTAGGGCGCGAGCTGGGTGCCGTCGGCGCGCGGGCGATCGCAGGCGATGACGTAGCCGGTGAGGCGATCGGGGGTGAGGCGGAAGCGGATGAACTGGCGGTAGTCGTCGATGCGGGCGGCGCCGCCGACCTCGTTGGAGTGGCCGCCACCGGCGGCGGCGATGGCCAGGTACCAGCCGATGAAGATCATGTTGGCGGCGACGGTGACCAGGGCGCCCAGCCCGATCAGCAGCGGCCAGGCGACGTCGCTGGCCGGGTAGACCGCGACGCCGCCCGCGCCGAGGACGACCGCGAGCATGGCCGCCAGCCACGAGCCGAGCGCGATCGCGCCCAGCGTGGTCGGCGCCGCGCCCCGGGTCATGGCGGCGCGGCCGAGGACCGCGCCGAGGCCGATGATGACGAGCATGGCCGGCGCCAGCCACCAGGTGGCGAGCGCGAGCCGGGTGACGACGAAGGCGGTGACGACCTGGACCAGGCCGAACGCGACCCCGAGGCCGAGGAAGCCGAGGCGGCCGATCGCCCGGTGGCCGAGGCCGCCGACCACGCTGAGGCCGACGCTGCTGCCGAACACGAACACGATGATCGCCAGCCACCAGCCGTCGAACCACAAGGCGTCGGTCTGCGGGGTGTCGATCACGAACGGCGACACGAACGGCAGCAGCAGGCCGGCGATGACCAGGGCGGTGGTCAGGCGGCGCCGCCACGAGGCGTCGGGCGGACCGAGCCAGCGATCGAGCACGCCGGGGGCGCTGCGCTGGGCGGCGCTGAACCCCAGGCCGCGGGTCCGCATCGCCAGCAGCAGCAGCGCGGTCGCGACCAGGCCGAGGCCGAGGTAGCGGAGCGCGCCGATCAGCTCGTCGGGCGCGGTGGTCGGCAGCGCGGTCGCGGGCCCGCCGCCGAACGGCCGCTCGGCGGTGACGCCGAACGCGGCCAGGCCGTGATCGCCGAGCCAGCGGGTGCCGCCGCTCCAGGTCGCGCCGATGCCGACGAACACGGCGAGCAACGCCGGGATGATCCAGATGAGGCCGTTGCGCAGCAGCTGGATCGGGCTGAAGAGCTGATGGGCGACCGCGCGCCGCGACACCGCCTCGGTCGGATAGACGGCCTGCGGCTCGACGTGGCTGTGGTGGACGAAGCTGGGGTGGTGGAAGGCGCCGCCGCCGCCCGCCACGACCGCCAGGTACGGCGCGGCCGCGGCCTGGGGCGCGACCTTGCCGAGGCCGACCGCGGCCGCCGCCGGAACCACCGGCCGCTCGGGCTCGTAGCGGGCGTAGTGGTGGGTGTCGCCCGACAGATCGAGCCGGCAGGTGCCGGGCGCCGGCGCGCCGCCGTCGAACAGCGGCGGCAGGCCGAGGCGCTCGAAGGCGTCGCGGTGCGGGCGATCGATCGCGATCGCGTGGTGGACGATCGGCGGCGACGGGGTGGCGACGATCAGCTTGCGCGACCGCGGCAGCGAGTTGAAGTACCACTCCTGGCGGGCGTCGAGCCAGGCGTTGACGTCGAGGCCCCAGAGCTGCCAGTCCCACGGCAGCGCGATGGCCAGGTACGACGCCTCCTGGGCCCGGACCAGGCCGGGGATCGACAGCCGCGGCAGCCGACCGCCGGGTCCGGGCCGGCCCTCGACGGTGACCGGGTGACGGAACATGCGGCCGAAACCGATGAGCTGATCGTAGTAGTCGTGGTTGCCGGGGATGCCGTAGAGCCGGCGGGGGACGTGGCCCGGCTGGACCCGGGCGAGATCCGCGGCGGCGCGGGTGAACGGGACCTGGACCCGGGCGGCGATCGTGGCCTCGTCGGCGACGTGGTAGGCGGTGTCGCCGCCGAGCAACAGGAACTGGCCGCGCGGCAGCGCGAAGGCGGCGCGATCGGCGACGTCGTCGGGACCGGTCGGCGGCACGGTGACGCGGCGGCCGATCAGCTCGGCGGGATCGCGGCCGACGCCGTCGTCGACCGCGAGGTGGGCCTGGCACAGGTACGCGACCGTGTACATCGCGAGGCCGCCGTCGCCGGTGTCGGCGGCGTAGTCGAACCACAGCTCGCCCGACGCCGGCGGCACCACCGGCGCGGCGCCGATCGCGCGCTCGTGGCCGGCGCCCGGGCTGGCGTCCTCGACGTGGAGGTGGCCGTCCTCGATCCGCATCCAGTCGCGGGGATCGAGCTGGCCGCCGTAGAACGCGTGCAGCAGGGCCTGCTTGGCATAGCCGAGGACGTCGGGGGTGAGCAGCCAGCGGACCGGGGCCCGCAGCGGCGCGGGCCGGGCGGGCGGCGTCGGCTCGGGGCGATGGGACATCGGCGCAGTATCACCGACGGTGCTGACGGCGGGCGCGGGCCGGGCGGCGATCTCTTACCCGGGCGTGACGGCGCCGGCGGCCGCGGTGTGGCGTGCTGGCCGGCAGGAGGATCCCATGATCAGGATGACGTCGATCGCGGTGGCGACGCTGTGCACGGTGATGGCCTGCAAGCACGAGGGCACGCGGGGGCCGGTGGCCGGGCGCGCGGGCGGCGCGGAGGCGACGGCGACCAGCGCCGGCGCGGCGCGGACCGAGGCGGGCGCGGGGATGAAGGCCGCGGGCTCGGCCGGCGCGGCGGCGCAGGACGGCGACCGGGCGGCGACGGCGCTGGCGAGCTGGTCGCTGCCGCGGCTGGTGGCCCAGGGCGGGCTCGGCGACGGGCTGTTCGCGCTGCCGGCGGTGAGCCACCGCGGCCTGACCCTGGTGCCGATCGCGACCACCGAGCCGTCGACCGAGGACTACCTGGTGCTCGACGACGCGATGGCCGAGGGGCTGGTCGAGATCGCCGAGGCCGGCCCGGTCAACACCCTGACCTTGACCAACCGCAGCGAGCGGCCGCTGTTCCTGCTCGCCGGCGAGGTGGTGATCGGCGGCAAGCAGGACCGCATCATCGGCAAGAACACCATCGTCGCCGGCAAGCACACCGAGGCGCTGCCGGTGTTCTGCGTCGAGCACGGCCGGTGGAGCGGGCGGCAGGCGACGTTCGCCAGCGCCGGCGCGCTCGCCCACAGCACGCTGCGGGAGAAGGCCAGCTTCGACGGCCAGGGCGACGTCTGGAACGAGGTGGCGGACAAGAACGTGAAGCGCCGGACCGCCAACGGCACCGACACCTACCGGCAGACGGCGGCCCAGCAGACCGGGGCCGAGCTCGGGGCCTGGGACGAGACGTTCGACGCCCAGCTCGGGGCCATCCCCGCCGAGCTGCGGCCGCTGGTGGTCGGCTACGCGGTCGCGGTCGGCGGCGAGGTGGTGGCGCTCGACGTGTTCGACAGCCCGCGGCTGTTCGGCCGGCTCGATCGCAAGCTGCGGCGGAGCTACTACGCCGAGGCGATCGACGTCGCGGCCCCGGCCGGCGCGCCGGTGCCCGACGCGACCTCGGTGCGGGCGTTCATGGCCCGGGCCGACGCGGCGCCCGACCAGCCGGTGTACGACAACGACGAGGCCGAGACGATCAACCAGCTCGGCGACGGCGCGGCGTCGACCCGGGTGATGGCGAAGCGCGCCGGCGGCGGCAAGGGCAAGCCGGTGTTCAAGAGCGTGCAGAAGCGGGCCAAGGTCGAGGCCGATCGGGCGGCGGACGGCCTCCGCGACCCGGACAACGCGAACGAGCAGGTCCAGCGGCGGATCGCGCCGCAGCGGATCGCGCCGATGCGGCCGCCGATGCGGCGGATGCCGGCGCCGCGGCCGTGATCGACCACGGCGGTGACGCGGTCGTCGCCGCGGTGGTGGGCGGCGAGGCGAGCTACGCCGGCTCGAGCGAGGCGACCAGATCGTGGTCGCCGGCCTGGGTGACCCGGGCGGTGGCGAAGCGGCCGAGCGGCGCCGGCCCGTCGGCGAGGTAGATGGTGCCGTCGATCTCGGGCGCCTGGCCGTAGAACCTGCCCTCGAGCAGGAGGTCGCTCTCGTCGGACACCCGCTCGACCAGGACCTCGAGGTCGCGGCCGACCATCGCCGCCAGCTTGCGGGCGCTGATCGCCCGCTGGAGCTCGAGCAGCTCGGCGGCGCGGGCGTCGGCGACGTCGGTCGCGACCCGGTGGGGCAGCATCGCCGACACCGTGCCGGGCTCGACCGAGTACGGGAACACGCCGACCCGATCGAGCTCGGCCGAGGTGATGAAGTCGCGCAGCGCGGCGAACATCTCCGGGGTCTCGCCCGGGTGGCCGACGATGAAGGTCGAGCGCAGGACGATGCCGGGCACCCGGGACCGCAGCCGCTCGATCAGCTCGTGGGTGACCCGCGCCGAGTGGCCGCGGCGCATGATCTTGAGCATGGCGTCGTCGATGTGCTGGAGCGGCACGTCGACGTACTTGGCGATGGTCGGCTCGTCGGCGATGGTGTCGATCAGCTCGTCGGAGAACGCGCTGGGGAAGGTGTAGTGCAGGCGGATCCAGCGCAGGCCGGGGGTGCGGGCGATCCGGCGCAGGAGCTGGCTCAGCGTCGGTCGGCCGTCGAGGTCCCAGCCGTAGCGGGTGAGATCCTGGGCGATGAGGCAGATCTCGAGCACGCCCTCGGCGGCGAGCCGCTCGACCTCGAGCGCGATGTCGTCGATCGTCCGGCTGCGCTGGGCGCCGCGCAGGGTGGGGATGATGCAGAACGCGCACGGCCGATCGCAGCCCTCGGCGATCTTGACGTAGGCGGTGTGGCGGGCGCCGATGCGGACCCGGGGCGCGTCGTGATCGTAGATGTAGGCCGGGCGGGCGCTGACCTGGATCACCGGCAGCTTGCTCTTCTTGCGACCGGTCGACGGCGCCGGCGCCAGCACCTTGGCGATGGCCGGGAAGTCGCTCGAGCCGAGCAGGTGATCGATCTCGGGGATCTCGGCCGCGATCTCGTCGGCGTAGCGCTGGGCCAGGCAGCCGGTGACCACCAGCTTGCGGGCGCCGGTCTTCTTGTGCTCGGCCAGCTCGAGGATGGTGTTGATGCTCTCGGCCTTGGCGGTGTCGATGAACGCGCAGGTGTTGACCACCATGACGTCGGCGTCGTCGGGCGCGTCGACCAGGCGGTGGCCGGCGGCGGCGACCTGGCCGAGCATGACCTCGGTGTCGACCCGGTTCTTGGGGCAGCCGAGCGACACGAAGTAGATGGCCTGACCGGCAGGCGCGGGGGCGGCGGCGGCGCGCGCGGCGCGGTCTGAGGTCGGCTTGGCCATGGCGATCGGCGCAGTCTGCGCGGGCCCCCCTCCCCTGTCAATCGGCGCCTCGAGCGGGCCGGGCGCGGGCCTCCCGGGGTGGGGCGACGTCAATCCTGACGCCGTGGCCGCGCCGGCGGGCCCCCGGAGGCCTCCTGAGGCCGCGTCGAGATCAGTCCGGATCTCGGCAGGTTGCGATTCAACCGGCAGCGGGCGCGTACGGGTGCTCACGCGCGAGATCGGCGGCAAGCGGGTTGCGATGAAGGTGTGCCCATGGCGACCTCCTTCGCGCGCGGCACCCTCACCGGCAAGCGCATCACCGGGCCGGTGGCCGCCCCGACGCCGGCCGAGGCGCCGTCGGAGGCCGAGCTCGCGGGGATGACGACCGCGGCCCGGGTCGACCGGCTGCTGCTGCCGCAGCACGCCGCGCTCCGCGCCGCCGGCGCGATGCTGCGCTCGGCCGCGGGTCAGCTCGTGACCAGCGGCGCCGGCAACCCGGCGGTGATGGACCGGGTGCTCGGCGTGGCCGACGACCTCGCGGTCGCGATGGCCGAGCACTTCGATCTCGAGGAGCGGGCGCTGTTCCCGGCGATGACCGCGGGCCGACCGGCGACCGTGGTCGCGACCGCGATCCACGAGCATCACGAGCAGCTCGCGGCCCGGGTCCGGTGGCTGCAGCTCCTGGCCGCCGACGTCCGGACCACCGCCGGCCTGACCTACGACACCATGGCCCTGTTCGCCGGCATGGCCGCGGTGGTGCGGCTGGCCCGTCGCCACCGCGAGCTCGAGCAGTGGGTCGTGCTCAGCCGGTGGAGCTGAGGCTCCGCGCAACGCGAGGAGCCGAAGGAACAAGGAGCGCCACCGCAGCCGCGTAAGGGCCCGCCGACCGCGCCGTCGATTCATTCACAGCGCTGATCTGATCTAAGGACCCGAACGCAGTGAGGGTCCGAAGGAACAAGGCGCCACCGCAGCCGCGTAAGGGCCCGCCGACCGCGCCGTCGATTCATTCACGCGCGTCGAGGACTCACCCGGCGTCCAGGGCGGCGCACGGCGCTGCTACAGTCGCGGCGTGAATGACGAGCTGACGGCTTCGGCGCGGGCGATCCGCGCGGCGCTCGACGGCGCCGCGCGCGGGCTGGTGCAGCGCGAGGTGCTGATCGACCTGATCGCGCTGGCCGCGGTCGCCGGCGAGCACGTGCTGGTGCTGGGACCGCCCGGCACCGGCAAGAGCCTGGCGGTGCGGCAGGTCGCGCGCGCCCTCGGCGGCCGCTACTTCGAGTACCTGCTCGGCCGGTTCACCGAGCCGGGCGAGCTGGTCGGGCCGATCGATCTGCGCCGGCTGCGCGACGGCGTGATCGAGACCCAGACCGCGGGCATGCTGCCCGAGGCCGAGGTCGCGTTCCTCGACGAGGTGTTCCTGGGCTCGACCGCGATCCTCAACACCCTGCTGAGCCTGCTCAACGAGCGGACGTTCCGCCGCGGCGCGACCGCGCTGGCGGTGCCGCTGCGGGTGTGCGTCGGCGCCGCCAACCACGTGCCCGACGACGAGGCGCTGGCCGCGTTCGCCGATCGCTTCCTGCTCCGCTGCCACGTCGAGCCGGTGGCCGACGAGCTGCTCGAGGAGTTGCTCGAGGGCGGCTGGCAGGTCGACCACGCGGCGGCGCCGGTGGCGGCCAGCCTGGCCGACGTCGACCGGCTGGCGGCCGCGGCCCGCCGCGCCGATCTGACCGCGGTGCGGCCGGCGCTGGCGACGGCGGTGCGGGCGCTGCGCGCGGCCGGCGTCGCGCTGAGCGACCGGCGGGTGGTGAAGCTGCAGCGGCTGGTGGCGGCGGCCGCCGCGCTCGACGGCCGCGCGGTCGCGACCGCGGCCGACCTGTGGCCGATCGTGTACGCGGTGCCGTCGGCGGCCGGCCAGGCCCAGGCGCGCGAGGCGCTGCGCGCGCTGCTCGAGACCAGCGCCAGCACCGCGCTGGGCGCGGCGGCGGCCGAGGCGTCGACGTCGGCGCCGGCGCGGGCGGCCCGGCTGGTGGCGGCGGCGCGGGCGCTGCTGGCCACGGCCGACGGCGGCGACGGCGGCGACGGCGGGCGGCGGCTGCGGCTCGAGAGCCTGCTGCGCGAGATCGACGCCGGCTTCGCCGCCGACGCCCGGCCGGCCGCGCTGTCCGCGATCCGGACAGACCTGCTGACCGCGCACGCCGCCGCCACCGCGGCCGCGAGGCCCGCCGGTGCGGAGTGAGCCGCCGATCTCGCTGGCGTGGCGGCCGCGGGCCGCGCCGCTGACCGCCCGCGCCGCCTGCGGCCACGGCGCGGTGGCGCAGGCGCTCGGCCGCCGGCTGCTGACCCTCGACGACGACGCGCTGGCGCCGCTGACCGCGGTCGCCCACGATCGGGTGCTGATCGTCCTCGCCGACGCGGCCGCGCTGCCGTGGGTGGAGGGGGTGGGCTACCTCGGCCGCGACGACGCGGCGCCCGAGCTGCTGCTGCCGACCGCGCAGGCGCCGACCATCGGGCCCGACCTGCTGGCGATCGCGCTGACCGCGTGGCTGAGCCGCGCCGGCCGGGTGCCGAACCTGCCGCTGGCGGTGCTGCCGGCGCCGGCGATGGTGGTGGCGTGCGGCGGCGCGCGGGCGATCGAGCGCGACCGGCTGGCCGCGTGGCTGGCCCGGACCAGCGACCAGGCGCCCGCGTGATCGAGCTGCCGGCGGCGCTGGCGGCGTGGGCGGTCGAGCTTGCCCGGCTGCCGCCCGAGCTCGCGCTGGCGGTGGCGCCGTGGGTCGGCCGGCTCGCGCTGGCGATCGGCCCGCTGGCCGAGCGGCGGGCGGCGGCGGCCGGCGAGCCCGACGGCGTCACCGGCCTGACCCGGCGCGGGCCGTACCAGCGCCTGCTGACCACCGAGTGGGCGGTGGCCGAGCAGTTCCCCGACGAGTTCGTCCGCCGCGCCGCCGCCGGCGAGCACCTGTTCGTCGAGCTGGCCCGCCGGCAGCCGCACGGCGCGCGCCGCACGGTGGCGATCGTGTCGGCGGCGCCCAACCAGCTCGGCGCGCCGCGGCTGGCCCACATCGCCGCGCTGGTGGTGCTGGCGCGGCGCGCCGCCGCCGCGGGCGCGTCGCTGGCGTGGGGCGTGCTCGAGGATCGGGCGCGCGTCCTCCACGACGGCGTCGACGCCGCCGGCGTGCGCCGGCTGCTGGCCGCGCGCACGCTGATCGCCGACGGGCCGGCCCAGGCCGCGGCCTGGCGCGCGGCGCTGGCCAGCGACCCGGACGTCGAGCGCTGGTGGATCGGCGACGCCGACGACCTCGCCCCGCCGGAGCAGGCCCGCGACCGCTGCCTGCTGGTCGCCGACGTCGTCGATCCGGTGGTCCGCGCGCTCGACGTCGAGATCCACCGCGGCGGGCCACCGGCCCGGATCCGCCTCGCCCTGCCCGACGACGACGTGTGCGCCCGGCTGCTGCGTGACCCGCGGGTGGAGACCGCGGCCGTGACCGGCCCGCACCCGGTCGGGGGCGGACGCGGTCGGGTCGGCCGGATGGCAGGGCCGGCGCGCGGTCTCCACTTCGACGCCACCGGCGGGCGCCTGACCGTGACCCTCGCGGACGATCGGTTCGAGGCCTGGCCGGTGCCGAACTCGCCGCGCGATCTGGTCGGGCGGCCGCGACCGTGGGCGGTGCCGCCCGGTCACCGGTTGCGCGCGATCGGCACCGCCCGCCGGACCATCGTCGCGGTGGTCTCCGCGTCGACCCGCCCAGGCGTGATCGAGATCGGGTACGCGTCCCACGCCGAGCGGATCACGGTCGCGCTGCCCGACGTCGTCGCCGCCGCGTTGACCGCGGTCGACGGCCACCTCCGCCCCACGGTCGGGCGCTGTGGGTTCGTCGAGCGGCGGCGCGGTCACCACGAGCTGATCGTCGAGCTGGCCGGCCACCTGATCGCGATCGACGGCGTCCCGACCGACGGCCAGCCGCCGCGCCTCGGCCGTGCCCGCCCGCCTTCGCACCTCGGCAGCGGCGTGGTCGCCGTCGCCTTCCGGAAGCAGAGCGTGCAGTGGGCCGAGTGGTGCGCCGATGGCCGCGTCTTCCTCCACCACGACGGGATCCGCGGCGGCGGCGGGCGGAGCTCCCCCCCGCCGAGCGCGGGGGCGGCGCCCGAGGTCTTCTTCGGCTTCGACACCAGCGGCGCCGAGGCCCAGGTCGCCGACGACGACGAGGACGGGCCGTTCACCGGTCCGGTCGCGGTGCTGTGGAACGACACGTACCTCGAGGTCAAGGGCCATCGCCGCGACGTCCGCGAGGGTCCGGTCGACGTCCCGGTGGTCGGCGTGGCGCGCTGGGCCCCGGGGCCGCCGGTGCCGCTGCTGCAGCCCGACCGCCACCGGCTGCAGTGGCGCGAGTCGGCGCTGCCGCCGCTGCGCTGGCCCCGGCCGATCGTCGCGGTCGAGGTGTGCGCGAGCCAGCCGTACGTCGCCTGGCTCGACGACGCCGGCGAGGTCGTCGTCTACTCGATGCGCCACCAGGCGCAGGTGCTGCACCTGGTGCCGGCCGAGGTCGCGCCATGACCGGCGCGCTGCACCTGCGCCAAGCGGCCCATCGCGGGGCGGTGGTCGCGATCGGCTTCGTGATCGATGTGAACACCCTCGGGCTCGCCGAGGCGCGCCGCCGGATCGTCGAGCTCTGGCAACCGGGCGCGGTCGTGACCGAGCTCGCCGGCGCGCTGGTGATCGTCGGACTGCGGCCGCGCCGGGTCCGGGTCGCGCTGGCG
>Ga0075163_10011013_pt1 | contig 11797 bp, 6 predicted proteins | sample JI1023141ADNA_FD_71478 | JGI IMG/M metagenome (GOLD analysis project Ga0075163, IMG submission 71478) | Wastewater effluent complex algal communities from Wisconsin, to seasonally profile nutrient transformation and Carbon sequestration -... | ecosystem: Engineered > WWTP > Effluent > Algae... | reverse complement strand
CAGCGCCCACGACAGTGAGGACTGCAACCGGTCCGCCAACCTGTCGATCTCGGACATCATCGACGCCCGTCTTTCACGCCGCAGCCTGTTCAAGGCCGGCGTGGGCACCGCCGGCACGGCTATGCTGGGCAGCTTCGCTCTGTCGGCCTGTGGAGGCGGCGGTTCGGACTCCATCGAGAAGCTGCAGTTTGCCAACGTGGCCAAGAGCACAGCCGACGTGCTGAGCGTGCCCGCCGGCTACACCGCCACCGTGCTCTACGCACTGGGCGACCCGCTGACCAGCAGCACCCCTGACTTCAAGAACGATGGCACCGACACCGACTACGACAACCGCTCGGGTGACCACCACGACGGCATGGAGTACTTCGGCTTGAACGCAGCGGGCACCGGCCGCGATGCGTCCAGCACCGAGCGTGGCTTGCTGGTCATGAACCACGAGGCGCTGACCGACCAGTTCCTGCACGCGGCCGGTGTCACGGCCAACCCGCGCCCGGCGGCCGAGGCCGACAAGGAGATTCCGGCCCACGGCGTTTCCATCGTCGAGGTGCGCAAGACCAGCGGCAAATTTGCCTACGACAAGGCGTCCACCTTCAACCGCCGCATCACGCCGCTCACACCGATGCAGATCAATGGTGTGGCCCGTGGCAATGCGCTGATGAAGACGAAGTATTCAGCCACCGGCAACGACTGTCGCGGCACCATCAACAACTGTGGCACCGGCTACACCCCCTGGGGCACCTTCCTGACGGGCGAAGAAAACTGGGCTGGCTACTTCACCCGGTCGGCCGCCGATGACGCCGCACGTGGCGGCGCCACGGCGCGCAGTGTGGTCTCGCTGGTGCGTTATGGCCGGGCGCAGGGCGCCGCCAGCCGCCATGGCTGGGAAACGGCCGGCACCGCCGACAAGTATGCTCGCTGGATCATCAGCCAGACCGGCACCTCCACCGACGGGACCGACGACTACCGCAACGAGCTGAACACCTTCGGCTACATGGTCGAGATCGACCCCTATGACAAGACCCAGGCCATCCGCAAGCGCACCTCGCTGGGACGATTCGCCCACGAGAGCGGTGTCTTTGGCAAGCAGGTTTCCGGCAAGCCGCTGGCGGTCTACATGGGTGACGATTCGCGTGGCGAGTACATCTACAAATTTGTGTCTGCTGCCAATTGGGATGCCGCCGACAGCAACCCGGCCAACCGCATCACCACCGGCGACAAGTACCTGGATTCGGGCAAGCTGTACGTGGCCAAGTTCAATGCCGACGGCTCAGGCCAGTGGATCGAACTGAGCATGAGCAATGCCACGATTGCGGCCTATGCCACCTACAAGTTTGCCGACAACGCCGACGTGGCCGTGAACTCCCGGATCGCTGCCGACGCAGTGGGTGCCACCAAGATGGACCGCCCCGAGTGGTGTGCGGTGCATCCGGTCACCGGCGAGATCTACTACACGCTGACCAACAATGCCAACCGCAAGGTCGAGGCATCGGGCTCGGCCCAGCAGGCGGTCGATGCCGCCAATCCGCGGGCCTACACCGACGCGCCCACTGCGGCCACTGCGCCTGGCAACGTCAACGGCCACATCATCCGCATGAAGGAAAGCGCTTCCGAGTCGGCCGCCACCGCCTTCACCTGGGATGTGTACCTGTTTGGCGCCCAGTCCGATGCCGACCTGGCCAAAGTCAACCTGTCCGCACTGACCGCCGATCAGGACTTTTCCAGCCCTGACGGCCTGTGGTTCAGCCCCAAGACCGGCCTGTGTTTCATCCAGACCGACGACGGCGCCTATACCGATGTGACCAACTGCATGATGCTGATTGGCAAGCCCGGGCAAGTCGGGGACGGTGCGACCACCACGATCAACTACACCAAGGCGGATGGTTCGACGCTGGCCGTGACGGCTCGCGTGGGTGCCAAGCCCACCGCTGATACGCTGCGTCGCTTTCTGGTCGGTCCGAAGGATTGTGAAATCACCGGCTGTACCGAGACGCCCGATGGCAAGGCCCTGTTTGTGAACATCCAGCACCCGGGCGAAACCATTACCAAGGCCAATGTGGCCAATGCGGCGGCTTACCTGAGCCACTGGCCTGCCAACGCGGGTTACGGCGCGGGCGGCACGCTGGGGCGGCCGCGCTCGGCCACGGTGGTCATCACCAAGAATGACGGCGGACTGATCGGCTCCTGATCGAGAAGAAAACAGACACGCGCCTGGCAGTGCCAGTTGCCCGGCCTCCACAGGAGGTCGGGCATTTTTTTCAGCGCGACTGGTGCGGTGGCCGAACACGCCGACCCAGCGCAGCCAGGCCAGCCAGTGCCGCGAGCAGAAGCAGTACAGGGTCCGCATGTCGCGAAGAAGGCGGCCCGATGGAGCAGCCCCCGCCGCCGCCCGCCGGTGGAAGTACGGCGGGCTCTGTGACTGCCAGTGCCGCAGCCCCCTCGCCGGCAAGGTCCAGGCTGGCTGGATTGCCGCCATCACTGCGGAGCTGGGCCGTGGCGCGCGCGAGGGGCAAGCTGCTGGCGGTGTACCGCCACACCATCTGGCACGAAGTGCCCGCCTGCAACACGGTTCCGGCATCGCAGCCCTGTGCCCGTTCGAACTGGTGGGCGGCAGGCCCGGTCACTGTGGTGGCGCCCAGAGTCACCGGCATGGTGCCCATGTTGCGGATGGCCAGAGTGCGGGTCTGCGCAACCCCGGTTGTCGCCACTGGAAAGTTCAGTGCAGACGCTCGCCCTTCCCATTCGATAGGCGAGACCAGCGCCACAGCGCCTTCGGACAGCAGCCCTGCGATGGTGACAGTCCCGCGTGCGTCGCTTACAACCAGGGCAGAGCGTTGCACTCCTGAAGGCGCCGCGGTCATGCTGAGTTGCACCGAACAGCGCGATGCTGGCGCGATGAGTGCCGGGCAGTTGTGGGTCATGCCAAAGGCCGGGTTGGTGACGGCGATGCTGGAAAACTCGGCGGCCTGGGTTGAGCGGTTTTCAAGGTGCAGCGTTTGGACTGCTGATGCGCCTCCGACCATCACCTTGCCAAGTTCGAAGGTGATGGGCCAGACATGCAGAGGCGCAGCCGGATCGCTGGCGCGCGCCACTGCCCCCAGGTAGGCCGCCAGATCGCGGGTGTCTGCATCTGAAAGTTGCGGGCGAAGAAACCCCATGACACTGACCGTGTTGAGGGCCTTCACAATGGCATCGCTGTTGTCCGCGCCCTTGAGAATGTTGTTGGGGTTGGCCGACGGGTCGTGCCCGTGGCAAGACAGGCAGCTGCGTGTGTCAGGCAGCTGCCGCATGTACAACTCGGCGCCTCGCGCAGCATCCTGAGCATGGGTGGGCAACGCAAGCCAGACGGTCAGCCAAAGCGCTGCGGGCGCGACAACCGGCCCCTTGCGTCGCAAGGCAGTGGTGGTGTTTCTGCGCATCTTTCGCACTCCCGCACAAAACCCTGAATGCTGGATGCGACCGATGACTGAACCGTGACAGCTATCGGGGTGTTTTCCCCAGATGCCCGAGAGGCAATGCGCTGCTGGCCTTGACCTCGCCCAGGGAAAAGCTGGTGTGCAGGTCTTTCACATTGGGCAGGTTCAGCAGCACTTTGCGCGCGAATTGCGAAAACGTGTCGAGGTCGCGGCTGACGACCTGCAGCTCAAAGGTGCCGGCCCCGCTGATGTAGTGGCAGGACACGATCTCGGGGATGTTGCGGATGGCTTCTTCCATCTCGCGGGTCAGTTCGGCCGTGTTGCGCAACGCATCAAGCCGGACGAATGCCAGAACACCGAGGCCAATGCGGTGGCGGTCAATCTCGGCACGGTAGCCCTTGATGAAACCGGCTTCTTCCAGTGCCCGCACACGCCGCCAGCACGGCGCAGCCGAAAGGCCCACGCGCTGCGCAAGTTCTGCATTGGTCAGGCGCGCGTCGGATTGCAATTCGGACAGGATGGCGATATCAAACTTGTCGAGTGTTTCCATGATTGGCAATTTTAAGAAAGATTCTTTCTTGAGATGGCCAATTCAAGGCACTAAACGCAAAGACATATCGCACCCGTCGGCATACACTTTGCCTCTTGCTAGAGGTGGCCCCCTACCCGGAGCCCACCTTGTCCCAACCGCCCACAAGGCGTTGCCTGATGAACCACGGAGACCGAACCCCATGAACGCACCGTTGCCCGAGCACATCCGAAAGGCCCTGGAAACCGTCACGCTGGACGACAAGTACACGCTGGACTACGGGCGTGCTTTCATGAGCGGGGTGCAGGCCCTGGTCAAGTTGCCCATGCTGCAGCGCCTGCGGGACTCCCTGCAGGGCAAGAACACTGCGGGCTTCATCAGTGGCTACCGGGGCTCCCCGCTGGGCGGTTATGACCAGGCCCTGTGGAAGGCCAGCCCTTACCTGAAGGCCCAGAACATCGTGTTCCAGCCGGGTGTGAACGAAGAGCTGGCAGCCACGGCGCTTTGGGGGACCCAGCAGCTGGGCTTTGCACCGCCCGGCACCAACAAGTTCGATGGTGTCTTTGGCATCTGGTACGGCAAGGGCCCGGGTGTGGACCGCTGCTCGGATGTCTTCAAGCATGCCAACATGGCGGGCACCACTCCCTGGGGGGGTGTGATTGCGGTGGCGGGTGATGACCATGTGTCCAAGAGCTCGACGGCCGCGCACCAGAGCGATCACATCTTCAAGGCCTGTGGACTGCCGGTGTTCTTTCCGGCCAATGTGCAGGAAATTCTGGATCTGGGCATTCATGCCTTCGCCATGAGCCGCTTCTCGGGTGTCTGGGCCGGCATGAAGACCATTCAGGAGATCGTGGAGTCCAGTGCCACGGCCATGATCGACCCGGAGCGGGTGCAGATCCAGATTCCCACCGATTTCCAGATGCCGCCTGGGGGCGTGCACATCCGCTGGCCCGACCATGCGCTGGACCAGGAAGCCCGGCTGTTTGACTTCAAGTGGTATGCCGCCCTGGCCTACATCCGTGCCAACCGCCTGAACTACAGCGCCATTCAAACACCCAACGACCGGCTCGGCCTGATTGCCAGCGGCAAGGCCTGGAACGACATGCGCCAGGCTCTGGTGGACCTCGGCCTGGACGACGCCACGTGCCGGCAGCTGGGCATCCGGGTGCACAAGGTGGGTGTGGTGTGGCCGCTCGAAGCCCAGATCACCCGGGAATTTGCCACCGGGCTGCGCGAGATCCTGGTCATCGAGGAAAAGCGCCAGGTCATCGAGTACCAACTCAAGGAAGAGCTCTACAACTGGCGGGCCGATGTCCGGCCGAACGTGCTGGGCAAGTTCAACGAGGTGGAAGGTGATTTTTCGGGCGGGGAATGGTCCATGGCCAACCCTACCGCCAACACCTTGCTGCGGGCCAATGCCGACCTGTCGCCAGCACTGATTGCCAAGGCCATCGCCCAGCGCGTGCGCAAGCTGGGGCTCGACGCCGACATGGCGGCTCGCATTGACGCCCAGCTGGCCATCATTGAGGCCAAGGAGCGGTCGATGAAGGTTATCGAGGTCAAGGGCGTCCAGGGGGCCGACCGGCAGCCCTGGTTCTGCTCCGGCTGTCCGCACAACACCTCTACCAAAGTGCCCGAGGGCTCGCGCGCCATGGCGGGGATTGGCTGTCATTTCATGGCCACCTGGATGGATCGCAGCACAGTCGGCTTCACCCAGATGGGCGGCGAAGGCGTGCCTTGGGTCGGGCAGGCACCTTTCTCCAGCGACGCACACATTTTTGCCAATCTGGGCGACGGCACCTACTTCCACAGCGGGTTGCTGGCGGTGCGCCAGAGCATCGCGGCCGGGGTGAACATCACCTACAAGATCCTGTACAACGATGCCGTCGCCATGACCGGCGGGCAGCAGGTCGGCGAACGCCCCGAAGGCCACAGCGTCATCCAGATTGCCCAGAGCATGCGTGCCGAAGGCGCGCAGAAAATCACGATCGTCACTGACGAGCCGGAAAAGTACCAGGGCGTGACCGGCCTGCCCGATGGCGTTGCCATCCAGCACCGCGACACGCTGGATGCGGTGCAGCGGGAGTTCCGCGAGATCAAGGGCACCACGGTCATCATTTACGACCAGACTTGTGCCACCGAGAAGCGCCGCCGCCGCAAGCGCGGCACCATGGTGGACCCTGCGCGGCGTGTGGTGATCAATGAACTGGTGTGCGAAGGCTGCGGCGACTGTGGCGTGCAGTCCAACTGCCTGTCAGTGGAGCCCCTGGAAACGGAATTTGGACGCAAGCGCACCATCAATCAAAGCACCTGCAACAAGGACATCAGCTGCGTGAAGGGCTTTTGCCCGAGTTTCGTGACGGTAGAAGGTGGCCAACTCAAGAAAAAGGCCAAGGGGCAAAGTGCGGCGCCAGTGGTGGCAGGTCTTTTGCCAGAGCCCACCTTCGCTGGAATGAGTCCGGCTGGTGGAGGCGTGTGGGGCGTGGTCGTGGCTGGCGTGGGTGGCACGGGGGTCATCACCATCGGCCAGTTGCTCGGGACCGCCGCTCACATCGAGGGCAAGGGCATCGTGACTCAGGATGCGGGCGGTTTGGCCCAGAAGGGTGGTGCCACCTGGAGCCATGTGCTGATTGCCGAGAATCAGGACCAGATCCGGACCACCCGGGTGAGTCTGGCGGCGGCAGACCTGATCATCGGATGCGATCCGCTGGTGACGGTGTCCAAGGAGACCTTGCAGCGCATGCGCCATGGCCGCACACATGTTGCCATCAATTCCCACGGCACGCCGACGGCCGCGTTTGTGAAGAACGGCAACTGGTCGAACCCGTCGGAGGCCTGTCTGGCCGAGGTGGCTGAAGCGGTCGGGCCTGGCTCGGTCGGCGCTTTCGATGCAGACGGTACCGCCACCCGCCTGATGGGCGACAGCATCTACACCAACCCGATCATGCTGGGGTATGCGTGGCAAAAAGGCTGGATTCCACTAATGCGTGAATCCATCCTGCGGGCCATGGAGCTGAATGCGGTGGCTGTGGAGCAGAACAAGGCGGCCTTTGAATGGGGGCGGCAGGCGGCGCATGACTGGGCGACGGTCCAGCGGCAGATGGCGCCAGCGCAGGTCATCGAACTGCGCAAGCGCGAAACTGTCGAGACCATCGTGGCCCGGAGGGTTGAATTCCTGACCGGGTACCAGAATGCGGCCTATGCGCAGACGTATGCCAGCCTGGTCCAGAAGGTCCGCGCGGCTGAGGATGTTCTGGGCAAGACGGCGCTGACTGAGGCGGTTGCCCGTTCGTTGTTCAAACTGATGGCTTACAAGGACGAGTACGAAGTTGGCCGCCTGCACAGCGATCCAAGCTTCCACGAGCGGTTGCGCAGCATGTTCGAGGGCGACATCCGTCTCAACTTCCATCTGGCTCCACCGCTTCTGGCCCGGCGCAATGCCAAGGGCGAATTGGAGAAGCAGAAGTACGGGCAGGCCATGCTGGTCGCGTTCAAGCTTCTTGCGCGCCTCAAGGGTTTGCGGGGTACGCCTTTCGACCTGTTTGGCCGGACCGAAGAGCGCCAGACCGAGCGGGCCTTGATTGTTGAATTCCGGCAGTGTGTGGAGCGTGTACTCACATCGGTGACTGCTGACAACCATGCGTTGGCCGTAGAAATTGCCCGTTTGCCGGAGCAGATCAAGGGTTTTGGGCATGTGAAGGAGCGCAATCTGAAGGCCGTGCGTGCGCGGTGGGCCGAGTTGATGGAGCAGTGGGAACAAGTCGCCCAACCCCTGCGCCGGGTGGCTTGACGGCGGCGATCGAATGTCCCCCAGGGAATCTGGCTTCCCTTGTTTGGCTCCGGTCCCGAATACAATCCGCGATGCGTGCGAGCGCCCTCTTTGCGGGGGGTGCTCTTTGGCATCCCCGTTCGAACCGTTGGAGACCCTGTGTTCATTTCTTCCGCTTTTGCCCAAACCGCCCCCGCCGCTGCCGCTGGAGGCGACATGCAGTCTTCGCTGATGAGCATGCTTCCGCTGGTTCTCATGTTTGTGGTGCTTTATTTCGTGATGATCCGGCCCCAGATGAAGCGCCAGAAGGAGCACCGCGCCATGATCGACGCACTGGCCAAAGGCGACGAAGTCGCCACGGCTGGCGGATTGCTGGGCAAGGTCACCAAATTGGGTGATACCTACATTGGCGTGGAAGTCGCCAGTGGGGTTGAAGTCCAGCTGCAGCGCAGTGCTGTGGTCCAGGTCCTGCCCAAAGGCTCCATCAAGTAAATATCGGGCGGGTTTACCGCGCCTTTTGTCATCTCTCAGGACGTCGGACGCGACAACATGAACCGTTACCCGGTCTGGAAATACGTGATCATTCTGATCGCGCTGCTGGTGGGGGGGTTGTACACCCTGCCGAATTTCTTTGGTGAGGCGCCGGCCGTGCAGGTGTCCTCCACCCGAGCGTCGGTCAAGGTGGACAGCACCACTCTGGCCAAGGTCGAGCAGGCACTGAAAGCAGCTTCGATTGTTTCCACCGGAGTGACCTTGGACGGCAGCTCGGTGCGTGCCCGGTTCGACTCCACTGACACCCAGCTCAAGGCCAAGGATGCGATCCAGAAAGCGCTGATGCCCGAAGGTTCGGACAGTGGCTATGTGGTCGCACTCAATCTTCTGTCGCGCTCGCCATCCTGGCTGACTGCACTCCATGCTGCACCCATGTATCTGGGGCTGGACCTGCGCGGCGGCGTCCACTTCATGCTGCAGGTGGATATGCAGGCGGCCTTGACCAAGAAGGCCGAAGCATTTACCGGCGATATCCGCTTCGGGCTGCGGGAAAAGAACGTGCGGCATGCGGGCATTGCCCGCAACGGGCAGGCGGTGGAGATCCGCTTCCGGGATGCGCAGGCCCTGGATAGCGCTCGCAAGGTCATTGCCGAGCAGTTCCCGGATCTGCAGACCGTGGATGTGGCAGAAGGCACTGAATACCGGATGACCGCCACGATCCGGCCCGAGGCCGCACGGCGCATCCAGGAGCAGGCGCTCAAGCAGAACATCGTCACACTGCACAACCGGATCAATGAGCTGGGCGTGGCCGAGCCTGTGATCCAGCAGCAAGGCCTGGACCGCATCGTGGTGCAACTGCCGGGCGTGCAGGACACGGCCAAGGCCAAGGACATCCTGGGCCGGACCGCCACTCTGGAAATGCGGCTGGTGGACGACAGTGCGGAAGCGCGGGCTGCCGAGTCGGGCACGGGACCGGTACCGTTCGGTGCCGAGCGCTATCTGGAGCGGGACGGCCGAGCAGTGATTGTCAAAAAACAGGTCATCCTGACCGGTGACAGCCTGACCGATGCGCAGCCTGGTTTCGACTCGCAGAGCCAGCAACCCAAGGTCGACCTGACGGTGGACGCCAAGGGCGGGCGAATCATGCGGGACACGAGCCGCGAGAACCTGCGCAAGCGCATGGCGATCCTGTTGTTCGAAAAGGGCAAGGGCGAAGTGCTGACGGCACCGGTGATTCAGGGCGAGCTGGGCAACCGCTTCCAGATCTCCGGATCGATGAGTGTCAATGAGGCCAATGACCTGGCGCTGTTGCTGCGGGCTGGCTCGCTGGCCGCACCGATGGAAATCATCGAGGAGCGCACGATTGGGCCGAGCCTCGGCGCAGAGAACATTGCCAAGGGCTTTAACAGTGTGACCTGGGGATTCCTGGTCATCGTGGCCTTCATGGCGATCTACTACATGCTCTTTGGCCTTTTTTCAGGGATCGCGCTGGGCGTCAATCTGCTGCTTCTGGTCGCGGTCCTGTCCATGCTCCAGGCAACACTGACGCTGCCAGGCATGGCCGCCATGGCGCTGGCGCTGGGGATGGCCATCGACTCGAACGTGCTCATCAATGAGCGGGTGCGTGAAGAGTTGCGCAACGGCACAAACCCGCAGGCGGCCATCCATGCCGGATACGACCGTGCGTGGGCGACGATCCTCGACTCGAATATCACCACCTTGATTGCTGGCGTGGCGTTGCTCGCCTTCGGTTCTGGCCCGGTGCGCGGATTTGCGGTGGTGCATTGCATCGGCATTCTGACCTCCATGTTCTCTGCCGTGTTCTTCTCGCGCGGATTGGTCAATCTCTGGTACGGGCGGCAGAAGAAGCTGAAATCTGTCTCCATCGGCACCGTTTGGCGTCCGGAAGCGGGCAACGCTGTGGCCAAGGCAGAATAAGGGAAACGCCATGGAATTTTTCAAAATCCGACGGGACATCCCGTTCATGAAGCACGCTGTGGTCTTCAACGTGATTTCATTCGTCACCTTTGTGGCGGCGGTGTTTTTCCTGTTTTCGCGCGGCCTCCATCTTTCTGTGGAGTTCACAGGCGGCACCCTGATGGAGGTCAGCTACTCCCAACCCGCAGAGCTTGAAAAGGTGCGCGGTGTGGTGGCAGGTCTGGGCTATGCCGAAGTCCAGGTGCAGAACTTTGGCAACGCCCGGGACGTCATGATCCGTCTTCCGGCCCAGAAGGGGGTGAGCTCGGCGCAGCAGAGCGAAAAGGTCATGGTCGCCCTCAAGGCGCAAGACCCTGCGGTGACCCTTCGTCGCACCGAATTTGTCGGGCCTCAGGTGGGTGACGAACTTGCGGCCGACGGCCTGAAGGCTCTTGGCATGGTGGTGGTCGGCATCATGATCTACTTGGCGTTCCGCTTCGAGTGGAAGTTTGCCGTGGCTGCCATCATCGCCAACCTGCACGATGTGGTGATCATCCTCGGGTTTTTTGCGTTTTTCCAGTGGGAATTTTCACTGGCGGTCCTGGCGGCAGTGCTCGCTGTTTTGGGCTACTCGGTCAATGAATCGGTCGTGATTTTCGACCGGATCCGTGAAAATTTCCGACGCTTCCGCAAGATGAACACCCACGAGGTCATCGACAATGCCATTACGTCAACGATCAGCCGGACCATCATCACCCACGGTTCGACCCAGATCATGGTGCTTTCAATGCTGTTGTTTGGTGGCCCGACACTGTTCTACTTCGCGCTGGCACTGACCATCGGGATTTGCTTTGGCATTTATTCCTCCGTGTTTGTGGCTGCAGCCATTGCCATGTGGCTCGGCATCCAGCGCGAGGACCTGGTCAAGGCCCCAGTGAAGAAGGACAGCGACCCGAACGATCCCAACGCGGGCGCCACCGTTTGAAGAGGTTGCTGCTTGGCCTCTTCGTCGCACCCGTCTGACCCCACACTCCTGGCCAAGCAGGCGCGGGAGCGCTTTGTCGCGGGTTGCGAAGGGGTCATGGAGCCGTTGGCCGAAGCCATCCGGGCCCGCTTGATTGAACTGGTGGATCAAAGCACCAGTACCAAGGAAATGCAGGACCGGCGTGACGCGATGCTGGAATTCGACCGTCTGTACCCGACATGGGTGGCAGGTGTTCCCAAAGCGTGGCGAAAGGCTCTGGTGCCTCCCAGCTCGACGGGGCGCATCCGGCTGGATGGCGACAACCTGTCGCTGATCGGCGACGACGTGGTCGAGAAGAAGATCCTGTCTTCCCGGCTGGCGCTGGCAGTGCTTGACAAGGCCAGTTGGGAGCTCAACGACCTCCGCCTGCGGATGCAACATCTGGAAGGTGGCGATGAACTTGAAACGCACGATGTGTTGCGCCCGGAGGTCACCTCGCAGTTGCTGGTCGATCAATGGACGGCGGCCGAACTGCCTCGTGAAACCTGGAGTCTGGTCAAGGATGTGATCCAGCTGCATGTGGTGGATCAGATGGTCAAGTCCTATCACCTGACCAACGAATTCCTGATTGAAAGCGATGTCCTCCCCGACGTGGACCTTTCTGGCCGTGTCAAGCGCAGCTCGGCGCCGGCAACGTCCCGGCGCCCGCC
>Ga0075163_10011009_pt1 | contig 11798 bp, 12 predicted proteins | sample JI1023141ADNA_FD_71478 | JGI IMG/M metagenome (GOLD analysis project Ga0075163, IMG submission 71478) | Wastewater effluent complex algal communities from Wisconsin, to seasonally profile nutrient transformation and Carbon sequestration -... | ecosystem: Engineered > WWTP > Effluent > Algae... | reverse complement strand
CGCCGCGACGGACCCACCGTGTTGGCGCTGGCCTACGACCACACGCTGCTGTTCGGCAGCGACCGGTGGGTGCTGGCCGCCCTCGACCGGCTGGACGGCCTGTCACCCCCCGCCGGGCCCGAGAGCGACGTGATGGTGGACGCCACGCGCCGGGCGCAGCTCGGTCAGCACACGGTCACGTTCGCGAGCAAGGTCTCGCACAGCTTCCGCAGCGACAACCTGTCGGAGTTCCCCATGCGCGCGAACGCCGTCTCGTTCGGCGGCTGGCTGGACGTGGCCGACCCCCTTCGCCTGCAGGGTTTCGCGCTCTTCGACGACGAGGCCGCCGCGGCCGCGCTCGCCGCCGCACTACGGGACAAGATTGCGGAAGGTCAGCAGAGCCCCGAGCTCGCCGCCGCGGGTTTCGAGGGGCTCTTCGCGAGCGCCGAGATCGTGGCCAACAGCACGGTGGTGGACGTGACCTACAGCGTCGACAACGCGACCTTCGAGCGCGTCATCCTGGCGGCCGCGAACGGCTTCATGGCCTTCCAGTCGGCAGCCGCCACCGCCATCGAGGAAGAGCCCGCGCCGGCGGAGGCGGACCCGAACGCGCAGCCCTGACAGAGGCCGGTGTCCCCTCCACAGCCCTGCCACCCGCGGGGCTGTGCTGCGTCGGGGTCACACGGTTGACATCATCAACTATTGACCCCAGAGTCAGAGCATGGCGAAGAACGCCCCGCCCACCTCCACGCGCACCGACCAGCTGCGGCCCGAGCTCGAGCTCACGCGCACCATCGGCTATCTGAGCGCACGCGTGGGCCAGGCGTTCCAGCGGTCGCTGCTCATCAAGCTGCGCGAGGCGGGCTTCTCCATCACCGTGGAGGAGTGGCGCCTCATGCGCGCGCTGTGGGCCGAGGACGGCCTGCCGCAAGCGCGCCTCGGCGACATTGCGCTGAAGGACAAGGGGCAGCTGAGCCGCATGGTGTCGCGCCTCGAAGCCGAGGGCTGGGTGCAGCGCAGGCCCGACCCCGCGGACCGGCGCACCCCGCGCTTGTTCCTCACCCCGGCGGGGCGGCGCCTCGAAGCCAAGCTGGTGCCGCTGGGCGGTGCCGTGCGCGCGCAGGCCGTGCAGGGGCTGCCCGAGGCCCAGCTCGCCGCCGCGGTGAGCGCCCTCGAGACGATGCTGAGCAACCTTTCACCGGAGGACGAGCCATGACCAAGCCCCGCGAGAGCCACGCCGACACCGCGGAGTCGCTGCGCGAGCGCCTGCGTATCTTGCGCCTCGAGCTGGAACGCCTGGTGACGCTGCGCGACGCCGCCACGCGAGACCGCAACAACGCCATCAACCTGGGCGCGCTGGGCATCCTGGCCGTGCCCGCGTTCTTCCTGTGGGGCTTCTGGATCGCCCTCGCCATCGCGGTGCAGGCCGTGCTGATCGTCGTCGGAGGCTGGTACATCACCGGCGTGCACGTCATCGAGTACGCCGGCAACATCGAGGACTGCCAGCGAGACATCGCCGTGGTGAGCGAGCAGCTGCGCCAGCTGGGGACCGCTCCCCAGCGCGCGGCCTCGTGATCACACGTGGATGCCGCCCGAGGCCTCCACGCGCTGCGCGTTGATCCACCCGCTGGCGGGCGACAGCAGCATCGCCACCACGGGCCCGATGTCGTCGGGCCGGCCCACGCGCCCGAGCGCGGTCTGCCCCGCGATCATCGCGTTGAGTGCGGCGTTGTCGCGCACCGTGCCGCCGCCGAAGTCCGTCTCGATGGCTCCGGGAGCGAGCGTGTTGACGCGGATGCGACGGTCGGCGAGCTCCACTGCGAGGTAGCGCGTGAGCACCTCCACGGCCCCCTTCGCGGCCGCGTAGCTGGCGTAACCCGGGAGGGCGAAGCGCGTGAGCCCCGACGACAGATTGAGGATGCTCCCTCCGTCGGCGATCACGGGCAGCAGCGCTTGCGTCAGGAAGAACGGACCCTTCAGGTGAACGCTCAGGACGCGGTCGAAGTCCTCTTCGCGCGTGGCATGGATTGGCGCATGGAACCCATGACCACCGTTGTTCACGAGGTGGTCGAACGTGCTGCGCTCGAAGCGCGTGGTGAGCACCTCGCGGACCGCGTCGGCGAACGCCGGGAGGCTCTTGGTGTCGCCCACGTCGAGGGGCAGCGCCGCCGCGCGACGGCCCTGCGCCTGTAGCTGGGTCACCAGCTCCTGCGCGGCTGCCTGCTCGGTGCGGTAGGTGAGGATGAGGTCCACGCCGTGTTCGGCGAGCGCGAGGGCAGCAGCGCGTCCGAGGCCACGGCTGCCACCGGTGATGAGGGCGATGGGGTTCGACATGGGGAAGCTCCAGGTGACGAGTCGCACAGCGCGACGTCGAGCAATCTATTGCCGGCACTTCATCGAATAAACACCTCCTGACTGGCATCACTGACCAGAATCATCGACTAATCTTCCGACCCGCTTCATCCTGCCGGTATGGACGTGATGGACGCCACGCGCGTGTTCCTGCGGGTGGCCGAGTTGTCGAGCTTCACCGCCGCCGCCAGCGCCCTGAGCGTCCCGCGAGCGAGCGTCTCCGCGGCCGTGCAGCAGCTCGAAGAGCGCCTGGGGACCCGGCTCCTGCAGCGCACGACGCGTCGCGTGACCCTCACGCGCGACGGGGAGATCTTCTACGCCCGCGCCCGTGACCTGCTCGACGACTTCGAGGAGCTGGCGTCGCTCTTCCACGGCGAGGACGCGCCGCTCTCGGGGCGCATCCGCGTGGACATGTCGCTCGGCCTCGCCGACACGGTCATCGAGCAGCTGCCGACGTTCCTCGCTGCCCACCCTGCCCTCGAGATCGAGTTCAGCAGCACCGACCGCATGGTGGACGTGGTGCGCGAGGGCTTCGACTGCGTGGTGCGCGCCGGCACGCGCGTGGACTCTGGGCTCATCGCTCGTCCGCTCGGGGCGTATCCGATGATCAACTGCGTGAGCGCCGGGTACGCGGCTGCCCATGGTGTGCCGAAGACGCTCGAGGACCTGCGCCACCACCGCCTCGTGCGCTACAGCCTCACCCTCGGGGTCTCCGCCGATGGCTTCGAGTACGTGGACCCCGTGAGCGGCGCCGTGCACGAGGTGGCCATGCCCGGCGTCATCACCGTGAACGGGTCCACCACCTACTCGGCAGCGTGCCGCGCGGGGCTGGGCATCATCCAGACGCCGCGCGTGGGTCTGCACGAGGAGCTGCGCGCGGGGACCCTGGTGGAGGTGCTGCCGGCCTTCCGCGCCGCGCCGCTGCCCATCGCGCTGGTGTACCCCGACCGCCGTCACATGCCGCGGCGGGTGCGCGCGTTCATGGAGTTCCTGGCCGGCATCGTCAGCCGACAGATCGAGAGCGACGCGCGGCTGGCCGCTCGCTAGCGACTCAGCCGCCGTAGAAGCGCGGGACGCGGCGCGACACGTTGGTCAGCACCTCGTAGTGGATGGTGCCGGCCGAGCGCGCCAGCTCGTGCGCGTCGATGGCGTCGCCCCCCTGTTGCCCGAGCAGCACCACCTCGTCGCCCAGCTGCACACCCGGCACCTCGGTCACGTCGATGCCCGTGAGGTCCATGGACACGTTGCCCACCACCGGACAGCGCTGCCCGCGCACCAACACCTCGGCGCGGTTGCTGGTGGCACGGATGAACCCGTCGCCGTAGCCCACCGGAATGGTGGCGATGAGGCGCTCGCGGTCGGCCGTGAAGGTGCCGTCGTAGCCCACGCGCGTTCCAGCGGGGACCGCGCGCAGCGAGATGATCTCGGTGCGCAGGCGCATCGCCGGCCGCAGCCCCGCTTGCTCGGTGCCGGGAGGGCCGTAGCCGAACAGCGCGCTGCCGAGGCGCACCATGCTGTAGCGCGACTCCGGGTGCAGGAACGCACCCGCGGTGTTGGCCGCGTGCAACAACGTGGGTCGGTGCCCACGACTGCGCACCACCGCCACGGCCTCGTCGAAGCGGCGGAGCTGCTCGCGGGTCACGTCCGCATCGCTGTCCGCCGAGCTCAGGTGCGTCATGCAGCCCTCGATGAGGATGGCTCCCTTCGGACCCAGCGCATCGAGCGCATCCAGGAACTGCGGCAGCGCGGCGCAAGGCACGCCCAGCCGGCTCATGCCGGTGTCCACCTTGAGATGCACGCGCACGGGTACACCGCGGCCCACCGCCACCTCCACGAAGGCCCGCAGCTCGGGCAGCTCGTAGACCACCGGCGTCAGGCCCGCCGCCACCACCTCTTCGTGCGCGCCGCCGTGCACGCCGTTGAGCACCACGATCTCGGTGTGGATGCCCGCCTGGCGCAGCTCGAGCGCTTCTTCGGCGAGCGCCACACCAAAGCCGTACACGCCCACTTCTTGGAGGCGGCGCGCGACCGGCACCACGCCGTGCCCGTAGCCATCGGCCTTGACCACCGCGAGCACCCGGCTGGTGCCGGCGATGTCGCGCGCCACCCCCAGGTTGTGGACCACGGCGTCGAGGTCGATCTCCGCGCGCGTGGGGCGCAGCGTGTCCGCGGCGGACTGCAGCCGGGGCTTGAGGATCAACGTGTCGCGGGGCGAACGCACCCGCCATGGCTACTCCGCTCCCAGCGGCGCCGCAACGTGGCGCCGCTCCATGACGCCGCTCCCGCGTGCTAGCGTCTTCGTCCCCCCCGAGCAATCACCATGGCCGACGTCACGCTGTTCTTGCACTCCACCGGCACCACGCCGGCGCTCTGGTCCGGCATGGCGGCGGGCGTGGCTCCCGGCATGCAGGGGCTCGCGCCGGCCAACCTGGGCTACGCACCCAACCCGCCGCTGCGGCGCGGCACGCCGTTCACGCTCGACGACGAGCTCCGGCATCTCACCCGCGCGCTCGACGAGGCCGCGCCCGCGGACACCGGGGTGCACCTGGTCGCGCACTCCTACTGTGGCCTGCTGGCCCTGTACTTGGCCAAGGAGCTCGGTCCGCGCGTGCGCTCGCTGTTCCTCTACGAGCCGGTGCTGTTCGGTGCGCTGCTCCGCGAGCTCGAGAGCGGCCGTTCCGTTGATCCGAGTGCGGCCGCGGAGGTGCGCCTGTTCGCGGAGCACCCCTGGTTCCTGACAGACGAAGCGCGCATGGGCACCCCCGAGTGGCTCGAGACGTTCATCGACTACTGGAACCGGCCGGGCTCCTGGGCGCGCATGCCGGACGCCGCGCGCGCGCAGACCGAGACGTGGGGCTGGAAGATGTCCCAGGAGGTGCGCGCCATCTTCACGGACCCGCGTCGGTTCCATGAGCACGCGCACCCGGCACCCACCACGTTGCTGCTCGGTGGCCGGACCACCGCCGCATCGCGCGCCACCACGCTCACCCTCGCGGCCACGGCCTTCCCGCACGCAGCGCTGGTGGAGCTGCCGAAGGCCGGCCACATGGGTCCCCTCACCCACCCCGACGACGTCCTGCGCACCCTGCAGGAGCACTTCGCTCGCGTGGCTCCCGCGTGACGGGCGCGCCTAGTGTGGCGCTTTGTCACACCTGAGGCGCGACGGGTGTGCAATCCGCGAATTCCTCCTGCGGCAAGCGGCATCCATGACCTGCTCGCGGCTGGCCTGCTTCGTGCTTGGAAGGTCCGCATGCAACGAAACACTCTCAGCATCGGCCTGGTCGCGTTGACTCTGCTGGTCGGCGGCCTGCCCACCACGGCGAACGCTCAGCGCTCGAGTCGCTACAACACGCACGTGGAGGGCTACTTCATCGGAGACTTCTTGGGCGAGTATCGGCTGCGCGTCGACGGGGAGCGCCAGGATGGGGACATCGACCTCGACCCCACGCTCGGCGGCGGTGTGCGTGTGGGCTTCCAGGCCGGCCTCTTCGCCGCGGGCTTGATGGCCGAGTTTCGCGGCTACGGCAACGACACGTACGAGGACCGCGACTTCGCCTTCGACTTCGCGCCGTTCCTCGGCTTCCGCATCCCCCTCGTGGAGTCGCGCGGCACCAAGGTGCGCCTGCGCGGCACGTTCCCGCTCGGCTTCACCATCTTGAAGCCTGACGAGGGCACCTTCGGTGACACGCGCTACTACGGCTTCAACGCCGGCGCGCTCGGCGGCATCGAGTTCGTGTTCGGCTCGTTCGGCTTCTTCACGGACGTGGGGCTGCGCTATCACCGCGTCTACGCCAACGAAGAGCTGGGCCCGTTCCCCGACGTACGAGTGAGCCTGTCGTGGGCGCAGCTGAGCCTCAACGCCGGCATGCACTTCGAGTTCTGAGAACCTTCCCGCGTCCAAGTGCGCAACCGCGGCGTCGAGCGGGGTCAGCCTCCTCTCGACGCCGTCACGGCACGCGCCACCAGGTTCTGGAGGTCGGCGAGAATGAACGGCTTGTTCAGCACGGCCGTCGCCCCCAGCTCGCGAGCGCGACGGTGCGTGCGGTCGTCACCGAACGCGGTGATCAAGATGATGGGAACGCCCGGCAGCACCCGACTCGAGGTGTCCACCACGTCGAGTCCGCTGGCGCCAGGCATCTGGACGTCGCTGATGATCACCTGGGGCCGAGGTCCGCCCTCGCGCGTGCGCTCGATCTCGGCGATGAGCGCCGCGCCGTCCGGACAGTCCACCACCGCGAAGCCGCTCCGCGTGAGCAACATGCGGAGCATGGAGCGCATCGCCGCGTCGTCCTCCGCGAGGAAGATCAGGGGAGCTGTTGACACCTCATCCATTTCTCCGAGTCGAAGCAGCACGATGCATGCCAGTCGGCGAGTGCGGTCATGAGTCGTCCGAGGCCCCTGATTCCATGCGCTCCATTTTACGGTAGAGCGTGCGCCTATCGAGTCCCAGGGTACGCGCGGCCTGCGCTTTGTTCCCGTTCGATGCCCGCAAGACCTGGTCGATGTAGCGACGCTCCAGCTCCTGGAGCGTCAGCATGTGCTCGAGATCCATCTCCACCAACGTCATACGCTCCGGCACGTGGTCTCGGATACGGTCCAAGAGGTCCTCGATCATGACTTTGTCGAAGCGCGTGAGGGTCACGGCGCGCTCGATGCAGTTCTCGAGCTGCCGCACGTTGCCGGGCCAGTCGAAGTCGAGGAGCTTGCGCGCGGCCTCCGGGGAGAGCCCGTTGACGCCCTTGCCCATGCGAGCCGAGATCTTCTCCACCAGGTGCTGCGCGAGCACCAAGATGTCGTTGCCGCGCGCACGCAGGGGCGGGACGTGCAGCTGCACCACGTTCAGGCGGTAGAAGAGGTCTTCGCGAAAGCGGCCCTCCTCCACCTCGGTCTCGAGGTCCCGATTGGTGGCCGCCAGCACACGGGCGTCGAACGGCACCTCCGCGTTCCCGCCCACGGGCCGCACGGTGCGCTCTTGGAGCACGCGCAGCAGCTTGCTCTGCATGTCCAGTGGCAGCTCGCCGATCTCGTCGAGCAACAACGTGCCGCCCTCGGCCTCCGCGAAGAGCCCGCGGCGCGCCGTACGGGCGTCGGTGAAGGCTCCCTTCACGTGACCGAAGAGCTCGCTCTCCAAGAGGTTGGCCGGGACCGCGGCGCAGTTGATGGCCACGAACGGCTTGTCGCGTCGCGAGCTCTCGGTGTGCAGCGCGCGGGCCACCAGCTCCTTGCCGGTCCCGCTCTCGCCGGTGATCAGCACCGAGGCGTCCGCGTCGGCCACGCGCTGAATCAAGTCGTAGAGCTGCATCATCGGGGGGCTCTGACCCACCAGCGCGCCGGCGCCTCGTGACCGCTTCACCTCCGCGCGCAGCCGCTTGACCTCGTCGTTCAGGCTGCGGTGCGAGACCGCCCGCTGGATGGCGTGCGCCATCATGGCCATGTCGATGGGCTTGTTGATGAAGTCGTGCGCGCCCGCCCGAATCGCGGTGATGGCCGACTTCATGTCCCCGAACGCCGTGATGACGATGACCGGCGTGTCGGGACGGTTGGTGCGGACGTACTCGCAGATGTCGAACCCCGACATGTCGCCCAAGTTGATGTCGGTGACGATGGCCTGAAAGTCCACGTCTGCGATGAGCGCGATGGCCGCGGCTCCCGTCGTGCGCCACTCCACCTCGAACCCCTGCTTCGCGAGCGCGGCCTTGATCAGCTCGCACATCGCCTGGTCGTCGTCCACGGCCAAGATTCTCATGTCACTCCTCTACCGACTTCGGCAGGTAAACGTAGAACGAAGTTCCTCGGTCGAGCTCGCTCTCCAGCTCGATGAACCCGCCGTGCTCTCGGAGGATACCGTGGCACACCGTCAGACCCAACCCCGTGCCCTGCCCCTCGTCCTTGGTGGTGAAGAACGGCTCGAAGATGGTCTCGAGGCTGTCGGGATGGATGCCCACGCCGGTGTCCTCGACGGTGAGCTTCACGTAGGGGCCCGCCGCGGCGTGCTTGTCCTTCGGCGAGTCGAGCTGCACGCGCTCGAGGCGCAGCGTCAGCGTGCCGCCGCCGGGCATCGCGTGCAGCGAGTTCATCATCAGGTTGGTCAGCACCTGGAGGATCTTGCCCTCGTGGATGTAGGCCTGCAGGTCACTCCGGCCCTCCACCTTGATCGTGACCCGGCTGTCGTCACAGAGCGGGCGCAGCAGCCCCACGGCCGTGTCCACCACGTCGCGCACGCGCGAGACACGCCGCACGAGGCCCTCCTTGCGAGCCAGGTTCAGCAGGTCGCGGATCAGGCCTGCCATGTGATGCGCCTGCTGCGCGATGACGTTGCCGTTCTCGCGGATGTCGTCGGAGGCCGCGTCGTCCATGGCGATCATCATCGCGCGACCCGACACCACGTTGAGCGGCGTCCCCAGCTCGTGCGCGATGCTCGAAGCGAGGCGCCCCACCAAGGTGAGGCGGTCGGCGTGTCGCAGCTCCTCGAGCGTCTTCGTGCTCTTGCGGTGCTCACGCTCCATGCGCTCACGCGCCCGCTCGAGCTTGGCGCTCATCGCATCGAACGCCACCGCCAGCACCGCGATCTCGTCTTCGCGATCGGAGTACTTGGACCGACCGGAGAAGTCTCCCTCCGCCACGGTGTTGGCCAGCGACGTGAGCTCCTGCAGCGGCTTGCCCAAGACCCGCATCGCGATCACCAGCGCGATCAAGCCGGCGAGGAGGATGCCCGTGACCGTCGCCGCCACCTGCTGTCGCACCGCCGCGCTCGAGTAAGCGACCTCGCTCGAGATGTCGTAGTCCACGTCCACCAACGCCACCACCTGCTCGTCCAACACGACGGGCGCCGTGGCGTGCATCGAGTCGGCGTCCACCGAGACGATGGCCGGGGCGGAAGGGATGACGGATCCCATGTCGGACTCGCCTGCGACCCGCAGATGGATGGTGGAGTGGGGCCAGTTCTGGCGCACGCGCGTCAGGAACTTGGTCGCGCCGCTCGGGCCCGACGTCTCCCAGATGTCTTGGACGGCGGCGGCCAGGGTGCCGCTCAAGATGAGCGCGTCATTGCGCAGCTCCATGTCCTGCTGTGCGGCGAGCCGCTCCACGTGCAGAAAGCCCTGCGCCGTGAGCACGATGCCGATGCCCAGGGCCAACGCGAACGCGAACCTCCACGCTAGCCGCATCCGAGCCCCAGGAAGGGGCCAGGCCAACCCTCGCGAGGCACCCACAGGAGTCTCTTAGTGCCGGTCTGCATGGGAAGTCCGCCCGTAGGATGAGTTCGCAACATCCAGACCGCAAGGCCGCGCGGGGCGCTCAGCCAGCCAGCTTGCGCTGAGCACGGACTGCCACCTCGGTGAGCGTCCCGGCACACGGCTCGCACCCTCCGCCGCAGCACTCCGGCATGCGCGACTCGGGCAGCGACATCAGCGGCATGACGCTGCTGCGGTACCACACGGGTAGGCCCACCTCCTCGCTGGCCTCGTCCACGGCCGCGCGGACACGGGCCCGCTCATCGCTCTCGTCGTTGGCCGACATGCGGCGTTCCTAGCGGATCCCCCGGCGCGGTCCAGTGGCGTGGACCGCGCCCGGTCACCGCAGCCGTCAGAGCTTGAGGCCCTCTTCGATGGAGCGCGTGCGGTGACGCGCGAGACCCAGGTTGCCGCGGCTCTTGTCGATGGCGACGTAGAGGAAGAGCGAGGGGTGGCGCACCAGCGGACGGATCAGGTGGTACTGCGTGTCCAAGGTGATCAGCATGTCTTCGATGGCGCCGGGGATGCCCAGCTCGCGCATGACGCGCATCTTCGCCTTCACCACGCTCGTGTTGCCGGAGGCGGCGAGCTCGACGTCGAGGCCGTTACCGCCACCGATGGTGCCGAGGGTCAGGCCGGACTCCCAGTCGACGAGCGCCGCGGCGAGGGCGCCATCCAGGGTCATGATTTCTTCGAGGCTCTTGGTGATGGTGGACATATCGTAACGGTTCCGAGGGCTTTCTGAGGGGGGGATGGGAAGCGCCACAGGGGGTGTGGCTGGATGAATCTCACGGACGCCCGAGTCCGGACCTTGGACGAGACGGCTGACTTCGTTGGCCAGCTCCACGAGCGAGAAGCACAGGTCGGAGGCGTAGCGACGCTCCACCGAGTGGAACACCACGCGCCCCGCGGCGGCGCGGTCGACCAGGTTGGCCAGCTGGCGCGCGTTGTGCTCCAGCAACGCGCTGCGCATGGATTCGCGGTCGACGGCGCCCTCAGCCACCAGCGCTTCGGCGAAGTTGCTGCCCGTGGAGCGGCACTGCTTCAAGACGCGCTGCAGCGTGGCGTGCGTGGCAAGCCCGCGGCTCTTCATCACGTCGCTCAGCCGGCCCGCGGCGCCCTCGGAGATCACCCACGCGATGGCCCCGCCCGCCAGGAAGATGCGGTCCTGGCCGTCCGCGGTGTGCACCACGATCTCGCCATGGCCGAGCTGCAGCGCATCGAGCAAGACGCGTTCGAGAGTGGACGGAATATCGAGCTCGCGCAGCCAAGGGCTGCCGACGCTCGCTGCATGCTGGGGGGTCATACGTTGCGGGCCTCAGAGGAAACTTTAGCACCACTTTAGGATATGTCACCCCTTAGAGCCAGCCATTCGCGGCCAAAGTGCGAAAGATCGTGAGATAAATCACCTAATGCCAGTGCTCTACCACAACTTCGAGTCGTTTGTATTCTTGCATAACTTTTGCCGAATAACATTATCGCCAGCTAGGCGTGTCGATCACCGCCGCCCGAGCCACACGAACAGCGCCACCAGACCGCCAAAGACCCACAGGGTCGCGGGCAGCGGCTCGTCCAACAGCAAGGCCGCCGCCACGAAGGTCAGGAACGGCTGCAGCAGCTGCACCTGACTGACGGTGGTCACGCCACCGCGGGCGAGCCCGGTGTACCAAGGCACGAACGCGAGCAGCTGCGAGATGGTCCCCACGTAGACCAACCCCAAGGTGGCCGAAAGGCTCGGGAGCGCGTCCAGGGAGCGCATCGAGAACAGCGCCCATGGCACGGTGAGCGGGGCCACCAGCAGCACAGCCCACGCGATCACCTCCACGCTGGACAGCTCGCGGGTGAGCTGCGCGCCCATGCCGTAGCCGACCGCCGTGAAGACCACCGACACCAGGAGCAGCGCGTCGGAGGGGCGAAACGAACCTCCGCCGTGGTAGCGCGCAAAGGCCACCACCGTGAGCGTGGCAGCCGCGGACATCCACCAGAAGCGCGCGGGACGCGTCTCGCCATAGCGCAGCGCGGCGAACGCTGCCGTGGCCATCGGCGCGAGGCCCAGGATGACGCCCGCTTGCGAGGCGCTGCCTTGCTGCATCGCCCAGGCGATGCTCACCGGGAACCCGACCGCCACGCACACCCCCACCGCCGCGAGCCGCAGCGCGAGGCGCGTCCCCGGCCAGCGCGCGCGGCGAGCCAGCAGCAGGGGGAGCGCGAGGAGCGCCGCGATGGCCGCTCGCC
>Ga0075163_10011008_pt1 | contig 11798 bp, 10 predicted proteins | sample JI1023141ADNA_FD_71478 | JGI IMG/M metagenome (GOLD analysis project Ga0075163, IMG submission 71478) | Wastewater effluent complex algal communities from Wisconsin, to seasonally profile nutrient transformation and Carbon sequestration -... | ecosystem: Engineered > WWTP > Effluent > Algae... | reverse complement strand
GTGGTGGAGCAACCTGGCGTTCCCGAGCGAGTTCAGCGATGTGGTGGCGTTGCCGGCGGTGGAGGCGGCCCTTGGGATCACCGACACGCTGGGCTACAGCGAGACGCGCACGACCGAGCTCGAGGCACAAGCCGCAGCCGATGCCTTCGATGCGGAACTGGCCGACGCCGGTTTCCAGAGCGCGGGCAACCAGGACCTGGGCATCGACGACACCATCGAGACCGGATACTTCACACCGGATGGCGACCTGCTGGTGGTGATCGTGATGGGGCCGGCAGCATTCGACACCGACGATCTGGCAGGCGCCAAGCCCTCGGTGCCAGCCGACACCACCGTGGTGCTGTACCTGTACCTGCCGCAGTGACCGGCCGGCGCCACCGCGCTACGCCACCCGCTGCATCGACACCTTCTCCGCACCTGGCACTGCCCCTGGCGCTTGCGTGGGCTGGTACCCGACCGCCCGCCACAGCTCGTCGCGCAACCGATCGGCCTGCGGCGACCGCAACCCATTGGCCACCACGACACCTTCGATCATGTCGCCCAGCACCGCCAGCCACGGCCTGCCCTTGAGCTGCACCGCAACCGTGGCCCCGCCCTTCGCGAAGCGACGAAGCGAACGCTGCACCCCCACGATGCGCGGCGGGCTGCGATAGCTGGGGGCCACCAGACCCCGGCGACGCGCTTCGCGACCGAGCACCCGGGCGGCGTGGGCGAAGTCGAGCGCTGATTGATTGGTGGCCATGCCTCGATGGTGCCAGATGGGTGTGACGCAGTACTCCGTGAGACCCGATCAGTAGTGTCCGATGCGTGCAGGAACCCGTCGCCCCCACGCTCACACCAGCACAGGAGCGCACGCTCGCCCTGCTACGGCGTGCCGACGAGCCGGTGGTGTTCGCCCCCGAGTTCGTGGCCCAACTGCTCAGCGAGGCAACGCAGGCAGTTGCCGAGCTCTCCACCCGGCTGGGCGGTGAGACGCTGTGGGTCAGCAAGTCGTTCCTCGCCAAGGTGCACGGGTGCGAGGTGCTGCACCTGGCGCCCGACGACTTCGAGTGGCGGCCCGCCACCGCAGCCGGGTTCGTCGCGCACAAGGCCATCGAACTGGCCATCAACTGGCGCGGCGAACCAGCGCCTGCAGAGGTGGTCGATGAAGCAATGGCTCGGCTGGCCGACCAGGCCGACGGGCGGGGTGCGTTCGTGGCGGGTCTGTCCCAGGCCGACTGGGCCGAGCTGCGCAGCCGGGCGGTAGACCGCTGCACCAAGTTCCTCCAAGACTTCCCGCCCCTGCCGCTGTCGGCGCACCCGGTGCTGGAGGCAGCAGCGAAGTGGCGCCCGGCAGGCACCATCGAGATGGGCAGCAAGGTCGACCTGGTGGTGGGCAAGCCATTCGGTCGCGAGAGCCGCTTGCTCATCGTCGACTTCAAGAGCGGTTACCGCTCGTTCCACCATCGCGACGACCTGCGCTTCTACGCCCTCGTGCAGACACTGCGTCAGGGGGTGCCGCCGCGCAAGCTGGTCACCTATTACCTCGACTACGCAGAGAGCGAGGTGGAAGACGTCACCGAAGGCAACTTGCGCTCAGCGCTGATGCGAGCGCTCGACGGCATCGAGCGGCACATCGAGCTCACGGTGGAAGGCCGCCCACCGCAGAAGCGGCCCGGCGTGGCCTGTCGCTGGTGCCCGCTGCAGAGCGAGTGCGAAGAGGGCCGCAACTTCCTGCACGGTGACAACCCCGAAGTCGTGGCCGACCTCGACACCTGAGCCGCTCTCGGCGTGTCAGGAGATGACGTGCACTTCGTCGTCGATGGACAGCCAGTCCCAGATCTTCACCGAGTCATCGGGCAGCACCCGGATGCACCCCGACGATTGGCCGAACTGAGCCGGCGTGCCCACCGATTCGAACGTTTGCACGTACTCGCCGTTGCTGAGCTGCGGCACGCTGTGAAACGCGATGCGGGCGCCCTTGTACTTGCCCTTGGTGAACGCCACGAAGTGGGTCATCGTGCTGTAGTGACCACCGAAGCTGCTGCTGGCATTGAGATCTTTGGCGTACACCGGGTACGTGCCGGGGTCGGGCTGGCTGATGGCGCTGGTGATCGGGAACTGATAGGTGATGACACCGTTCTCGCACAGCGCACCACGCTGGTTGGCACGATCGACGATGGCACCGTGCGGCGTGTCGGGGCAGTCGTCGTCGGTGGCGGGCATTGGGCCCAGCGGCCCTGCCCAGATGCCCATGCTCTGCGCTGTCACCCGGCCGACGATGCCGTCGACCTCCAAGCTCTTCGCTGCCTGGTAGGCCTTCACCGCAGTGTCGGTGGCGGCATCGAACGCGGAGTCGACCGTGGTGGTGAACCCCGCCGCGACCAGTTGCGACTCGAGGCACTGCACTTCTGCGCCCGAGGCCCCCACCTTCAACACGGTGGTGATGGAGCAAGCAGCCGTGACGGCCGGCGCCTCGGTGGACGTGGTGGAATCACCGTCGACCTCGTCGGTGACCGAGTCGGTCGCGTTGGCCGCGCTCGCTTGGTCGGGCGCTGCGACGTCGGTGGAGCCGGTGGTGTCGCCGGGCGCTGCCGCTGCGGCCGCGCTGTTCGACCCTGAGGGGTCGCGCTCGACCAACTTGGCCAGGCCGACCAGCACGAGCATGCCCACCAGGGCCAGAGCGAGTGTGCGGTAGCTGCGCGACATACGACGTTGATTCTACGGTCGCGACGGTGGTGTCATCAGTGCAAGCGGCAGCCCGAGGCCCACCTGGGCACGCACCGTGGCGATGAAGCGACCGGGCTGCACCGCCGGCTTCGGCGGCGAGACCACATCGGGCCCCAGGCGAGCGCACACCTCGTGGAGGTCGGCCACGTTCCAGACGAAACCCCAGAACGAGGCATGCGACGACGTGACCTGCGGTGATTCGACGACCTCGATGATGAGCTCGCCGAGACGATGAAAGCCCTGACGGATCGCCCCGGCCTCACGAATGCGTTTCAACGGTTCGCCGGTGCTCGCCTCGATCGCCGAACAGGTGCGCTCCAACGACGACGTCATCACCACCAGATGGTCGAAGCCGACGATGTCGAGGCTGTGCTGGTGGCCACCCTCGGGAGCGGCCTCGAGGTGATGCGTCGCCAGCCCATCGATGTCGGTGTCGTGGGTCGGCGCGCCGACCAACCCCCAACTGATCACACCTTCGCGACCGTCGGGCCCCACCGGTGCGAACCGCAACGCAACGCCACCGACGCGGGCGACGCCGTCGCCGATGTGCAGGCCGATGGCCTGCCACGGCTCGATCGGAGAGGCGACCAGCAACTCGCCGACAGCCGTCATACGAGATGCTCGATGCCGAGCTGCCACGAAAAGAAGGCCAGCACATCGGCGCCTTCCTGCACGCGCATGCTGGCCGGCTTGCCCACACCGTGGCCGGCACGCCCCGCCTGCGCGAGCAGGATCGGTCGCTCGTCCTGGCTCGCACTCGCGGCGGTGAGCGCGGCCGCCATCTTGCGCGCATGGCACGGATCCACACGTGTGTCGCCTTCGGCGGTGGTGAACAGCACGGCGGGGTAGCGGGTGCCGCCGACCACGTGGTGGTACGGGGAGTATGCGTGCAGCCAGCCGAACTCGTCGGCCACCGCCGGGTCGCCGTACTCGTCGGTCCAGAGCCGGGCGATGAGGAACTGCGGGAAGCGGATCATGTCGAGCAGCGGCACTGCGCACCACACTGCCGGCGCAAGATCTGGGCGTTGCGTGATGGCGGCCCCCATCAGCAGCCCGCCGTTGCTGCCGCCGTGCACGGCCATGCGCTCGCGAGCGGTGTAGCCCTGCGCCACCAACCAATCGGCCGCGGCGTGGAAGTCGTCGAACACACGCTGCTTGTTGGCGCGGCGGCCGGCATGGTGCCACGCCTCTCCGTACTCGTAGCCACCGCGTAGCCCGGCGATGCAGTACACGCCCCCGGCCGCGCACCACGCGGCCAGGTTGGGCATCCACACCGGTGACTCGGTGATCGCGAACCCGCCGTAGCCGGTGAGGATGAGTGGCGTGTCAGCGGACGGCACGACATCGCTGCGGTGCGCGACGAACATCGGGATGACGGTGCCGTCGGGTGACGGGTAGTGCACCTGGGTGACGGTGAGCGTGGGCAGCACCGCAGCGTCGGGTGGCGCCGACCACGGAGCAAGCCCTGCCGCGGAAGTGAACCGCCGCACCGCGACGGGTGCCCCGAAGGTGCCGACTGCGATGAACGCCCGGCCGTCGTCGGCATCGAGCGCAACCACGCTGACGGCGCCAAGATCGAGCTCGCTGGCTGCCGCTGCGCCGCGAGCCCAACGCTCGACACGGTCGATGCCCACGCGACTGGCGACGACGAGTTGCTCGTCGCCACACGTGACGCAGCCGCCCAGCACCACATCGGGGCGCTCGGGCACGATGGTGTGCCACACAGCAGGCTCCGCCAACTCGGCCCGCACGACACGTCCGTTGGGTGCGTCGCGAGTGGTGACCCCCACCAGCGCCTCACCGTCGAAGTGAAGACTCGTCTGAGCATCGACACCCTCGACGACGACAGTCCATTCGCCGGTGGACGTGTCGAGCAGGTGGATGTCGACCTGGGTCCACTTCACCATCACGTGCACCAACACGAACCGGCCATCGCGGCTGACGGTGACATCGGGCCACGACTCGGGCGTGGGCTGGCGATCGAACACGGCCGCGTCGGTGGCAGGGTCGGTGCCGAGGCGGTGGAAGCGGATGTGACGGTTGTACTCGTCGCCCTGCGGGTACACCGCGTACCAGAAGCCGGAGTGATCGGGCAGCCACGCGACGCTGGCCGCACGCGTGTTGCGGATGCGCAACGGCAGCACCAGCCCGGTGGCCACTTCCATCACGTGCAGCACGCTGTTCTCGGTGCCACCCTCGCTGAGCCCGTAGGCCACGAACGAACCATCGTGCGATGGGTGGAACCAATCGATGGCGACCGCACCGTCAGTGGCGAGTGTGGCCGGGTCGAGCAAGGTGCGGGCCGGCGCCGAAGGGTCGGTTGCGCTGCGCAGCACGAGCGAGAACTGGTCGGCGCCGTCGGCCCGCTCGATCACGAACAGGTGGTCGCCGGCGACCGTGAGCGACAGCGTGGTGGGCAGCGCGGTGAGCGCGGAAAGGCGCTCGTGCCACCGGCCCCAGGTGGGCCGAGCAACGAGCGCCTCGCGAGTTCTCTGGTTGTGTGTTGCCACCCACTCGGCGACTTCGGGGGACTCGCCGTCCTCCAGCCACCGATACGGATCTGCTACCTCGACGCCGTGATAGACGTCGGCCTCGACACCTCGCCGAGTGGCGGGTGCAGGGGCTACAGGTGCGTCAGCCACGCCCCATGTTGGGGCGCTTGCCGTGGTTTGCCTTGCTGCGGCGCAGGCGCGCCTTGCGCTTCTTGGTCTTCTTCGACATAGCTTTCGAGCCTATCGGGGCGACCCCCACCGCCCCAACGGCGCGGCCTGGCTACTTACCGGCAACCCAGGCGAGCAACTGGTCCACCGGCCAGGTGTTCAACACGCGATCCAGCGGCACGCCGACTTCGGCTGCACGGTCGCAGCCCAGCGGCTGCCACTCCAGCTGGCCGGTGGCATGCGCATCGCTGTCGATCGCGAAGTAGCAGCCGTACTCGACTGCCATCTGCAGCAGCGGGCGCGGCGGGTCGAGGCGCTCGGGCCGGCAGTTGATCTCGACTGCGGTGTGGAACTGGGAACAGGCGGCGAACACGTAGTCGGGGTCGAACGTCGATGGCTCGCGCTTGCCGATCAGGCGGCCGGTGCAATGGCCGAGGATGTCGACGTGCGGATTGGCGACCGCCCGCACCATCCGCTCGGTCATCTCCTTGCTGCCCATCCGCAGCTTGCTGTGCACGCTGGCGACCACGACATCGAGCTGCGAGAGGATCGCGTCGCCGTGGTCGAGCGTGCCATCCTCCAAGATGTCGACCTCGATGCCGGTGAGGATGCGGAACGGCGCCAACTGCTGGTTGAGCATGGCCACGTCGGCCAACTGCTGCTCGAGGCGTTCGGCACTGAGGCCGTGGGCGATGGTGAGCCGCGGCGAGTGATCGGTGAGCACCATGTACTCGTGCCCCAACGCAACCGCCGTGCGGGCCATCGCCTCGATGGTGGCGCCGCCGTCGCTCCACCGGCTGTGCATGTGCAGATCGGCTCTCAGGGCGTCGCGGTAGGTGGCACCTGCGGGCGTGATGGGCACCTGCGTCTTGGCTTCCAAGTCGACGAGGTACGCCACCTCGCCTCCACCGAGGGCTTGCTGGATCACCTTGGCCGAGCTGTCGCCGATGCCCTCCAGGTCGGTGAGCGTGCCGGCATTGGCGCGAACGACCAGTTCGTCGGGCGGCAGCGAGCGGGCAACCTCCAGGGCACGGACGAACGCCTTCGACTTGAAACCCGTGTCGTGGGCACGGTCGAGGCAGTGCACCACACGTTCGAGAGCGTCAACCGGCGTCACCCTCACGAGTGTACGTGACCTGACCGCGGCGGCGCAGGGTGCCCAGCAGGCCGATTCCGCCCACCAGCAAGGCGGTGGCCAGATAGGCAGCCCCTCCGTCGCCGCCGCCCGTGCGGGGCAGCCAGGGGTTCGGAGTCGATGCCGTCGCAGGCGGAGTGAGCACCGCGCTGCTCGTCGTCGTCGTGGAAGGAGCCGCCGTGGCCTGAGTGGTCGTCGAAGCAGCCGTCGTGGATGGGGTTGTCGTCGATGGAGCGGTGGGCACGACGGTGGTAACGGGCACGACGGTGGTGACGGCCGCCTCGATCGGCGGTAGTGGAACCGTCGTGGACACGATGGGCGTTGTCGAGGCGATCGTGGTCGAGATGGCGGTCGTCGTCGGCGCGGTGGTCGTGGGCGCGGTCGTGGTCGTAGCCGGCACGGTGGTCGTGGTCGGTCCGGTGGTCGTCGTCGGTCCGGTGGTCGTGGTCGGTCCGGTGGTCGTGGTCGGTTCGGTGGTCGTGGTCGGTCCGGTGGTCGTGGTCGGTTCGGTGGTCGTGGTCGGCGCCCCCTCCAACCGAGCGAATGCCTGCGTCGCGTTGGGCGCTCCACCGGTCACCATCGTCTGTGCGCCGAAGAAGCTGAGCGACACCGCCGGACCGCGAAAGGCCAACGCCTGGCCGGCAGTTGCGGCGGAGGCGACCACGGTGACGGCGCCGGCTGAGAGCGGCACCGCCACCGTGGCCACACCGTCCGAGTTCGTGATGGCGGCAAGCGGGAGGTTGCGACCGATCACGAGCACGGAGATCTGTTGGCCGGCCACCGGGGTCGCACCCGAGCGCAACGTCAGCGTTGCCACCCCGTCGGCGGCAATCGTCATCGACAGCTTCCATGGGCCACCGAAGCGTGCTGCTTCGTCATCGAGATCGAGCGCCTTCTGCTGCAGCTCCGGGTTGCCGCTGCTGGCGGCGAGCCCGTAGAGCGCGGGCACGAGCGGCGAGTTGCCGTGTTGGGCGCGGTTGCTGCCGGCGGCATCCTGCGCGTAGAAGTGCAGCACCGCCCACATCGCCGCCGCCGTCAGGTTGTCGTGGGTGTCGCCGTACTTCCAGGTGAGGTAGGCGCTCTTCGCCCCGGTGGGGTCGTTGGGAAACGACTGGCTGACAGGATGCGAGACTTCCCGAATGGTGGGGTGCACGCCACGGTTGAAGGTGCAGGTGCCCACGCGAAACTGCCCGGCCTCGTCGACGAACAACCACTGCCCCGCCCAGATGGGGTACGGCGAGTGGCTCGCGCCGGCCGTGTGGTAGCTGATGGCCAGGCCGGCGCAGCGGTAGTCGCCGGGGGCATCCGGGCGCTCGTCGAAGCTGGTGTGCGACAGACAGTTCGAGGGGATGGTGGTGCCGAGCTGGTCGGCGCCGGCGGTGGGCGCCAGCAGCAGCCCGGCGCAGGCCAGAGCGACAGCGACGACGGTGGATGCGAGTACGAGCGGCTTCACATCTCCACTGGGCACGGCGGCCTCGCCGGATCGGCAAACTTCGTCACCACTCCCCCGCCGGTAGCCTCACGGGCGCTATGGAACGCTTCGGCCTGGTCGGTCTCCCCAACGCGGGCAAGAGCTCGTTGTACAACGCTCTCACTGGTGGGGGCGCGCTCGCTGCGCCATACCCCTTCGCCACCAAGGACCCCAACATCGGCGTGGCCAAGGTGCCCGACGAGCGCGTCGAGCGCCTGGGCGCGATGAGCAAGACCAAGGTGCTCGTGCACGCTTCCGTGGAAGTCGTCGACATCGGCGGCCTGGTGGAGGGCGCATCGAAGGGCGAGGGCTTGGGCAACAAGTTCCTCGCCAACATCCGCGAGGTCGACGCCATCGTGTTCGTGCTGCGGGCGTTCGTCGACGACGACGTCACCGGCCCCTCGGATCCCTTGGATCACCTGCGCGTGGTGGAGATCGAGTTGGCCCTCGCCGACCTGGAGACGGTGGAGAAGCGTCTCAACCAGGCCACTCGCCAGGCCAAGCTCGACAAGCACGCCGCCGGCGAGCTGGAAGCGTTGCAGGCCGCGTACGACGCGCTGTCACAGGGCCTGCCGCTGTACCGCGCCGGCCTCAAGGCCGACCTGCGCGAGGTGCTCAAGCCGTACTTCCTGCTCACCAACCGATCGGTGCTGGCCGTGGTCAACGTCGGCGAGAACGACCTCGATCGCATCCCCGAGCTCGAGCAGAAGGTGCGCGACGAGTTCACGTCGGCCGGCGACAACGTGGAAGTCATCGGCATGTGCGTGCAGCTGGAAGCCGAAGCCGCCACCATCGTCGACCCGGTGGAGCGCGCCGAGATGCTGGAAGGCTTCGGTCTCGGAGAGGGTGCCCTCTTCCGCATGGTGCGCTCGGCGTACCACCTGCTGGGCATGCGCACGTACCTCACCACCGGCGAGAAGGAGACCCGAGCGTGGACGTTCTACGCCGGGTCGTCGGCGCCCGAGTGCGCCGGCCGCATCCACACCGACTTCCAGCGCGGCTTCATCAAGGCCGAGGTGATCCACTGGGACGAACTGCTCGAGATCGGCTCCTGGGCCAAGGCCAAGGAACTGGGCAAGATCCGCATCGAAGGCAAGGACTACCACCCGCTCGACGGCGACGTGATGGAGTTCCGCTTCAACGTGTAACAGGGTTTTCGCGGGCTGGACAGTTGCGTCGATAGTGCTGTGACCTGGTCGTTCGCGTCCGTTGCTGTCCGCCGAGTGGGCCCGAGTCCGCAGAAGCTGCGTACTTTCTGCGTACTCGCGACATGTTGCTGAACACGCGACTCCCCACGCGACTCACCGCGTGAACCACTGCAGGTTCTCAACGACCACGCTCGTCCCGAGCCGCCAGCCGTGCCCGCTCCCACGATCGCTTCATGTACCCGCGCGGATCGATGTCGTACTCGCGGCAGTTAGCCACCCAACGATCGAGCTCGGCGGCAACCTCGTCGATCGAGCGGAGATACTCGCCAGGACCACCGTGTCGTAGGCGTCCACGGTGAAGGGGAGTCGTTCCTCTACTCGAACGACCAGATCACCGAGTGGCGTGATGACCTCGCAGGACGCGCTGAGCTACCGACGCGCCCGCCTTGTGGCGCGTGGCATCGCGTGCAGCTCCACATCTCCCGAGACAGTCCTCGGCTTGTCGAGGTGTGCGTCGCCAAGGACAACTGACTTGGTCAGGCCTCGAGCCGCTCCTCTGCCGCAGCCAGCAACTGCTCAGCCCATCTGACGCAACTCGCAGCATCGGCGGCGCTGATGTCGACGCTCTCGTAGCCCGCCTGAGTTTTGCGATCGAGTGCCCGCTTGAGGGCGGTCGCCAACTTGGCGTCGACCTGGCGCAGGAGATCAACGGCTGATCCGTGGTTGCCGTCATTCGATCGCTCACCGAGTGCGTGACAGGTGATCGCATCGGAGGCCGCTATCGCGGCGTGGATGGCACACGTCGCCACCACGTCGGGAGCGTCGAGCAGCTTCGCCGCTTCGAGGAACTGGCGAGCGTCAACGAGACGCTGTCGCGCCTGTTGCACATCGCACGGCTTGCGGGTGCCCTTGGCCCGAGTCACCGGCGACGCTCCAGCAGCAAGGCCGTGTCACCGGCCAGCGCGATTCCGTCGAGCCGAATCTGATCGACGAGCGGGTTCTTCGAGCGCACGAGCTTGCGCCACGATTCGGGCGTGTGCTCGACGACCTGCACGTCGTTGCCGGTCCACGAGCGCACGTCGGCCTGGAGCTGCGCCAAGTGGGCGTGCAGATCGGGCGCCTGGAGGTCGTGGGCGACGACGAGAAGGTCGATGTCCGACTCACCGTCCGCATCTCCGCGAGCCACGGAGCCGAACAGCCACGCGCCCTCCAGGTCGGGCCACTGCGAGAGACGTTCCCTCAGGCGGCGGATCAGTTCGCCACGCAGGGCGGCAAGAGCAAGCAACGGACCGACGGAGAGATGGTTCCTGTTGAGCACCACCATCGACGAGCGACCAGCCACTGCCTCGTTCACCAGGCCCGCCCGAATGAGGTCCTCGATCACGGCGCTCGCGTTGCCCGGCGAGACGCCAGCAGCGGCGGCGAGCTGTCGCCGGGTGACGGGCTGTTCCAGTCGGGCAAGCGCCTGCAGCAGCGCGCCACGAACAGCCGGAGCCACATCGAGAACTGGTGCACCGAGGTCCATGTCGCAAGCGTACTCCGCAATGATCCGAAATACGATCATATGATCTGGATATCGATCACAAGGCAATTCGTTGGATCTGCTCACCCCGTCGCGCAATCGTATTCGTGTGAGAAGGAAGGTCCGAGAGCGTCGAGATCGTTTGAGTCGCGATTTGAACGTCGGGCGCGCCGCCCGGGCGCGAGCTGTGCGACCAGTCCCAATCTCGGTCGCCGACGTGACCAGCTTCGCCGAGACGTTTGCGGACCTTGATGACCCGGACGTCATGAGCCGCGCCTGGCGATGACGGCGCTGGGCCAAACGAGCTGCGTACTTTCTGCCAACTCGGCCACGCGACTGACCTGCATCGTTGCAGCTCAGAGGCTACGAATCGACCCCACTCCGACGTTCCGCTTCAACGTGTAGCTCCCCAACCCGGCTTTACGTAAAGGCTGTCGGGCTGTGACCTGGGTCTGTGAGTTTCATGGATTGACACAAACTTCGAGGCCGAGCCACTGGGCGAGGGCGTCGAGCTCGGCGGCGACGGCTGAGGTCATCGCGCGGGTGAAGCTGACGTCGTGGTGCACGGCGTGCACTTGCAGCAGGCCAGCCTTGCGGTCGGCAGTGGCATCCACCTTGCCGACGAGGCGGTCGTGGTGCAGCACCGGCAGCGCGAAGTATCCCCAGCGGCGCTTGTCCTTCGGCTTGTACATCTCGAGCGTGTACTCGAAGTCGAACAGCTCCACTGCGCGCACTCGGTCGTGCACCAACCGGTCGAAGGGAGACAGCAGCGCGGTGCGACCGGCGAAGCCTTCCGCCGTGGCCTGCGGGTCGACCCGCCACAGGCCGTTCGTGCCTTCGATCTCGACCGAGACGCCAGCGTCGCCGACGAACTTCGGGCGGGCGACGCCGAGCGATCGCAGCCACTTCTCGTCACGGATCTTGCGGGCCGCCTCGACCGGCACCACCGACACATCAGCCGGGTAGACCCGGTCGGCGAGGTTCCACACTCGTTGTCGGCCACGGCGGCCAGCGACGGCAACTTCTCCACTGGTGGCCAGGAACTCGAGCATCTGCGTGACGTTGCGGTCGTGCGTCCAACCCGACGACTCCCACGGCATCTCCGCAGTGTCGGGGATCTCGCGAGAGGCAAGCGGGCCCGACGTGGCGAGCA